>WBZO01000968.1_pt1 | contig 50752 bp, 41 predicted proteins | sample 5204261 | NCBI WGS metagenome assembly WBZO01 (sample SAMN12412400, study PRJNA552823) | activated sludge metagenome | isolation source: activated sludge from anammox sidestream of wastewater treatment plant... | place: USA: North Carolina | collected 2017-09
CCGTGTAATCCTTGTGACTGCAAGATGGAAGTGGAGTTCCATCTTGACACAAGTTCCTACGCGGCGGTAGTTGTTAAAGAGCGATGAATTGTCACCCAATTTGGGCAAAATCTAGGTGTCAGGTCTCTATCCTGCGATTTTAATTTGGGAACTCTGTAGTTACTCGGACAGCGAGCTGGAAATCATTGCCGATGCGTTGGAACGTTTTACAAAATTGTGGGATGCAGGACGCGCGAAACGGTCAAGAAACAAATAGGAACCGATTACGTTCCCCCAAACGTTTGGCGGCGCTCGTATCCATCGAGTCGCGTAACGCGTTGAAAACGCTTGGGGCCTTGCAGCTGCGGCTTGCGCTAACCCCACCGCGTTAATTTTTGCAGTCGCGCCGTAAAATGTGGTATGATATTTGTCACATCGGCAAAGGTTCTTGCCCGAGGCAAGCGTCATGATGAGTGTGACCGTAGAAGATTTGCGCGCGATTTTTCTCTTTGCCAAGTTTCAAGATTCCGAACTCGCGGCGGTGCGCGAGCTGGTCACCGCGCGCGCGTATCCCGCGCGAACGATTATTTTTTCGCAAGGAGATCCCAGCCCCGGCTTGTGGTTCGTGCAGCGCGGTCGCGTCCGTCTTTATCGCGCGGCGGCCTCGGGGCGCGAATTCACGCTGTGTCTCGCGCGTCCGGACAGTTTGCCCTGCGTGGGCGCGTGTCCCCTCTTTGACGGCGACCTCTGCCCCGCCACCGCGCAAGCGCTGGACGATTCGATTGTTTATTTCATTGACCGCCAACGCGCTTTGGCAACCGCCGCCGAATATACCAGTGTGGCGCAGTTGTTTGGACGCGTTCTGGCGAATCACTCGCGTTTTTTAATACGCCTCTCGACGGGTTTGGCGCTCCGCTGTTCGACGCCCCGCTTGATTGACCTCCTCTTGACGTACGCCGACGAGCGCGGGCGCGCCACCGCGCGCGGCATCGAATTGGATTTGGATGTGAACCAACAGCTGCTCGCCAGCGTCTTGGGCGCCACGCCGCAGATGGTCGCGCAAGATTTCTTGAAATTGGAACGCGCGGGCGTCATTGACGCGCGCGGCAAACATATCGTCATTCTGCGGATGGAGCGACTAAAGTCCATGATTTAGAAATGTGACTTTTTTGGTATTATTTTTATCACACTTGCCGTATAGTGAGCCACAAGCGATTTGTGGCTCTTTTTTTTCCCCCTCGCGAGTTAGAACGATGAGCGCACCGACAACCAAAGAACTCAAAACGATCCCGCTTTTGGCTTTGCTGCGTCCGACCGACCTCAAGCCGGTGACGCGCGTCCTGCAAGCGCGCACGTTCAGCAACCGCCAATACATTTTTCGCGAGGGCGGCGCGTGCGCCGGTTTGTACATCGTCAAAACGGGTCAGGTCAAGCTCCTTCAAGCGCGCCACAATAAAGAACGTCTGCTTGCCATCGTCAGCGCGGGCGAACCGCTGGACCTCGTGCCTTTTCTCGACAACGGACCCCATTCTTTATCCGCGCAAGCGCGCGGAGCCGTAACGCTCTTGTATATCGAGTGCAGCGCGGCGCACGATTTGATTTGGAATACGCCGCCGCTTTTGGCGGCGGTGCTGCACGCCGTCAGCGCGCGTTTGCGTACGCTAGCTACGCTGGCGAGCGACCTCGCCTTTAAAGACGTCACCGCGCGCGTTTGCAAAATTCTCCTCGACCAAGCGCAAACGGAAGGCACACGCCAACGCGATGGCATTCATTTGCGGCGCACGCTCTCGCAGCAAGAATTTGCGTCGCTCGCGGGCACGGCGCGCGAAGTCGCGTGGCGGTCGCTCAAGAAATTAGAAGACGAGGGCATCGTCCGCATCGAACGGAAACAAATCACGCTGCTCGATCTGGAACGTCTGACGGCGATGGCATAAAACAATGCGGCGCGCCGTGCGACGGTTTTTTACTTTGCAAGACCGGGTTGAGACAATTCGCCCGACGCGATTCTTTTACACAAAACATCGAACGAGAGGAGCAAATAAAACATGCTCGAAAATGTAAAACCGTCCACCAGCCCCAAATATCTTTTGTTCCTGCCGGTCTTGGCGGGAATCTTGATTTTCATCGCAAGTACGTTTAGCGTCGTCTCGGCGATGGGTCCCGCGCAAGCGGCGGAAGGGGAGGCGTTGTTCAAGTCCAAGGGCTGTATCGCCTGCCATACCATCGGCGGAGGAAAATTGGTGGGGCCCGACCTCGCCGGCGTGACCGAACGCCGCACCGCCGATTGGCTCACCAAATGGATTAGCGCGCCCGACCAGATGTTGGCGGAAGGCGACCCGACCGCGACGGAATTATTCAATGAATACAACAAAGTTGCCATGCCCAACCTAAAGCTGACGCCCGAACAGACGGCGGCGCTCATTGCCTATCTGGGCAGCGGCGCAACCACCAGCAGCGCGCCCGCGTTGCCGTCGGGCGACGCCGCCGCGGGCAAGGCATATTTTGTCGGCGAATTGCCGCTCGCCAATGGCGGGCCGCATTGCATGTCGTGTCACAGCATCGCGGGCATCGGTTCGCTCGGCGGCGGCAATCTTGGGCCCGACCTGACGATTAACGGCTATACCAAATACGGCGCGGGTCTCGCCGCCTTTCTTGCCGCGCCCGCCACAGTAACCATGAACGCGGTCTGGAAGAATACGCCGCTCACGCCGCAAGAACAAGCGGATCTGTTCGCTTTCTTGCAAGAGGCGTCCGTTTCGCAGCGCGCGCCGGACACCTTGCTGCTCGTCGCGGCGCTTGCCATCGTCGGCGCGGCGACGCTCATCGCGCTGGCGCAATTGTATTGGCATCGCCGACTCAAGGGCGTGCGCAAACCGATGATTGAACGGACGTTGGCGGCAAAGAAAAGATAATTCTCCGCGCGTCATTGTAAAAAAAAAATTTAACCGCTAGGCGCAAGGGCGCCGCTACGCACTAATAGAGCCCATACGGAGGCATCGAACATGAGTTGGATTCAAGATATGGTCAACCCACAAGCCCGCAAGTGGGAAGAGTTTTATCGCAATCGCTGGCAGCACGACAACATTGTTCGCAGCACGCACGGCGTCAACTGCACGGGCGGCTGCTCGTGGCAGGTCTATGTCAAGGACGGCATCATCACGTGGGAAATGCAGCAAATTGATTATCCGCTGCTGCAAGATGGTTTGCCGCCGTACGAACCGCGCGGTTGTCAGCGCGGCATTTCCGCGTCGTGGTACGTCTATAGCCCGATTCGCGTAAAGTATCCGTACGCGCGCGGCGTGCTGTTGGATTTTTGGCGCGAGGCGCGCGCGACCAAGAAAAATCCCGTTGACGCCTACGCCTCGATTATGGAGGACGAGGAAAAACGCGCGCGCATCCAAAAAGCGCGCGGCAAAGGCGGTTTCCGCCGCACCAACTGGGACGAAGTGTTGGAAATCGTCGCCGCGTCCTGCCTCTATACCGCCAAGAAATATGGGCCCGACCGCGTGTTTGGTTTCTCGCCGATTCCCGCCATGTCTTATCTTTCGTACGGCGGCGGCTCGCGCTTTTTGCAATTGTTCGGCGGCGTCAACATGAGTTTCTACGATTGGTACGCCGACCTGCCGAACGCCTTTCCCGAAATTTGGGGCGACCAGACCGACGTTTGCGAATCCGCCGATTGGTACAACAGCAAATATATCGTTTCGATGGGTTCGAATCTGAACATGACGCGCACGCCCGACGTCCATTTTATTTCGGAAGCGCGGCACGAAGGCGCCAAATTCGTCGTCATTGCGCCCGACTTTTCCCAAGTGGCGAAATATTCCGATTGGTGGATTCCGGTCAAAGCGGGCCAAGATACCGCGATTTGGATGGCAGCCAATCACGTCATTTTGAAAGAATATTACGTTGACCGCCAAGTGCCCTATTTTGTCAATTATGTAAAAGAAAATACCGACATGCCGTTCCTCATCGAACTCGAAAAGGACGGCGACAGTTACAAAGCGGGTCGTTATGTGCGCGCCAACGCCGTCGAACGGTACAAGGACGTGGAAAACGGCGAATGGAAATTTTTGGTGCATGACGCGCAAGCGAACGCGCCGCGTATGCCCAAGGGCGCGGTGGGCGACCGTTGGAGCAAGGAAAAGGGCAAGTGGAATATCAAGATGGAGGACGGGCTGGACGATACGCCCATCGAACCGACGCTTTCGTTTCTCGGTTCGCAAGACGAAACGGTGGACGTGGCGTTCTATGAATTCGCGGAACAAAAAATCGCGCGGCGCGCGGTGCCCGCGAAATGGGTCGAGACCGCCGACGGCAAGAAACTCGTCACCACCGTCTTTGATTTGGTCATCGCGCAATTCGGCGTCGGGCGCGGCTTGCCCGGCGATTATCCGCAGAGTTACGACGAAGTCGGCGCATACACGCCCGCGTGGCAAGAATCGTACACCAACATCGGGCGCGAAACGGTCATTCGACTGGCGCGCGAATTTGCCTCTAACGCCGAAGCGACGAACGGCAAATCCATGATTATCATCGGCGCGAGCATCAACCATTGGTACAACAACAATCTGGTGTATCGCGCGCCCATTTACGCTTTGATTTTGTGCGGCTGCTGCGGCGTCAACGGCGGCGGCATGAATCATTACGTCGGTCAAGAAAAATTGACGCTGGTCGCGCCGTGGACTTCGCTGGCGTTTGCGCTCGACTGGCAAAAACCGCCGCGCCAACAGCAATCGCCAACGTGGCACTACGTCAACAGCGACCAATGGCGCTATGAAGGAGATTTCACCGATTACGCGCACGTTCCGCCGCAGACCAAATGGGCAAAAGGGCACGCGATGGATTTGGAAGCGATGGCGGTGCGGATGGGCTGGATGCCGTACTTTCCGCAATTCAAAACCAACTCGTTTGACGTGGCAAAGCAAGCGCGTGACGCGGGCGCCAAATCCGGCGCCGAAGTCGCCAAATGGACCGCGCAGCAATTAAAAGACGGCAAACTCGAACTTGCGGTGGACGACCCCGACGCGCCGGAAAACTGGCCCCGCGTATGGATTATCTGGCGCGGCAACGCCATCCAAGCGAGCGCCAAAGGTCACGAATACTTTTTGCGCCACTATCTCGGCACGCACAACAACGTCATTGCCGAAGAACACGCCAAAGATAAAGTGCAGACCGTCAAGTTCCGCGAACCCGCGCCGCGCGGCAAAATGGATTTGGTCGTTGACCTCAATTTCCGCATGGACTCGTCCGCGCTGTATTCGGATATCGTCCTGCCCGCCGCGTTCTGGTACGAAAAGAACGATCTCAACTCGACAGACCTCCATTCCTTTATCCACCCGCTCGGACAGGCAGTGCCGCCCGTGTGGGAATCCAAAACGGATTGGGAAATTTTCAAAGCGTTCTCCAAAAAGGTGAGCGAGCTCGCGCCGTCCGTCTTTGCCGAACCGCTCCAAGATTTGGTGATGGGTCCGCTCAAGCACGACACAGCCGACGAACTTGCGCAACCGGACGTACGAGATTGGCGCGCGGGCGAGTGCGACGCCATCCCCGGCAAGACCATGCCGCACTTTAACGTCGTCGAACGCGATTACGCGAATCTGTACAACAAATACATTTCGCTGGGTCCCAATATCCGCACCGACGGCATCAGCGGCAACGGCGTGCAAATTCCGGTGGCGGAATTTTACGACGAACTGCTCAAAAATCCCGTCGGCGGTTCGCCCGACCCGCGTCACATGCGCTGCGTGGAATGGGGCGGCAAAAAATATCCGTCGCTCGAAGACGCGCTCGACGCCGCGAACGTTTTGCTTTTCCTTGCGCCCGAAACGAACGGCGAAGTGGCGTATGCCGCGTTCAAACACGAAGAAGAACGCGTCGGGATGCCGCTCGCCGATTTGGCGGAAGGCGTCCGCGATGTCCGCATGACCTTTTTCGATTTGACGCGCCAAGTGCGCCGCACGCTCGGCAGCCCCTGTTGGTCGGGCATTGTCACCGACGGACGCGCCTATTCGGCGTGGTGCATGAGCGTCGAGCGCCGCGTGCCCTGGCGCACGTTGACGGGCCGCCAACACTTTTACATTGACCATCCCTATTACATGGACTTTGGCGAAAACCTGCCGACGTTCAAACCCAAACTCGTCGCCAAGCCGGGCGACTGGAAAAAAATCGGCGACATTGTAAAAAGTCCGGTGGACGACAAGAGCTTGATTCTCAATTACATCACGCCGCACGGCAAATGGAATATCCACTCGACCTACAAAGACAATCACCGCATGTTGACGCTCTCGCGCGGCATGGATCCGGTCTGGCTCAACGACAAAGAAGCGGAAAGCGTCGGCATCGTGGACAACGATTGGGTCGAGATTCACAACGATAACGGCGTCGTCGTCACGCGCGCGGCGGTCAGCGCGCGCGTGCAGCCCGGCACTTGTTTGTACTATCACGCCGTCGAGCGCACGGTCTTTATTCCCAAATCGCAGGTGCGCGGCGGCAAACGCGCGGGCGGACACAACAGTCTGACGCGCACGCGCATCAATCCCGTTCAACTCGCCGGCGGTTATGCCCAATTCACCTACAGTTTCAATTATTGGGGCCCCATCGGCGTCTTTACGCGCGATACCTATTGCGTGGTGAAAAAGATGGAAAAATTAGAATGGTAAGGCAAATCTGCAATTTACCGTCGGCACGCTAAACGGCATCGCCGCAATTTGCCATCAAGAGGAGCAACCCTATGGATATTCGCGCGCACGTTTCAATGGTTTTTCATCTCGACAAGTGCATTGGCTGCCATACGTGCAGCATCGCCTGCAAAAATATCTGGACCGACCGCAAAGGCACCGAGTACATGTGGTGGAACAATGTCGAGACCAAGCCCGGCACGGGCTATCCGACCTTGTGGGAAGATCAGGACAAATACAAAGGCGGCTGGGAAAAAGGCAAGAACGAAAAAATTCATCTGCGCCTGCACAATCGGCTCGGCGGACTCACCAATCTTTTTTACAATCCGTACCTGCCGACGATTGACGATTACTATGAACCGTGGACGTACGATTACGAGAATCTATTTAACGCGCCGGAAGGCGACGACCAACCCACCGCGCGCGCTATCTCGATGATTACGGGCAAACCGATGGACAACATCGAAGCGGGCCCCAATTGGGACGACGATTTGGGCGGTTCGCCGCTTTACGCGCGCAACGACGTCAATCTGGACGACCTCACCGACGAAGAACGCGAACAGCTCAACGAAATCGAGCGCGTGGTCTTTTTCTATCTGCCCCGCATTTGCAACCACTGCCTCAATCCCGGCTGCGTCGCGGCGTGTCCCGCCGGCGCGATTTACAAACGCGGCGAGGACGGCATCGTTTTGATTTCGCAAGAAAAATGCCGCGCGTGGCGCATGTGCATTTCGGGCTGCCCCTACAAAAAAACGTACTACAACTGGGCGTCGGGCAAATCGGAAAAATGTATCTTGTGCTTTCCGCGTCTCGAATCGGGGCAGCCGCCCGCTTGTTTTCACTCGTGCGTAGGACGCATTCGCTATTTGGGCGTCTTGCTTTATGACGCCGACCAAATTGAACGCAGCGCTTCGGTCTCGGATCAAGAGCTGGTCGCGGCGCAGCGCGACATTATCCAAGACCCGTTCGACCCGCAGATTATCAAATACGCCAAAGCGAATGGCATCTCGGACGCAATGATTACCTCCGCGCAAAATTCGCCGGTCTATAAATTCGTCAAACAATGGAAAATTGCGCTGCCCCTGCATCCCGATTTTCGCACCATGCCGATGTTGTATTACGTTCCGCCAATGCTGCCCGTCCTCGCCAAAATGGAAAACGGCAACTATAACGTAGCGGGCTTGGACAAGGAAAACTTGCCCGCCATGCTCAGTTCGCTCGACAAAGCGCGCATGCCCATCAAATATATGGCGAGTTTGTTCTCGGCAGGCAATGTCGGAATCGTCGAAGAGGTTTATCGCAAACTCATCGCCGTCCGCATTTTCAAGCGCGCGCAAAAGGTCAAGGACTATCAGCCCGCCGAAGTGGAAGCCGCGCTCGCGCAGGGCAAGACCACCGCCGAAGAAGTCGAAGCGATTTTTCGCCTCACCGCGCTGCCGACGTACGAAGAGCGCTTTGTGGTGCCGCCGTTGGGACGCGAAATTTCGATTGAAGCGTTGGAGCGACCGTTGGTCCGCAAACAAGCCACCGGGTTTGGCATCCGCAGCCAAACCCCCAAGCGCGAGTTTTAATACGGAGAACGTTGAATGTACACCGCAACTGAAATGCGAGAGCTTTACGAAAGTTTTGCCTGCCTGTTGGAATATCCCACCGGCGACACGCTCCCTGCCGCTCTGGTCGCGCAGAAAATTGTCATGCGCCACGACCCCAAAGCCGCCGCGCTGCTGCAAGAGTTTTACGCCTATGCCGCGACGCTATCGAACGGACGGCTCGAAGAAGTGTACACCGGCACATTCGATTTGGACGCGGCGTGCCATCCCTACATCGGCTATCACCTCTTTGGCGAAACCTACAAACGCAGCGCCTTTCTGGTCGAATTAAAACAGCGTTATAACGCCGAGAATTTTCGTTTCCTCGATACGGAATTGCCTGACCATCTCGCCGTCATCTTGCGATTTCTTTCGGTCACGCGGGACGACGTTCTCGCCGATGAAATCGCGCGCGACGCGCTGCTGCCGGTCCTCGACCGCATGACGGGCCGCGCCAAATCCGAAGGGTTTGACCAGGATGAAAGCGCCGACGCGCTCGCGGCGAAACCAACAGCGGAGGTGGGAACGGGAGTCGAAACGGAACCGGATTCCGTTCCGACAATGGGTTGCGCCCCTGCTATGGATTCCATTCCTACCCCGGATTCCGCTTCTTCCCCGCGCACTCAATTTCACGGCGTGTTGGAAGCGCTGCGTTCCATCCTGCAAACCCAATTTCAACCGCTGAATCAAACAACGGAACCGAATTCCGTTGTTCCTCAGGATTCCGTCGCTATCCCCGCATAAAAAACTGCGTCCCTCGCCGCTCGCTTGGACGGGGGACGCAGCGAAACGCGAAAGATAGTAACGACGTCGGGTTTTATCGCAAGCGCAAGGAAACACAAAAGGAGCAACTCATGTTTGACAGCGCCCTATTTATCGGCTTTCCCTATGTGGCAGTCGCCATCGCGGTCGTGGTCTCTATCTATCGTTATCGCACGACTCCCTTTACGTATTCCAGCCAGTCGTCCGAGCTGCTCGAAAACCGCAAGCTGTTTTTTGGCTCGGTACCCTGGCATTATGGCATCATCCTCATCCTCTTTGCCCATCTCATTCCACTGCTCTTTCCGGGATTGTGGGCTCAAATCACCGCCGACCAGACGCGCCTCTATATTTTGGAAATCATCGGCCTTTCGTTCGGGCTCATGGCGCTCGTCGGGCTAGTCATTCTAGTTCTGCGCCGTCTGACCAATGAACGCGCCCGCGCCGTCACCTCCATACCGGATTGGCTGCTCTTGTTCTTTCTCTTGTTACAGGTCGGGCTCGGCTTTTGGGTCGCCTACTATTATCGCTGGGGCTCGGACTGGTACTTGCACATTGCCGTACCGTGGCTAATGTCGCTCATCACGTTCCAACCCGATATTTCTTCGGTGGTCGCGCTGCCGGATTTGGTAAAGCTCCACTTTATCAACGGTTTTATCGTGATCCTGCTCCTGCCCTTTACGCGGTTGGTGCATCTGTTGACGTTCCCAATCACCTATGTCTGGCGCAAAAATCAAGTCGTGATTTGGAATCGCCGCGCCAACGCCAAAAAGAGCTGAGGTAATGACATTCTAGAACTGGGAGTGTCGCGCAATGAACTCGAACAGTCGCGCCTACCGCGCTTTGGGCCTCAGCGCCTTTGCCTTTACGGTCTGCTTTGCGGCTTGGACAATGTACGGCGTGTTGATTACGTTCTTGGTGGACAAGGGCGTGTATCACTGGAGCGCCGCCGAGATGGGTTGGCTCATCGGCATTCCGGTGCTGACGGGCGCGATTATGCGGATGCCCATAGGCATCCTTACCGACAAGTACGGCGGCAGAATCGTATTCCCGGCGCTGATGTTGATTGCCGCCGTGCCGATGTATCTGGTGAGTTACGCGGACAGTTTTTTCGGATTTCTAGTCGCGGGGCTCGGCTTTGGTTTGAGCGGCGCGGGCTTTGCGGTAGGCGTCTCGTACGTTCCACTCTGGTTCGGACGTGAAAAGCAAGGCACGGCGCTGGGCGCTTTTGGCATCGGCAATATGGGCGCGGCGGTCACCAGCGCCGTAGCGCCTCTCGCGCTAGTTTTTCTCACAAGCGGAGAGACCGACCTGAATGGCTGGCGCATGCTCCCTATTTTGTATGCGCTCGCGCTGGCTGCCACCGCCGTTCTTTTTTTCGTGATTGCGCCCACCAAGTTGACGGATAATACGCGGAAACAAACGCTGCTTCAACGTTTGGCGCCGCTCAAAAATACGCGCGTCTGGCGCTTTGGGTTGTACTATTTTTTCGCGTTCGGAGGTTTTGTCGGACTGGCGGTGTGGTTGATTCCGTACTATGTCAACGTCTATTCCATCAGTCTCGTCACCGCCGGTTTTATCGCCGCTATCTTTAGCTTGCCGGCGGCGCTCATCCGGGTCTTTGGCGGCTGGGCGTCGGACCGCTGGGGCGCGCGCACGATCATGTACATCGTGCTCATTGCCGGTTTGGTGTGTTTGGTTCTCCTCTTTGTGCCGCGCATGGAAATCTATCTGCCCGGCGAAAACGTTTCCGCAGGTCGTTCCGGCACAGTCACCGCCGTCGAAACGGATAAAATCGTCGTGGGGAATGATACCTACAAGTTACGCCCGGCGGCAGAGGTGCGCGGGCTGCATAACGACAGCGGCGAACGTTTGCTCGTTTTTCCCATCGTTTCATCGTGGGAAGACCCGATCGTTCACGTAGGCGACCAAGTCGTCAAGGGCCAAGTCCTCGCGCGCGGATTCAGTCACATTTATTTCCAAGCGAATATGTGGATTTTTACCGGGCTAATCTTTCTCGTCGGTATCATGATGGGAATGGGCACCGCCGCGGTTTTCAAGCATGTGGCGGATTACTTTCCAACCAACGTTGGCGTGGTCGGCGGCACGGTCGGAGTTTTGGGCGCGCTGGGCGGATTCTTTATGCCCATTATCTTTGGCTATCTGCTGGGCGTCACCAAGGTATGGACCACGACCTGGATGTTCCTTGCGTTAGTGGCGCTGCTCTGTCTCGTGTGGATGCACCTCGTTATTCGGGGAATCGAGCGCGACAAAACAACCGCGCCGTCGCGCCAAGCCGAAGAAGCGGCGACGGATGCTCCCCGCGCGACACAGTGACGCTGTTTCTCCGAGCAACACGGGTAATTTCCAATCTCTCATTTCATAACGCCGCACCATCGTCCGCGTCAAATAAATGCGATGCCTGAACCGGTAGAAATGCAATCAAGTTTGGCGGTCCTGCGAGCGGGCGTGCGCGACCTTTCGCCGGCTTATTTTGCCCTCGTCATGGCGACGGGCATCATTTCCATCGCCGCCGATTTGCTCGGCATGCTGCCCATCGCCGTGGCGCTGCTCTGGTTGAACGTTGTCGCATACCTCATTTTGTGGGCGTTGACCATCCTACGTCTATTTTGGTACAAGCGGCAATTCTTGAACGACATGCTCGACCATCAACGCAGTCTCGGCTTTTTGACGGCAGCCGCGGGGACTTGCATTCTGGGCATCCAGTTCATCCGCATTTCCGGAAACTATACGTTAGCGATGGCGTTAGGGTTATTGGGACTGGCGCTTTGGGTGTGCCTCACCTATGCCATCTTTACGCTGCTCACCGTCAAAGAAGAAAAACCGAGCCTTGCCGACGGAATCACGGGAGCGTGGTTGATTGCCGTCGTCGCCACTCAATCCATCGCGGTCCTGAGCGCGCTCTTGGCGGCGCACTGGGAACAACCCTATCGGCTGGAAGCAAATTTCTTGGCGCTGTCCATGTGGCTGTGGGGCGGAATGTTGTACATCTGGATGATTTCGCTCATCTTTTATCGCTACACCTTTTTCAAATTTTCGCCCGGCGACCTGTCGCCGCCGTATTGGATCAATATGGGCGCGATGGCAATCTCGGCGCTCGCGGGAGCATTGCTCATCATCAATAGCCCCGACGCGCCTTTTCTCCTCTCGATGCTTCCGTTTCTCAAAGGATTCACCATCTTTTATTGGGTCACGGGAACTTGGTGGATTCCCATGCTGGTCATCTTGGCGATTTGGCGACATGTCTATAAACACTTTCCGCTCACGTACGACCCGTTATATTGGGGCGCGGTCTTTCCGCTCGGCATGTACACCGTTTGCACGTTTCAACTCGCCAAAGCGGTACACATGGATTTTTTAAGCGTAATTCCGCAATACTTGATTTATCCGGCGTTGTTCGTCTGGCTGCTCGCCGCCGTTGGTTTGGCGCGCCGCCTGTTCACGCTATTCCGCAAAGGCGTAACCGAAATTGCATAACCAAAGGTGAAATTTGAACACTCTAACTCCTCCCCTATCGGTCTTACAAGACCTGCTGCAAATCAGCGCGTGCCATCATCACAAGCTTTGCCCGCGCCAAGCGCTCGGCGCGCGCATCGGCCTTGCCGCCGGACGCTTGCTGGAGCTCGCGCTGCCGCAGTCCGAAAAACGACTCATCGCTATCGCCGAAACGGATGGCTGTTTCGTGGATGGAATCTCTGCCGCGACGGGTTGTTATGTCGGCAGGCGCACTTTGCGCATCAAAGATTACGGCAAAGTCGCGGCGACGTTTATTGACTCGCGCACCGAACGCGCCATCCGCCTCGCGCCGCGTCCCAACATCCGCGAATTGGCGTGGGATTACGCGCCGGACGCGAAAAACAAATGGGAGGCGCAGCTCATCGGCTATCAATGTATCCCCGACGCGCAATTGCTTTCATGGCAGCGCGTGGAACTGGCGACGCCGCTCAAGCAAATCATCGGTCGCGCCGGCGAGCGCGTGACGTGCGCCAACTGCGGCGAAGAAATTATCAATCAAAGACAACTGGTCCGCGACGAAACAATCCTTTGTAAATCCTGCGCCGGGAATTCGTACTATCGCGTCCTTTCGCGCTGAACGAAACGTTAAATGCAAGACGCCTGCTCTTGAAAGAGCAGGCGTCTTTTTTGTCATTTGCTCCGGTTACGCAGCCCCGCAAAAAAACAGCGCAAGAGCGTTCGACAAATTTCAAATTTGTCCTACCGACGCATAACGCGAGTTATTCATTCTGCGGGAACTGCCGCGCCCGCCGCCACCGGCAAATTCACCGGGTCGAGCCAGTCGGCATAACGCGGCTCCTTACCGCGCACCGCTTTGTGAAAAACGTTTTGTAGAATCGTCGTGATGGGTCCCGTCTTGCCTTCGCCAATCACGCGGAAATCAATTTCGCGCACGCCCACCACTTCTGCCGCCGTACCGGTCATAAACACTTCGTCGGCGATGTAAAGTTGGTCGCGCGAAATCGGCTGTTCGATCACTTCGTATCCCAAATCCGTCGCGATGGCGACGAGCGAATCGCGCGTGATGCCTTCCAAAACCATCGCGCGCGCGGGCGTATAAATTTTTCCGCCGCGAATGACAAACAAATTATCGCCCGAACATTCCGCCACATAACCCGCCGGGTCGAGCATAATCGCTTCGTCAAAACCGAGCCGCATACTTTCGGTGCGCGCCAAAACCGAATTCGGATAATTGCCGGAAATTTTGGCTTTGGTCATCATCACGTTCGGATGATGGCGCGTGAAACTCGAAACGTTCACGCGCACGCCCTTTGCCAACGCTTCGGGACCATAATAATCTTTCCAAAACCACGCGGCGATACCGACGCCGACGCTCGCGCTGTCAATATTGAGATTGAAACCGCCTTGCGCCGCGTAAATCAACGGGCGAACGTAACATTCCGTAAATTCATTCGCCCGCACCGTTTCGCGCGCGGCTTGCATCAACGCGTCCACCGAATACGCGAGTTCGCGCACGCCCAATACTTTGATCGAATTAACCAGCCGTTCCATGTGTTCGCGATGTCGAAAAATTGCGGGTCCGCGTTCGGTGTTGTAACAGCGAATCCCTTCAAAAACCGCCGTGCCGTAATGCAGCGCGTTCGTCAAGAACGGCACCGTCGCTTCCGCCGTCGGCACCAGCCGCCCGTTCATCCACGTAAATTTTGAATCCATAGTTCCTCATTCGGGACACAGATTGCGCGGATTACACAGATTTTTTCTGTGGCATCTGTGTAATCTGTGTCCAAAATATTTTATGCGTTTTTGATTTCGTCGCCGTTGCTTTTTGCGCGCGGATACGAACCCAACACGCGCAGCATATTTGCAATTTCCGACAGATGCTCCAACGCGCGTTTGCCGCGTTCCGCGTACGCGCTCTCGGCAAAATCCAGATAAAACATGTAATCCCACGGCGTACCGTGCAGGGGCCGCGATTCGATTTTGGTCAAATCAATATCGCGCAGCGCAAAAACGCTCAACGCTTTGAACAACGCGCCCGGCACATTTTTCAACGTGAATACAATCGAAGTTTTACACGGCTGTTCCGGCTCAATCGGTTCGCGCGCCAGCGCGACAAAACGCGTATAGTTTTGCGAATTGTCTTCGACGTTGCGCTGTAAAATTTGCATCGCATACACTTGCGCCGCGCGTTCCGACGCAATCGCCGCAACGTCGCGCCTATGCATGTCGCGCAGCATTTTCACCGACCCCGCTGTATCGTACGCCGCCTCGCGCCGCCAACCGCGCGCGCGAATGTATTGGTCGCACTGCGCCAACGCTTGCGGGTGCGACATGACCAATTGAATTTCGTCCAACGTCGCGTCGGGCGCGCCAATCAAACAATGTTCGACGCGCAAAACATATTCGCCGATAATGGACAACTCATGCCGCGCGAGCAAATCATAATTTTGATGGATGCTGCCCGCGAGCGAATTCTCCACCGGCGCCATTCCATAATCCGCCGCGCCGTTCGCCACGCGTTCAAACAACGCGTCAAAATTTTCGCACGGCACGGTTTCAACCTGCGCGCCGAAAAATCGAATTGCCGCCGCTTCCGAGTACGCGCCGGGTTCGCCTTGAAATGCGATATGCATAGTGCAATAGTGCAATAGTGCAATAGTGCGGTAGTGTCACTAACACACTATCGCACTAACGAACTATCGCACTCTCTTTATCACTTGCTCCGTCATCTCCCCCGTCCCCAACACGCGTTCGCCCGCGCGCGCAAGGTCCGCGCTGCGGCAGCCGTCGCTCAACGCTTCGTCCACCGCGCGTTCAATCGCTTGCGCCTCGCGTTCCAATTTCAACGAATGACGCAGCAGCATTGCGGCGCTCAAAATCGAACCGAGCGGATTCGCTATGCCTTTGCCTGCAATGTCGGGCGCGGAACCGTGAATCGGTTCGTACAATCCGCGCGTGCCTTCGCCTAATGACGCGGAGGGAAGCAAGCCCATTGAACCGACCAACACGGCGGCTTCGTCCGTGAGAATATCGCCGAACGTATTTTCGGTCACAATCACGTCGAGCGACGCGGGCGCGGTGATGAGACGCATCGCCGCCGTATCCACGAGAACGTGCGCCAATTCCACATCGGGATAATCCGCGTGCATCACGGTTGCGATTTCGCGCCACAGCCGCGACGACGCGAGAACGTTCGCCTTGTCCACGCTCGCCAATTTGCGTCGGCGCGCGTGCGCGAGTTTGAAACCCAAATCTACGATGCGGCGAATTTCGTAATCGTGATATTCCAGCGTATCCACCGCGCTGACGCTTCCGTTTTGTTCGCGCCGTTCTTTCGGTTTGCCAAAATACAAACCGCCCGTCAACTCGCGCACGACGATAAAATCCACGTCGCGAATTTTTTCCTCGCGCAGCGGCGACGCGAACGCGAGCGCGGGATGCGGTTTCACCGGACGCAAATTCGCAAACAATCCCAATCCTTTGCGAATCGCCAGCAAGCCATCTTCGGGGCGCGTTTTCGCTTTTGGGTCGTCCCACTTCGGTCCGCCCACCGCGCCCAGCAACACCGCGTCCGCGTTCAAACACGCGCGCAGCGTCTCCTCTGGCAGCGCGCTCCCCGTTTCGTCAATCGCGATGCCGCCAATCAAATGCTGTTCAAACGTAAACTGATGCCCGAATTTTTCCGCCACGCATTTCAACACGCGCACCGCTTCGTTTGTAACATCGGGACCTATGCCGTCGCCCGGCAGAGTGACAAGGTGAGAGTTCATTTTTGATTTTTGATTTTTGATTTTTGATTTTTGATTTTTGATTTTTGATTTTTGATTTTTGATTTTTGATTTTTGATTTTTGATTTTTGATTTTTGATTTTTGATTTTTGATTTTTGATTTTTGATTTCTGATTTTCGATTACTGAACTTTGAATTTCGAACTTTACTTTTAGCTTTTAACTTTCAACTTTTAACTTTCAACCTTCCCTCGCCACCACAATCCCATATTCAATCGCATCTTGCAGCGCGAGCCAACTCGCGTCAATGATGTTCGTACTCGCGCCGACGGTGCTCCAGCGTCGTTTGTGATTCGCGGTTTCAATCAAGACGCGCGTCGTCGCGCCCGTTGCCGCGTGGCCGTCGAGAATACGAACCTTGTAATCCACGAGCGAAAAATTTTCCAGCGCGGGAAATTTTTGCGCCAACGCTTTGCGCGTCGCAATGTCCATCGCGTTCACAGGACCATTGCCTTCCGCCGCCGTGTGAACGATTTCGCCGTTCACGCGCAATTTCACGCTCGCTTCCGCCACCATGCCGCGCCCCTGCCGATGTTCCACCACCGTCATGTAATCAATCAATTCAAACGGCGGAGCGTAATTTTCGTCCGCGCGCAATAATAATAATTCCACCGACGCGTCCGCGCCTTCAAAATGATAACCCGCCGCTTCTTTATCTTTGATTTGCTGAAGGACGCGCGACACGCGCGGATCCTTGTCGTCCAATTTCAAATTCAACTCGTCCGCTTTGCTCAACAAATTGCCGCGCCCCGACAATTCCGAAACAACGACGTGCGTGGCGTTGCCCACCCATTCGGGGTCAATGTGTTGATACGCCATCGGATTGCGGCGCTGCGCGGCGACATGAATGCCGCCCTTGTGCGCGAACGCGTTGCGCCCCACATACGCGGCAAAATCATCGGGCGCGATGTTGGCGATTTCGGCGACGCTGCGCGCAATCGTCGTGAGTTTTTCAATATGCGCTTCGGGCAAACATTGATACCCCATCTTGATTTCCAAATCTCCGATAATGGCAATCAAGTTCGCGTTGCCGCAGCGTTCGCCGTACCCGTTAATCGTCCCCTGCACCTGCGTCGCGCCAACCTGCACCGCCGCGAGCGAATTTGCCACCGCGAGTTCGCCGTCGTTGTGCGTGTGAATCCCAATCACCGCGTTCGGGAATCGGACGCGCACTTGATTCAGCGCGTCTTGAATTTGCCAGGGCAATGACCCGCCGTTCGTATCGCACAGCGTAATCGAATCCGCGCCGCCCTCCAACGCCGCGTTCAACGTTGCCAACGCGTATTCGGGATTCGCGCGGAATCCATCAAAAAAATGTTCCGCGTCATAAATCACCTCGCGCCCTTGCGCCTTGAGATACGCCAGCGATTCGCGGATGATTCGCAAATTTTCCTGATGCGAGGTGCGTAACACCTCTTCGACGTGCAGCGTCCACGTCTTGCCGACGACGGTACACACCGGCGTCTCGGCGTCAATCAACGCGGCGATATTGGCGTCGTCCTCCGGTTTGCCGCCGACGCGCATCGTCGAACCGAACGCCGCAATTTTGGCGTTTTTCAATCTTAAGGATTTCGCGCGCTGGAAAAATTCCACGTCTTTGGGATTCGACCCGGGCCAGCCGCCTTCGATGTACGCGACGCCCAGATCGTCGAGCAATTGCGCGAGATGCAATTTATCGTTCGCCGTCAAAGAAAGCCCTTCGCGCTGCGTGCCGTCGCGGAGCGTGGTGTCGTAGATTTGTATTGCTTGCATGTAGACAGGGAAACAAGGAAACAGGTAGAGGGGTAGACAGGTAATCAGGTAGACAAGTCGCGTTCGAGATACTTGTCTACATGTCTATCTGTCTACCGGCGTACCTGTCTACTTGTTATTTGCTTTTTCGTATTGCTGAATTACATCAACTTGCCGCAACAAATAGCCAAGTTCGTCCACGCCGTTCAACAAACATTCTTTACTGAACGAATCAATCGGAAATTCCACTTGGCGGCCATCGGGCAGCGTGAGCGTTTGCGTTTCGAGGTCAACCTCAAGTTGCAAATCGGGGTCTTCGACGGCGAGGTCGAGCAATTGCTCGTGCGTGCCTTTATCAACCACAATCGGCAGCAATCCGTTTTTCAACGCGTTGTTGCGAAAAATATCGGCAAAGCGCGTGCTCACAATCGCTTTGAAACCGAAACCTTGCAGCGCCCACGGCGCATGTTCGCGCGAACTGCCGCAGCCGAAATTGTGACCCGCGACGAGAACGGTTGCGTTCGCCGCATGCGGTTTGTTCAAAATAAAATCGTCTTTCGGATTGCCGTCCGCGTCGTACCGCCAATCATAAAACACCACTTCGCCCAAACCCTTTTTGTCCGTCACCTTCAAGTACCGCGCGGGAATGATTTGGTCGGTGTCAACGTCGGTGTTGGGGAGATGAATTGTTTTGCCTTTGAATGATTTGATGGGTTCCATATTTTTGTTCCACAAATAAAACTTTTTTGACTCGATGATTATTGGGTGGCGTTAAGTTTTCAGGATGTATGCATCTACTAAATTTCGAAACTTGACGGGATACCATGTAGCGTGACTGTACATCTGTTATTGACAACGATTGGATTCTCCGATTCCCATCTTGGCGCAAGCATCATTCCTTTATCCGGAATGTCACAAATAGGCGAACTTTGTCTGTAAAGATTCAACATTATGGACGCCTCAAGGCGTTCAAGAACACGGGGTTGAGTTCCTATATCTGCGACGAAAATTCTGAACCCTGCGAGTTGTCTGCGAACTGCGGCCAGAATTATTGATTTATGATTTTCAAATTCAATCCGTTTCTCAGGAGTCCATCCTCAACCATGCCAAATCTCTTTTCGGATACCTTGTTGCATCGCAACAAGGTCAAAAACATTGTACTCTCCATTCCTATATTTTTGACCATGTTCACGAAGACGTATTGGAAGTGGCCGCCGTGTCACACCAGCCGCATGAATGAGATAGCCGTTTTGGTATTCCACAGTTTGCAAATAAACACCAGGGCGCTGTGGTGCAGAAGGCAAACCATTTTCAATTTCAAACTTTGGCCAACTATAAGGGCCAGCCCAGTCAGCATTTATAGATTCTTGGATTACCATTATGAACCCGCTACTCTTCAAGGAATCATAATTGAAATTGTACCCCGCTCTCAAAAATGGTTGGAGACATAAATGCGTTAGTAGTCAATCGTTCTAGGGTCAGTAATTACTCCATTCACAGCTGTCGCCGCCGCCGTCATCGGACTCGCAAGGAACGTTCGTCCGCCCTTGCCTTGGCGTCCTTCAAAATTGCGGTTGCTTGTTGAAACAGAATATTCGCCCGGCGACAGCTGGTCCCCGTTCATTGCGATGCACATGCTGCAGCCCGCCTCTCTCCATTCCGCGCCCGCTTCGCGAAAAATTTTATCGAGACCTTCTTGCTCCGCTTGACGTTTCACTTGCTGCGAACCCGGCACAACCATCACGCGCACATTTTCCGCGACGCGTTTGCCTTGCATCATTTTCGCGGCGAGACGCAAATCGCCGATGCGCGAATTGGTGCAGGAACCGATAAACACAACGTTGACGGGATGACCGAGCAAAGATTTCCCCGGCTGCAAATCCATGTATTGCAGCGCTTTACGCAGCGCGGCTTTTTGATGCGCGTCGCCCAACGCGTCGGGGTCCGGCACGCGCGCCGTAATCGAAATGCCCATGCCGGGGTTGTTGCCGTAAGTTATCATCGGCTCGAGCGCGTTCGCGTCCAATTCAACAACCGCGTCGTACTGCGCGCCCTCGTCCGTCGGCAATTGTCTCCAACGCGCCACCGCCGCGTCCCACTCCGCGCCCTTGGGCGCAAACTCGCGCCCGGCGACGTAATGAAAAGTTTCGTCGTCCGGCGCAATCATGCCCGCGCGCGCGCCGCCCTCGATGCTCATGTTGCAAATCGTCATGCGCCCTTCCATCGTTTGCGCGCGAATCGCCGCGCCGCTGTATTCGATGACGTGGCCCGTTCCGCCGTCCACGCCGATTTTGGCAATGAGCGCGAGAATAATGTCCTTTGCCGTTACGCCATTCGCCAGCGCGCCCTCGACGCGCACGTTCATCGTTTTCGGTTTTCTTTGCAGCAGCGTTTGCGTCGCCAACACCATCGCCACTTCGCTCGTGCCGATGCCGAACGCGAGCGTGCCGAACGCGCCGTGCGTGGACGTATGCGAATCACCGCACACAATCGTCATGCCCGGCTGCGTCAAACCAAGTTCGGGTCCAATCACATGCACGATGCCTTGCTTGTCGTTCATACGGTCATAGATGCGAATTCCAAAATCGCGCGCGTTCGCATACATCATGTCGAGTTGTTTTGCCGCAAGCGCGTCTTGAATCGGCAGAGAACGGTCATACGTGGGGATGGAATGGTCAACCGTCGCGACCGTTCTATCGGGTCGCCGTACTGGCAGTCCGCGCTTTCGCAATTCCGTAAACGCTTGCGGCGAGGTGACTTCGTGGACGAGTTGTAAATCAATATACAAAATCGCGGGCGCGCCGTCATTTTGCGAAACGATGTGCGCGTCCCAGATTTTTTCAAATAACGTTTTGGGTGTTCCGTTCATTGACGATTCTCTTGATTTGTCCTACACTTTGAGCAGGAGTCTGAATATGACAATTACGATTGAATATCCCGAGACAATTCTCTCGGCGTTACATTTGTCTGAAGAGGACTTTGCCGCCGAATTTCGGATGCTTGCAGCCGTCAAGCTCTTTGAATTAGGTCGCATTTCTTCAGGTCGCGCCGCAGAACTAGCCGGCATACCGCGTATAGTTTTTCTTCATCGGCTCGCGGATTATGGCGTTTCAATCATCAATCTGACGCGCGAGGAATTGGAGCAAGATATAAGAAACGCGGCGGAGTGGATACAACACGATTCGCCACCTTCACGCCAAAGATAGAATGGTGTGTGATGCGCGGACAACGGATTCCAAATAGATGAACAGATGCCCGCGCGTCCATCATCCGTTAATCCGTTTTCCCCATCCGTTGGCAATCTCCCTCACGCCATCAACGCCACTTCACTTCCCATCGCGGACAACGGATTTCAAACGGATGAACGGATAGCAAACGCACACCATCCGCTTATCCGTTTTCCCCATCCGTTGGCAATCTCCCTCACGCCATCAACGCCGCCTCACTACTCGCGACATTTTCTTGCGCCTGCACCGCAATCAACAATTTATTCAACGCGGCGAGATACGCCTTTGCCGACGCGACGATAGTGTCCGTGTCCGCGCCATAACCGCCGAACGTGCGCGTGCGTTCCAGTTCGCGCTGCACATCCATGCGCGTTTGCAATTCTTTGCCTTGAATCCGCACCGTCACTTGGCCCAGCGCGTCAATGCCTTCCGTGACCGCGTGAATGTTGAATTCGAGCAGCGTGTTGGGACAATTCACAATCGCGTCAATCGCTTTGTACACCGCGTCCACGGGTCCCGTGCCGATAGCGGCGATGGTGTGCTGTTTTCCTTCAGGGTCTTTGAGACGCACCGTCGCGGTGGGCATGCCCATCGTGCCGCAGACAACTTGCATGCCGTCGAGCGAATACAATTCGTTCAGCGACGCGATTTCGTCCGACACGAGCGCTTCCAAATCCGCGTCGGTGATCACTTTTTTCTTGTCCGCCAATTCTTTGAACCGCGCGAACGCTTGGTCAATTTCATCGTCGGACAAGTTATAACCGAGTTCGACGAACCGCGCTTTGAGCGCGTGCCGGCCCGAATGTTTGCCCAACACCAAACGCGATGCGTTCACGCCCACCGTTTCGGGTTTCATAATTTCGTACGTCATGTTATTTTTCAACATGCCGTCTTGATGAATCCCTGCCTCGTGCGCGAACGCGTTGGCGCCGACGATGGCTTTGTTTGGCTGAACGGGAATGCCGGTGAAATTGGAAACCATGCGCGACGCGCGCGCGATTTGCGTCGTGTCAATCCCGTGCTGCAAACCATAGAGCGCGGGGCGCGTATGCAGCGCCATCACCACTTCTTCCAATGACGTATTGCCCGCGCGTTCGCCGATGCCGTTGATGGTGACTTCGACTTGGCGCGCGCCATTCGTCACGCCCGCGAGCGTGTTCGCCGTTGCCAATCCCAAATCGTCGTGACAATGCACCGACCAGATCACCTTGTCCGCGCCCGGCGTATTTTCTATCAATCCCTTGATGAGCGCGCCAAATTCCTGCGGCGTCGTGTAACCGACGGTATCGGGGATATTCAGCGTCGTCGCGCCCGCTTGAATCGCCGCTTCCAAAACATCGAGCAGATATTCGGGGTCGCTGCGCCCCGCGTCTTCGGGCGAAAATTCGACGTCGTCGCACAACGATCTCGCATAGCTCACCATCTCGCGCACGCGTTCGACCACCTCTTCCCGCGACATTTTCAATTTGTACTTGAGATGAATGTCGCTCGTCGCGAGAAAGGTGTGAATGCGCGGATATTTGGCGTGCTTGACCGCTTCCCACGCTTTATCAATATCGTTTTTATTGGCGCGCGCGAGGCCCGCGATGATTGGGACGCGCGCGGCAGAAGACGCGGCATTGGGGAACGCTGCGGCGAGCGTTCCGTACGACGGATTGCCCACCTCTTGCGCGATCTGTTTCACGCCTTCCAAATCATCGGGCGACGCGGCAGGAAAACCCGCCTCGATAATGTCCACGCCGAGCCGCGCCAGCTGGCGCGCGATTTCCAATTTCTCTGCGCTCGTCAACGACGCGCCCGGCGATTGCTCTCCGTCGCGCAGCGTCGTGTCGAAAATGCGAACGTAATCCAAAGACATTTTAGAATTTCGATTTTCGATTTTCGATTACGCCGTTTTCTGGCGCGGCAATCGAAAATCGAAAATCGGCAATCGAAAATTCTCAATCGCCCGGTTTCACCGTCACCGGATCCAAGAACGGCATCATGGAGCGCATCTCCGCGCCGACCTTTTCAAGCGGATGATTGCGTTCTTCTTCGCGTTTTTCGTTGAACCAGGGACGACCCTTTTCGTTTTCTTGAATCCATTTGTCCGCGTACGTGCCGTCTTGAATTTCCGTGAGCATCTGGTGCATCGCGCCGTAGGTTTCTTCGGTGACGATGCGCGGTCCGCCGGTGTAATCGCCGTGTTCGGCGGTATCGCTGACGGAATAGCGCATGTAATTCAGACCGCCGCGATACATCAAATCCACAATCAATTTCAATTCGTGCATACATTCAAAGTACGCGGCTTCGGGTTGATAGCCCGCTTTGACGAGCGTTTCAAATCCCGCTTTCACCAACGCGCTCACGCCGCCGCACAACACGGCTTGTTCGCCAAACAAATCGGTCTCGGTCTCTTCTTTGAACGTCGTTTCGAGAACGCCCGCGCGCGTGCCGCCAATCGCTTTGGCGTACGCCAACGCGTTCGCGTGCGCATTGCCGCTCGCGTCCTGCTCCACCGCAATCAACATCGGTACGCCGCCGCCGTCCTTGAACACTTCGCGCACGCGATGCCCCGGCGCTTTGGGCGCAATCATCGAAACGTCAACGTTTTTCGGCGGCACGATTCTGCCGTAACGGATATTGAAACCGTGCGAAAACATCAGCGTCTTGCCGGCGGTCAAATGCGGCGCGATTTCTTGCTCATACAAATCCTTTTGCCCCACGTCGGGCGTGAGAATCATGATCACGTCCGCTTCTTTTGCCGCGTCCGCGACGGATTTCACCGCGAGACCGTCGGCTTGCGCTTTTGCGCGCGATTTGGAACCTTCGTGCAAACCCACTACCACGTCCACGCCGCTGTCGCGCAAATTCAACGCGTGCGCGTGTCCTTGCGAACCGTACCCAATCACCGCGACCTTTTTGCCTTGCAAGCGCTTGAGGTCCGCGTCCTTGTCGTAATAAATTTTTGCCATTCGCCTGTTGACTCCTTAACCTACACCGAACTCACGCCGACATCGTGCGTGACGTGGCCATTGCCGTTGTATTTGCCGTTGCCATTTTTGCGGTCGGCGGATTGATTGCCGCGCACCATCGCGATGCGCCCCGTGCGCACCATTTCCAAAATGCCTTTCGGACGCAGCAACTCGACCAGACCTTCGATTTTGTCTTCGTCGCCGGTCACTTCGACAATGACCGAATCGGCAGCCACGTCCACGATTTTGGCGCGAAAGATGTCGGCGAGCTGCGCGATTTCCGCGCGCGCCGCCGCGTCGGCGCGCACCTTGACGAGCGCCAAATCGCGAAAAATCGTATCCATATTGGTCACGTCTTGGACATCCAACACGTTCACCAATTTCGCCAAATTCGCTTCCACCAAATGCGCGTTGGTATTATTGGAATCAATCACGATGGTCATGCGCGAAATGTGCGCTTGGTCGGTGTGACCGACGGCGAGCGATTCGATATTGAACGCGCGGCGGCGAAAGAGCGACGCGACGCGATTCAGCACGCCGGGTTTGTCTTGTACGAGAGCGACTAGAGTATGTTTCATTTTCAGAATTCAGAATTCAGAACACAGAACGCGTCTGTCTATCGTCCGTTATCTGTGTGCTGCGATTTCTTTACGCCGGCTGCGCGATTTTCTCCCGTTTAATCATGTCTTGTAAATTCGCGCCGGCGGGAACCATCGGATACACTGCGTCTTCCATTTTGACGCGAAACTCGATCAGCGCGGGCCCCGACGACGAGCGCACTTCTTCCAACACGCTCATTACATCCGCGCGTTGGTCCACCAAATAACCGGGAATGCCATACGCCTCGGCGAGTTTGGTAAATTCGGGCGAAAGAATCGGCGTCGCGGCGTAACGCGCATCATAGAAAAATTCTTGCCACTGCCGCACCATGCCGAGATAGCCGTTATTCAAAATGGCGATATTGATTTTCAATTTTTCTTGGACGATGGTCGCCATCTCATAGAGCGTCATTTGAAAACCGCCGTCGCCCGCAATCACCCACACCTCTTTATCGGGACACGCCAACTTGGCGCCAATCGCCGCGGGCAGCGCAAAACCCATCGTCCCCAAACCGCCGCTCGTAATCAACGTGCGCGGTTTATTGTGCAAATAGTACTGCGCTTCCCACATCTGATGCTGCCCCACATCCGTCACCACAATCGCATCGCCTTGCGTCGCCGTCCAAAGGTCATGCACCACATGCTCGCTCATCAAACCGTCAGATGATTCCCAATCCAATACGTCGCGCATCGGATTTTGTTCCAACTCATTCTTGAGATGCGACAGCCAGGCGTCATGACGTTTCGGCGCCGCCAACGGCGCGAGTTTTTGCAGCGACGCTTTCAGATCGCCGAGCAGCGGCACGTCCACCTTGACGTTCTTGTTAATTTCGGACGGGTCAATTTCAAAATGAATCTTTTTGCTGTACGGCGAATACGTTTTCAAATTGCCCGTCACGCGGTCGTCAAAACGCATCCCCATCGCCAACAACAAATCCGCGTTTTGAATCGCTTCATTCGCGCACACGCCGCCGTGCATCCCCATCATGCCGAGACACAACGGATGTTCCGCCGGAAAACTGCCGATGCCGAGCAGCGTAAGCGCGACCGGGATATTGTGCTTTTCCGCAAATTCCAGAACCTCCGCCTCGGCGCCGCTCAAGGTGATGCCGTGTCCCGCGAGAATCAACGGACGTTCCGCTTGCGCGATCAACTGCGCCGCGCGCTCGAAATATTCCATCGGCGCAAAGCGTTGGAGCAAGCGCTCGTTCGGCAAATGAATCGGCGCGGTCGGATATTCAAACTCCATCGTCGCCAACTGCACGTCTTTGGGAATATCAATCAACACGGGCCCCGGACGCCCCGAACGCGCAATGTGAAACGCTTCGCGAATAACGTGCGGCAATTCGTGAACGTCGGTCACGAGATAATTGTGTTTGGTCACGGGCAGCGAGACGCCCGTCACGTCGGTTTCTTGAAACGCGTCGCTGCCGATCACTTTGGTGCCGACCTGCCCCGTAATTGCGACGACGGGAATCGAATCCATCAGCGCCGTCGCGAGCCCGGTCAACATATTCGTCGCGCCCGGACCGCTCGTGCTGACGCAAACGCCCACGCGTCCCGACGCACGCGCGTAACCGTCCGCCATGTGCGACGCGCCCTGTTCGTGCCGCACCAGCACATGATGAATCGGATATTGCAGCATCGCGTCGTACGACGGCAAAATCGCGCCGCCCGGATAACCGAATACAACGTCCACGCCTTCGCGGACCAGACATTCCCACAAAATTTGTGCGCCTGCTAATTTTGGCATAATCGCTCCACGAAAATTTAGAATTTCGAATTTCGATTTTCGATTGGCGCTCTCTATGGTCTGACGTAGCAATCGAAAATCGAAATTCAAAAATCGAAAATAAAAAAAGCGCCCGAACGTTCGTTTAACCGTTATAACAGTCAAACATACATTCGCCCGCCCAATCATCCAACGTTTGCGTTGACAGCGTTGACATGGCTTGCGCGTCTCGCGGCGCGGTAAAACGCTCGCCCTGACCCTTGGCGGTTGCGGTGCGCGCGGCGCCCGCACGCGGCGCGTTTTGCGCGGGTTGCGCCGCGTCCGCACACGCCTGATGCCATTGATCCATTTCCGCTTGTGAATGATATTTGGTGAACATATTGCCGCTCCTGCTGCAAAAAACAAAAGGTAGGCATATTTGCCTACCTTCGACACTGAAGGACGACCCGTCCGCACGATTGACGCTGAATATCTTTTTTGTCGCCGCCATTGGATACAAAAAAACCGCCTGAAGGTTCAGGCGGTTTCGATTCGCGTCATTTACTCGCTTATCGTCGTCGGGGGCGATTCCCGATAGTTGCCCAAACCGAATCACGCCTGTTGCTAAGGACGATGACCTCAACAAGCGTAATGACGACGATAATAATACCGAGCGCTAACATTGTGAAGATTGTAACAGAAAGAAACGCACGCGTCAATGAGTCAGTTTGCACCAGATTCACGCGAATAAATTGGGCGCTATAGCCAAAGGAAAATCGCAGTTTGGCGGCACAGCGCCCGGAAAATGCCAAAATTTTGTAAATTTCCGAATTTCTTGGCGATTCTTTATTCGCGCGTCAACTCGTACGCGCGCAGCGCCAATTGCAGCTGCAAACGCGTTTCGGCGTCGTCCAAATCAAGTTTGCCCACCTCGCGCACGCGGTCGAGCCGATACAACAGCGTATTGCGGTGAATATAAAGTTGTTTCGCCGTTTGCGCGACGTTGCCGTTGTATGCAAAATAGACGCGCAGCGTTTCCAACAAATGCGTTTTCCCCGCGCGCTCGTCCGCCATCAAACGCCCCAAAACCTGTTCCGTAAACGCGCGCAGCTCGTTCGTTTCCGTCAACGGCAAAAGCAAACGATACACGCCGAGATTGGCGTACGCTTGCGGTTGATTGTGCCGCAAGCGCTGTTCCAGCGTCATGGCTTGCGCGGCTTCGTGATACGACGCGCGCAATTGTCTCAAGGTTTCTACCTGCCGCCCGATGCCGATGGCGAGCTGCGCTTTGGGAAATTCCGCGCGCGCCAGATTCAAAATCGTCTGCGCGAAATGTTCCGCCTCCGCCAAGCCGCGTTCCGGCGTCAAGGCGTACCACGCGACGATTTCGTTTTCGCGCGTCGTGACCAAAACGCGCTGCCGCTGCCGTTTGATTTGACCGCTCACAATCGTTTCCAAACGGCGCAGCGACGGCGCGTCGCGTCCGTACCACTGCATCGTCAACGCGACAAAAGGACCCGTTTTGCGAAAGCCCGCGCGCTCCGCCCAGCCCAACGCGTCCGCTTCGCTAATCGCTTGCGCCAACACCGCCTGAATCAAATCGCCGCGCAGTTTTTGTTCCGCCACGCTCACGGCTTTGACTTTGGCCATTTCCATCGCGGCGACGAGCGCGCCTTGCGTCGCCACCACAAAATCGCGCGCGTCGAATTGCGGTTCGCGCGCAATCAGCGACACATAGCCGCGCGCGACCTTGCGCGTCACAATCGGCATCACCGCGCGCGCGCACGTTTCAAACGTCTGCACGATCGGTTCGGCGACGAGGTACGCTTGTTTGCGGTCGGACAGTTCGGGCGGCAAATACGACGACAATTGCAGCGCGTCCAAAATGTCCGCCCAATTCGTCAATGCGGGCGCGGGAATTTGGGCGAGATATTGCAGCCGTTTGTCCTGAATCAAAACCGCTTTGCCCGAAAACCGCGCCAGCGCGCGCGCCAATGACTCGATGCCTTCGTCGTCCGCCGAAAGCCGCGCGAGCTGCTGATAAATTTCCACTTGCTGCGTCAAAATATCCATGCGCGAAAAATAGTACCACAACTATTGTATAATCTCAAACATGAAGAAACCGCAATTTGGCGACATGATTCTTTTGCTCGACCCCGAAGGCAAGCGCATCGTCACGCGCCTCACGCCCAACGCCCGCGTGGATTCGCATCTCGGTTTTATCAAACACGAAACGCTGTTGGAATACGAATTCGGCTCGCAAACGCCGACGCAATTGGGCGAGCGTTTTGTCTTGCTGGAACCTTCGACGCTCGACCTCGTGATGAACGTGAGCCGCGCGACGCAAATCGTGTACCCCAAAGAAATCGGCTATCTGCTTTTGAAAATGAATATCCATCCCGGCATGACCGTATTGGAAGCCGGCACCGGCAGCGGCGCCATGACGCTCGCGCTCGCGCAAATGGTGCAGCCGACGGGCAAGGTGTACACGTACGAAGAACGCGCGGAACATCAAGAAAACGCGCGCAAAAATATCGCGCGCGCCAAATTGACGCCGTATGTGGAATTTCGCGAACGCGACATTCGCGCGGGCTTTGACGAAAAAAACGCGGACGCGCTCTTTCTCGACGTGCGCGAACCGTGGCTCTTTCTCGCGCAGGCGCACGCCGCGCTCTGCCCCGGCGGCTTTTTCGGTTCGCTCGTGCCGACGACGAATCAAGTGAGCGACATGCTCGCCGAGATGGAACGCATGAGCAATTGGGTCGAAATCGAAGTGAGCGAATTATTGCACCGCAAATACAAACTCAACGCCGAGCGTTTGCGACCCGACGACCGCATGATCGCGCACACCGGTTTTATCATCACCGCGCGGCCCGTGTCCGCGGCAGTCGAACCTATTCGCACAAAACGCGAACAAAAATTTTGGCAAAAGCAGCGCATGAACGACAAGCAACGCGCGAACGCGGACGCGGACGCGCAAGCGGATTCTTGATTTTTGATTTGCGATACGCGAGGCAAACCAATGTCCGAAATTATTCCGGTGGAAGTGTATCGCGCGTCGGGGGAACTCGAAGCGCAGGTGATTCGCGGCAGATTGGAAGCGGCGGGGATTCGCGCGATTTTTCAAAACGAATCCATGGGCACGCTCGGTTTTGTCGTGAACGGTTTGGGCGAATTTCGCATTCTCGTCGCGCCCGCCGACGAGGCGCGCGCGCGGACGCTCTTGGAAACCGATGCGGACGCCGAGCCGGACGACGCGCCAAACGCGGCGGAATAAAACGCGCGCGCCGCGCGACGCCGCCGCTTTACTTTATCTTTTCCAGCGCCGCGCCATAGCCCTCTTCCGCGCGCCCGTCGCCGAAAATTTCCGCGACGCGCCAGCCCGTCGTCCACGCCAGCTCGATTAACGCTTGCGGCGAGATCCAAAACCAATCCAACTCGCGTTCGTTCGCGCCAAATTTCAATTTCAAGCGCATCGCGCCAAACTCTTGCCCGCGCGCCAGGCGCCCTTCCCAATACGCGCGATGTTTCGGATTGAACGTGCCGGGCGCGCGCGTCGTCGCCACCAATCGCGCGTTTTTGTTCGTCACGCGCGCAAATTCGCGCAGCGCCTTTTCCAAACCCGCGCGGCTGCCGCAGATTCCCAAATTATTGCCAAATAAAACGACCGTCTCGAATTCGCCGCGGCGAAACGGCAAACGTTCGCACGCCGACGCCACGCGCACATCGCGCACGCCGCGCGCGGCGGCGAGCGCGGCGACGCGCGGCGAGTGGTCCAGCGCGGTCACGCGCAATCCTTTGCGCTGCAAGTACAACGCGACGCGGCCCGCGCCGCAGCCAACGTCCAAGACGCGCCCGCGCGCCCAGCGCAGCGCGCGCTTTTCAATTTTCAAAAAATCGGCGAACGTCGTGAAATACCACCCGACATTTTCCGTATTGAAATAACCGTCGTCGCGCCACAATTCCAAATTTGCCTTGCCCGTCGCCCAATACGCTTCGAGCGCGTCGGCGAACGGATCGGGGTCGGTCACGCGCGGCATCATCGGTTCACGCTAAAACGCGCGTCGCGTTCCAACATCTGCGCCAAACCCTCGCGCAGCGAAACATGCGGCGTCCAGTCCAATAATTTTTGCGCCAGCGCAATATCCGCGACGAGCCGCGAGACGCCCGCGCTCTCCTCTTGATTGTACAAACGATGCGTTTGCGTTTGCAGCAAAGCGTCAATCGCGTCCACCAGCTGATCCATCGTCACGTCCGTCCCCGAACCGATATTGATGACGGCGCGATTGATATGTTGCGCCGTCGCCGCGCGTTCGAGCGCCGCCGTCACATCGTCAATGTACACAAAATCGCGCGACTGTTTGCCGCCGCCAAAAATGACGAGCGAGCCGCCGCTCAACGCCGCTTGCAAAAAACGCGGAATGACGGGCGCGTGCGAAGGCGGCAATTGTTGTTGGGGGCCATACGCGTTGAAAATTCGCAGCGTCACCGATTCGATGCCCGACAGCGCGCCGATGGCATGAACGTAATACTCTGCCGCGAGTTTGCTCACCGCATACGGCGTGGTCGGACGCATGACCGCGTTTTCGCAGACGGGCTGCGCCGTTTGTTCGCCGTACGCCGCGCCCGACGACGCGAGAATGACGCGCCGCACGCCCGCATCGCGCATCGCCGTCATGAGCGCGACGGTGCCGCCCACGTTCACCGCGTTGTATTCGACGGGATACAAAATGGATTCGGGCACGGAAACGCGCGCGGCGAGATGATACACGCAATCTACGCCGCGCAGCAGCCCCCACAATTTCGGCACATCGCGCACGTCGCCGCGCGTAAAATGAACGCGCGGATCGAGTTTGGAATGATCGCCCGCGCTCAAATCATCCAACGCGCGGACGCTGTGCCCCGCGCGAACCAATTGATTGGCGAGCGCCGCGCCGATAAAACCCGCGCCTCCGGTGATGAGAAAATTCATTGATAATACTGTTGGTCATCGGGCGAATCATTTGGGTCCAGCGCAATGTCCACTTGGCGCGCAAAGATTCGCCAAATGGCAAAACCCACAATCCCAATAATGCCCAGCAAACCAATGCCGATAATACCCGCCGCGCCCAAAAGCGCCGCTATCGAAAATAAACCGCCGCCCGACCCACTGTCGTCGCCACCCTGCCCGCCCGCATTGGAACTGACGAGGGTGGGAATCGCCGGCCGCGGCTGCGGCGTAGTCGTCGGTTTCTTTTGCGCGACCGTTTGCGGCGTCGCCATCAACACTTGCGCGGGTTCGAGCGTCGCGGTCGGCGGCGCGGGCGTGAGCGTGGGCGGAACGCGCGTGGGCGGAACGTCGGTCGGCGGAATTTCGCGCGTCGGCGGTACGGGCGTCGCTTCCAACGTCGGCGTCGCGCTCGGCTCGATGGCGACGGTCGGAATATCGCCGCGCGGCAAGAGACACATTACGTCAAAAAAAACCTTGTCGCTCGCGGAACTGCTCAAGTTGTACACGCGCACAAAGACCGTCGCCTGATTCGACATGGCGGCGAACGTAATACGCATGTCGGGATGATTCAAGCTGCGGCCCGAAGAGCCGGTGCCGACCTCGGGCCCCCATTTCATGTTTTGCGAAGTCGGGTCCGTGCCGCCGTACGGGTCCACGCCGACGCGGCGAATCACCTGATCGTCCACTTTGGTATTGTTGCCGCCGCCGGTGTCGCGCAGCATCGCCGCCCAACCGACTGAAAATTCGTACGACGCGCCCGGCTGCAAACCGCCAATCACCTGATAGATGCCCGCGTCAAAGCGCGTGCCGTCGCCGTGAATATATTGCGAAGAAGAGCCGCCCACATCGCCGTTCGCGCTTTCATTGTCCGCCAAATCGTACGCGGGCCAATCGCCATTGATGAGAAACGCGTTCCACGAATTGGCGACGACGCCGTGCGGCGTATCGTAACCGCCATCCGTTATGGAACCGTTGCGCGTGAGATTGTCGCCGCGCGTGGTGCAAGGTCCTTGCGCGACGGCGCGCGGCGCAAAGGTTGTGGCAAATGGAACGACGCCAAGAGAAAAAACGAGCGCGCCAAGCAGAGCGCGAAAAACCACAAAACGCATGAAAAATACTTGCATAAATCGAAAACTCTATTTGCGGCGGAGCAAAAGAAACAGCGCGGCGCCGACCAAAACCAGCGCGCCCGCGATGCCAACGCAGCCCACAATCGCCAAAACGCCGACGTTATTCAAGAGCGAGGGCGCGGCAGCTGCCGGGGCGTTTGACGCGGCGGCGGAACGCACGCGCGTCGGGCGCGCGGTCGGCGCGACTTGGGCAGCGCGCGTCGCGCGCAGCGTGGGCGCGGCTGTCGGTTCTTGCGTCGGTTCGAGCGTCGGCGCGTCGGTGGGCGCGGCGGTTGGTTCCGGCGCGTTGGTCGGCGGAACGCGCGTCGGTTTCACGACCGGCGCATCGGTCGGCGGCGGCGGCGGCGGCGTCACTGTCGGCGGCGCGATTTGAATCGGCGGCATCCCGCTGTCTTCAAACAAACCGGGCGTATCTACAAATACGTCCACATGCTTGTCGCCGTACGGATTGCTCACCCAAATAAAAACGGTGATGTGATCCGCGCGCGCGTACTCGCTCACTTGCAGCTCGTCGTCGTCGAAACGCCCTTTGCCGAAAAAATCGTTCGACCATTTAATATTGGGCGAATTGGGATCCGTGCCGCCGAACGGGTCAATGCCCAAACGGCGATTCACCTGATCGCCGTCGTGCCAACCCTGCCCGTTGATATTCACAACGCAAAACGGACACGCAAAGCGATAGCCCTTGCCCGGCGTGACCGCGACGCGCTGCCACACTTTGCGTTCAAACGGCGCGCTGCCCGCGAACGTGAGCGAAGGGCCACTGGGCCAACCTTCAGATTCGGTCAAACCGATGCCGCTCGGATTGTCGCACTGCCACAACGCGGAACACGCGCCTTCGTTGCCGTAAAAATCATCGAATGTGCAATCGGGAAGCAAACCGCACTTGGGGTCCAGGGCGGACGCGGGTTGATTGAAAAAGGCAAAAAACAAGAGCGCCAGCAGAACCGCCGCGCTCGTGGCGAACATTTTTCTGTACATCACTGGCGTAACTATATGCGAGAAAAAATGCTTGTCAATTTTTTCGCCGACGGATTCCGCGCGAATTTCCCAAGCGGCGTCAAACTTTGGCGCTCGCGGCGCGATGCGCGTACCGTATCGTTTCGGGCAAACGATACCCTTTGCAGCATTGCCAAGCCAGAGCGCACGCGGTCGGCAACGTCACGCGATGCCCGACCGAAATATAAATCGGGTTCACCGCGCGTTTCGTATTCAATTTGGTGCGGAGCGCGGCGCCGATGATTTCATCCTTGTCCATGAGCGGCGTCTGCGCGCCCACGCGATTTTCCGGCGGCGCGGCGCGTCCCACCAAAATAGATTTCGCGCAGCCAATCGTCGGCAAATCCAGCGCCACGCCCAGATAACACGCGATGCCAAAACGACGCGGATGCGCGTACCCATGTCCGTCCATCATCAGCAGATCCGGCGCGCGCTGCAGCTGGGCTAACGCGTCGAGAATCGCCGGCATTTCGCGGAACGCGAGCAAACCGGGAATGTACGGGAACGTCACGGCGCGGCGCGCGACAGCGGTTTCGACAAACTCTAGCGCGGGAAACGTCAAGACCGCGACGGCGGCGCGCGCCGTCGCGCCGTCGTTTTCAAAACCCACGTCCACGCCTGCGACAAAATGCACCGCGCCAAAATCGTCTTGGGCGCGCACGCGCGCGGCGAGCGCCGTTTGGCGCGCCATCGCCGCGGCGGGCGTGAGATTCCATTCCAATTGCGGAACGTTCATAGCAAAATTCATTTTGCACAATATATCAAACACGCGTAATATACAAACTCGTGACGCTCGGCGGATGCGCGCGTAAACGGGCGCGCGACTGCCGCATCGAAATTCACCCTAACCGATACAAAAATTTCTAACGTTTGCAGGAGAATCGCATGGCAACCAAAGCGGTAACGGCTGCGCCGGCTAAAAAAGCCGCCGCGAGCAAAAAATCGCGCAAAGTGCGCGTCGCCATCATCGGCGTCGGCAATTGCGCCAGCAGTTTCGTACAAGGCATCCATTATTACCAAGACGCGCCGGTGGATACGCCCGTGCCCGGTTTGATGCACACTGTCCTCGGCGACTATCACGTCGGCGATATCGAAGTCGTCGCCGCGTTTGACATTGACAAAAACAAAGTGGGCAAGGACGTCAGCGAAGCGATTTACACCGCGCCGAACAATACGTACAAATTCGCCGACGTGCCAAAATTGGGCGTGCCGGTGCATCGCGGCATGACGCACGACGGCGTGGGCAAATATCTTTCGGGAGTGATTGAAAAAGCGCCCGGCGCCACCGACGACGTGGTGCAGATTCTCAAAGACACCAAAACCGACGTCGTCATTTCCTACCTGCCCGTCGGCTCGGAAGAAGCCACCAAATGGTACGTCGAACAAATTTTGCGCGCGGGCGTCGGTTTCGTCAACTGCATTCCGGTTTTTATCGCGCGCGAAAAGTATTGGCAAAAACGGTTTGAGGAAGCGGGCGCGCCGGTCGTCGGCGACGACATTAAATCCCAAGTCGGCGCGACGATTACGCATCGCGTCTTGACGCGTCTGTTCCGCGACCGCGGCGTGCGGCTCGACCGCACCTATCAGTTGAACTTTGGCGGCAACACCGATTTTTTGAACATGCTCGAACGCGAACGGCTCGAATCCAAAAAGATTTCCAAAACGAACGCGGTCACTTCGATGCTCGATTACGAACTGCCCGCCGAAGCGGTGCATGTGGGTCCGAGCGATTATGTGCCGTGGCTCAAGGATCGCAAATGGGCGTACATCCGTTTGGAAGGCACCACGTTCGGCGACGTGCCGTTGAATGTGGAATTGAAACTCGAAGTGTGGGATTCGCCCAATAGCGCGGGCGTGGTGATTGACGCGGTGCGCTGCGCCAAAATCGCGCTGGACCGTAAAGTTTCAGGCGCGATTTACGCGCCGAGTTCGTACTTTATGAAATCGCCGCCGCAGCAATTTCCCGACGATGTGGCGCGGCAAATGGTCCAGGATTTTATCAAAGGATAACGCGCGGCGCGTCATGAGTCCGGGATTTTTCATTTGGCAAACCATGAGCGAGGTGATGGGGGCGCTGCCTCCATCCCTCGCGGAAAAAATCATGCGCGGTTTTGGCGCCGGCGCATATTATCTGTGGCGCGAGAAACGGCGCATTGCGCGCGAAAATTTTTCGCGCGTACTCCACAAACCGGCAAACCATCCGCAGGTCGGGCGCGTTGCGCGCGCGTCGTTTAGCAACTATACGCTGTACATTCTCAATATGCTGCGCTATGACCGCGTGACCAAAGAGGATTTGCGGCGGCGCGTGCATTTTCATATTGCGCCGGAATCCAATCAATTGCTCAATCAAGACTGCCCGATTATTTTGGTCTCGGTGCATTTCGGCAATATGGATTATGCCGCGCCGGTAGCCGTCGAACGCTACCGTTCGCTGACAATGGCAGCCGAAACCATCAAGCCGCCGGAATTATTTGAACATCTCGCCGCAATGCGTTCTCAACACCGCATTTATTTGATTCCGTTTGAACGCGCCTCTCGCAAAATTATCGAGGCGCTCAAGACCAATCAATTCGTCGGATTCATGCTCGATGTTGGAATCGCCGGTTATGCAGAGCTCACGCGCGTGCCCGTCACCTTTTTTGGGCAAGAGACGCTTTTCCCTTCTACTCCCGCGCTTTTGGCGCAGCGTTACAATGCGCCGCTGATGGTCACCTTTGCCCATATCGGACCCGGCGACGAAATTCATATCACCGCCGACCCGCCCATCTTTGTTTCGACCGAATTGCCGCGCGAGCAGGCTCTGCAAGAAGCATTGCAACGCGTCGCGACCGCGTTCGAAAAAGCGATTATGAAACACCCCGAGCAGTGGTATATTTTTCGTCCGATGTGGCCCAACCCGAACGAGCTCAAATCGGCGCTCGCAAGCTCGGCGGACTGAGATTCAAGTTTCGTCGGATGATTCCTCATGACAGTCTGGCTGTTTCGTTTTGCAATCTGGTTTATACCGCTTGTGCCGGAACGCTTGGGGTATTGGCTGTTTGCGCGCGCCGGCGATATTGCTTTTTTTTCAAATACGGGAGCGCGACGCGCGTACCAAAAAAACCTCCGCCATATCCTCGCCCCCGGCACAGCCCAACGCGAATATGACCGCATCACACGCAAAGCGATGCAATATCTTTTAATGAACTATTTTTATTTGTTCCGCGGGCACCGCATGACGGACCAACAGATTTGGGACCACTTGTCAAACGTTCAGGGGCTGGAACATCTCGACAATGGGATTTCCTTGGGTAAAGGCATCGCGGGAGGCAGCGCGCATCTCGGCAACTTTAATTTGTTCGTCCATTTGACCGCGCTCCATTTCAAAAATAGGCACCCGGTCGTTGTTCCGGTGGAACACCTCAAGCCCGAAGCAATTTTCCAACTGATAACCCAAATACGCGGCGCACAAGGGATTGAACTGGTACCGTCCGATACGGCGGCGCGGCTCATTTTAAAAAAATTGCGCGCGGGCGCGGTCTTGGGGCTGGCGATTGATTTGGACCCAACCCGTTCGGGCCCCATCGTCAATTTTTTTGGCGCGCCCGCGCAGCTGCCCGACGGTGCGGCAGCTCTGGCTGTAAAATACGATGCGCCGCTGATTCTCGGCTTTTCCAGATGGGTAGACAACAACAAATGCGAGGTCATCATCGAACCGCCGTTAGAATTGGAACGCACGGGCGATTTGAGCCGCGATACGCGCGCAGCGGTGGAAAAAATCGCCGCGCGTTTAGAATTTTGGATCCGTCAATATCCCGAACAGTGGTTGATGTTTCAACCCGTCTGGGAGAGCGACAAGACGCCTGTCCCAAATCACAAACCGTCGGAAAATTGACGCGTGATTTGGACGCGTAAATTTTATTTTGGGCAAAGCCGATTTACACATTCACAGCGAACACAGCGACGGCATGGCATCGGTCGCGGAAATTTTCGAGTACGTCGAACGACAGACCGATTTGGATTTAATCGCCATCACCGACCACGACATGTTCGACGGCGCGCGCGCGGCGCAAGAACTCTTGGCGAAAAAGAAATATCGTTTTGACGTGCTGACCGGCATGGAAGTGACGACGCTGGAAGGGCATTTGCTCGCGCTCGGCATTTCCGAACCCATCAAATCGTTACAGCGCCTCGACCGCTCCATCGCGCAAATTCACGAACAGGGCGGCGTCGCCATCATTCCGCATCCCATGAGTTGGCTCATCCGCAGCGTCGGACAGCGCGGCATTCTGCGAATCCTCAACGACGCCGCGCCCGAAGTGTATTTCGACGGCATCGAAGCGCTGAATCCCAGCATCGCGGGCCAAGTGACCGTCGCCAAAACCAAACGGCTCAACGCGACGCATTTTCATCTGTCCGAAACCGGCGGCAGCGACGCCCATACCTTGAGCATGATTGGCACGGGCGTCACCTATTTTCAAGGACACACCGCGCAGGATTTATTACGCACCCTGCGCGCGGGACAGACGCGCGCCGACGGCCATTTCTGGACGCGCCAAGAAGCGCTCGAGCTCGCGCGCATCGCGCCGCGGCAAAGTTATCGCGCGTTGGTAAAATTGCCGGCGCGTCATTTGCGCCGCGCCTTTTTGCGCCGCGGCTAGCGAACAAACAAATTTCTCCGACCAGCGCACGGCGCACAATGAACGCGCCATCCGCCCCGCATAGACGCCCCGACGCTTTCAAGGCGGAAAGCGCTCCGGGCGCTTGACTTATGAAAATCGCTCTTGTCACGCCATACGATTATCCGTACCCCGGCGGCGTCACCGAACACATTATGCAGCTCGACCGCGAATTTCAACGGCGCGGGTACGATACGCGTATCATCGCGGCTTCCAGCCAAGACAAAGAACCGCTCGACGATAACGTCGTCAAAGTCAGCGGCGCGGTGCGCGCGTTTCCCTTTAGCGGCTCGAATGTGCGCGTGACGATTGCGCCGCAGGTGTACCGCCGCGTTAAAAAAATCCTGCACGAGGAAAAATTCGATATCGTCCACGCGCACGAACCCGCCGCGCCGCCGCTCTGCCCGATAGTGCTGCGTCATTCGCACGCGGTCAATATCGGCACCTTTCACGCGTATCGCGAAACCAATACGGTGTATCAAATGGCGCGTCCATTGCTGCGCCCGGTGTACAACAAACTCGACGGTCGCATTTTCGTTTCGCAAGCCGTGCGCGATTTTACGCTGGCGCAATTTCCGGGCGATTATCGCATCATCCCCAACGGCATTGATTTCCAGCGCTTTGCCAACCCCGCGCTCGAACCGATTGAACGCTTTAACGACGGCCGCCCCAACGTTTTATTTGTCGGACGTTTGGACAAGCGCAAAGGATTTCATCACCTCATCCGCGCGTTTCCGTTCATCAAACAATCCTTTCCCGACGCGCGCTTGATTGTGGTCGGCGCGTACGACGACGACGACAAGGCGCCGTTCATCCGCTACGCGCGCCGCCACCGGCTCCGCAGCGTGCATTTCGTCGGTTACGTTTCGCGCGAAGCGCTGCCGCGCTATTATCGCACCGCGCATTTATTTTGCGCGCCGTCCACCGGTTTTGAAAGTTTCGGCATCGTCCTGCTCGAAGCGATGGCGGCGGGACTGCCGATTGTGGCGTCCGACATTGCGGGCTATCGTCTGGTTTTGACGCACGGCAAACAGGGCTTGCTCGTACCCCCCGAAGATTCCGAAGCGCTCGCCCGCGCCGCCGTCGCGTTATTGGCGGCGCCCGAAACGCGACGGCGCATGGCGGAGCAAGGACGCGGCACCGCCGTACAGTACGACTGGTCGCATATCGCCGAGCAAGTGTTGGCGTATTATCACGAATTACTCTCCACGCGGCGCGAGGTCGCCAAACGCGCTTCCCTCTCGCGCCGCGTCTGGCGGCGCATTGTTTTGGCGCCCAGCGAATGAATCAACTCTCCGAAATCGTAATCATCGGCGCGGGCATGGTCGGCGCGGCGACGGCGTTCGCCCTGACCCGCTCAAGCCCCGCATCCAATCTGCGCGTGACTTTGTTGGACAAGGGTCCGCTGGCGGCGGGCATGACGCGGCGCAGCGCGGGCGTGGCGCAGCCCTTTCAAACGCATCCCACGCTCATACAATACGCGCTCGAAAGTTTCGCGTTTTATCAAAACGCCGCGCAGCATCTGGGGTCCAGCAAGAGCGAATTTGTCACGACCGGCGCCGCGCTGCTCGGCGGCGCGGCGGATACGGCGAAAATTTTCACGCAGGCGCAAGCGCTCGGACGGTTCTCGCGCGACGCCCACGCGCTGGCGCGCGGCGCGTTGGCAAATCAATTTCCCGGCCTCGCGCCGCAACAAGGCGGTTGGTTCACGCCGCACGCAGGATACGCCGACGCGGCGCAAATGACGCAGCGTCTGATTCAGGCGGCGCAAGCGCGCGGGCTCGTCCTCGCCACCGGCGCGCACGTCAAACAGATTCAAGCGCCGAGCCGCGGCGCGCGCCGCGTGACGACCACAACCGGAACGTATGAAGCGCCCATCGTCATTGTCACGGCGGGCGCTTGGTCGGACAAAGTTCTCGCGGCGGCGGGACACGCTTTGACGCTGCAATTTCGCCGCGGCGCGATTCTATTTTACGAACAGCCGCCGGAAATGACGCAGGGACATCCCATCTTTTGGGACGTACACGGCGAATTTTTTCTGCGTCCGCACGCGTATCATTTGAGCGCGGCGGGCTGGGCGGCGCCGCAAGCCGAGACCTTGAACCTTGACGCGCCGGATGAATTTGTCGCCCCGCCGATAACGACGCGCGTTTCCCAATTCATCGCCCAATGTCTCGGTTCCCCGCCCCCCGCGCCGAAACGCGCGCATACGATTGTGTACGACACCGGCGCGGGCGGATTGCCGACGATGGGGCGCGTGGACGGCGCGGAAGGTTTATTCATCGCCGCAGGGTTCGGCGCAAATACATTCGCCGTCGCGCCGGCCGTCGGCAAGGCGTTGGCGCAAATGACGCTTGACGGAAACGCGCCGCCAGCGTCATCCTTTTTTTCAACCGCTCTCGCAAAGGATCAAACGTTATGCTGACCGAATGGGCGCGCACGCACGCGCGCAATTTTTTGAACGGCGTCGCCGTTTTTTTTCAGCGGCTGGGTTTGACGCCCAACCTGCTCACCCTCATCGGTTTCTGCCTCGTCTGCTTGATTGCGCTCGTCATCGCGCTGGGATACGAAGCGCTCGGCGCGGGCTTGCTCATCCTCGGCGCGGGCTTGGACGCGACGGACGGCGCGCTGGCGCGCTTGACGAATCGCGTCACCAAGTTCGGCGGCTTTTTCGATTCGACCCTCGACCGTTACGCGGACGGCGTGTTGATGCTGGCGCTGGCGTATCGCGGCATCGCGCTGGCGAATCAATGGATCATTCTTTTAGCCGTCGCCGCGTTGATCGGTTCGTTCTTGGTGAGCTATACGCGCGCGCGCGCCGAAGGCATCGGTTTGCAATTAAAAGAGGGTTGGTTCACGCGCCTGGAACGAATGATTGTCCTCATCGTAGGTTTGTTCGCGACGCTATTCATCGGACAAACGGCGCTGCTCATCCTGCTCGCGCTGCTCGCGGTTTTGGCGAACGCGACCGCCGTGCAGCGCATCCTCATCGTCAAACAAAAATTGAACGAATGACGCGTTACCTGAAATGAAAATGAACAATTGGAATGAATTTATCGGACCGAACGCGGGGTATCTCGCAGGTTTGTACGAACGGTATCTGGAAAATCCAGAGGCGGTGGACGCGGCGACGCGCGCGTTTTTTGACGCGTCGCCGCCGCCTGCCCCGGAACCAAGCGACGCGGGTTCGGCGCTCGCCGCCGATAAGGTTGTGGGCGCGGCGAATTTGGCGCAGGCAATTCGGGCATACGGTCATCTCGCGGCGACGCTCAATCCGCTGCGCGAACATTCACGCGGCGATCCCGAATTGGAATTGGCGACGCACGATTTGAGCGAAGCGGAATTGGAACGGCTGCCCGCGCGGCTCGTCGGCGGACCCGTCGCCGCACGCAGTCCCAACGCGCTCGATGCCATCAACCGCTTGCGCGAAATTTATTCGTCCACCACCGGCTATAGTTACGAACAGATTCACGACCCCGCCGAACGCGCGTGGCTGCGCGATGCCGCCGAATCGCGGCGTTTCCGCCCGACGGCGCAAAATCTGGACGCGGTGGCATTGCTCCAACGCTTGACCCAAGTCGAAACCTTTGAGCGCTTTTTGCATCGCAGTTTTCCGGGCAAAACGCGTTTCTCTATCGAAGGTTTGGATATGCTCGTCCCCATGTTGGACGAGATTCTTCGCGCGGCGGGCGCGGCGGGAACGCGCGCTATTTTTCTCGGCATGGCGCATCGCGGCAGATTGAACGTTCTGGCGAACGTCCTGCAAAAACCGCTGCGCCAAATTTTCGCCGAATTCCAAGACCCCGCGCGCGGACGCGAATTGACCCCGGGCGAAGAATTGGGCTGGACGGGCGACGTCAAATATCATCTCGGCGCTCATCGCGCCCTCAACGCCAACGCCGCCGCCCAAACCGTCGTCATCATGCCGCCCAATCCGAGCCATCTGGAGGCGATCAATCCGGTCGTCGAGGGCATGGCGCGCGCGGAAGGCACAGCCGTCGAGCGCGCAGGCGCGCCCGCGTTCGACCCCGCCAACGTTCTGCCGCTGCTCATTCACGGCGACGCCGCGTTTCCGGGGCAAGGCATCGTCGCCGAAACGCTCAATCTCTCGCGCCTCGCCGGGTATCACACCGGCGGAACGATTCACATCATCGCCAACAATCAATTGGGTTACACCGCGCGACCCCAAGACGGACGCAGCACATTGTACGCCAGCGACCTCGCCAAAGGATTTGAAATCCCCATCGTCCATGTCAACGCCGACGACCCCGAAGCGTGCATCGAAGCCGCGCGTCTCGCCGCTGCCTACCGCGCTCAATTCCACAAAGATTTTTTGATTGACCTCGTGGGCTATCGGCGTTACGGTCACAACGAGGGCGACGAACCAAATTTCACCCAGCCCCTCATGTATGAAAAAATCGCGCAGCATCCGACCGTCTTGGCGCAATATGCCAATGCGCTGCGCGCGCGCGGTTTGATTGACGCGGACTTGGCGCCGCGTTTGGCAAAAGAAAGTTGGCAAACGTTCCAGACGATTCTCGAAGCGGTGCAGCCCGAAACGGATTTGGCAGAGGATACGCCCCCGCCGCCGCCGCGCGGCGCCGCACGAAGCGCCCGAACCAGCGTCCCATTGACCCGCCTGCACGCCTTGAATCAAGCCCTCCTCCAGCTGCCCGATGGCTTTGCGCTGAATCCCAAATTGGAACGCGCGATGGCGCGCCGCCGCCAAGCGCTGGACGACGCGGACGCGCGCACGATTGATTGGGCGACGGCGGAACAATTGGCGCTCGCCTCCATCCTCGCCGATGCCATTCCCGTCCGCTTCACCGGTCAGGATGTCGAGCGCGGGACGTTCGGACAGCGTCATGCCGTGTTTCACGACGTTAAAACGGGCGCGACGTTCACGCCGCTCCAAGCGCTGCCCCAAGCGCGCGCGGCGTTTGAAATTCACGACAGTCCTTTGACGGAAGCGGCGACCATCGGTTTCGAATACGGTTACAACGCGCAAAAACCGGAACGTTTGGTCATTTGGGAAGCCCAATACGGCGATTTCATCAATGAAGCGCAAGTGATGATTGACGAATTCATCGTATCCGCGCGCGCGAAATGGGGTCAAACCCCGTCCCTCGTTCTTCTCTTGCCGCACGCGTGGGAAGGCGCGGGTCCCGATCATTCGAGCGGACGGTTGGAACGCTTTTTGGCGTTGGCGGCAGAGACCAATCTGCGGATCGTCTATCCGACGACGGCGGCGCAGTATTTTCATCTCTTGCGCCGCCAAGCGCTCTTGTTAAAAACCGACCCGCTGCCGCTCATTGTCATGACGCCCAAAAGTTTGCTGCGTCATCCGCAAACGGCATCGGCGCCGCGCGCGCTGGCTGAGGAAAATTGGCTGCCCGTCATTGACGACGCGCGCGCGAGCCAAGCGCCGGACGCGGTACGCCGCCTGATTCTGTGCAGCGGCAAAGTGGCGGTGGATTTGGAACACGCGCGCGCGAGCGCGGACCCGGCGGGCGCGGCGGCGGCGACGGCGATTGTACGCATCGGTCAATTGTATCCTTTTCCCGCCGCTCAAGTTTCGCAAATTATCGAACGTTATGGGCAAGCGCAAGTCGCGTGGGTCCAAGAGGAACCGGAAAACATGGGCGCGTGGCAATTCATTCAACCCTATTTGCGCGAACTGCTCGGCGAACGTCCGCCCCTCCATTTCGTCGGACGTCCCCCCAATGCCAGTCCCGCCGAAGGTTCCTCCACGCGCGCGGCGTTGAACCAAAAACAGCTTGTGGAACGCGCGCTCCAAGAAATGTGAGAAACAACCCATGTCAATTCAAATCACAGTACCCGAATTGGGCGAATCGGTCGTCGAAGCGACCGTCTTGCGTTGGTACAAATCGGAAGGCGCCGCCGTCAATGCGGGCGAACCGTTGGTGGAACTCGAGACGGAAAAAGTGAATCTGGACGTCAGCGCCCCGCGCGATGGGACGTTGACGCGCATTGAACGCCAAGTCGGCGACGATGTAAAAATCGGAGAGACGCTCGGCATTCTGGAACCGTCGGCAGAAAGCGCGCATGTCGCGCCAGCGCCAACCGCGCCCCCCGCTCTCCCCGCCGTCAAACCGGAAACGCCAACGCCAACCGCCGCGCCGCACGCGCCAGAATTCAAAGCCACCCCCGTCGCCGAACGCATGGCGGCGGAATTGGGCGTTGATCTGGGCGAGGTGGCGAAACAAACGGGCAGCGTGCAGATTGGCAAACAGCAGGTCGAAAAATACTTACAAAGCCGCCCCAGCGCGCCGCCGCCAGCTGCCGACGCGCCAAAGGAAACGCGCCCCGCGCCGCCAACGCCTATGCCTCCGTTGCCTACGCCAACTCCCGCGCCCAGCCCCGCCGCGCCATCCGATACCGCGCGCGGGGCGCGCGAAGAGCGCCGCAAAATGTCCCGCCGCCGCCAAACCATTGCGCGCCGTCTCGTCGAAGCGCAGCGCGCCGCCGCGATGCTGACCACTTTTAACGAAGTGGACATGCGCGCGGTCATGACGCTGCGCCAACAGCGCCAAGCAGAGTTTGAAAAACGGCACGGCGTCCGGCTCGGCCTCTCGTCGTTCTTTGTGCGCGCGACGATTAGCGCGCTCAAATCGTTCCCCAATTTGAACGCCGAAATTCAAGGCGACGAAATCGTTTATAAAAATTATTACGATATCGGCATCGCGGTTGACGCCGGCGACGGCTTGGTGGTCCCGGTATTGCGCGACGCGGACCGGCTCTCCTTCGCCGAAATCGAAAGCAGGGTGCGCGATTTTGGCGCGCGCGCGGCGCAGGGGACGCTCACGCTGGAAGATTTGCGCGGCGGCACGTTCACCATCACGAATGGCGGCGTCTTTGGTTCGCTGCTCAGTACGCCGATTCTCAATCCGCCCCAAGTCGGCATTTTGGGTCTGCACAATATCCAAGAGCGGCCCATCGCGTTGGAAAATCAAATCGTCATTCGCCCGATGATGTATGTGGCGCTGACGTATGACCATCGTCTGGTGGACGGGCGCGACGCGGTCCGTTTTCTCGTCCGCATCAAGGAATTGGTCCAAGACCCGGTAACGCTGCTGCTGGATTTGTGAATGGTTTTACGCCGTCTGCAAACGCGGCGGATTCCGGAGGGAAAAAATGGCGCGAACGACGGGACCAGAATTGATTCACATCATGCAAGCGCATTTGCGCGTCTTGAGCCAACTCTTGGCTTGGAGCAATAACGAGTTTGATTCAAGTCAAGCCGCGTTACAAGAATTGTCAGAGATTGTGCGAACGGAAATTGGATACGCGCAATTCGGTATCGGACTGATTGGCGAGGACGGTTTGCTGCATTTCACGGCGGGCTATGGCATCCCCGCTAGATTGCGGCGCACGTTGACCGTCGCGCCGGGGCAGGGAGTGGTGGGCCAAGTTCTAAAGCGGGGCGCGCCGCTCTGTATTCAGGACGTCCGCCAAGAACCGCGTTATCGCGGTCTTTTGGCGGAAACGCGCGCGGAAATTTGTGTGCCGCTGCGAACGCGCGCCCACATTCTGGGCGCGATCAATGTCGAGAGTCCGCAGGTGTACGCGTTTGATGAGCGCGATTTGCAGCTGTTGACCGCGTTGGCGAACGGTGCGAGCGGCGTTTTGGCGCGGCTGCAACGCCAAGAACGCGCCCAAACGGCACACCTTGAAATATATGCGCGGCTCTCGCCGCGTGAAAAACAGGTTCTGCACATGCTGATGCAGCGTCAGAGCAATGCCGCAATCGCGCACGCGCTGCAAATCCAAGAACATACGGTGGAGCATCATGTCACCACACTTTTGAAAAAACTAGAGTTATCTTCACGCCATGCTGCGGGCGAATGGGCGCGAACGCATCGTCTTTTTGACAAAATGTGAGCGCGTATAGCGGAAATTGGGGGGTTTCCGCCATAGACGCGGAGCGCAAGGCTCGTTATACTCTTTCAAGCAAATTGTTGTAACTACACATCCGGAAAATTTCTGGCATTGCTTGGAGGTTCCCATGTCGCTCCCGCCTACTTTGGGACAGAGTTCGACGTTGGCACGCGTCGGACAAATTGGTTTATGGCTAATTTTACTCGGCGCGCTGGCGACCGCCAGCATTGGCGGCGTACAGGCGCAAATAGAAGGACACGCACAAAGCGTCATTCCCACAAAAGCGGTCTCTGCCGCGCTCGCCAAGAAACCAACCAAGACGCCAACACGAAAACCTAAAAAGACCAAGACGCCGACCCCTACGGTAATAACCGAATTACCGACTGAGACGCCGACAGCTGTGGCCGGCACGGAAACGCCGACCGAGACGGCAACGGCGTCGGAAACGCCGACTGAGACGGCAACGGCGTCGGAAACGCCAGTTGAGACTGAAACGGCGACAGCAGAGCCCTCTGCGACACCTACCCGTAAAAAGAAAAAGACACGCACGCCAACGCCGACTCCAGAACCTACGCAACCGTTCATCGGCAAATGCGGCGGCGTTTCAGAAAAGCGCGCCCGCGCCACCATTTCGGTTTCCGGCGGTAAATTGGTTTCGCCGGACTGCAAAATCCGCGTGTTGTTTCCACCCAATTTGTTTGCAGGCGCCACGACGGTGCAATATGACCTCGGAGGCGGTAATCCCGGGCAGCAAGAAGTGGTCGGGAACTTTCGCTTGCGCGTGTTGAATGGCAAGGGCAAGCCCGAGCGACATGCCGAATTTGACACGCCGGTGATGATTCAAGCGGAATATGACCCCAACGCATTGGGCGCGCTCGACGAAAGTATTCTCGATCTCGCGTATTGGAATGACCAGGCCGACGCGTGGATTCCGCTCTATGGCAAATTGGATTTGGAGAATCACACCATCACCGCCGAGACGAATCATTTTTCACAGTTTGCGCTTTTGGCGGCGGATGATTTGAAACCGTATATTCCGGGCATCCAAGAATTTCAAACCGACCTCTTTACGGGCGCGGCGACGGTGAATTATCCGTTGAGCGTGCCGCAAGGACGCGCGGGGCTGACGCCGCAACTCAACTTGGCGTATTCCAGCGCCGCCGTCAATTCGTTCGATTCGCAGTCACAAGCGAGCATCGTCGGCGTGGGCTGGTCGCTCGATACGGGCTATATCGCGCGCAACGTGCATCACTATTCGTCCGGCAACGTCACTTATTTTTTACATTCTTATACGCTCGTGCTGAACGGCGTTTCGTATGAACTCGTGCCGGGCAGTGACGGGCATTATCACACCGCGAACGAAAGTTATATGCGGATTGACAAGAACACGAGTGACAACAATCCAAACAGTTGGACGGTGTATGGCAAGGATGGGACGAAATACTTTTTTGGCGGCGGCGCGGCGTATCTCACGCGCTGGTATCGCCGCGATCCGGACCCGAACCATCAGACCATTCAACCGGTTGAGAATTATCTGTGGGTCTTGAACAACGTTACCGACCGGCACAATAATCAAATCAAATACACTTACACCAAAGATACCATTCTCGCCGCAGGCAGTGAGCCGGGGCGCTGCCTATCGGGCGATTACGATACGGCGATATATCCCGATACGATTCAATACAATTTCGACGCCAATAACAATCCGCTCAGTCAAATCAAATTCTATTACACTGAGCGCACGGACCAGGTGAATTACTTTACGACGACGCAGTGCGGGCGCGCGCCATATCTGCAAAAAAAGTTGGACCGCCTCGAAATGCAGACCGTGACCGCGAGCGGCGGCAGTTTGCAAACCGTTCGCAAATACAATTTCACCGCGAGCGAAGGAAAGGTCTTTTCAGGTATTCCGTATTCGATCACCCTTCCTTCTTCCATCAACGTCGTCAAATACAGCGGCGCGCTCGGTCTGACGCGCGTGTGGACTCAATCTGCCGACGGCGCTACGCAGATGGATTTGGGCAACTTTACGTATCTGAACAGCCGCTTGAAGGACGCGACGAACGCGCTCGGCGGTTCGGTGCAGTACGGCTATAAGGACAGCAACATTTCCTCTGACAGCTATCACAACGTCTATGCGGTAGACTTTAACAACGCGAGCGGCTATGCAAATTGGGGCGACCTGGATGATGGCAGTCAGGTGCCACAACAAAGCAACGCCACCAAGAGTATTCCGAATTCGTGCGGGAACGGCGGACCAGTACTGCAACTTCAAGCGACGACACAGGGTGTGGACGCGTGGATTGGCAAAACCATTTATCCTTTTGCGCCGACGGGACATTATCAGGTCACGGTTACGTTGGAGGGATTCGATGCGGGCAGCGCGAGCGGGTCGGTGAAAATCGGCCATGACCGCTGGAATTTGGCGAATGAACTCTCGCTTCCGTTCACGGCGAATTTTAGCGGCTGCGGTTCGCAAGCCAGCGCGCAGTTGGATTTTCAATTGCCCAATACTGCCAGCATGATGCAGGTGCGCGTCCACACCACGAGCCGCATTCGCATCCGCAAAGTGTCGGTGCGCAAACTCGACATGTTTCTGCGGTATGTGAATTCCAAACGCGTGCGCGATAATAACGGGAATGACGCGCTGTATGAATATGCCTACAGCAACGGCGCGGTGAATGACGCCGCGCATTCCGACATTATCGCCTATCGCGCGTCCAACGGCGACTGTCCCGGCGCGTGCGCCGATTTGCGCCACCAGCCCTTTACCGAGTTTCGCGGGTTTGCGAATGTGACGGTCAAGGAACCGGGCGAGACCGGCAGTGACGGCAAATGGACGCTCTATACCTTTGCCCAAGATGATGTGAAACGCGGACAAACGCTCACCATGAGCGAGCAAGATGCGAGCGGGCACAAGTATCGCGTCACGACCAACACGCTCGCCAGCGTGAGCACGGTCGCGCGCAACAACAGCACGGGCGACCGCGGCGATTTTGTCTATGTCTCGGAAACCAAAGTCCAGACCTACGACGGCGATAATACGGCGAATCCCAAACAAACGCGCACCGTGTTTGCGTACGACAACTATGGGAATCTCAAGCAAAAGGACGAATACAACAACAACAACAATCTGTACCGCAAGACGACGTGGAATTACAATAAAAAAGTGGACGATGCCGCGTTCCCCGGCGTCTATATAGTGAACCTGCTCGACAAGACCAAAGTGTTTGACGCAAATAGCGCGCAAATGAGTTTAACCGACAATACGTGGGATGCGAATTGGAAAGGCGAACTCGTCTCCATCGCCGTCAACGACGGGACAAGCGCCTATACCAAAGCATCGTTTGGCTATGATGCGTTCGGCAATCGCACCAGCGCGCAAGACGCTAACGGCACGACGACGACGACAACGTATGATACGCTGTACAATACGTTCCCGTATCAAATCACTCAGCCCCTCCTCGGCACGACGACGACTACGTATGACTATCGTTTCGGCTTGCCGCAAAACGTGACCGACCCGAACAATGCAACGGTGCGCGTCGAATATGACGACTTGGGACGGAAACTCTATGTTTACAACCCGATTGATTTTGGCAGCGGCAATCCGACGCAAAAAATCACCTACAACTTGACCGCCGCGCGTCCCAATCTCAAGATCGCAACGCGCACGGACGCGGGCGGCAGCGCAACGCCGAACTATTCACCGAGTTGGGTCTTTGTGGACGGCTTGGGGCGCGTGATTCAAACGCAAAAGCGCGCCGCGACGACGAACGTCATCATCGTCAGCGACCGCAGTTACTATTTACGCGGGATGCTGCATCAGGAAACCAACCCGCGGCTCGTCACCGTCGGCGGCGCGTGGGGCGGCGGCTACCAGGATCCCGATTGGACGTATGCCACCACGTATTCCTACGACTCGCTCGCGCGACAGACCCGAATCAAGTTCGCTGACAATACCAAGATCACGACCGCCTATGACCACTGGCTCGTCAACGTCACCAATCAAAACAACGTTCTCACCCAAACCCGCACCGACGCCTTTGGACGCACCGACCAAGTCATCGAGTGGCTGGGCGGCGTGAGTTATCTGACGAAATACACCTATGACGAACTCGACCGCCTGAAACAGGTGAAGGATAGCGCGAACAATCTGACGACGATGACGTATGATTGGCTGGGGCGCAAAACGGCGATGCAAGACCCCGACATGGGCGCGTGGAATTATCGCTATGACACGGACGACAACCTGATTGAACAAACGGACGCCAATGGACAGCGCACCTGTTTCTACTACGACGCATTGAACCGGCTCAAGGGAAAAAATTACCAGACGAATGGGAGCGCTTGTCCATCCACCGACCCGAACAGTTACACTGTCACATATACTTACGATCAAGGCGCGAACGCGCAAGGACAATCGCAAAAAGGTTTCCGCACGAGCATGACTGACCCGAGCGGCAGCACGAGTTGGCAATACGACATGCTCGGACGCGCCTTGAAAGAAAGCAAGACCATCACGGGCGCACCCGCGAATCCTTACATCAGCGAATACACTT
>WBZO01000969.1_pt1 | contig 50732 bp, 47 predicted proteins | sample 5204261 | NCBI WGS metagenome assembly WBZO01 (sample SAMN12412400, study PRJNA552823) | activated sludge metagenome | isolation source: activated sludge from anammox sidestream of wastewater treatment plant... | place: USA: North Carolina | collected 2017-09
GCGGCAGAAGCCTACCTGGCGCAAGCCGGCGATGACCGCGCCATCCGCATTGATCTGGTGGCGGTGACGCTTGACCGCGCCGGCCGCGTCACCGCCATCGACCACATCGAGAACGCGCTAGCGTGAGCGGAAGGCGTTAGTCCATCAGCGCCTCAATCACGCGCTCGACAATGGCATCGGCTTTGGCGCGCATTTCGTCGTCGGTGGCATCCTGAATCGGGTGAGGGACGAAGATGCGGCGGACTTCGGGCAGGCCGAGCGCGGCGGCCTGCTTCTCGGCGGCGTCCACAAACACCGATGAGGCGATGAAGACCGACGGAATGCCGCGCGTCTCAAACCAGGTCGTGTCGTGCACACTGCACGTTGTACAGGAGCCTCAGTCGGCCAGGGCTTCGATGACGAAGCCGGCCTCCGCCGCGATCTCCTGGCGGAGCGCATCGGGCGCCGGCTTGGTGAAGGTTGGCTTGGCGTAGCGCCGGAACGTCACCCCGGGCAGCCGGGCTGCCAGCCGCTCCTCCAGCCGGTCAATCAGCACGTTGCCACGCGGCTTGCTGATATCCAGCAGCGCCACCGTGCCGGTCACCTGCTCCGGCCGTGCCGCCAGGCTCCGCCGTACCGGCGTCCGCTCGTCGGTGGGGTCCAGAATTGTCGTTCCTGTCACCGTCATGGTTCCCCCTGGTAGCTGCTCCGTCGCGGCCGTGGGCGCCGTTGCCCTCCGGACGCCCCTACTCGTCGATCTTCCGTGTGACCATCACCGAGCCCATCGGGCCGCTGACCCAACCCTGGAAGTACGCGCCGAACTTACCCGCCTCTCCGCCGGCGACGACGAGGGTGATCATCTCTACCGTGCGGAACTTGGGCACGAGCGTATCCAAGCCAATGCGCTCTGCCACCTGGCGGGTGAGCCCCTCGGCACAGGCGTCATCGCGCACCAGTTCGCGCACCGGGCGCAGTGTGGCCCGCTGAATCGCTTCCTTGAATTGCTGCTTGCTCCAGCCGTCGCGGGCGATGGTGTCCACATGCTCGGGCGGGATCACCGCGACGATCTCTCCATAGCTGTAGTGCTTGGGGTGCCCGGCAGCGGCCATGGTCAGACCGTAGCTGGTGGCAAGCGAGGCAGCCCCGCGCGACAGTTGATCCATGAACCCCACCGGCGCGCCGCCGGCGAAGACTGTGACGGTGCTGTCCTCCGGCCGGAAGCCGCGCTCGACGTGGAGCGGCTCCCAGTTGGAGCGGGCTTCGTGCTCGGCGAAGCACATCGTGTATTTGCCCGGCTGGCCCAGCGCCGCGCGGTCCACATCCCCCGGCCGGCCACCGCCGACGTTGCGCACGACGAGCTGCACGGCGCGGCCGATGGTAGCGTTGGCGCGGTTGCCCTGGCCCAGGCAGTTCATGCCGTAGTTCATGCCAATGCGGTCACGCACGGGGCCGTTGACGATGATCACCGGCGTGGGGAAGAACGTCGTCGCCAGCACGCCGTGAATGTTGAACTCGTCTGTACAGATCGCCTCCACTGCCGCGATCACCACGGGGAGGTACTCCGGCTTGCAGCCGGCCATCACGGCGTTGATGGCGACCTTTTCGACGGTGACGGGCGCCATGTTGGGCGGCACGATGGCGACGGCAGACTGCGGGTCGCGGCGGGTCGCGGCCAGCATCCGCAGCACGCGCTCCGGTGTTGGCGGCACCACGGGCAGGCCGTCGGTCAACCCCTGGTCAAACAGAAACTCGAACGGGTCATCCTGCGGCGCGATCTCGATGCGGCGGGCGCGCAGGGGGCTGCCCTCCGCCTCGGCCGCCAGCCGCTCGGCGATGCCGGGCTCCACCGAGCGGGAGCCGCAGCCCGGCCGCCACTCCGGGTACAGGTCCCACTCCAGTTCCGGCAGCTCCACCCCGGCCGGTGGCGCCAGCTCCTCGTACAGCGATTCCCATTCCTCGCGCACAAAGCCGGTGATGCGCCGTTGCTCCACACCGCCGGCGTCCGCCAGGAGAATGGCCGGTACGGTGTCCAGCTCGTACGCGAATGAGGTGCGTAGGGCGGAGTCATCGAGCACCGGCAGCGTCAGGTTGAAGCGCTCCTCAAGCGCTGCGCCGCCATCCTCATCCTGGGCAATCAGCCAGACATCCACTGCGCCACCGAAGTGGCGGTGCGCCGCCTCAATCAGCGGCATCGACAGCACCGAGGTGGGGCAGTCCTCCTTGACAAAGCACAGCAGCGCAGGGCGGCCGGTGGGAAACGACCGCGCCACACCACCCGAATCCGCAAGCGTGAACGAGGGAAGGAGGGTAGTGACCATGCGGGGAGTGTAGGCGCTGGCGCGGGCAACGGGAAGCAGCGAGCGGGGTTTTCTGGGGAGGGGGTGCCGCTCCCACCACAGGCGGCGGCCCGACTGGTTACGAGCGAAGCGCTCTCAGGTCGCCATCCCGTCAATCCGGCTCGTATTGGCACGCCACCTCCACCCGCGCTTCATAGGCGGCGGAGCCGGCGGGGAAGGCGATGGCGGCGGCATCGGGCACAGCGCGGGCGCCGCTGGTCAGACGGTTGACGCCCTCCCAACCGTCGTGCATCCAGACGACGCCGGGTGGCACGCGCTCGGTGACGGATGCCACGGCGGGCAGCTCGCCACGGTCGTTCCAGGCGCGGATGCGTGTGCCGTCTTGCACGCCGCGGGCGGCCGCGTCATCCGGGTGGATCCACAGCAGCGGCGCGGGCTCGGCGGCGACGAGGGCGGGCAAAGCGCGGCCGTGATCATAGAAGCCGTGGAAATGGGCAATGGTCCGCCCCTGGGTGAAGACCAGCGGGTAGCGGGCCGCTTCCGGGGCGGTGACGTGGTTCTCCTCCGCCGGAGCGTAGTCCGGGAGCACCGGCAGCCCCAGCGCCGCGGCCCGCGGTGAGGCAAACTCGACGGCGCCCGATGGCGTGGCGAAGCGCAGGTCAGGATGCCCCACCGGCGAGACGGCCAGCGGCTGGCGTCCCTCCTGTGCCCGCAGCCGGCCGGTGGTGACGTGGCCGGTGGTGGGGTGATCGAGGATCGCATCGACCAGCCCATCCGCGTCCTTCCAGGGGAAGAAGTCCGCCACGCCCAGGCGGGTGGCGAGACCGTCCAGCAGTTGCCACACCGGCCGCGCCTCGCCGGCGGGTGGCAGCGCCTGGTCCATCAGGTAAACGTGAGTGTTGCCGGACTTGAAGCCCGTCTCCTCCAGCCAGGCGGTACCGGGAAACACCACGCCTGCGTAGCTGCGGATCGTCTCGTTTTCGAACAGGTCAAAGGCGGCGACACACTCCATCCGCGCCATCGCCCGCGCGACCCGCTCGCTGTCCGCGAACGACGACAGCATGTTGGTGCCGAGCAGGATGAGCGTGGTGATGCGCCCGGCTTCCAGCGCTTCGAGGATGGTGTGCATCTCGGAGGGGATGACCGACTCCGGCGCTTTCGTATCGGCGGGGACGACGCGGTTCGTTCCGGCGCCATGTGATTGGGCGGCGTGGCGCGGCCCCAGCCCGCCGCCGGGACGGCCCAGCGCGCCGGTTAGCGCGGGCAGACAGGCGATGGCCCGGGCGGCCCGCCAGCCGTTACCCGATTTGTGCATCGAGGAGCCGCCGGCCAGGATCAGGCTCTGCTTGGTGGCGGCGTAGGCACGGGCCAGATTGGTGATGCGGGCGGCAGGGATGCCGGTCTCGGTTTCGGCCCACGCCGGCGTGAACGGGCGGATATGTTCGGCCAGTTCGGCGAAGCCGGTAGCGTGCTCGCGCACGAAGTCACGGTCGTACTGCCCCTCGGTGATGATCACGTGCTGCATCGCCAGCGCCAGCGCCGTATCGGTGCCGGGCCGGATGATGATCGTCTCATCCGCCTGGGCGAAGGCCTCCGTGCGGCGGATATCAATCGCGACCACGCGTGCCCCACGGCGGCGGGCGGCGGCCAGGCGCGGGCCGGTATTGGGCTGGCTGGCGAGGTTGGCGCCCCAGAGGATGATCAGATCACTGTGCGCGGCCATGTCATCCATGGTGTTGACCTCGGTGACGCCGGTGAGAAAGAAGCCGAGGCCGCCCAGCCCCCAGCAGACGATGGACGGGTTCCACCACTGGCAGCCGGTCATGTGCGCGAAGCGGGCGGACAGTTGCCCGCCCAGGCCGTTGCCAAAGACGCCGTGCCCGGCCCACACCGCCGTGTGCTCCGGCCCGGAGGAGCGCACGGCGGCGGCCACCTGGTCGAGCGCCGTGTCCCAGTCCGCCACCCGCCAGGCGCCGCTACCGTGCCTGTCGCGCACGCGTGGGGTGAGGATGCGGGCCGGATTGCCGAGAATCTGCGCCGCAGCCCGGCCGCGTACGCACAGAAAGCCGCGGCTATCGGGGTTGTCCCCATCGCCGCGGATGCCGGTCACCCGCCCATCCTCAATCTCCACGAGCATCCCGCAGTAGGTGGGGTGGCAGTTCATCGGACACATGGTGCGATGCGTGACCGGCATGCGATTCCCTCCCAGGTCGTAGCAGGGATGGTAGCACCAAGGGAGCGAGGAGCAGGCCAGCGACCCGCGGCATCCCCCTGCCAGGGTCTTGAGCCAGGCGGGGCCGGCTTCCCTGCTACGCGCCGGCTTGGAAGCGCCAGCGAGTGACGGTGGCGGGGTATGATTGCTCGCGCCAGCCGAAGCCGGTGATGGGACGGACGGCCAGCAACGGCGAGTCGCTGCCTTCCGGCCCCTCAGGCGGTAGACCGTACTTGTCTTGATAGCGGGCCGCCACACGGTTGCGCTCGGCCGGATCGGTCACTTCGGTGACGAGTCCCTCGATGATCACCGTGTCGTCACCGCTCTCCAGATGGACGGCGACCCGCGGCTGCGCTGCCAGGTTGCGCCCTTTTACCGAGCGACGGCCGGTGCCGAAGTACAGGCAGCCATCCAGCCATACCCCCCACACCGGCGCGACGTGGGGACGGCCATCCGGGCGGGTGGTAGCCAGCCAGTAGTTGCGCGCATTGACGAGCTCACCTTCGGCCCACTCCCACGCCAGCATGCCGTCGTGCTCCGGGCCGATACCGTAGTCCGGCCACAATGGCCGTTCGGCCACCACCTGCCACCCGCCTGCTGTTTCCGCAGTCATGCCGTCTCCCTCGCTGCCGCCGGCGATCTTCACCAGGGTCACCACCGTATCAGTCTCGGATGCCAGCGCCCTGTCAGCAGGACCGGGACACACCGAAACCCCCTCGTCCATGACAGCGGACGAGGGGGCCGGTTGGTGACCTACCGAGCGGTTCGCGAGGCGGGCGAGGCCCGTTGCCGGTGCGAAGCACGCACATCAAGAGCGGAACGACGCCGGTTAGCGCAGGAACGCGCGGCCGGCGACGAGCGCGGGATCCAGCTTCAGACGGCCGCCGAGCAGGACAGAACCGAGCAGGTCCGGGCGCGGGGGAATCGGGCGGATGCCGGTGCCGCAGAACGGAACATCATCGAACATGGTGACACCTCCTGTGGATGGTGGGCAGTGCTTGGGGGAGCAGCCGTTGGTGTGTGCTAGCTCACACTGGCAGCATAGCGACCAAGCAGCCCCATCGCTGTTCGGCAGCGAACAGCCAGACTGTTCGTTCCGTGACGGTTGGTGACACGCCGTCACAGCTTGGTCACAGCGCCCTTGATGTCCGGAAACCTCCTATTGGAGACAACGGCGGTCTGACAGAAACTGTGGAGAAGGACGTGCCGCCGCCGTGATCCCATCATCCACCCGCCACGCAGACCCGCGCCGGCTGCCGCTGCTGCTCGTCGCCTCGACGCTGGCGCTTCTGGCCATGGGGGGCGCAGCCGGGGCGGTGCTGCTGGGCGGGATACCGTACCAGTGGCACGGCGGCGGGCCGGTAGTACGGGCCGTGCTGCTGGCAGCCAACAGCGGTGCAGCGCTGACGTACTTCGTCATCGCCGGGCTGATGCTGCGCGGGTTGCTGCGGCCGCACGCCGCTGGCGCCTCCAACGCGCTGGGTATCGCCGCCTGCCTGATCTTCGTCACCTGCGGCATGGGGCATCTAGCCCATGCCGGGCTGGTGGTTGGGAGCGGTCATGGCGGGCTGCTGGCGGGCCTGCTGATCACTGCCGATATCGCCGCCTTCGCCGTGGCGGCTTCCTTCCTGGCGCTGCGCGAACGGTACACGCTGATCACCGGTGGCGAGGCGGCGCTGGTGGATCTGCAAGACCGGTTGGCCGAGCGCCAGCAGGCAGAAGCAGCGATCCGCGAGCGTGAGGAGCGCTTCCGGGCGATGTTCGAGTACGCCGCCACCGGCATGGCGCTGGTGGGGCTTGATGGCCGCTTTCACAAAGTCAATGCCGCGCTGTGCGCCATCACCGGCTATAGCGCCGCGGAGCTCACCAACCTCAGCTTTCCGGACATCACCCATCCCGATGACCTGCAGGAGGATCTGACGCAGGCGGCGGCGCTGCTGGCGGGTGAGAGCACCAGCTATCAGATGGAGAAGCGCTACATCTGCAAGGACGGCGCTACGGTGTGGGTCCGCCTGACGGTGGCGCTGGCGCGCAGCTTTTCCGGTGAGCCGCGTGAGTATACCACCGTGGTCGAGGACATCACCGTCCGGCGGCGGGCGGAGACGGAGCGCGCCGCCGCCCTCGCCCGCTCGGAGGCGGACAGCCGCGCCAAGGATGAGTTCCTCTCGATTGTCTCCCACGAGCTGCGCACACCGCTGACGCCGTTGCTCGCCTGGTCTTCGATGCTGCAGTCATCGACCATCACCCCCGCGCGCGCCGCCGAGGGACTGGCCGCCATCGAGCGGTCGGCCCGCACGCAGGCGCGGCTGATCGAGGATCTGCTTGATGTCTCCCGCATCGTCAGCGGCAAGCTGGCACTGGAGCTGGAGCCGGCGGAGCTGAACGAGGCCGTCCGCGCTGCCATCGATGCGGTCCGCCCGGCGGCGCTGGACAAGGGCGTCGTGCTCGTGGCCGAGCTGGAGCCACGGGGTGCGCCGCTCCAGGGCGACCCCGTGCGGCTTCAGCAGATCGTCGCCAATCTGCTCACCAACGCGGTCAAGTTCACCCCGGCCGGAGGCCGCGCGGTGGTGCGGCTGGCGCGGGAAGGCGGCAGTATACGGCTGACGGTGCGCGATACCGGGCAGGGCATCGAGCCCGCGTTCCTGCCGTACGTATTCGAACGCTTCCGCCAGGCGGACAGCTCGACCACCCGGATGCAGGGCGGGCTCGGCCTGGGGCTGGCGATTGTCCGGCATCTGGTGGAGGCGCACGGCGGCTACGTGACCGCGGCGAGCGGCGGTCGGGGCAAGGGCGCCACCTTCACCGTTATCCTCCCCGCGAGCCTGCCGGCGCCGGTTGCCGGGCCACTTCCGGCATCTCCACCGCCCGCGCGGCTGGCGGGGATGCGGCTGCTGGTGGTTGAGGACCAGGCCGACACCCGAGCGGCGCTGTGCGCCATGCTGGAGGCGGGCGGCGCGCAGGTATCCGCGGTGGCCACGGCCGAGGAGGCGCTCGCCATCCTATCGGCGCGCCCGCACGACGGCCTCCTCTCTGACATCGCGCTGCCCGGCGCCGATGGCTATAGCCTGATCCGCCAGATGCAGCATCTACCGGGAGCGGCCGAGATGCCCGCCGTCGCGCTGACGGCCTTTGCCGATAGCAGCGTCCGCTCCCGTGCGCTTGCCGCCGGCTTTCATGCCTGCCTGACCAAGCCGGTGGCGGCGACGGAACTGGTAGCGGCGCTGGCGGCGCTGTGCGGGTAGCCCTGTGGCCGGGTGTGTGCGGGCCGCTCGTGTAAACGCCGTGATCGCTGGCCGTTAGCGCTTGGCAAATCCGCTCGGGGAGCGGTCGTGGGTGTCGCGCAGATGACACGGCCGTGTGCTGGCCGCGGCTATGGTCTGCCTACCGGCAGGAACACCGCACCGCGAGAGGAGCACCACCATGGACCGCACGAGCATCGTTACCCCGATCATCACCGCCACCGGCATCGAGATCGTGGCGCAAGGGACGGATGATACCATTGGCCTGGTGGCCCCGGCGGTGACCTTCGCCGGGCTGGCAGCGGCAGCCGCCGTGGGCGGCGCGCTCGGTGCTGCCACCGGGGTGGCGCTGGGTACGGCATACTACCTTGGCTATACCGATGGCCAGGCCGCCGCGGGGAGCGACAAGGACAAGCCCAAGAACAAGTAACGGACCATGCAGCAAGAGCAACAGCAGCGCCGGCAGCAGCGCGGGGGGTAGCCGGTGAACGAGCCGTCCCCTGCGGCGCGCCTTTGGGATGCGCTGGCCCCGGGGCGCTTCGCCCTACTGGCGGAGCTGGAGTGCCCGCGCAACGCCTCCCGCGCCAACGTCGAACGTCAGGCGGCCGCCTTGGCCCCCTACGCCGATGCCGTGGTCTGCACCGATAACTCGGCAGCGGTGGCGCGCATGAGCCCCCTGGCCGCCGCTGCTATCGTCGCCCGCACCGGCGTGCTCCCGCTGATCCAGCTCGCCTGCCGCGACCGCAACCGTCTTGCCCTCCAGTCGGACCTGCTGGGCGCGGCGGCGGTCGGGGCCGCGGGGGTGATCTGTCTGACCGGCGACCCGCCGGAGACGGGCAATCACCCCGGTGCGCGTGCGGTGCACGACCTGACGGTGGTGGAACTGCTGCGGGCGGCGCGTGGGTTGCGGGCGGGCCGCTTCCTGTCCGAGGATGCCGCCCGCCCCGCGCCGGATCTGGTGCTGGGCTGCGCCGTCAACCCCGGCGAGGGCAAGCATGCCGTCGAGCGGCTGGCGGCGAAGGTGGACGCAGGCGCTGACCTGGCGCTGACACAAATCGTGTTTGATGCAGCGCCGTTCGCACGCTGGATGGAGCACGTGCGGGCAGCGGGCCTGCATCTGCGTGCGCGCATCCTGCCATCAGTCGCCGTGATACGCCGTCCGGCGGTGTTGCGGTTCCTGGAGGGCGTGCCCGGTGTGGTCGTGCCCGCCGCTTCTGCCCGGCGGCTTGAGGTAGCAGCCAACCCTGAAGCTGAGGGGCAGGCGCTGGCCGCCGAGCTAGTGCGCGCCCTGCGCGACGTACCCGGCCTGGCCGGCGTCCAGCTCATGACGTTTGGTCATGCCGAAAGCGCCGGCCGGGTGGTGGCGATGTTGTGAGGGTCTTCCGTATCCGGTATGCGGGATGGGGGAAGGGCACAAGCGCCGGTTCGGCGGGTCATCGCTCCGCAATCCACCGCTCGAGCATGGGGATATGTTCGTCGTAATGCTCGTAGGTGTTCGAGGCGATGTACGGAAGCAGCGGGCGGTCGCCCGTCCAGGGGATGCGGCCCGGCTCGTTGAGGTCCGCCTCGCTGAGCGGGGCAAGGGCGGCGAGCAACGCCGCACGGGATGCGGCAAAGGCGGCGCGCGCCCCAGCGGGCGGAGTGGCGGCGCTGCCGGCAGCGAAGCCGGCGTTAAGCCGGTCAATGCTCTCCGCACCGGCGGGGTAGCCGGGGGCAAAGCGCTCTGGTGTCTCACCCCGCGCCGTCGCCGCCAGCCACGCCATCAGCAGCGCCTCCCAGCCGGTGATGTGCGCCAGCACCTCGCGCACGCCCCATTCGCCATTTGCACCGGGCGCCGTCATCTGGCCGTCCGGGACGGCGCGCACCAGTGCCTCCAGAGTGTCCCGCCGCTCGCTGACCATGGCGACCAGCGCCTCCGGCGTCATGCGCTCTGTCATACTGCACGCTACCCCGCTCCGCCGCTGGCAACGAACCGCTGATTGCGGATCGCTCACCGTATACTACAGCCACCACCGCACCGGAGACGTTGCCTGTGCCGTTTCGCATTGTGATCCCCGATGACTTCCCGCCGGCATACACCGGCCGCCCGGAGCTGGAAGACTTGCGGCGGTTGGGGGAGCTGACGGTCTATAGCAGCCGGGCGGCGGACCGGGCGGAGTTGCTGGCGCGGCTGCGTGGCGCGAACGCAATCATCAACGTCCGCAGCTACACGACGCTGGACGCGGATGTGCTGGCGGAGCTGCCTGACCTGCAGACCATCGCGGTCTTTGGCGCGGGCACCGACAACATCGACATCGTGGCGGCGGCGCGGCTGGGGATCGTGGTCAGCAACGCGCCGGGAGCCAACGCCCGCTCCGTTGCCGAGCATGCGCTTGCGCTGACGCTGGCCGTCGCCCGCTCTGTGCCGCGCCACGACCGCGAGCTGCGGGCGGGCCGGTGGGTGCACTTCGAGGGGCCGGAACTGGCGGGCAAGACCTTTGGCGTGGTGGGGCTGGGGCACATCGGGCAGCATACGGCGCGGATTGCCGGTGCCTTCGGCATGCGCGTTCTCGCCTGGAGCCCGACGCGGGACGAGGAGCGCGCCCGCCGCTGCGGCGCCGAGCCGGTGGAGCTGGATGACCTGCTGCGCACCGCCGATATCGTCTCGCTGTCCGTGGCCGTCTCGGAGCGCACCCGCGGGCTGATCGGCGCGCGGGAACTGGGGCTCATGCAGCCCTCCGCGATCCTGATCAACACTGCCCGTGGGGCGTTGGTGGACGAGGCCGCGCTGGTGGCAGCGCTCAAGGCCGGACAAATCTTCGGCGCCGGGCTGGACGTGTACGCCGAGGAGCCGGTGCGCCCCGGCCACCCGCTGACGGAACTGGATAACGTCGTGCTCACACCCCACGCCGGCTGGATGACGCGCGAGGCGCGCGACCGGCTGCTGCGCGTGCCCATCGAGAATATCGCTGCTTTTGTGGCCGGCACGCCGCAGCATGTCGTGCATCCGGCCTCCGGCATCCGATAACCGGCGGTAGACACGGAGCACGGGCAAGGAAAAGTCTGTCCGCAGCTGCCCGCTAACCGCTCAGCGCGGTTCCCCTTCCTCCGGCATGGTGCTGGGGAACTCCTGCTCGTAGTCATCGGCGATGCTCTGGAGCAGAGAGAGATAGAGGCTTTCCCCCGGGGTGCGCGGGTGACGGTCGATCAGGCGAGCGATCAGATCCTGGACCGAGGCGTGCACGTCGCGATCGATGGAGACGGACACCTTGGGGCGGGCGTCCTGGGCGGCGTTCCAGGTGGCGCGCACCTCGGTGACAGCGGGCGCCTCGGCCAGCAGCACGCGCAGTCCCGCCTCCCACTCCGACTGCTGCGGCGCCATGCGGGCGCGTTCAGCCGTGGCGGCGCTCTCGAACAGGTGCAACACCGTGACCGCGCCGTCCGCTTCTTCGAGGAGGATATGCAGGCGGGTGCCCGGCAGCGTGCGGCCGGGTCCGCGGTGCCAGGCGGCCAGATGCGCCAGCAGCGCCGGTAGCTGCCCATCGAGCGGGCGCAGGCGCAGCAGCCGGCCGGTAGGATAGGCGGCTGCGGCCATTACTCCCCGTCCTGCTTGGGTGTGACAGGCACGAGCGCGCTCACGGGGCAGCCGGCTAGCGGCGTGGCGGGCTCCGGCAGATTGCCACCCAGATACCACCAGCGAGTGTTCGTGGGCGTGTGCAGCCGCCCGTGCTCCCCGGCGGCTTGGAGCATCGCACGGTGACGGGCGCAGAGCGGCACGGCGAGGTCTTCCGGGTCCGCGCCCTCCGGCCGGCGGCGCACGCGGCTGTTTTGCACCGTACGCTCCGGGCAGAAGTGACAGCCCCGCCCGATTGCCAGGTCAATCAACAGGCTCATGGTCGCTCTCAGCGGTCAGCTTTCGGCCGGGACACCGGGTGCATCCCAACGCCTGCCCTTAGTGTATCCTGCGGGGCCGGTGGCCGGTCAGCCCGTCAGCACCATCTGTGTCTGTGTCACCTGGGCCAGCAGCCGGCCCTCGGCGGAGAGAATGCGCGTCTGCCAGACCATCGTGCGGCGGCCGCGGTGCAGCGCCTCGCACACGCCGGTGATGGTGCTGCCAGCAGGGGCGGGAGCAAAGAAGTTGGTCTTGGATTCCAGCGTGGTGGTGCCCGCCCCCGGCGGCAGGTTGAGCACCGTTGCCGACGCGCCGAGCGAATCGGCAAAGGCCATCAGCGCCCCGCCGTGGGCGATGGTGGGGGAGGTGCACAAGTCCTCGCGCACCACCATCTCGGCCGTTACCCGCTCCGGCGCGGCGGCGGTGATGCGAATGCCCAACGCCAGCGCAAACGGCGGCTGCCGCTCCTGCAACTCCGCTACGGTGAGCATTGCCACCACCTCCCGAACCCGTTTCCGCGCCCTGGCTTGGCGGGCGAGGGGCGCGGGGTGAGGGCCGCCCCGCTCGCTGAGTCGCCGGCCGGCTAATCCAGCACGGCGATATCTACCGGCGGGCGCAGCTTGGAGCACTCGGCCAGGGCGGGATGGATGTCGTTGTCTAGGAAGGCCTGGAAGAGGGCCGCATCTGCGGGCGCATCCTTGTCCAGCGCCACCATCGTGTTCTGCATGAGGTTGTAGTCAAACCGCGGCGCCCACTTGCGCGCGCCCAGGCGAGCGGTGGTGGAGCAATTGTCCACCATGTAGGCCACGCCCTTGTGATGCATGTAGGGATTGAGCGAGTCCACCGCCTCGATGATTGACTCGTTGGCGATCTCTGAGTACGGGTGGCCCTTCTCCTTGAGCAGGTCCACCTGCGCCATCATCGTGGCGATGTACACCCCGGCCGTCACCGGATGAATCGGCGTGAGGAAGGTGCCGCGCTTGGCCCGCACCTCGGCCCCCACCTGCCACATCTCCGTGCCGTCAATCTTGCCCATCGGGTAGCGGCCAAAGCGCTTGTTGGCCATGATCACGCTCTGGATCTCGTTACCGGAGGAGACCTCGTCGTAGATCTCCCACAAGATCTCGAAGGCGGGGTGATAGGCGGCGGTGTAGGCGCGGCGGAACTGCTCCTTGCCCGCGTCGTCGAAGGACTCGTACACAGCCAGCATCCCATGGCGGGAGATCATCTTGCTGATCGGGCCGGTGATGCACTCCACCGAGTCGATGAACGCCTGCTCGCGCGTGGCGCCCTGGCGCACGAACCAGCGGTACAGCACCTCGACGATGCCGTGCACCGCGCCCAGCAAGATACCGCGCTCGCCGAAGATGTCGGACTTGTACTCGCTCTCCAGCGTGGTCTGGAAGGTAAAGGGGGAGCCGAGCGCCACCGACCAGGCGAGGGCGTAATCGGTGGCACGGCCAGTGACATCCTGCTGCACGGCGAAGCTGGCGTTGATGCCGGCGCCGTTGACATCCGCACCCTGCTCGTACAGCCGCCGCACGGAGGGGCCCATGCCCTTGGGGCAGACGCCGATCACGTTGACGTTCTCCGGGAACGACGCCCCCACGCGGCGCAGATGGCCGAGCAGGAAGCCGTGTGACAGGCCGAGCGTGGCGCCGGGACGGAGGGCCGCAAAGATCTTCTCGTACTCCTCCGCCTGCGCCGCATCGGCGATCAGCAGCAGCACGAGGTCTGACTCGCGGATCACCTCGTACATCTCACCGAGCGTGCCTGCTGCGCGGCTAAACCCAGCCCGCTCGGCGGCGGCCATGGACGTGGAGCCCGCGCGCAGGCCGACCTTGACGATGATGCCGCTGCCGGCCAGTGAGTCGCGCAGGTTCTGGGCCTGGGCCGGCCCCTGCGAGGACCAGCCGATGACGCCAATCTGGCGGATGCCCTCGAACGCCTGGGGCAGCAGCGGAAACAGGTCGCGCCCGCCCTTGACGATGCGCTCTTCGGTGACACCCAGGCGCAGCGGTTCGGCGGAGAAGATGGAGGTCTGGAAGGTAGAGGTCATGAGCGGCAGGCTCCCGGTGGGAAAGTGGTGACCGCGCGGACAGCCGCCGCGGGGGACATCCTGCCGTCACTGTAGAAAACCAGGTGCACTCGGTCAAAACGCCGTGGATGGGGATGGCGGTGGCTGCCAGCCGTCGGGTGCATCGTGCAGCCAATCCACAAGACCGGGAGCCAGTGGTACGCTTCCGTCGGCCGGCTCCCGTCGCGTTCTAGACCCAGCCACTTGCGGATGATCTCGAACACTTCCGGGCCGGTGTCCCCCACATGAGCGCATCCATCGCGGGGGTTGTGCAACACGCCGGGAACCTGAGGCACTGCCGGGCCCCGTGGCGAACTGCTGGCGGCCATTGCCGCTCTTTGGTGCAATGATCTGGCGTCATCATACCGCGGGCAGTGACCCCGAAGGCCGAGCATGAGCGAAGGACAGCACACGGGCGAACACTGGCAGCGGCTATCGCCGCCGCGAGAGGTGTACCGCAACCGCTGGCTGGCGATGATGCGCGCCCCCTACCAGCTGCCGGACGGGACCGTGCTGCCGGACATCGAGACGGCGCAGCGGCCGGATTACGTGATGGTGCTGCCCCGGCGCGGGGATAACCTCATGCTGGTGCGCCAGTACCGCCCGGCGATGGAGCGGATGGGGCTGGAGCTGCCCGCCGGCGCCATCGACCCCGGTGAAACGCCCGCACAGGCAGCGGCGCGCGAGCTACTGGAGGAGACGGGGCATACCGGCCGCAACTGGCGGCGGCTCGGCGTGGTGGAGCCGTCCCCCGGCTACATCGCTCAGTCCTGCCACCTATTCGCTTGCGACGCCGAGCCTGCGCCCGGCCACGCACCCGACCCGCGCGAAATCGCCGCGGTGCTGGAGCTGCCCGCCGCCGAGGTGCTGCGCCTGGCCCGCACCGGCGGCATCCGCGACATGTCTGTGCTGGCCGCGCTGTTCCTGGGGCTGACAGGCTGACCCGGTTGCGCCGCCTGGTAGGAATGCGCATACTGCCCGGAACGGCTCGAGGGCTGCGGTCCGCACCGCACCCGCGACGAGATCGCAACGCCAAAGGGAGGGACCACGATGGCAGATCTGGCGACGCTGGATCGGGCGAACGTGTTCGTGTTGCGCCACTTCATCGATACGGGGCGCGCGCCGCACTACGCGGACCTGGCGCGTGCCTTCAGCATCGCCCCGGAGGAAGGCCGGACGCTGCTGCGTGAGCTGGTGGACAGCGGTATCCCCGCCTGGCAACACCCCGGCACGGACTACATCGTCTCTTATCCGCCCTTCCACAGTCTGCCCACCCAATACCGGGTGACGGTGGATGGCGAGCAGAAGTGGTTTGCGCAGTGCGGGCTGGAGGCGCTGGCGATGCGCTGGCTGTTTCCCGGCGGCACGGTGCGCATCGACGCCCCCTGCCTGGATTGCGGCGAACGGCTCGCCGTCGAGATGCGCGACGAGCAGACGCTGCTGGTGGACCCGCCGGCGATGGTTGGCTATTCGCGGTCGGTGGTGGGTGGTGCGCCAGAGACGCGCGCCTGGCGCTGAGCGGGCATGAACCTCTTCCGGTCGGAAGAGCACGCCCGCCGCTGGTCCGAGTATGACGCCGATTTCGAGCGCAATCTGCAGCCCGTCGCCGTCTGGGCCGAGCGCTTCTCCGGCGAGATGTTCCGCCGCCGCCTCGACCCCGACTACATCACCTGGTACACCGCCTGGCGCGCGGCGCAGAGCCGGTGAGCGGCCCGCCCTATCCCTTCGTGCGTCTCACGATGGAGCGAATTATGCTTTGCCCGGCTCCTGGGGAAGGTGGGCGAAATGGTGACGTACTGGATCAATGTGTACAGCGAGCAGACGTGGAAGGAGTCACAGGCTCACGGTCCTCCCATTAGCGGTTTCGCCGAGAAACGGCTTGCCAGCGTCCAGAAGATCGCTCTGGGTGACATCTTGCTGTGCTACATCATGGGCGCCAAGAAGCTGACCGGAGCACGGGAGGTTATCGGGCCAGCGTTCATTTCGCGCACACCGGCGATTTGGTTCACCCAAGCCTATCCAGTACGGCTACCCGTGAAGGCGCTCGTTACGTTGGACCTGGAGGAGGCGCTCGACTTCGAGGCGCTACTGCCCAAGCTGAGCTTCTATAACCCCGGCAATATGCGAAGTACGTGGGCAAAGCTGCAAGGGTCTCCAACACGGCTGGAGCAGGTAGATGGGGAGTTACTGCTCGCTGCCCTGCGGGGCACAGATGCTGCACTTGCAGACCAGGCCGTGGTTCCAGGTCCGGATCAGGAGGTGCCTCCCCCGCCGAGTCCTGCGGTCGGGCAGGCGCTACCGGCTGCGAAGGCCCCGCCGGCCCTGCTCAGCAACCCACTCGATACGCTGATCCATGAACTGCTGGTGACGCAGCAGGACGCCACCAAACCCACGCAATTTGAGCAGACCGCGTTTCGCGCCTTTGCATATCTCGGCTTCGATGTTCAGCACAAGGGCAAATCCGGCCACACCGACTTGGTGCTGGACTCGCCCCTTGGCACCGACCGCTACCGTGTCGTGGTGGATGTGAAGTCCAGCGCTACCGGCAAGATCGCGGAGAGCCAGATCAACTTCCCAGCGATCAAGGCGCATCGTGAGCATGAAGCGGCGCACCATGCGGCGGTGCTGGGGGAGAAGTTCGCCGGGGGCAACCTCCAGAAGTTCGCGACCGAGTTCGATATCGCGTTGATCGACACTCCGACACTGGTCGACGTGCTGCGTCTCCATCAGCGCACGCCGTTTACTGCTGCCGACCTGCGCGCCCTGTTTACGGCCGCTGGCCCCGTGACGACGGCGCTGGCGGACCTCAAGCAGAAGGCGCAGGCCACGGAGCGGCATTGGCTTTTGATTGCGGAGATCGTCACGCTTGTCGATACGTTCAGCCGGCTCGAGCAGCCGCTCCCGCTCACGTCAGGCGCGTTGCACGCGGTATTAGTGTCACAGTCGCTGCCGAGCAAGCAGCAGGCCTCCTCACCGCCATCCGAGCAGGACGTTCGCGATGCGCTCGCGTTCCTGTCTTGCCGCGCCGTTGGCATTCTGCGGGCGGTTGATCCGGATACCGCCGGTTACCGCCTCACCATGCCGGTCAGCGCGGCGCTGCAGCGGCTCCGCGCGCTGGAGTCCGCCATCCGCGCAGTGCTGGCGCAGGGTAGCGAGCAGGCCGCCGTAGTCACCAGCAACGCGCTGGCGTGAACGCTCCTAAGGCTCATCGCGGTTCGTTCTCGCGTTGCCCTAGCGCCAGGAAATCGCGCGGCGTGACGATGCGGATGCCCTCATGGACGCCAAGCGCCAGCAGGCCGCGGTCACCCGTCACGAGATGAGTGACGCGGCCCAGGCGTGCCGTGGCGAGCACGGTGTCGTCGTCGGGGTCGCCGGTGATGGGTAGCACCGCCCGCAGCGGGACGGGCACAATGGTCGCCTTGATACGCAGCAGCGGAAGCAGTTCCCGGCCCGCGGCTGGCAGGAAGGGGAACCGCTGGACAAGCGTCGCGTCCGTCAGCTTCGCTTCGAAGCTGGCGATGATGTGATGCGATGTGACGTGGGTGAAGCTACCCGCCTGCCACGCCTCGATAATGTGACGGGACGGGCCATGGGGGCCAAGGATCGCGGACAGCAGGACATTGACGTCCAGCACCGCCGGCGTCACGAGGCTGAGCGCTGCCGTTTGCGATCTTCATCAACCCGCTCAAGCCACTCAAGGATCTCGTCGCTATCGCCGTCCGGATTCTCTCGCTCGGCATAGACGAGCACCCGATTGAACAACGCCTGGTGCACTTCCGGGCGGGTACTGCAGGCCTGCATGAAGGCATCCAGGTCCTCGCGCAGGATGCGGTAGGCGCGGCCGATGCGGATCGCCCCAAGCCTCCGGTCGCGGATCAGCCGGTAGACCGTCTCTCTGTCGAGCTGCAAATGCTCCGCCACCTGTTCCGGCGTGAGCACATCCGGGAGCATACGGCCTCCTTCTCTTACCGGCATTGTACCAGCGCTGTCTGCTGCTCCGGAATCCAGGCGGCTGGGTACGGCTGGGGAAGGAGTTGCGATGCTGGTGTCGAGGTGCGATAGCGGTGCGGTTGCCAGCGACATCGCGCTGGCCTGAGCCGCGCGTGCCCCTAGGCGCGGTGGGGGCTACCATCCTCTCGTGATATTGCACCACGAGGGCTACCGATGAAGTTTGAGGACATCAAAACGGTGGGCGTGCTCGGTGGCGGCGTCATGGGCGGCGGTATCGCCCAGATGTGCGCTGTGGCCGGCTACCCCACCATCGTGCGTGACATCAGCGACGAGGCGATTGAGGCCACCCGCCAGGCCGTGTTCGAGGGCAAGTGGAGCCTCAAGCGCGCCGTCGAGCGCGGCAAGCTCGGCTACGATGATGCCGCCGCCGCCATCGCCCGCATCACCCTTACCCAGAAGCTTGAAGACCTGAAGGATTGCGACATCATCATCGAGGCCATCCCCGAGCGGCTGGACCTCAAGCAGCAGGTGTTCAAAGAACTGGACAGCGCCGTCAAGCCCGAGGCGATCTTCGCCTCCAACACCTCCGGCTTCGTCATCCAGGAGATCGCCCGCGACGTCTCCGCCGAGCGCAAGACGCGCTTCCTGGGCATGCACTTCTCCAACCCTGTTCCCGCCATGCGCATGTGCGAGGTGATCTACACGCCCGAGTCCACCGAGGAGAACATCGACGCCGTCCGCCGCCTGGGTGAGGCCGGCGGCAAGGCCGTCTCCATGGTGAAGGACACGCCGGGCACCTACGGCTTCCTGCTCAATCGCATCTTCGGCGCAGCCCGGCGCGAGGCCGTGGCCATCGTCGAGGCCGGCATTGCCACCAAAGAGGACATCGATAAGGCGATGATCACCGGCCGCAACTGGCCCGCCGGCTTCTTCGGCTCCCGCGGCGGTATCGGCCGGGAGTGGTAGCCGGAGCGGAATCAGCCAGCCGGCGGGCGCGTCTCCAGCTCCGTTACCTTGACGCTCTCGCCGGCCGCCTGCCTCACTCCCAGCGAAGCGCAGCGATGCTCTACATGTTCTTCGGCCATCCCGGGGCGGGGAAGACGACGCTGGCGCGGCGGTTTGGCGAGCTGCACGGCGTTGCCGCCATCGACACCGATATGTTCATGACGGTGGAGGAGCGGGCCGCCGTGCTTGCCGGGCGCTACACCGCCGCCATGCGCCTGGCCAACATCCGGCGCTACAGCGAGCACGTCCGCGCCCGTGTGCTGGCGGGCCGCCATGTGGCCCTGGCAGACGGCTTGCCCAACGACGAGGCGCGGCGCTTCCTGGCAGACCAGTTCCCGCCAGGGACGGTGCAGTTCGTGCTGGTCCAAACCGCGCGCGACGTATGGCAGCAGCGCCTCGCCCGGCGGCAGGACAACCCCGTCGCTATCGACATCGCCGGGGCCGAAGCCTACATCCGCGATACCTGGGAGCCCCCAGCCCCCTGGCTCGGTCACCGTGCGATTGAGAACGGCGACGACCCCACCGCCGTTGACGCCGCCCTGCGCGCGCTCGTACCGGAAGCAGGGAGTAGGGACGGAGCGGTCCTCTTCCCGCTCCGGCGGGGCATCGCTCCGTACTCCGGTTCCCTGTTCCCTGTCCCCTCACCCGCTGGTAGACTGCGCGCGCGACGTCCGAGGAGGGGATCGGGATGAGCGAGGCGGGACGGCCGGGGGCGCTGGCCCCATACCGAGTGCTGGATCTGACGGGGGAGTGGGGGCCAATCGGGCCACGGCTGCTGGCCGGGCTGGGGGCGGATGTCGTCAAGGTCGAGCCGCCCGGCGGCGACCCGTCCCGGCACATCGGGCCGTTCCTGGGCGAGACGCCGGACCCGCGCCGCTCCCTCTCCTGGCTGTTCAACAACGCCGGCAAGCGCGGCATCACCCTGGACTTGGAGACCGAGCAAGGCCGCGCCACCCTGCTGCGGCTGGCCGCCGCCGCCGATTTCTTGTTTGAGTCCTACCCGCCTGGCTATTTGGAGTCCCTGGGCCTCGGTCCGGAAGCACTGGCCGTAGCCAATCCCCGGCTCGTGATCGTGCGCGTCAGCCCCTTCGGCCAGGACGGGCCCTATCGCGACTACCAGGCCACGGACATCGTTACCTGGGCGATGGGCGCGCAGATGCACATCGATGGTGACGCCGACCGGCCGCCGCTGCGCATCAGCGTGCCGCAGTCGCAGGGGCTGGCGGGGTTGCACGCCGCCGCCGGGGCGATGGCTGCCCATGCCGCCCGCATGCAATCCGGCCTTGGCCAGGTGGTAGACATCAGCGGCCAGGAGGCCGTCATCTGGACGTTGATGATCGCCGCACAGACCTGGGATATCACCCACGTCAACCCGCAGCGCGCGGGCGGCGTCCGCAACATCCCCAGCCCGAGCGGCGCCATGGTGCGCTCGCGGCTGGTGTGGCCGTGCAAGGACGGCTACCTATTCTGGGTGCTTACCGCCGGTGGCCAGGCGGGTGGCGTCGCCTCCACCCGAGCGCTGGTGCAGTGGATGATCGAAGCAGGTGAAGCGGGCGGCGCCGCCGAGTTCGACTGGGGCCAGACGCCTGCCGGGGGAATGACGCAGGAGCTGTACGACACGCTGGCCGCCCCCTTCGCTGCCTTCTTCCTGCGCCGCACCAAGGCGGAGCTGCTGGACCGCGCCGCGGTTCACGCCATCCAGCTTGCCCCGGTCAATGACGCGCTCGACCTGCTCGCCTCACCCCATCTGGCCGCGCGCAAGTACTGGGTGGATGTGCCGCATCCTGACCTGGGTGTCACACTGCGGATGCCCGGCGCGCCCGTGGTGCTGTCGTCGACACCGCTGCGGCCGCTCACCGCGGCCCCCACCCCTGGCCAGCACACCGCCCAGGTGCTGGAGGAGTGGCTTGGCCCCCGCGCCGACCGGGAACATCCCGGCCACACCTGGGCGATGCTGGCGCGCCACCGGGTGCCGCCGAACGATACGCCCGTCTGGGGCCAGCACGACCCGGGCGAGGACCCGCACGCGCTGCCGTTTACCGGCCTCAAAGTGGCCGACTTCTCCTGGGTCGGTGTCGGGCCCATTGTCGCCCGCCACCTGGCTGATTTCGGCGCGGATGTGATCCGCATCGAGTCGGCAACACGGCCGGACACGCTGCGCGGGGCGCCGCCGTTCCGTGATGGCGTGCCGGGGCTGGACCGCAGCGCCTTCGGCGCCACCTTCAACACCAACAAGCGCGGCCTGGCGCTCAACCTGCGCCCCGAGGCCGGGCGGGCGCTGGCGCTGCAGCTGTGCGCCTGGGCCGATGTCATCACCGAGAGCATGACCCCCGGCTCGCTCGACCGGCTCGGTCTCACCCGCGAGGCCATCCGTGCCGTCAATCCGCGGGCCATCATCTACCGCACCACCCTCAACGGCCAGACCGGGCCGCACTGCCAGTTCGGCGGCTACGGCAGCCACGGCGCGGCGCTGGCCGGGCTGCACGGCCTCTCCGGCTGGCCGGACCGCCCGCCGGCCGGCACCTTCGGCGCCTACACCGACTTCATCGCCCCGTGGGCGCTGTTCACCACGCTGGCCGCCGCGCTGGACCACCGCGCCCGCACCGGTGAGGGGCAGGAGATTGAGCAGTCCCAGTCAGAGACCGGCATCTGGATGCTGGCCCCGACGGTGATACAGGCGGCTGCCGGTGGCCCCGCCGTCCACGCTACCGGCAACGACGACCCGCAGATGTTCCCGCATGGCGCCTTCCCCTGCGCCGGTACCGACCGCTGGGTGGCGCTGGCGGTGCGTGACGCGGCCGGGTGGCAGGCGCTGTGCGGGCTGCTGGTGCGGGCAGACTGGGCTGCCGATCCCGCGCTACAGGAGACCGAGGCCCGCCGCGCCCAGCGCGAGCCCATCGAGGCGGCGATCAGCGCCTGGACGGCGCAGCACACCCCGCACGAGGCGATGGCCAAGCTCCAGGCGGCTGGGGTGCCCGCAGGCGCGCTCCAAACCTGCGAAGAGCTGTACAGCGATCCGCAACTGGCCGCACGTGGCGCCTTCTGGTTCCTGGATCACGCCGTCATCGGCACGCACGCCTACAACGCCCCGGTGTGGAAGCTCTCCCGCACCCCCGCCACCGGCCGCGCCGCCGCGCCCGTCCTCGGCCAGCACACCTTTGACATCGCCTGCGAGGTGCTGGGGCTGAGCGTGGAGGAGATCGCCGAGCTCACCGCCGACGGGGTCTTCGAGTAGGTCACCCAGGTGTATCGTGAAGGTGACGCTTCACGCCGCATGACACGAAGGAGCGTGCCATGGTCACCGAGACACACCCACGCCGCCGCCTGCTCACCGTCGCCGAGTATCACCGCATGGCCGAGGCCGGCATCTTCGGACCGGATGAGCGGGTGGAGCTCTTGGAAGGGGAGATCGTCGAAGTGGCGGCAATGGGGAGCAGGCACCTGTCGTGCATCGGACGGCTCACGACGCTCTTCAAACCCGTGACAGGTGAGCAGGCGGTGTTACTGGTGCGGTGCCCGGTCGTTGCTACCGATAATTCCGAGCCGGAACCCGATCTGATGTTGCTCCGCCTGCGCCCCGATTACTACGCCGCCGCGAAGCCCGCAGGCAAGGACGTGCTGCTGGTGATCGAAATATCGGATACCTCGCTTGCGCACGACGGCAACACCAAGCTACCGATCTACGCTGCTGCGCAAATACCGGAAGCCTGGCTCGTGGCTTTACCGCGCGAGCGTATCGAGGTGCACAGCCGCCCCATAGATGGCGAATACCGTGAGATCCGCCTGTATGCCCGCGGCGATACCCTCACCCCGCTCGCCTTCCCGGATCTGCACCTGCGTGTCGATGACGTCCTCGGGCCGCCCGCTGCCGGGTAGCGCGCCCGCCGCTGTCACACATCGCCCGACGGCGCGGGGCAGGCGGCAGGCGGCATGATGCAGCTGGAAGGAGGCCTGCCATGCCGCGCACTGCCACCCGCAGCAAACCCACCGAGCCCCACCTGACCGAGATGCCCAACCAGTGGATGGCTACCGTCCGCACCACCGGCGACCCCAATATCACCGGCGGCCGCGCCTTTCCGGCGCTGTACGGCGCCGTATACAAGCTCAAGTTCACCCGCAAGAAGGCGGGGCTGCCCGACTTCAAGGTGCTGCCGCCCCGCGCCCGCTGGCCAGACGCCCATCTGCTCCCGAAGGACCAGTGGTCCGCTATCTGGGGCATCCCCATCCCCGATGACGTGACCGACCTCCCCCAGCCGGACCCAGCCACACCCGTCACCGCTGAGCTGTGGGAGTACGGCCCCGTCGCCGAGGTGCTGCATCTCGGTCCGTACACGAGCGAAGAGCCCACCATCGCCCGCCTGCATGCCTTCATCGCCGAGCAGGGGCTGACTATCGCCGGGCCGCACGAGGAGGAGTACGTTACCCGCCCGCAGGCCAAGGCGCAGAAAACGGTGATCCGCTATCGCGTGCAGTGAGCCGGCAGTCGTGCGCCCTCTCTGGGCGTTCCTTACCGCCGGATGCCTGCCGTGTGCCGCCATAAGCATCGCTTATCCGGCATAAGCCCCAGACCATTGTTGCCCGCCCCTACGCTGCGTATAGTGGCGGCCATGCGGAGGTTGGAATGGCGCGGCAGTACCGGCCGTTGCGTGGGGTGCGGGTGCTGGCCTTTGAGGCGGCGTTCTCGCTGCCAGCGGGGACGCGCACCCTCTCCGAGCTGGGCGCAGAGGTGGTGCGTATCTCCCGCCCGGTGCGCGTCTCCAGCAACTACATCACCGTGGTAGACGGTGGCGGGCTGGGCAAACCCTCGGTCTCCATCAACCTCAAGCATGAAGCCGGCCAGGCTCTCGCCCGCGATCTCGCCGCCCGCGCCGATATCGTCTGCAACAACTTCCGCCCGCATGTGATGGCGGCGTTTGGGCTGGACTATCCGGCCCTCCGCGCCCGGCGCCCGGATATCATCGTCCTGCAGCTCACCGGCTACGGCTCGGAGCAACCGTGGGGCGATTACCCCGCCTACGGCCCCAGTGTCGAGGCGGCGGGCGGGCTCAACCTGCTCACCGGCGCCGCCACCGACCCGCCGGTCCGTGCCGGGAGCGGCGTCTTCGCGGACCAGGCCGGCGGGCGCTACGCCGCACTGGCGCTGATTGCCGCGCTGGAGCACCGCCGCCGCACCGGTGCAGGCCAGTTCATCGACCTGTCGATGTGCGAGGCGATCACCCATCTCACCGGCGACCGCGCGCTGGGCACGGCGCTGACCGGGGCGCTACCGGCCCGCCGGGGCAACCGCGACGCCGTGGCCGCCCCGCACGGCGTCTATCCCTGCCGCGGCGATGACAGCTGGCTGGCGCTGTCCGTGCAGACCGACGCGCAGTGGCGGGCGCTGCGCACGCTGCTGGCCGCGTCCGTTCTGGATGACCCAGCGCTAGAAGACGCCGCCGGCCGCCGCGCCGCGCACGACACCATCGATGCCGCCGTCCGCCTCTGGACGCAGGACCGGGATAAGCACGAGGCGGCTGCGCTGCTCCAGGCGCATGGCATCCCGGCCGGGCCGGTGCAGTCTGTCTCCGATATCGCCTTCGACCCGCACCTGATGGCGCGCGGCGCCTTTGCGATGGTGTCCCATCAACGTCCGATCCTTGGCCACACCGCCCATCCGCATCTAACAACGCCCTGGCAGGCCACCGGCCGGCGGCGGGCGCCGCTGCCGGATATCCGCGACGACGGCCAAGACAACGCCGCCGTGCTGCGCCGCTGGCTGGGGCTGCGCCCGCGGCAAGTTGCCGCGCTGCTGCGGCAGGGGGCGCTCTTGCCCCTGGCCGAGATGCAGGTGGACGGCACGCCGCCCGCCCCCGGCGCGCCTCATGACCCTGAGTTCGGCGAACGGCTGGGGCTGCCCGCCGCCGGGGAGGCAGCGCGATGATGCGGGTGCTGGACCTGTCGTCCGGTGTCGCCGGCCCGTTCTCCTCCCTGCTGCTGGCGGAGGCGGGCGCAGATGTCATCACGGTCCGGCCGCCGGGGGAGCCGGCCGCCGTTGATCCGGCGCAGTACGCCTACCTCCACCGGCGCAAGCGCTCCGTGACGCTGGACGTCCGCCGGCGCGCGGGGCGGGAGCTATTCCTGCGGCTGGCCGCCGGGGCGGATGCAGTGGTGGAGAGCGGCGCGCCCGGCGAGCTGCGCCGGCTGCGGCTGACGCACCGCACGCTGCGTCGCGCCAACCCCAATCTTGTGCTGGCCAGCATCACCCCCTTCGGCCTGAGCGGCCCGCGCCGCGACTGGCAGGGGAGCGAGCTGGTGTGGCAGGCGATGGGCGGGGTGATGCAGGCCACGGGCTTCGATGGCGAGCCGCCGCTGAAGCTGGGGGGCGACATCGCCCAGGCCATCGCGGGGGTGAACGCGGCCACGGCGCTGCTGGCCGCGGTGTATGGCGTGCGCACCGGCCGGGAACGGGCCGTCCATCTCGATATCGCCATCCAGGAGACGCTGCCGCCGCACTGGGCGCGGCACATCTCCCAGTACACCTACAGCGGCACGGGCATGCGCCGCGAAAGCCGCGAGGTGGGGCGGCAGGGCTTCCCCCATACGATGATGGCGGCGGACGGCTGGGTGTACCTGCTGGCGCTGCGGGCTGAGTGGGAGGCGTTCGCCTGCTTCCTCGGGCTGGACCAGTTCCTCACGCCGGAGTGGAGCGATGCCGGGACGCGCATGCAGCGCTGGGGGGAGATCGAACCGGCCTTCGAGGCCGCCATCGCCGGCAAGAGCCGTTATCAGTGGTTCGCTGATGCGGCCCAGCAGGGCTATACCTTTGCCCCGATTCACACGGCAGCGGACTTGACCGGCAGCCCGCAGCAGGCGGCGCGTGGCTTCTTCCAGCCGGCAGCGATTGGGGAGCACGAGGTACCATGCGCGGGGTTGCCCTTTCACAGCGCCGTGCCGCCGCACCGGCCCAACGCCGCCCCCTACCCGGGCCAGCACGGTGAGGAGGTGTTGGGCCAGGTGGCCGGTGCGGCGGAGCTTGCCGCCCTGCGGAAAGCAGGCGTGATCTGACGCGGATTCCGCGTACGCATCGGAGGTGCAATCGTGACGGCCACCATCAGCCATGGCCCGTGGGCATATGCCCCCAATCTCTCCGCCGGCTCCACCGGCTCCATCCACGACGACGCGCAGGCGCGCAGCCTGGGTTTCCAGAGCGCGCTGGTGGGCGGCAGCGTGCTGTGCGCCTTCCTGGAGCCGGTGCTGCGCGAGCGGTTGGGCCGCGCCTGGTTCGAGCGCGGCTTTTTCAAGCTGTCGTTCATCGCGCCGGTGTACACCACCGATGAGATTCGGGCGGTGGTGGAGGAGCTAGAGCCGCTGCCCGGCGACGAGGCGCTGGTGCGGATCGGGCTGGAGAAGCGCAGCGGTGAGCGCGCCACGGCTGGTTACGCCGGCGTGTACCGCTCGCCGGCGGACGCCGTGCCGCCCTGGCAGCGGCCGGGTGAGCCGCCATCGTTCCCTCCTCCTCCGGACGCAGACCCGCTGCCGGAGGAGCCGTTGGGCACGGCCGTGCCGTCCAAGGACCTGGTGGTGAGCATCGAGGAGAGCGGCTCGCGGCGGCGGGCGGCCGGTGACTCCTGCCCCTGGTACGAGGAGGTGTCGCCCTGGGGTGGGGCCATTGTCCCGGCGTACATGAACCTGCTGGTCAACCTCGATAACGGCGGGCGGCGGCCGGAGACGGCGCAGGCCCGGGGCGCGCGGGCGGGGATGAACGGCACCTTCCAGCTGCTGATGACGGGGCCGCTGTTCGCCGGGCAGCCGTACACGCTCGATTCGAAGCTGGCAGAGAAGGGCCTCTCCGGGCGGACGGCCTTCCGCACGGCGGAGTTCACCATCACGGACGGGAGCGGGCAACGGCTGGTGCTGGCCCGCCAGAAGGCCCGGTGGTTCCTCCGCGACGAGGCATAAGCGCCACTGGCAGGGGGCGTGCCCGCTCTTCCCTCGTCATCCCCCGAACAGGGCGGGCCGGCGCTACGAGGCGCGGTGGGCGCGGGCACGGCCAGCGAGGGTAAGCACGCGACGCTGGGCGCGCTCGATGGCGTTGCGCTCGTCGATGCGGCGTGGCCCCCGGCGGCCCATCTCCTCTGCCACCTTGGCGACGAAGTTGGCAGCGGTGCCGGTGTACAGGTGCGGCAGCTTGAGCATCGGCCGGCGCAGCTCCGGGTGCAGCCGCACGTACGCCTTCAGCTCGTCGAGCGTCAGGTGATGGTCGTCCAGCGCCCGCTGGAACTCCTCGCGGCCCTTGGCCTTGGCCTCGAACAGCTTCATCTGCACGCGGCTCTTGACGTTGACCTCGCCGTCGCCGCTGGTCTCAATCGGCAGGAAGATGCTGTCCTTTAGGTCGGCCACCACCTTAGACTGCACGCCGTCCGATTGGGTGCTGGGCATACAGCCGAACGGCTTGATGGAGAGGACCATGTGCGCCTTCTTGTGCAGGATGGAGGCGATGTGCTTGCCCACCTCCATGTGGCCCTCACCGCCGCCCAGCCGGACGTTGTAGTAGCCGTCGGCGTACTTGGCCAGCAGGTCCTGAGAGACGAGCGGGTCGGTGCGGTAGGAGAGCGCGCCACGATAGAAGGCGTAGAAGGACTTGTACAGCGAGGCGCCGGCCCACAGCGCCACCAGCGTCTTGCGCGCCCCGGCCTTGATGCCCAGCCGGTCACGCGCCTTGGTCATGCCGCTCCACAGGATGTAGTCAATCCAGGTGCCGACCGGCTCGCCCACCACCTCGGCGCCCTCGCTCTGCAGCCACGCAGCCATGTGGTAGGAGCCGTCGCCCTCGGTGGTCTGTGCCCAGAACTCGCCGGTGATCTTCACCTTGGGCCGCACGCGGGTGAAGTCGACATCGATGGCGTTGTACAGGTGACGGATGCGGCGCAGCGCCATCCAGATGCTCTTGCGCCGGCGGAAGGTGTACTGCAAGATGGCGCGCGCCTCGGCATGGACGCGGTCGGTCGCACCCGGCTCCATTTCGAACGGGCGGATGTGATGTGCCATGGCGTTGACGATATCGGCGGCGATCATCGCTCGCAGAACGGACAGGAAGAAGGCGGCGTTCAGCTCGATGCCGTCGCCCTCGGCCTTCTCACCCAGAGCGGCATTCTGCTCCAGGCCGCCGGTCTGCTGGAAGATGATCACGCGGAAGTCGCGGAAGCCGGCATCGGTGAGCGCCTTGCGGTACTCGGCCTCGTACATGCCGAAGCGGCAGGGGCCGCACGCCCCGGCCGTCAGGTAGATGTACCGGTGCTCGATGTCCTGCTCGCCCGCGGCGCGCAGCTCCTGAAGGTACTTCACCAGATTGCCGACGGTGTAGTAGGTGGGGTTGCACTGGCCGCGATTGCCGAACTCCTTACCCACCGCCAGGGCGGCGTTATCCGGTGTGGGCAGGTGGCGGACACGGTAGCCCAGCCCCTCGGCGGCGGCCTGCACGACGGCATCGTGCATGAAGGTCAGCCCGCCGAACAAGATCGTCACCTTGTCCCGCTCCGAGCGGGCAAAGCGGCGCTCCTCCGGCCGCCGGAAGTGACGAATGTTCTGCGCCGGCAACCCCAACTGCCGGCGTAGCTCACGCTCGTACGCCTCCACCTCGCGGCGGATATCGTCCTCAGTCCGGTTGGGCATGATCGTTTGCTCCCCTGGTTTCGCCACCCGCCGGCGTCAGCGGTGCGGCTGCTCTCTCTGCGGATATCACCCCACCAGCTCGATCAGCTGGCCCTTGTCCGTGAACACCACCGGCGACGGCTTGAGCCCGCGGCCGTTGCTGAACGGCGATGCCGGCGCGGCCGTGCCGCAACTGCCGCCGCTGCCGCAGGAGCAGCCGCCGCCGCAACCGCCGCCAGTATCCGGCTCGTGGCTGCTGCAGCCGCCGGCCGCCGCGGCCCGGCCTCCCGTCCCAAACACCGGCCGCATGGCCAAGCCGATCTCCGGCACGACACCGGACCGGCCGCCGGCCAGCACCGGCAACGTCAGCGTGGCGCGCTCGCCCCGGCGCAGCTGCGCCTCATAGGCGCGCACCCGCTCCGCTACCTCCGCTTCCAGCCCGGCGCGGCGGCGCAGCTCCTGGGCGTAGCGCTTGAGGAAGTAAGTGATCGTCTCAACGCGAATCTTGATTGAGCCGGCCGGGCGGTTTTCGTCAATGTCGTGGAAGGTGAAGTAGGGCGTGCCCGTCGCCTCGACGATTGACTCGATCACGTGATACATCGGGGCGTCGTGGCCGCATTTGAAGCTGGACAGGTCGAGCGCCACCAGGTTGGGATGGCGGGCAACGTACTTGGCCGCCCACACCTTGCGGCTGGAGTTCTCCGAGTAGCTGTTCTTCCACACGTCGGAGATGTCCATCCCCGATTTGAAGACCCCGGCGCGCACCTCATCCCCGAACAGCCGCTCGAGGAGGTCCTCATCCACCGGCAGCGCGTCGATGGTGAAGATGGGATAGCCCTCCTTCTGCAGCGCCTCGACGATGTCGTGGTTGAGGCCGGGATCGTTGTGGTAGGGGCGGCCGAGCAGCACGATGCCGATCTGTCCGTCACGCTCCAGCCGCTCCAGCACCTCGCGCGCCTGCTCGCGCATCCGCCGCCGCGAGCGGTCCAGCGCCCGCCAGCCCTGCTGGACGGCGTGGGCGTTCTCCTCCGGCGTCACACCCAGCACCGGCGCAAAGGTCTGGTGAAGCTGCCGCTCCAGCATCGGCGGCTCGCCCATATGCAGGATCGGGGACAGGTAGCGCACCCGCCGCTCGGCGAAGACGTCGCCCTCTTTGGTGAAGGCGGCTTTCACCACCTCCGGCGTCGCCGCCACCGTTGGGCAGGCGTGGGCATCCTGGAAGTGGTCCAGTTCCGTGGGCAAGGTGGCGAGCACGGGGAAGAAGATCACATCCGGCCGCTTGCGCCGGTCGGTGAGCAGGTGATGCACATGCGCCAGCGCCACCTTGGAGGGGAAGCACTGGTCGATGGAGCCGCGGCGGCTGCCTTCCTTCCACATCTCCTCGGTGGTCTCGTCGGAGAAGACGACCTGGCGGGCCGGGATGCCCAGCGCCTCGAAGTAGGCGGTGAAGAAGGGCGCGTGGGCGTACATGTTCAGCACGCGCGGCATGCCGATGCGGATGCGGGCGCGGCGCTCGGCGGCGCGGCGGCGCGTCTCCTCCCAGGCGGCGCGGCGCTTGGGGTTGAGCCGGACCGGCAGCGGCATCTTCGGCGCTTCGGCGGCCGGCGCTCCTTGCTGCTTGAAGGCCTCGCGCGCCGCGATCTCGACGAAGGAGGGGTTGTCCTTCTTGATAGCGTCGATGCGGGCCTTGATCACCTTCATGTCGGAGAGCGCTTCCACCGCGCCCTTCTCGCAGGTGGCGACGATGAAGCGGCGGGCGTCGCCGCTGGGGGTGGTGGTATCGATGAAGGTGCGCAGGCAGTTGTTCTTGCAGAAATTGCAGCGGGTGGACTCGTCGCGCGTGGTGGTGAACTCCAGCTGCTCCGCCCCCTCGAAGCCGATGAAGGCGGAGGCGGTGGCGGAAAGCGCCCCGGCGTTGCGCATCGCCTCCAGCGCCGCACCGATGGCGCCGGACTCGCCGCAGTGGGCGTGGACGAACACTTCCGCGTCGGGCACGCGGGCGGTGATGAAGTCGACCTGCGCCTTGACGGCGGCCAGGTTGTGCTGGGTGCCGCCCTGCAGCACGAACCGGCGGCCGAGCTTGCCCAAGTTCGGCTCTTGCACCACGTACAGCCAGATATTCTTGGGCAGCACGGCGGCCAGCCCGGCCATGATCTCCTCGCGTGACCAGCCGAGCTGCTGGAAGTTGACGATGTCCGACTCCATGAACACCGCGCAGCCGTAGCTGAACAGCGGGATACGCTCCGCCTGGAAGGCGGTGTCCGCGTACTGCTCCACCGGGTAGCCAAAGCGCGAGGCGGTGGCCTGGAGGAAGTAGCCATTGCCGGCGGAGCACTGGGTGTTGAGCTTGAAGTCGCGCACCTTGCCGCCGGCCAGCACGATCACTTTGATGTCCTGGCCGCCGACATCGACGATCACATCGACATCGCGGTACAGGTGCAGGGCCGATTGGGTGTGGGCCACCGTCTCGACGATGGCGACGTCGGCGCCGAGCGTGTCCTTGAGCAGGTCTTTGGCGTAGCCGGTGACACCCAGGCCGCGCACCGTCAGCTCGGCGCCCTGCGCTTCCACCGCCCGGCGCAGCTCCGCCACGATCTGGCGGGCATCGGCAATCGGGTTGCCCTGGGAGAGGCGGTAGGCCTTGGCCAGCACCGTGCCCTCGGCGTCCATCAAGACGCCTTTGGTGGAGGTCGAGCCACCGTCCACCCCCAGGAACGCTTCGACGGTCTCTCCGGGGGTGAAGGTGGCGGGGGTGAAGGGCACGCGCGCAAAGCGGTGCAGGAACTGCTGTAGCTCCTCCTCGGAGGCGGCCAGCGCGGGGGCGCCGGAGGCTTCGCGCATCTTGGTGCGGCCGTGCACGGTGTAAGCGGCCAGCTCGGCGCTGCCGTGGTAGCGGCCGGCGTCTGCCTCTTCCTCCTTGCCGAACAGCACCGCGCCGATGGCGGCAAAGTACTGGGCATTGTCCGGCACGGTGATCAGGTCGCGCGGGTTGGCGCCGGCCGGCAGCTCGACGCCGCGCTCGGCCCAGATGCGGGGGATGTGGGTGCGCCAGGCGTCTTGCAGCGCCGGGATGTAGGTGTTGGGGCCGCCAAGCAACAGCACGGTGGGGCGCAAGGTGTTGCCACGGGTCAGCACCGATAGGTTCTGCTGGACGATGGCGTCGAACAGCGAGGCCATCAGCTCCGGGGCGGGGACCGACTGCTTCTGCAGGCCGTTGATGTCGGTCTCGGCGAAGACGCCGCACTTGCCGGCGACGGCGTGCAGCTTGACGCCGTCATAGCCGAGCGCGGCCAGCTCCGGGCCAGGGATGCCGAGCTTGGCGTTGATCTTGTCGATCACGGCGCCGGTGCCGCCCGCGCACTTATCGTTCATGCTGGGCAGCTTGCGCCGCTGGCCGGAGGCCTTGTCCTCCACCCAGATGATGATCTTGGCGTCCTGGCCGCCCAGCTCAATCACAGAGCCGGCCTCGGGGTGGAGCGTCTCAACGGCCAGCGAGACGGCGTTGACCTCCTGGACGAAGCGGGCGCCGATGGTGGGGGCGACGGCGCCGCCACCGGAGCCGGTAATGAACACCCGGAACTGCTCCGGGGGCCCGGGGAAGGCAGCCTCTATCTGCTGGAGGAACTCCAACACCTTCTCCGGCTGGCGGGTCTCGTGGCGCTGGTAGTCCTTCCACAGCACCGAGCCGGTGGCGTCCATCACCACGGCCTTGACGGTGGTGGAGCCGACATCGAGGCCAACGAGCAGGTCACCGCTTCGCGTTCCGGTCGCCATCTGCGCCTCCCGGCGGTCTCAGCCGTGACGGCGCACGGCGGGGATGCGTGCACATTAACAAAGCATTGGGGGAGTGAATGTCAAGCATTACCCGCTCAATGTGGGGCAAAACCTTACAGGCACAGCGGCACGCCGCGGGACCACGGGCTACAGCCACCATTGATACGCACCGATAGCGGCTGGGGGTGGTGCTGGCCTTAGACCTGGCGCTGCTTAGGGTCGAGCCGCACACGCAGCCAATCGCCCAGCATGTTGGCGCTGAGCACGGTGAGCATGATGGCGATACCGGGGAACACCGCCAGCCACCAGGCGTAGGTCACGTACTGCCGTCCTTCGGCCAGCATCAGCCCCCAGGCGGCGTTCGGCGGCGGCACGCCCAGGCCGAGGAAGCTCAGCGTCGCCTCTGCCAGGATGGTGGCGCCCAGCTGCAGCGTGGCCAGCACGATCAGCGTGTTGACCATGTTGGGCAGGATGTAGCGCCACAGGATGCGCAGCGTGGAGCAGCCGCCCACCCGCGCCAGCGCCACGAAGTCCTGGCTCTTGATGCGCAGCACCTCGCCGCGCAGTACCCGGGCGTAGGTGGCCCAATACGTGAACCCCAGGATCAGCACGATCGTGCGGATGCCGGGCGACAGCACCTGCGCCATGACGATCGCCACCATCAGGAACGGCATCGACAGCATCGTATCCACGATCCGGCCCAGCACCGCATCGACCCAACCGCCGTAATAGCCGCCCAGCAGCGCCACCAGCGAGCCCAGCCCCCCGGCCACCGCCACCGCCATGAAACCGACAATCAGCGAGATGCGCGCCCCGGCGATGATCCGGCTGAGGATATCGCGGCCTTGCTGGTCGGTGCCCAGCGGATACGACCAGGAGCCGCCCTCGCTCCAGGCAGGCGGCATCAGCGAGCGGGCCAGGTCGGCGTCGCGCGGGTTGTGCGGGGCAATGGCCGGCCCCAGCGCGCCCAGCAGCAGCACCACCAGCAGGATGCTGCCCGCCAGCCAGGGCAGGTTGCGCAGCCGGGCCAGCCGTCCGCGGCGCGCCGGAGCAAGAACGGTTGCCGGTTGCGTCAGCGCCGTCATGTGTAGGCAATCCGTGGGTTCAAGTATCCGTACAGCAGGTCTACCGCGAAGTTCGTCGCTACGAACAGGATCGAGGCGACAAACACCGCCGTCTGCACCAGCGGGAAATCCCGCGCGAAGACGGCATCCACCATCAGCCGGCCCATGCCCGGCCAGGCGAAGATCGTTTCGGTAACGACGGCGCCGTTGATCAGCGCGATGAACTGGAGCGAGGCCAGCGTCACAATCGGGATCGACGCGTTGCGCAGCGCGTGCTTGGTGATCACCTTGAACGGGTGCAGCCCTTTGATGTGCGCCAGGCGGATGTAATCGGCGTCCAGCACATCCAGCATCGCGGAGCGGGTGATGCGCGTCATCGCCGCCGTCGAGTACCAGCCCAACGCCGCCGCCGGTAACACCAGGTGGCGCCACGTCTCCGAGCCGGAGGTCGGGAACCAGCGCAGCCGCACGCCGAACACCAGGATGAGGATGATCCCCAGCCAGAACACCGGCACCGACTGGCCCAGCATGGCAAAGGCTTTGCCGAAGCGGTCAACCCAGCCACCAGGCCGGGCGGCAGACAGCACCCCCACGGTGATGCCGATGCCGGCCGAGATCACCATGGCCGCCGATGCCAGGCGCAGGCTGGCCGGGAGCCGCTTGAGCACCAGTGGCAACGCCGGCTCGTTGAACCGCAGCGAGGTGCCGAAATCGCCGCGCAGCACCCCGCGCACATACGTCAGGTACTGCTGGGGCAGCGGTTTATCCAGGGAGTAGGCGCGCCGGATCTGCTCCACCTCCGCCTTGGTCGCCTCCGGCGGCACCAGCAGCAGCAACGGATCACCGCTCAGCCGGGCCAGCATGAAGACGACGATGCTGATACCCCACACGGTGATGATCGATTGGCCCAGCCGCTGGAGGATGTAGCGGATCATGGTGACACCTGGCCGGGGACGAGATGGCAGGCTACCTGGTGGTGGGGCGCGACGGTGATCAGCGGCGGCTCCTCCGCGGCGCAGCGCGGCAGTGCCAGCGGGCAGCGGGTATGGAAGACACAGCCCGGCGGTGGGTCCAGCGCGCTGGGGATCTCACCCTGAAGCGGCAGGGCTTTGGCGCGGCGGGCGGGGTCAGGCACGGGCACAGCCGACAGTAGCGCCCGCGTGTACGGATGCAGCGGCTGAGCGGTCAGCTCCTCGCTGGGGCACTCCTCCACCAGGTGGCCGAGGTACAGCACGCCGATCATGTCGCTCACCTGCTGGACGATGGCGAGATCATGGGCGATGAGCAGGTAGCTCAGCCCCAGTTGCTGCTGGAGGTCTGCCAGCAGGTTGAGCACCTGTGCCCGGATGGAGACATCCAGCGCCGACACGGGCTCGTCCAGCACCAGCATCCGCGGGTTGGTGGAGATGGCGCGGGCGATGGCCAGCCGCTGGCGCTGGCCGCCGGAGAACTCGTGCGGGAACCGGCCGGCATACGCCGGGGGCAGTCCCACCAGCTCCAGCAACCCGGACACCCGCTCCCGCCGCGCCTGGCCGCGCAGGCCCTGGTGCAGCATGGGCAGCTCGCCCAGGATCTCCGAGACGCGCATCCGCGGGCTGAAGCTGCTGGAGGGATCCTGGAAGACGGCCTGCACCCGGCTGCGGTAGGCGCGCAGTGGCCGCCCCCGCATCGGGAAGATGGACTCGCCGGCGAAGCGCACCTCTCCGGCGGTGGGCTTCTCCAGCAGCAGCACCAGCCGGGCAATGGTGGACTTGCCGGAGCCGGATTCGCCCACCAGACCGTAGGTGGCGCCCTCGTTGATCTGGAAGGAGACCTGCTCCACGGCGCGCACCGCCGGCGGCTCCCGCCACAGCGCCAGGCTCCGCCGCAGCGGGAAACGTTTGGTCAGCTGGTTGACCTCGAGCAGGGGGGTGATCGCCGTCTGGGTCATGGGGTCACGCTCAGCCGCCCGTTCAGCGGATGCCAGCAGCGGTAGGTCACGTTGCCGTCCGTGGCCGGCTCGGGCATGGCGGCGCGGCACTGGTCATCGGCCTGCGGGCAGCGGGGGTGAAAGCGGCAGCCGGCCGGCGGGGCGAGCGGGTTGGGCGGCTGGCCCTCTATCTGGTACAGCCGCCGGCGCTTGGCGCCCAGCACCGGCACGGAGGAGATCAGCGCCGCCGTATACGGGTGGCGGGGCGCGTGAAACACCTGCTCCACCGTGCCGCTCTCCACGATCTGACCGGCGTACATCACCAGCACCCGGTCACACAGCTGCGCCACGACCCCGAGGTCATGCGTCACGTACAAGATGCCAAGGTCGCCCTCGCGCAGCTCACGCATCAGCTGGAGGAACTGCGCCTGAATGGTGACATCGAGTGCGGTGGTCGGCTCGTCGGCCAGCAGCAGCTTGGGGGCGCAGGAGATAGCGATAGCCGCCATCACCCGCTGGCGCATCCCGCCGGAGAACTGATGCGGGTAATCGCGCAGCCGGGTGGATGCGCCGGGGATGTGAACCTTCTGCAGGGCGCCAATGACGCGCTCGCGCAGGTCGCCGCTCACCCGGCCGTGCACCCGCAGCGCCTCCCCCACCTGGTCGCCCACGGTGAAGACCGGGTTGAGGGAGGAGAGCGGGTCTTGCAGGATCATCGCCACGTCCCGGCCGCGGACGGTGCGCATCGCCCGCTCGCTCAGCCCCAGCAGGTTGGTCCCTTCCAGCACGATTTCGCCAGAGACGATCCGGCCGGCCGGCTTGGGCACCAGGTTGAGGATCGACAGGCAGACGTTGCTCTTGCCCGAGCCAGACTCGCCCACCAGCCCGACGATCTCCCCACGCTGCACCGCAAAGTCCACGCCGTCGACGGCCTTCACCACGCCGGCACGGGTGTAGAAGTAGGTGCGCAGGTCGCGTACCTGGAGCAGGGGCGCACGTTCGGCGGCGGTCATGGCAGGCGCCTCAGCACGATGCAGTTAGCCAACACCCAGCACCCGCGCCGCGTTGTGATACAGCCACTTCTCTTTGACGGAGTCCTTGAGCGGCAGCGCCAGAATCTCGCCGATCAGTGTCTCGTACGGCTGGCCGACGGTCAGCCACGACAGGCCCACCATCACCTTGTCTTGGGAGATCGTGTTGCCGAACTGCAACAGCATCTCCCAGCCCGAGCCGCGGGTAGCGAAGTGGCGCGGCCGGTGGGCGGCGGTATCGACGTACAGGTTGGGATGGCGGCGCACCAGCGCCATCATCTCGGGCACCCACGGCCAGCCGCCCAGCCCGGCGATGATCGTCAGCTCGGGGAAGTCGCAGGCGACGTCGTCCAGAGCGCGCGGGTGACCGAGGTCGTAGGCCCGGTCGGTGGCGTAGGACATGCTGGAATACAGCCGCACGGGGATGCCCAGCTCTACGCACTTGGCATACAGCGGATAGTAGCGGCGGTCGTTGGCGGGAATACGCTCGCGGAAGGCGGCCATCGCCAGGCCGCGCAGACCGTCTTCGCGCACCAGCCGCTCCAGCTCGCGCACGCCGGCCATGCCGTCCCACGGGCTGATACGGGCGAAGCCAATAAACCGGTCCGGGTGGGCGCGCACCACCTCCGCCACGTAGGTGTTGGAGGGCTGCTGTGCCGTGCCGACGACGGCCCTGGCCACCCCCGCCTGATCCATCAGCTTGACGAAATCAGACAGGCTGATCGCCTTCTCCGCCATCCGGCGGCGCAGCTCGGCCATCAGCTCGTCCGGCCCCAGCTGCTGGCGCTTGGCGTCGAACTCCTCGCGAGACATGCCGACCTCGGCGGCGTAGCCGGGGCCAAAGATGTTCAGGTAGTTGACCATGCCATGGCCGGACGCCCCCCGTGCCTCCGTGCCACGAAAGGTATCGCCGGAGCCGAGCACGGGCTTCGATTGTTGGGCGCGGAATTCATACGCCTCGGGCGTGGGCAGGTCACATTCGAGATCAATCACACGCGCCATCAATGCTGACTCCTCAGAAGATGTGGGGCGGCGTTGGAGGGGGTGAGGGCTGGGGGGCCCTCACCCCCGGCCGAGGGGTGAGGGCCCAGCCCCTTACGCCTTCAGCTCGATGTATTCCATGCCCAGGTCGAAGCCGCCCTTCATCCGCGGTACCCAGGCTTTGATGCGGTCGCCCAGCCCCTGCATGTAGTTAGAGGAGACGAGCGGCACGTTGGCCACCTGCTCATACAGCTTGCGGCTGAGCTCGATGTTGATCTTCTCGCGCTCTTTGGGGTCGGCGGTGATCGCCTGCTTGTCGGCCAGCTCCTCCAGCGCGGCGTCGTAGTAGTACGGCGTCGAGCCTTTCTGGCTGAGCGAGGGCTGAAAGCTCTCACCGGCGCGGCCACCCTGCACCACTACCATCAGCGCCCCGGTGCCCGCCCACTTCTTGGCCCGTTGGTTCTCCAGGAAGGAGGCGTACTCCATCGGGTTGACGGTGTTCTTGATGCCGATCTTTTCCAGGTAGCCGCCAATCGCCTGTGCGCAATCGACGTTGCCCGGCATGGCGCCGGAGTTGTAGGTGTAGATCTGGATCTCGAAGCCGTTGGGGAAGCCCGCAGCGCTGAGCAGTTCCTTCGCCTTTTGCGGGTTGTACTCATACGGCTTGAGCGTGTTATCGATGCCGGGGATACCCGGCACCGCCCACGGGATGGCGACCGGCACACCTTTCTTGAAGTAGATCTTCTCGATCAGCTGCTTCTGGTCGATGGCGTGGGCGGCGGCCTGGCGGACGCGCACATCAGCCCACTTGCTGCCGGTCCAGGTGTCCTTGTTCACCAGGTCCGCGAACACGATACCGTTCATGGACGTGCTCTCGACCTGGTTGAGCTTCAGCTTGCTGTTGCCTTCGATGGCCGGGATGGCCGGGCCGGAGACACCCAGCATCAGATCGGCCTCGCCGGTTTGCAGCGCCGCCAGCCGGGTGGTCACCTCCGGCACCATGCGCAGCACCAGCGTCTTGTACGGCGCCACCTTGCGATAGTGCCCCTCGAACACCTCCAGCGTGACGTCGCTGTCCTTGGTCGCGGAGACGAACTTGAACGGCCCGGCGCCAACAGGCTTCTTGCCGAAGTCGGCCCCGGCCTTCTGCACCGCCGCCTTGGGGGTGATCTGGCAGGAGGCGATCATCGGGATCAGGTTCGCCTCCGGCATCTTCAGCTTCAGCGTCACCTGCTCGCCGGTGGTCTGGATGCCGTCCAGCAGCTGCGCCAGCCGGGCGCCGGAGACAGGCTTGCTGGCCGGGTCGGTGAAGCGCTCGATGCTGAACTTGATGTCCTCAGGGGTGACCGTGGTCAGGTCATGGAACTTGACGTCCTTGCGGATGTCGAAGATCCAGCTCAGCCCATCCGGCGCGGTGGTCCACTTGGTGGCCAGGCCGGGGATGTAGACGTTCTTCTCCGGGCCCATGATCGCCAGCGCCTCGCCGGCGTGGGCGTTGACGATCACCTCGGCGCTGTTCTTGTCCAGGGCCGGGTCGTAGTCCTGCGTGCCCAGGCCGGCCATCACCACGGTAATCTTGCCCGTTGGCGCCTTCGCTGGGGCGGCAGCCTGGGTGCCGGCCGGCGCGGCGCCGGTGGTGGTGGCCGCCGCGCCGCTGCTGGGCGCGGTGGTCTTTGTATCATCCCCGCCGCCGCAGGCCGCGGCGAACGCCCCCGCCGCCACCAGCGATCCGCCGATGGTCAGCGCCCTCCGGCGCGGCACCGGCCGCCGGCTCCACTGGGTCCATTTGTCGTGCTGAGCCATCTCCGCCACCCTCCTCCGGCGGCTGGCCGGTTGCATCGGTGCGCCCGGCCGGTACGTGCGGGAGACGCCGCCGTGCGGCGCCGTGCGAACGGGGCACCTTACATGCGCGGTTCCTTTCCGTCATTCAGGCACGGCTCAAGGCGCGTGCGGTACTCCGGGTCCACCTCGCGCAGACGGCCGCCGGCCACCATCCCGGCAAGATTCATCGGTCCTGGCCGCGCGATGAGTCCCGGACGCGGGGCGCGCGCCACCACCCCGGCTTGCTCCAGCTCGTCAACCTCACCGGCGTCGATGCCCAGGTACTCGGCCAGCACCTCGCGCGTATGCTGGCCGAACTCCGGCGCCCGCCGCCGCGTCTGGGCCGGCGTGGCGGACATCCTCCAGGCGGGCCGCAGGTGCGGGCGCGGGCCGATCTCCGGCGCGGAGGATGGCGGCGGTACCGGCTGAAAGAAGCCGCGGTGCCGCAGCTGCGGGTCGGCCCACACGTCCCGCGGCGTCGCTACGGCGGCGGCTTCCACCCCGGCCGCCAGCAGGGCGCCGGCCAGCTCGGCCGCCTCCCGCCCGCGCGTCGCCGCGTCAATCAGGGTATCCAGCTCATCGTGATGCGCGCGGCGGGCGTCGAGCGTGGCGAAGCGCGAATCGGCAGCCAGACCAGGGCAACCCAGCACGGCAGCCAGCGCGGCAAACTGGGTATCGGTGGCCACGGAGATGGCGACCCAGCAGTCATCGCCCGCGCTGGGATAGACGCCCTGGGGCGCGCGCCAGGGGTGGCGGTTGGCCATCCGCACCGGCGCCCGGCCGTTGACGGTGTACTCCAGCACCGCTTCGGGGATGGTAGCGACGCCGGCCTCGTAGTGCGACAGGTCCAGCCACTGGCCCTTGCCGGTGCGCTGGCGGTACTCCAGCGCCGCCAGCAGCGCGTACGTGCCGAAGAAGGCGCCGGCCGCGTCGGTGAACGCAACCCCCAGCCCGCCCGCGCCGCCGCGTACCGGCGGGCCATCTGGGTGGCCGGTATGGTGCATCAGCCCGTCCACCGACTCGGTGTTGGGGCCGTAGGCGCGGTAGTTCTGCCAGGGGCCCGTCTGGCCGTAGCCGCTGGAGGACAGCAGGATGATGCGCTCGTTCACGGCGCGCAGGTGATCATATGTCAGGTTAAGGTTGCGCAGCACCCGTGGGGTGAAGTTCTCCGCCACGACATCGGCGACGGCCACCAGCCGCAGGAACAGCTCCCGCCCCTTGGGCAGGGTGAGGTCGATGGTGATACCCCGCTTGTTGCGGTTGAGCATCTGAAAGTGGGCGCCGTGGTTGTAGCCATCTTCCCGCGGCTGGTTGTCCGGCGGCGGTCCCCAGCGCACCTGGTCCGGGCGGGCAGCCGCTTCAATCTTCACCACATCGGCGCCCAGGGCCGCCAGCGGCGTAATCGCGTAGGGCAGGACGAACACCATCCCCAGCTCGAGGATGCGGACGCCCTCCAACGGCAGGCGTGACGCGGTCTGCGGTGTCATGCGCCCTCCCCCTAGCGGGTCTGGGGCCAGTCCGACGTACTGCCGGGCAACGGCTCCAGCCCCAGGTCGATACCAAGCTGCCTCAGCGCCGCGCCCGAGCCGATCTCGCGCGATAGGCGGCGGAACTCCGCCTGTACCGGCCCCATCTGGACCTTGTTTTCCACGAACCCGCGAATGCCATCCTCGACACCGGCGACAATGCCGGCCAGCTCCCAGCGCACGTTGATTGAGCGCTTCATCGTGTGGACGGCGCCATCCGGCATCCGCGCCAGCTTGGCCGCCAGGGCCATGCACGCCGCATCCAGGTCTGCGTCTGGCACCACCCGCGTCATCAAGTCAATCTCGACGGCGCGTGTGCCGCGGATAGCGTCGCCGGTCATCAGGAACTCGCGAGCATGGCGGTTGCTGAGCAGCCACGGAAACAGGTTGAACAGCGGCGGCGCCATACCGAACTTCAGCTCGGACATGCCGATTTGCGCGTCCGCCGTGGTCAGCACAAAGTCGCAGACGCCGGTCAGGTACACCGCGCCGCCCAGGCAGTAGCCGCGCACGGCGGCGATGAACGGCAGACGGCTGTTCCAGATGTGCCAGAAGGTGCGCCCGGCGAGGTCGGCATGGGCCTGAAAGGCGCGGCGGCCGGTGCGCGGCGGGCCGCTGCCCAGATCAAAGCCGCCGCAGAAGCTGGGCCCGGCGCCGCGCAGCACCACCGCCCCGACGGCGGTGTCGTCCTCCAGCGCGAACAGCGCCTCCTGTAGCTGGTGCAGCATGCCGTCGGTCAGGCTGTTGCCGCGGTCGGGACGGTTCAGCGTCAGGATCGCGGTCGCGCCGTCGCGTTCCAGCAGCACATCGTCGTTGCTCATCCGGTCTCTCCCGTGGGGGGCGGCGTCACCGGTCCGCCGGTTAGATGATGCCGGCGGCGGCCAGCGCCGGCAGGTCTTCGGCACGCACGCCCAGCGCGGTCAGCACCGCGGTGGTATGTTCGCCCAGCAGCGGCGCCGGCGCCACCGGCGAGCGCGACACGGCACTGGCAAAGGGTGTCATCCCCGGCATCCGCACGGTGCCCGCGACCGGGTGATGCTGCTCAATGTAAAAGCCGCGCTCCGCCAGATGCGGGCAGTTTGCCAGGTCCTCGGCATCCTGGATGGCGGTGAACGTCAGCCGCCACTCCTGGCCCTGGTGGAAGATATCGTGCTTGCTGCGAGCGGCCAGGCGCGGGCCGGCCAGCCGGTCAATCTCCTCCGCGTTCGCCTCCCGCCCGGCCGGGGTGAGGAACCGCTCCTCGGTCAGCTGTGGCTCTTCGAGGAAGGCAGCCAGCGTCTCCCATTCACCACCCAGGCCGGCGTAGGAGGGCATCACCCAGCCGTCTTTGGCGGGCATCGGGCTGGACATGATCAGCAAGTTGCGCTCACTGGGGGCGCGCTTCATCACGCCGCCGGTGTGCGAGTAGATGTTGAGCGCAGGAAAGACGGTCTGCGCCACCGTCTCCTGCTCGGAGATGTCAATCCGCTGCCCCTGGCCGGTGTGCCGCGCCAGCATCACCGCAGCCAGGACGGCGGCGGCGGCGTTGACCCCCGCCAGATGGCCGGCCTGGTTGAGGCCGTGCTTGACCGGCGGGCGGTCCGGGTCGCCGGTGATATACAGCATGCCGCCGGCGGCGTAGGCGCTGATCTCCGAGCCCAGGTAGCCAGCCTTGGGGCCATCCTGGCCGTAGGGCGAGATCGAGCAGACGGTCAGCCGCTCGGGTAGCGCCCCGGCCGGGAGCGGCAGCGCGTCTAGCCGGCCGGCGCCCAGATTCTCAACGAGCACATCGGCCTCTGCCAGCAACCGGGCCAGCAGTGCCGCGCCGGTGACGGTGGTGATATCGAGCGTGACCGAGCGCTTGTTGAAGTTCAAATACAGGAAGTGCGCGCTCTTCTCCGGGTGCGGCACATCGCCAGGAAAGGGGCCGGCGTGCCGCACCGGATCGCCACCGCCGGGCGGTTCGACCTTGATCACGGAGGCGCCGAAATCGGCCAGCAGCCGCGCGGCGTAAGCGGCGGCAATCCCGCCCCCCAGCTCCACCACCCGAAGGGTTCCGTCCGGCCACGGTTCCACGATGCGAACCCCTTGACTTGACAGCGTTTGCAGCGCGCGTACAGACTGCGGGAGTACTGTGCCATATGCAAGCACTTTGGTCCAGCATGCGGCACGGGCGAGCGCTCAACCGCGATTTGGCGCGACGGCGGCACGAACCCGCCGGGCACGCGGGGGCAAACAACCGTGAGCCAAGCGGACGCCCAGGGAGCACGGCAGCCGGACGCCGCCGCGGATGTGATGCACGTGCAGGTGCGCTACATCTTTGCCCTGCGCGACGGCGACCGTGACCGCCCCCGGCGGCTGGCGCTGCCGCCCGGCGCCACGGTGTTTGAGGCGCTCCAAGCGCTGGGCCTGTCCGCGCTGGAGCTGCTGCCGGCCGTCAACGGCGAGCAGGTGCCCGACGCCACGGTGCTGCGCGATGGCGATGAGCTGATTCTGATTCCTGCGATTCAGGGAGGGTGAGGAGCCGCCCATGTTGCCGCACGTTGACTACGTTCGGGCCGAAGGGGTGGCCCACGCGCTGGCGTTACTCGACCGCCACGGCGCCGGCGCCCGGCTGCTGGCCGGGGGCACGGACCTGCTGGTAGACCTGCGCGAACGCCGCAGTGCGCCTGCGCTGCTGGTGGATATCAGCGAGCTTGATGAGCTGGCGGCGATCCGCGCCGAGGACGGCGCGCTGCATATCGGCGCCGGTGTGACGGTGGCGGCACTACGCGAAGATGCCACCGTCCAGGCGGAGTTTCCCGCGCTGGCTGAGGCAGCGCGCTGGTTTGCCGATTACCTGACGCGCAACAAGGCCACGCTCGGCGGCAATCTGGCCAACGCCAGCCCCGGCGCCGACTTCCTCGTGCCGCTGCTGGCGCTGGATGCGGCGGTCACCATCGCCGCCGCCGCCGGAGACCGGACGGTGCCGCTCGATCAGTTTCTGCTGGGGCCGCGGCAAACGGCGCTGGGCCGCGGTGAGCTGCTGCGCGAGGTGGTGCTGCCGCGTTCGGCGCCGGCCGGCCAGGCCTACGAGAAGCTCGGGCTCAAGCACGGCGGCGCCATTGCCGTCGTGTCCTGTGCCGTCGTGATGGATGTCCGCGCCGGCCGCGGTGCGCGGGTGCGCATTGTCCTGGGCGCAGCGGCCCCCCGGCCGTTCCGGGCCCGCGCCGCTGAGGAGCGGTTGGAGGGCCAGCCGCTGAGCGCGGAGCGCGCCGAGCAGGCAGCGGCGCTGGCGGCCGGGGCGGCTCAGCCGATCAGCGACGTGCGCGGCTCGGCGGAGTACCGGCGGGCGATGGTGCAGGCGCTGGTCCGGCGCGGTATCGATGCGGCGCAGGCAGCGGCGGTGCGGTCATGAGTGCCAGCCGGATGGAGGAACGGGTGAGCCAGCGGACGATCAGCTTCACGCTCAACGGCCAGCCGATGCGCCTTGAGATCAACCCGCATGAAACCTTGCTGCACGTCCTGCGCGAGCGGGCGGCGGCGGCCGAGGTCAAGTCCGGCTGTGAACGCGGCGACTGCGGCGCCTGCGCCGTGCTGGTCGATGGCCGCGGGGTCAACTCCTGCCTGACGCTGGCGGTGCAGGTTGACGGCAAGGCGGTGACCACGGTGCGTGGGTTGGGCACGCCGGATGCGCCGCACCCATTGCAGGCAGCCTTCTTGGAGCAGGGCGCGGCTCAGTGCGGCTTCTGCATTCCTGGCATGCTCGTGACGCTTCAGGCCTTCCTCAGCGAGCGACCGGCGCCCACGCGCGCGGAGATCCGTGAGGCAATCGCGGGCAATCTCTGCCGGTGCACGGGCTATCACAAGATTCTGGACGCGGCCGAGACCGCGGCCCGGCAGATGAGGGCGGTGCAAGCGTGAAGGACCTGACGGCCAGCGAGTTCGCAATGGTGGGGACGCGCGCCCCCCGGCGCGACGCCCGCGACAAGATTCATGGCATCACCCGCTACGCCGATGACTTCTCCCTGGGCGGGATGCTGTACGCCAAGGTGGTGCGCTCGACGCGGGCGTCTGCGCGGCTGGTGCGCGTCGATACCAGCAAAGCCGCCGCCCTGCCCGGCGTGCGCTGCATCATGACCGCCGCGGATGTGCCCCACAACGTGCTGTTCACCGATGTGCCGGGGCAGACCACCGTCGTTGGCGCGCTGCGCGCCCGCACCCAGGTGCTGGCCGCCGACCGCGTGCGCTACTTCGGCGAGCCCATCGCCCTGATCGCCGCCGATACCGAGGAGATCGCCGAGCAGGCGCGCGGGTTGGTAGAGATCGAATACGAGGACCTGCCCGGTGTGTTTGACCCGGTGGAGGCGATGCACCCGGAGGCGCCGCAACTGGAGGAGACGGGCAACGTCATCTCCCGCTGGCGGGTGCGCCAGGGCGACGTTGACGCCGGCTTTGCCGCGGCCGATGTGATCGTCGAGCACACCTATCAGACGCCGTTTATCGATCACGCCTTCATCGAGCCGGAGATCGGCGTCGGCTGGCTGGATGAGGACGGGGTGATCACGATCCGCGTCGCCACCCAGGTGATTGAGCACTTCCGCGACGTGGCGAACGTGCTCGGCCTGCCGCACAGCAAGGTGCGCCTGATCGCGCCGTTCATTGGCGGCGGCTTCGGCGGCAAAGAGGATGTCACCGTCGAGGTGTACATCGGCCTGCTGGTGTGGAAGACCGGCCGCCCCGTGCGGCTGCTGTACACCCGCGAAGAGTCAATCATCACCCCCACCAAGCGCCACCCCTTCCGGATGCGCTACAAGCACGGCGTCCGCAAGGACGGCACGATCACCGCGATCGAGGCCGAGTTCATCAGCGACGCCGGCGCCTATGCCTATCTGTCGCCGCTGGTGCTGCTGTATGCCATGGTGCACTCCTCCGGGCCGTACCGCTGCGCCAACGTCAAGGTGGACGGCACGGCGGTGCTGACCAACAACACCCCCACCTCGGCCTTCCGTGGCTTCGGCTCGGCCCAGCCAGCCTTCGGCTATGAGAGCCAGATGGACGCCTGCGCCCGCGCCATCAGCATGGACCCGCTGGCCTTCCGCGAGCGCAACTACGTCTGCAAGGGCGAGTCGCTGCCCTGCGGCCAGCCGGTGGACCACGCCGTACTGCTGACAGAGACGGCGCGGCGGGCATGGGAGGCGCTCGGCCCGTCCTGTGCCGCGCCGCCAGGCAGGCGCCTTGGCCGGGGGATCGCTTCTACTCTGACCTCCTTCGGCCGCATCGTCTGGCTGCACGACTGGTCAGCGGCGTGGGTCGAGCTCCAGATGGACGGCACCATCATGGTGCGCATCGGCGTGCCGGACCTCGGTGGTGGCCAGGCGTCGTCGCTGGTGCAGATCACCGCTGAGATCTTCCGCATCCCCATGTCCAGCATCACCATCCACATCGGCGACTCCTCGCTGACCCCGCTGGCCGGGACGACGACCGCCACCCGCCAGCTGTACATGTCCGGCTCGGCGGTGCATAAGGCCGGGATGGAGCTGCGCGCCGGCCTGCTGGAGCAGGCGTCCTCCGTGCTCGGCATCCCCGCGGCTGCCTTGACGATGGACGGCGGCGCGGTGGTGCAGGTCGATGGCGCCAAGCGCATCTCCTTCCAGGAACTGGCCGCTTCCTGCTCGCGCTCCGGGCGGGAGCGCTACCGCCACTCGGTGTTCCACGCGCCGGCCGGTAAGGTGATGGACTTCGAGACCGGTCAGGGCCGGGTCTTCCCCGATCTCACCTTCGGCTCGCAGGCGGTGGAGGTGGAAGTAGACGAGGCGACCGGCGCCGTGCGCGTCACCAAGCTGGCCACCTGCTACGACGTTGGCCGGGTGATCAACCGCAACTCGGTTGAGGGCCAGATGGAAGGCGGCGCGGCCATGGGCCTGGGCTACGCGCTGACCGAAGAAGACATCCTCGAGCAGGGGGTGCCGCGCACGCCCAACCTCATGACCTACCTGATCCCCACCGCCTTAGATGTGCCGGATATCACGACGATTGTCCTGGAGTCCGGCGAGGGCTCAGGGCCGTGGGGAGCGCGCGGCATCGGCGAACCCGCTATGGTGCCCACCGCTCCGGCCATCGCCAATGCCGTCTATGACGCCGTGGGGGTGCGGCTCACCCAACTGCCGCTGACGCCCGAGCGGGTGTGGCGCGCCATGCGCGACGCGGCGCCGTAAGGCCGGGGAGGAGACGGCGATGACGCATCCACTCAACACCGTCGGGCGCTCGGCGTGGCGCAAAGACGGGATTGCCAAGGTGACGGGGGCCGAGGAGTACGTCTGCGATATCACCCTGCCGCGCATGTGGCACGCCCGCGTGCTGCGCAGCCCGTACGCCCACGCCCGCATCCGCAGCATCGATACCAGCGCGGCCGAGGCACTGGGGGCCGTCTGCCTGACCTTCGCCGATGTCCCCAAGATTAAGTACAACGAGCGCATCGTCAGCGCGCCGCCCTACCTCTATCGGGACCGTTACATGCTGGCGGACAAGGCCCGCCACGTCGGTGAGGCCATCGCCGCCGTCGCCGCCCCCACACCGGAGCTGGCGGAGCGGGCGGTGCGCGCGCTGCGCGTCGATTACGAGGTGCTGGAGACGATTACCGACCCGGATCAGGCGATGCGCCCCGGCGCCGAGCCGATCCATGACAGTGTGCGGCTGGGCGACAACGAGATCCCGATTGCGGGCAACATCGCCGTCAGCCGCACGATTGAGGTGGGGGATCTCGAGGCCGGCTTCGCCCAGGCCGATCTGGTGCTGGAGCGGGAGTTCACCACCAGCCGCATCTACCACGCCCAGATGGAGACCAAGGGCGTGCTCTGCCGGCCAGAGCCGGACGGCGGTATCACCGTCTGGCCCACCACCCAATCGATCCACAACGTCCGCCAGTTGCTGGGCGAACTGTTCGACATCCCGCTGCACAAGGTCAACGTCAAGCGCGTCGCCATCGGCGGCACCTTCGGCTCCAGCATTCAGATGAACTCGGTGATCCCGATCTGCGTGGCGCTGGCACGCAAGGCGCGGCGGCCGGTGAAGCTGGTCACCACCCGCGAAGAGGACATGTACGACCATGTCCGCTACCAGACGCGCCTGCGGCTGAAGCTGGGCGTAGGCCGCGATGGCAGGCTGGTGGCCGGGCATATGCACGCCGTGGCGGATATCGGCGGCCACAATACCCAGGCGCATCCGCTGCTGGGGGTGCTGGCCGGCTGGTGGGCCTCGCTCTACACCCTGCCGGCAATGAAGTTCGAGGGGGTGGCGGTCTACACCAACAAGACCCCCTCTTGCGCCATGCAGGGCTTCGGCAATCCGCAGGCCACCTTCGCTGTCGAGTCGCTGATGGACGAGCTGGCGCACGAGCTGGGCATCGACCCCATCGCCTTCAAGATGCAGAACTACGTCGGACTGGGCGGCACCTTCTGGGGCCAGGGGCCGTCGGTGCTGTCCATCGTCCAGAGTGACGGTGTGCCGGAGCTGGTGCGCACCGGCATGGCGACCATCGGTTGGGAGCACCGGCCAACGCCGGAGGCGCAGACCGGCCGCTACCGGCGCGGCATCGGCATGGCGCGCGGCTTCCACACCAGCAGCGCCGGCGCGCCCAAGCCCGGTGAGGTGATCGATTACTCCGGCGCGCTGGTGAAGGTGAACGAAGACGGCTCGGTCGATGTCGTCCACGCCATGATGGACCACGGCGGCGGCACGCTGGACGCCATCGCCAAGATCGTGGCGGAGGAGCTGGGTGTGCCGCTCAGCCGCGTCGGCCTCTCCCCGGCCGATACGCTCACCACCGTCTACGACGTCGTCACGCACGCCACCCGCGGCGTCTACGCCGGCGGCGGCGCGGCGCACAAGGCGGCCAAGCGGGCCAAGCAGATCATGCTCGACTACGCCGCCCGCGTGCTAGAGATGGAGGCCGGGGCGCTGGTGGTGGAACCGGATGAGGCATTGGGCCAGGGCGTCATCTACTGCCCCTCCTTCCCGGAGCGGCGGATTACCGTCGGCGCGCTGGCCAAGCGCTGCCAGACGAACAGCTGGGGCACCATCGCCGCCGTGGAGAGCCTGCGCCAGACGAACTGTCCGCCGGCCTACGTCGCCTACTTCGTCGAGCTCGAGGTCGATACCTTCACCGGCCAGGTAACCACCAAGCGGGCGGTGATCGGCTCCGACTGCGGTACGGTGGTCAACCCCGACATGGCAGTCGGCCAGCTGGAAGGCGGCCTGTCCAAGGGCATGGGCTACGCCCTGATCGAGGACAACGGCTGGGACCCGGTCACCGGCCAGTTGCTCAGCCGCGGCTACTGGGTGGACGGCAAGACGCCGGCGATCAGCGAGTCACCGCGGCTGGCCGAGATCGAGACGTTCTTCACGGACACCTACGAGCCGACCGGACCGTTTGGCGCCAAGGGCATCGGCGAGGCGGCCACCAACCCCTGCGCCGCCGCCTACGCCAACGCCCTGTACAACGCCCTTGGCATCCGCTTCCGCGAGCTGCCGATCACGCCAGAACGGGTGCTGGCGGCGCTGTACGCCCAGGCCGCGACCCATCAGCAGGAAGAGGTCACCGTATGACCAGCCACAGCCTGATGCGCGAGCGGGAGGCCATGCCGCTGCCGTTCGTTTTCACCAACACCCACCTGCTGGTGCAGGAATTCGACTATGCCGAGCCGGCGACGGCGGCAGAGGCGGCAGCGATACTGGCGCGCGAGGGGGACCGCGCCCGCCTGCTGGCCGGCGGCACGGACCTGCTCGTGCAGATGAAGATGGAACGGCATCAGCCAACCACGCTCGTCAGCCTGGCGCATGTCCCCGGCCTGAGCGAGGTGACCGAGGCTGACGGTCTGACGCTGGGCGCGACGGCCACCATCCGCGCCCTGGAACAGCACCCGGTCGTGCGCGGTCGCTACACGGCGCTGGCGGAGGCGTGCCGCGCCTTCAGCACCGTGCAGATCATGGAGATGGGCACCATCGGCGGCAACGTCTGCAACGCCTCCCCTGCCGCCGACACCGCCCCAGCGCTGCTGGTGCTGGACGCGGTGGCGCACCTCACCTCACCGGCGGGTAGCCGCACGCTGCCGCTGGCGGCGTTCTTCGCCGGACCCGGCCGCACCGCCCTGGCGCCGGCCGAGCTGCTGGAGAGCATCCACCTGCCGGCGGCCGGTGCGGCCACGGGCAGCGCCTTTCTCAAAGTGGGGCGGGTGGCGGCCGATATCGCCAAGGTATGCGTGGCCGTGCGGCTGACGCGCCAGGGTGACCGCATCGGCGCGTGCCGGATCGCGCTGGGGGCGGTGGCCCCTACCCCGCTGCGGGCGCCGGCGGCGGAGGCGCTGCTCACCGGCGAGCGGCTCACCACCTCCAGCATCGCCGCGGCGGTCGAGCAGGCGCAGGCAGCGATTACGCCGATTACCGACGTGCGCTCCACCGCCGCCTACCGCCGCCAGGTGGCGGGCGTGCTGGTGGCAGATGCGCTGCGGCTGGCGTGGCAGCGCGCCGGCGGGGAGGCCATCGTATGAATCCGCGCACCATCCGGCTGCAGATCAACGGCGAACCGCGTGAGTGGACGGTCGCGCCGAACAGCCTCTTGCTCAACGAGCTGCGCGAGCGGGAGGGGTTGACCGGCGCCAAGTACGGCTGCGGCATCGGCGAGTGCGGCGCCTGCACCGTCCACGTCGATGGCCGCCCGCGGCTTGCCTGCCTCACCCTCGCGGTGGCGGTGGATGGCCACGAGGTCACCACCATCGAAGGGCTGGCACAGAACGGTGTGCTGGACCCGCTGCAAGAATCGTTCCTGGATCATGCCGCGCTTCAGTGCGGCTTCTGCACCCCCGGCATGATCATGATGGGCCGGTCGCTGCTGGACGCGGTGGGGACCCCCACCGAGGACGACGTGCGCGATTACCTGCGCGGCAACCTCTGCCGCTGCACCGGCTACACCAGCATCGTGCGGGCGGTGCTGGATGCCCCCAACCGTGCGCAGACGGCCGCAGAGGGCTGAGCGCCACCGAGGAGGACCCCGTGCTTGATGTGATCATCCGTGGCGGTCAGGTCGTGACGCCGTCGGGCGTCGGCCAATGGGATGTCGCGATCCAGGGCGAGCGGATCGTCGCTATCGGTGAGCCGTCCGGGCTGCCCGCCGAGGCCGGCCGCGTGATTGACGCTACCGGCAAGATCGTCATCCCCGGCGGCATCGAGCCGCACGCCCACGCCGCCTTCCGCTTTGTCTATCCGTGGGCGCGCGAGGCCGGCCACACGGCCGCCTTCCCCGATGTGATGTCGCGCGCCTGCGCCTTCGGCGGCACGACGACGATTGTCGACTTCGCCAACTGGCGCCAGGGGGGCGAACTGGCTGATGCCATCGTCCACCGCGACGCC
>WBZO01000970.1_pt1 | contig 50725 bp, 42 predicted proteins | sample 5204261 | NCBI WGS metagenome assembly WBZO01 (sample SAMN12412400, study PRJNA552823) | activated sludge metagenome | isolation source: activated sludge from anammox sidestream of wastewater treatment plant... | place: USA: North Carolina | collected 2017-09
CCGCCTGCCCGCTCAAGCCCGCCACTTTTGTGATGGCCGCCGTCAGCGTTGTCTTCCCGTGGTCAATGTGCCCCATCGTCCCCACGTTCAGATGCGGCTTGCTTCGATCGAACTTCCCTTTCGCCATAATAATGCTCCTTGGTAATAACCGTTACGATTTCAAAATTTCTTCGGCAACCGACTGCGCGACAGGCGCGTAGTGGTCAAATTCCATGCTGAAAACGCCGCGTCCCTGCGTGGCGGAGCGAAGTTGGGTGGCATACCCGAACATCTCGCCCAGCGGGACCATGGCGCGGATCGCCTGCGCGTTGCCGGGGCGCACATCCATGCCCTGGATCAAACCGCGGCGGCTGTTGATCTGCCCCATCACGTCGCCGAGATATTCCTCCGGGACGACGACCTCCACTTTCATCATCGGTTCAAGCAGAATGGGATTTGCCTTCTGCGCCCCTTCCTTGAAACCGATCGAGGCGGCGAGTTTGAACGCCATTTCGCTTGAGTCGACTTCGTGGAAGGAACCGTCGAACAGCGTGATCTTCACGTCCACAACCGGATAACCGGCAAGCACGCCGCTTTCGCACGCCTCGCGGAAGCCCTTCTCGGTCGGGTTGATATATTCCTTCGGAATGGCGCCGCCGACGATCTTGTTCTCAAAGACAATCCCGCTTCCGCGTTCGCCGGGTTCAAGAGAAAATACGACGTGACCGTATTGACCTTTGCCGCCGGATTGTTTCGCGTACTTGTAATTGACTTCCTTGACCGGCTTGGTGATCGATTCGCGGTAAGCGACGCGCGGCGTTCCGACGTTCGCCTGCACTTTGAATTCGCGCAGGAGACGGTCAACGATAATATCGAGGTGAAGCTCGCCCATGCCGCGAATCACGGTCTGGCCCGTGTTTTCATCCGAGTTAACGCGGAAGGTCGGATCCTCTTCGGCCAATTTGCGAAGCGCTTCGCCCATTTTTTCCTGATCGCTCGAACTCTTCGGCTCGATGGCGATGGAAATGACCGGTTCGGGAAACGAGATGCTTTCCAAAACCAGCGATTTGTTGTCGCAAAGCGTATCGCCGGTGAAGGAATCTTTGAAGCCAAGCACGGCTCCAATATCCCCCGCGCGAATTTCAGTAATATCCTCGCGGCGGTCGGCATGCATTCTCAACAACCGGCCAATGCGTTCCTTCTTGCCCTTTGTGCTATTCTGGACAGTCTGCCCCTGGCTCAGCACGCCGGAGTAGACGCGAATATATGCAAGGCGGCCGACGTAAGGATCGGTCACGATCTTAAAGACAAGCGCGCTCAGCGGAGCGTCATCCACTGTCGGAAGATCAAATGTATTCTCAGGGTTTCCCGGCTCGGAAGCGGAAATGGACGGGATGTCCGCCGGGGAAGGCAGGTAATCTACAACCGCGTCCAGCATTACTTGAACGCCCTTGTTCTTTAATGAAGAACCGCAAAAAATAGGCGTGGCTTTATTGGCAATCACTCCCCTGCGAAGCGCGGTCTTGAGTTCGTCTACAGTTATTTCCTGCGCTTCCAGGAATTTCATGGTCAGCTCATCGTCGAGTTCCGCGATCTTCTCCACCATTTTTGCGCGGGCTTCTTCGGCTTGCGTCTTCAAATCTTCCGGGATTTCAACGATCTTTGGCTCTTTGCCAAGGTCGTCCTCCCAGACGATTGCCTTCATTGAAAGCAGGTCCACAACGCCCTTGAAAGCCGCCTCAAAGCCGATGGGCAACTGCATGGGAATTGGGTTCGCGCCAAGACGATCAATAATGGTTTCGATGGTGCGCTCATAAGAGGCGCCGACGCGATCCATCTTGTTGACGAAACAAATGCGCGGAACGCCGTACCGATCCGCCTGTCGCCAGACGGTTTCGGATTGCGGCTCCACGCCCTGAACAGCGTCGAACACAACAACGCCCCCATCCAGCACGCGGAGGGAACGTTGAACTTCGGCGGTAAAGTCAATATGCCCAGGGGTGTCAATAATGTTGACCTGATGCCCCTTCCACTCGGCGGACACGGCGGCGGACACGATGGTAATGCCGCGCTCCCGTTCCTGAACCATCCAGTCAGTGACCGTGTTTCCTTCGTCCACCGTGCCGAGGCGGTGAGTTAAACCGGTATAGAACATGATCCGCTCGGTGGTGGTGGTCTTCCCGGCGTCAATGTGGGCAATAATGCCGATATTTCTATATTTTTCGAGCGGATGTACGCGAGCCATTGCTGTTTACTGCCTGTTCCTTAAGTTAAAAAGATAGTATTGTCGCGCTAAATGCGGTAGTGCGAGAAAGCGCGGTTCGCTTCCGCCATTTTGTGAGTCTCGTCGCGTTTGCGGATCGAAGCGCCGGTTTCATTCGAGGCGTCTATCAATTCCGAAGCAAGTTTATCGGGGAAGGATTTGCCCGAGCGTTCGCGGGCGGAACTTAAAATCCAACGGATCGCGAGAGTCGTCCGGCGGTCCGCCGAAACCTCCATTGGAACCTGATACGTCGCGCCTCCCACGCGCCGCGGGCGGACTTCCATCGCCGGGCTTACATTTTTAAGCGCCGCATCGAAGACCTCGAGCGGGTTCTTCTCGGTGCGTTCTTTGATCAGATCCATCGCGTCATAAACCAGCCCGACGGCGGTGCTTTTCTTTCCGCGCTTCAAAACATGCTGGATTACGATCTGGAGGTTGAGGCTGTTATAGCGGATGTCGGGAAGGATCTCCCGCCTTTCGGGTTTTGCTCTGCGCATGACTTGATTACTCCATCTTCATTACTTGGGCCGCTTCGCGCCGTATTTGGAGCGGGCTTGTTTGCGGTTGGCGACGCCGGTCGTGTCGAGCGTTCCGCGCACGATGTGATATCGCACGCCGGGCAGGTCCTTCACGCGGCCGCCGCGAACCAGAACAACGGAGTGTTCCTGCAACTGGTGCCCTTCGCCAGGGATGTAGGCGGTGACTTCGATGCCGTTACTCAGGCGCACGCGGGCAATCTTGCGAAGCGCCGAGTTCGGCTTCTTGGGGGTCATGGTGCGGACAACGGTGCAAACGCCGCGTTTCTGCGGCGCGCCCTTATCCTGACGGAAGCGGCGCTGCTTGTAACTGTTCAAAGTGAACTGCAAAGCGGGCGCCTTGCTTTTCGATTTCTTGTCTTTACGGCCCTTGCGGACCATCTGGTTTACTGTCGGCACGACTCAGCCTCCGGGTTCAAATTCTTCTAATCAACGATTTATCTATGTTTTTTCGCAATAAATGAGACCATCAACATCGTTCCCTGATGGCCTCATTTGTAACTGCCGGTTGTTTTTCGGGGCGGGAGAGACAGCCGCGCCCTATTCCCTTACAAAGGCATGGCATTTTATCACGCCATTTTTACAACGTCAATGGATTTTGGCTACTTTTTTCTGGATTGCTCCTCGCCCAGACTCAACAAACCGGTGTCGTGTTTCGGCGGATGGGTCTTCTCTTCGTCCTTGCCGAACTTGACTACGTCGCCGCTTTCGTTGATCGCCTCGACCGCCAGACCCAGCGATTGCAGTTCCTTCACCAACACGCGGAAGGAAGCCGGGATGCTCGGTTCTTCGATGGGATCTCCCTTGACAATCGCCTCATAAGTGTTGACGCGGCCCTGAACGTCGTCCGATTTGACAGTGAGCATTTCTTGAAGCGTGTGTGCGGCGCCATATGCCTCGAGCGCCCAGACTTCCATCTCGCCGAACCTTTGCCCGCCGAATTGCGCCTTACCGCCAAGCGGCTGCTGCGTAACAAGGCTGTATGGTCCCGTCGAACGCGCATGAACCTTGTCCTCGACAAGATGATGAAGTTTCAATATGGTCATCACGCCGACGGTCACCGGCTGATCGTACGGAAGCCCGGTCTTGCCGTCGCGTAAAGTTTGCTTGCCGAGGATCGGAAGCGGAATGCCGCGCTCCTTTGCAAGTTCCTGGGCGGTTTCATACACTTTATCCTCCGCAACACGGCGGGTAATCCCATTGACTTCCAGCCATAAGCGCAGGCAGGCGGTCACTGCGACATCGTCCAGTCGGGGATCGCGGATGAGGGACTTGCGGTCTTCATAGAAGATCTCATCGGGGTTGTCGTATCCCTTTTCACGCAACCACTCGCGCGCGGTGGCGCGGCGCGCGTATGCGGGGTCATTCAGGCTGTAGATGTCGTATCGGCGTTTGTCCAGCCAGTCTTCCAGGTAGAGGCGGCGAACTTCATCGTCGTCCTCGATGCTGTTCGGGTCGTAGTCCTGCTCCTTGATCCACTCCCAGGCGCGGGATCCGGATTCCTTCCATGCCTGATCCACGATCCAGGCGCGCGCGAGTTCGGCTTCAATCTGCTCCTCGCTGGCTCCGTCGAAGACCGGCGTGAGGGCGCGATATCCCATCCGCTTCGCCGCCCATCCGAGGTGGACTTCCAGCACCTGCCCGATATTCATGCGCCCCGGCACGCCAAGCGGGTTGAGGATGATGTCAACCGGAGTGCCGTCTTCAAGGAAGGGCATATCCTCCACAGGGACAACTTTGGAGACGACGCCCTTGTTGCCGTGGCGTCCCGCCATTTTGTCACCCGCGGTAATCTTGCGGCGTTGCGCGACGGAGACGCGCACCATCATATCCACGCCGGCGGCAAGGTCTGAGTTTTCCTCGCGGGTGAAGACCTTCACATCAACGACCTTGCCGCGTTCGCCGTGCGGCATCCGCAGGGAGGTGTCTTTCACGTCGCGCGATTTTTCGCCGAAGATGGCGCGCAACAGGCGTTCTTCGGGGGTCAGTTCTTTCTCGCCCTTCGGGGTGATCTTGCCGACGAGGATATCGTTCGGTCCCACTTCCGCGCCGATGCGGATGATGCCGTTCTCGTCGAGGTCTTTAATCGCGTCGTCGCCGACGTTCGGAATGTCACGCGTGATCTCTTCGGGACCGAGTTTGGTATCGCGCGCCTCCACTTCATATTTTTCGATGTGAACGGAGGTGAAGCGGTCCTCCTGAACCAGGCGTTCGGAGAGCAAAATGGCGTCTTCGAAGTTGCCGCCTTCCCAGGAGAGGAAAGCGATGGTGACGTTCTGCCCCAGCGCAAGCTGTCCGTTATCCGTCGAGGATGAATCGGCGATGATGTCTCCAGCCTTGATGACCTGTCCCTTCACGACCGAGGGGCGCTGATCAATGCATGTGCTTTGATTGGAGCGTTGATATTTGCGGAGTTGATAGACACGGTTTCCGGTTCGCTTCTCTTTGACGGTGATGGTGGACCCGGTCACAGAGACGACTTCGCCGTCCGCTTCAGCCACCACGACCTGGCCGGAGTCCAGAGCCGCGTGTTTTTCCATCCCCGTAGAGATGAGCGGAATTTCGGGGCGCACCAAGGGAACCGCCTGCGCCATCATGTTCGAACCCATCAGCGCGCGGTTGGCGTCGTCATGTTCGAGGAAGGGGATCAACGCGGCGCTGATGCCCACCACCTGATGCGGGGCGACATCCATGAAGTCCACGTTTTCGGCGCTGGAGAACAGAAAGCCGGAGTGGTAGCGGCAGGAGATGCGCTCGCGCGAAAATTCCTTCTTTTCGGTCAATGCGGCGTTCGCCTGCGCAATGGTGTATTTGTCCTCCGCGTCGGCGGAAAGATAAACCACATCGTCCGACACGAAGGGGACAATGGCGATCTCGGAATTCAACCGGGAAAGTCTCTTGGCGCTCTTGGAATCGATTTCGGTCCCGGCTTCGAAAAGCAGTTCCTCCGACTTTGGATCGTACACGTTCTCGCTCAGGGTGCGCCCTTCGAGCAGGTCGCTGTCGGCCGGCAGGGAGCGGTACACTTTGCGATAGGGAGTCTCGATGAAGCCGTACTCGTTCACCCGCGCAAACGAGGCAAGGCGCCCGATCAAGCCGATGTTGGGACCTTCCGGCGTTTCAATCGGACAGATACGCCCGTAGTGCGAGTGGTGAACATCGCGCACGTCGAAGCCGGCGCGTTCGCGCCGCAAACCGCCGGGGCCCAAAGCGGAAAGCGTGCGCTTATGGCGAAGTTCGGCGAGCGGATTGGTTTGATCCATAAATTGGGATAACTGCGAAGAGCCGAAGAATTCGCGCAGAGCCGCAACCACCGGGCGGATGTTGACAAGCGTCACAGGCGACAACTGTTCCTGGTCGCGGATGGACATACGTTCCTTGATGACGCGCTCCATGCGGCGCAAACCGATGCGCAGTTTGTTCTGGATCAACTCGCCCACCGTCTTGACGCGGCGGTTGCCGAGGTGGTCAATGTCGTCCGAGCGTTCGGCGCCGTTGTTGATCTGGATCATGCGGCGGATCAAGCGCAGGATATCGTTCTTCGTCACCGTGCGGTGCGGGATCGGGATATTCAGATCCAGTTTCTGGTTTAATTTATAACGTCCCACGCGCTCGAGATCGTAATGACGTTGGTCAAAGAGTTGTTCTTCGAGGAATTGGCGGGCGTTATCGAGCGTGGCCGGGTCGCCGGGTCGCATCTTCTTGAAGAATTCGATCAACGCCTGTTCGGCGACGCTTAGCTTTGAATTTTCGTCCCAATCCGGTTCCTGCTTAAGGGTGGAGGCGATGAACAGGCGGTCGGGGTTGTTGTCCACATCCTTGAACAGCGAAAGGATTTCTTCGTCCGAGCCGTGTTTGATGGGCGAATCCTTCGTCCCGTCGTTGACGGCGGCGAGCGCGCGCAGGAAGACCGTAATCGGCACAGTGCGTTTGCGGTTGAATTTGAGGATGATGTAATCGGATTTGCGGGTTTCGAACTCCATCCACGCGCCGCGATCGGGGATCAACTTTGCCATGGAGAGCAGGCGTCCCGTGGCGCGATCGGCGGGGGCCTCGAAGTACACGCCCGGGGAACGGATCAACTGCGAGACAACAACGCGTTCGGTTCCATTGACGATAAAGGTTCCCTTGTCCGTCATTTCGGGGAAGTCGCCCAGGAAGATATCCTGCTTGATCGGCTCCGGCACGTCGGCGCCCGACAGCAGCACGGAAACATAAAGCGGGCTGGCATAGGTCAGATCGCGTTCGACGCATTCTTCGATGGTGTGTTTCGGGTCGCCAAACCAATATTTCAAGCCCCACTGCTGGGATTCGGACCCCCGGCTGGGAAAGAATAACTTCATCCCCTTGTTATAGGATTCAATGGGCGATATCTCATGGAAGAGGTCGCCCAGTCCTTCTTTTTTGAGTCTTTCGAATGAATCAAGTTGTACTTCGATCAGGTTGGGTAATTCAAGGTTGACGGAAATGCGCGCGTAACTCTTCTGGGGCAATGAAGCCATTCTTGTCTCCTGCAGGGGTGAATGACGTATATAAACAATGAGAACTGCCCGGCGGACAGCAACACGAGATTATATCGAAACCAATATGAAAAGTCAAGAAATTTTTCACGATCATGGGTTGTATTTTCTTGCACGAACGCTTTTCTTGACAATCCCCAAAAGTGCATGTAAAATGACGTGCGCTTAACAAAATAATATAAGTTTTGGCCGAGATAGCTCAGTTGGTAGAGCACGCGACTGAAAATCGCGGTGTCCCCAGTTCGATCCTGGGTCTCGGCACTCTCGACCAAACCGGTCGAAAACGCGGGCGTAGTTCAGTGGTAGAACGTCTCCTTGCCAAGGAGAAGGTCGTGAGTTCGAATCTCATCGCCCGCTCAAACTGGAGGATTGCAGATTGAAAATCGCTTTCGGTCAGCAATCCTTTTGTTTACCGGCGTCGTGGCCAAGTGGTAAGGCAAGGGTCTGCAAAACCCTCATTCACGGGTTCAAATCCCGTCGACGCCTCAGAAAAAAAACAGACTCGCGCAAGTCTGTTTTTTTTTATCGCCAAATTCTCTAACGTCCCCGCGTTGTTTACAGATGAGCCGCAAACTTCTGCGGCGGGAAAGAGTCGTCCCTGCTTCTATTTCACCCGCACAAAGCGCCGCTTGCCGACCTGCAACACGCCCGGGCGCGGAAAAACCGCGTCGCCGCGTTCGAGCGTTTCTCCATCGAGGCGCACGCCTTTCTGATCAATCAACTGGCGCGCCTTGCTCTTGCTCTCCGCCATCCCTGCGGCAAGGACGACATCCACAACAGTCTGCCCGGCTTGCAATTGATATTCAGGCATTTCATCGGGGACTTCTTTTTGCTGAAACATCTTGACGAACCGCTCCTGCGCAGACTCGGCTTCCGCATCGCCGTAAAAGATGCCGGCAACCTCCTTCGCCATCTTCATCTTCGCATCGCGCGGATGGAGCGCGCCGGAGGCGACATCCGCTTCGATCTGCGCGATCTCATGCGGGCTAAAGCGGGTTACAAGACGCATGTAAATGCCCATCGCCGAGTCGGGAACCGACATCAATTTACCGAACATATCGTCCGCGCCGGAGTTGATCGGCACGATATTGCCGGTGGATTTGGACATCCTCTGCGCGCCATCCGTTCCGGGAAGGATGCCCGTGATGATGCCCACCAAAGGTTTCTGCCCCAGCGCTTCCTGCAATTTTCGCCCGGCTACGATGATGTTGAACAGCTGATCCGAACCGCCGACTTGCACGTCGGTCTGCATGGCGGCGGCGTCATAGCCCTGCATCAGCGCGTAGAAGGTTTCATGCAGGTAGATTGGTTCGCCCTTCTCGAGCCGCTTAGCAAAGTTCTCGCGCGCCAGAAATTGTTGAACGGTAAAATTCTGCCCGAGGCGAATCAAATCCAGCAGGTTCAGTTCGGAAAGCCACTCGCCGTTGTAGCGGACTTTTGTCTTCGCCTTGTCCAGGACGCGAAAAGCCTGTTCGGCGTAGGTGCGGGCATTTTCGGCGACCTGCTCCTGAGTCAGGATCGGACGCGCCTTGTTTTTGTCGGAAGGATCGCCAACCAGCGCGGTGTAACTTCCGATCAGAAACGTCACCTCATGCCCCAAGTCCTGAAACTGGCGCAATTTGCGCATGGAAATGGTGTGTCCGAGATGCAGATCGGTTGACGTAGGGTCGTAGCCGCAGTACACCTTCAACGGGCGTTTTTCCTTTTCTGCGATCAACAACCGTTCGCGCAGTTCCGAAGCCATGGCTTTTCGCAAATCCTCGTCGCCATAATCGGTCCCCTGCATCAACAGTTCGACTTGTTCATCTATCTTCATAACATACTCCTGGAACCGCCCGCGTGGATTGAATTTATCAATTCGCCTGCGGACGCGAGAGAACGTCCGCTACGCATTCAATATCAAAACCAAACAAAAACGCGCCCGCGATGATGGGGCGCGTTCAATTCACACCCTCGCGTTGGCTTACGGGCGCGAATAATAATACAAGTCGGCGAATACGCGGGTAAACATGCCCGTATTATACAACAGGAATTTTACTGCGCCAGATTGAACGGAAAACTCCAGGGTCCTTTCACCGTGTAGAACTCGTCGCTGAACACAATCTGTTCCGCCTGCTCCTGCGACATGTCCGCCGGTTTCGAGACGATCTGCATGGTCAACGCGCCGTTGACATCCACACAGTCGAGCGAGATGCCCGTCCCCCGTTCGAGCATCGCCTGTTGAATCTTGGGCATGTAAATATCGCAATAATCCTCAGGTCGCGGAGCCGCGCCGATGGCTTCGATTGTGACGAGCGCGTTCGAAAGATCGGCGTCGGGGGCGACGACAAAGGTCAATGTGTCGCACCGCAAACCGGGCTGTCCGTTCGCCGCTTCCTGCAAACTCAGAAGCGTCGTTCCGTATTCCTGTAAAACCGTCCCGCCGTACGTCAGGCTCGCCGCCCAAATGGACCAATCGGACGCGTCGGGCATCGTATAGCAGACATCCGCATTGACGTTTTTACCCTCGACCCACCCCCGCTCCACGCGCACTTCGACCCCGCTGGCTGTCTGCTGGGGAACGCCGACATTCGCCTGCGCCGTCGGATAGGACGCGTCAATAAACGGCGTGGCTGTAGGCAACAGATTTGGAAGGACGACCTGCGAACCCGGCGAAGGGGCGCAGGCGGCGAGCGCCAACACTAAGAGGATGAAAATTTTCTTCATGGACTTTGGATCTCCTTTGACTTTACCGTACAAATCGGTCAACGCCTCGCGCGGACCGGGGGCTGGCGTCCGCGCCCAGACTTGATCAAACGCTTCGGCATCGAGAAGCGACTCTCGAGGATCATGACGCTCATCCTCCCAAAAACGTTCCGCGCCAGAAGGGCGGAGAGCGCAGCGACCGTCGTTTGACCTCCTGCAATGATACCCCAACGCCTTCATTCACTGATTCTTCGTTCTGGATGTATAATCGTGCCGATTGTCCGAACCTTATGAACGACCCCGTACTGGTGCTCAACGCCAACTTTGAGCCGATCCACGTCTGCACAACGCGGCGGGCGGTCACTTTGATCCTTGCGGGAAAAGCCGGTATGATCGCGAACGGACGCGGACACATCCGCACCATTACGCAGTTGATCCCGCGTCCATCGGTCATTCGCCTTGAATCGCAGATTCATCGCCCGCGCCCGCGCGTTAAATTAACGCGCCGCGAAATCTTCCGTCGCGACGGATACACCTGCCAGTATTGCGGCAAACACGAAGGCAGCCTGACGATTGATCATGTCATCCCGCGCCACATGGGCGGCAGGCATATGTGGACGAACTTGGTTACGGCTTGTTCGACATGCAATCACCGCAAAGGTGGGCGCAAAGTGGACGAAGCGCACATGCGGCTTCTGCGCATCCCAAAAGAACCGCCCGCGGACGCGCGTTACATCTTCGGAAAACACCTCTCCGAAAATAATGAATGGGAGCCTTATGTGTCCGGCTGGTAAACAAAATCCCCTCCTTGCGAGGGGATTTTTCGTCGGAATCCTTTCCACGTTCAGCGCGGACGGGTCCCGAACTTGCGGCCGCATTCAGCGCATTCCCCCGCCCAACACGCGCAGGAGAAGAACAGGCGTCACATAGGCTTCGATCAACGCCGCAACCGCCAAAAGCGGGACCACGACGCCGACGAATAATTTCGCCCAATCCGCCATCATTTCGAGGATCACCTCGCCCATGGATTTGCCCGTCTGCGGCGTGACAATGACTGCGCCGATGTATAGAACAGCCGCGCTCCCGATCATTAATGCGGGAATTTCGAATATCCCATGCGGCAGGATGCCCGCCAAAAAAATGGGCAGGGGAGACACGCCGAGCAATTTGAACAGCGCGTATACGCCCCCAATCAAGCCGATGTTGAGCATATAGATCATGACTCCCAAAACGCCAAAGGAAGTTAACCCGGCAAGCAAGATCGTCGCCATCGAGCGCGTGTTATTCAGGAAGAGAAAGGACGCGTCGAGATGCCCGCTCATGCTCGAAAATTCGGGCAATTCCTCGATGTTCTCCTCGACCTTTTTCAAGGCTTCGGGAGATGCGCGCGACACGGCGTCTGAGACATTGACCATGACCCAGTCGTAACTCAACCACAGGCTTACGGCAGCGACGACAACCATGATCAGAAAGGCGGAAAAAATACGCCGAAGGGAACTCATCACCGCGCGCCGATACCAATCCCACAGCGACACCGCCCCGCCCGTAAAATTCCGCCAGAACGTGCGCGCGATCCATTTGAGGTTCAGGGTGTCAATCTCGCGCCCAAGCAGATACTCGCGTTCGAAGTGCGCGATCCCCACGCGGATTAACAACACGGCAATGATGACAACCCCCGCAATCCCAAGCCACAGCACGGTCTCATTGCCCCAGAACAGCATGACCGCCTCGCCCTGCATCAGGATCGCAACCGGAATCACAATGAACGAAGCCAGCAGGTTCGCCGCCTTGACCGACGTGGACTGCACCGAGATCACAATCGCCGCGCTGACCATCACCACCGCATGGGCGGTCGTCAGAAGCATCAGTTGCAGCATCACCATGCCGTCCGGGAAAGTCAGCCCCTGGCGATGGATCATCCACAGATACAAGCCGATGGAGGTATAACTCGCAATCAACGGCGTGATCGCGCCCACGAGAAGTTTTCCGAAATACAACTGCCAGTCGTCGAAAGGCGCGGTCAATAACGGTTCGATCGTGCCGCGTTCCTTCTCACCCACAAACGATTCCAGCGCCACAACCAAGGCGACCGTGATCGGGAAGAACCCGATGATCATGATCGAGATCGGCACCAGCCGTTCGAGGACGAGGTTGGCGTTGAATTGATTCAGATAATCCACAGTCTCTTTTGCAAACTCGTTCATCAGGAACGGAAAACAAAGCGTGAGGATCAACATCGGCAACAACACGCGCCAGTCGCGGAACTGGTCGCGCAATTCGCGCCGCGCCACAAGCCAGACCGGTCGCAATTTATTGAACATGTTCTTTTCCTCGCGCGGAAGCCATGACCTTGAGATAGACCTGCTCCAGCGTCCGCGCCTCTTCCTGAAAGGAAACCAGCGGAGCGGACGCATCCGCAAGCCGCTTCAACAAAATCGGATTCAATTCCCCCGGCGCCTCGACCCGGACTTTGAAACGGGTCGCTGTTTTCTCGAGCAGTTCCATCCCTTTGGGCAGAGCGAGACCGTCCGCGTCCCACTCCGCGGCGAATTGCGCGACATATTCGGGAAGACCGAACACATCGCGCTTCAATTCGTCCAGGCTGCCCTGAACCAAAATCCGCCCGCGATAGATGATTGCGATCTTATCCGCAAGCAGTTCCACCTCGGTCAGGTTGTGCGAACACAGCATGATCGTCCGCTGAGTGGATTTCAAACGCGCGATCTCGTCCCGCACCAGCCGCGCGGATTCGGGATCCATGGCGGAGGTGGGTTCGTCCAACAACAGCACGCCCGGTTCGTGGATCATGGCGCGCGCGAGGGCGAGTTTCTGCCGCATGCCTTTCGAGTATTCGCCGATGCGTCGTTTGGCGGCTTCCGCCAGCCCAAAGTATTCCAGTAAATTTTCAATCCGCGTTTTGCGCAGGGAGGGATCGAGGTTGTAGACCTGCCCGAAGAAGTCCATATACTCTTCGGCGGTCATGCGCATGTACAAGCCGTGATGTTCGGTCAACACCCCCACCGAGGCGCGGACGTCGTGCCCGTTCTTCGTCACGTCATAGCCTGCCACGCGGGCGGATCCGCGCGTGGGCTGTAACAACGCCGTCAACATGCGGACGGTGGTCGTCTTGCCCGCGCCGTTCTGCCCCAGCAAGGCAAGGATCTGCCCCGACCCCACCGAGAGGTTGACGCCGTCCACTGCTACGAAGTCATGGAATTGTTTGCTAAGGTCGTTGGTTTCGATCATTTGATTCTTCCTTTATTTCCGGCTTTATTTTATTCCCCATCCCCCTTTCGGTGTATTGTCAATAACCTTACAAATCCCGCGCAAGGCGGCGGCGGGCAAAAATAACCGCCGTCAAGAGAAAAAGCGCGGCGAAAAACACCTGGTTTACGTTGACCTCATTGACCAGCGCAACGTCGAGACGGAGATATTCGAGGCAAAACCGGATCAAAGAATAACAAGCGAGATAACCCAGGTAGATCTCGCCCGGTTTGACCTGGCTTGCGAACCTGCCGCGCGAAAGCCAAATCAAGAGGAAGGCAACAGCGGCGACAAGCGCGGCTTCATAAGCAAACAAAGGATGATAGAACTCCGCCTGCTCGAATCCGATCAGACGATTTTCAGGGGCAATAAAAATCGCCCATGGAATCTCTGTCGGCGCTCCGTAAAGTTCCTGGTTGAAATAATTTCCCACACGGCCGAGGGCATGAGCGACGGCGATTCCGGGAGCAAGCAGGTCGGTCATCTCCCAAAAGGGAAGCCCTTCTTTGCGGCAGACGAGCCACAGGGCGAGTGTCCCGCCGAGGATCGCGCCGGGGATGCCGAAGCCGCCCGTCCAGAACGAGAGAATATCCAACGGATGGGAGAGATAAGACCGGGTCGTCAGACCAAGTTGAACCGAGGAAAGAGGCGGGGTAAGTACATGCCAAAGACGCGAACCGATCCATCCCCACAAGACCAATGGAACGAAGAGATGATGGATAATCTCAACCTCTTGATAACGGCGGCGGGCTTCCAGCGCGGAGACAAACGCCCCGAGCGCGATGCCGAACGCGATGGACAACCCATTCCAGCGCAGAAAGAGCGGACCGAGCGAAACGCCCTCCATCAGGCTTTGGATTCCTTCGATTGTTCGATGCGCTCCCTGCCCTGCGCGCGAACGTGCAGGATGCGCTGATAGGCGGTGATGTTCGCCAAAACCGCAATGACAGCCGCGGCAATGAAGGGTTGGTTGAAGACCAATAAGGGAATCAAGACAATATATCGTTCGAGGCGCGTCAGGATGCCGACCTTTGCCGTGAAGCCCAGTCCCTCGGCGCGGGCTTTGACATAGGAAACCAGAACGGATCCCGCCGCCGCGAGGAAGGACACCATCGCGCCCGGCGTGTCGTTTTGGGTGAGGAAAAAATATATCAGCCCGCCAAACGTGACCAGTTCGGCATAGCGGTCGCTGACTGAATCGACGAATGCGCCGAAGTCGCTCGGTTCGCCGCGCAGGCGGGCCATCGTGCCGTCGAAGGCGTCCACAAGGACGGAAGCGAGCAGGATGAACGCGCCGGTTGTCATTTTCCCCTGCGCGATGACGTATGCGCCGATTGTCGTGCCAGCCAAACCCAGCAGGGTGATCGAATTCGGGGTTAAACCGAGGCGGTTCAGGAATCCGCCGATGGGGTCGAGAATATTTTTGAAGATAATTCTTGCGCGGTCTGTAAATGTCTGTTTTGAGTTCATGGTTTTCAAACAGCGCCGAGTTAAGTCGGCGCTACGGATTCTCTTCCTCGCTGACGAGGACCTCGCGCTCCTTGCCGCCGCCCTGCGAGGGACCGACCACGCCCATCGCCTCCAACTGGTCGAGCAGACGCGCCGCGCGCGGATACCCGATGCGGAGTCTCCTCTGAAGCATGGACGCCGAAGCGCGCTGTTGCTGTCGGACGATGGATATTGCCTTCTCTACCAAGCCGTCGTCTTCGTCTTCATCGGGTTCTTTGAGGAGCGATTCCCAGGGCGGGGTATCTTCGGCGGGAAGGTCGGCGTTCTTTTGCCAGTGCGCGATCAGGCGTTCGATCTCCATGTCGGTGATCATTACGCCCTGCGCGCGGACGGGGTTGCCTACTTCGGGGTTGAGGAAGAGCATATCGCCGCGCCCCAGCAGGGATTCCGCGCCGGTGTAATCGAGGATGACGCGGCTGTCTATGCCGGAGGCGACCGCGAAGGCCAGCCGCGCCGGGAAGTTGGCTTTGATCAGCCCCGTAACCACGTCCGTTGACGGGCGCTGGGTGGCGACCACGAGATGAATCCCCGTCGCGCGCGCCATCTGCGCGAGGCGCACGAGGTTATGCTCGGTCTGGTCGGGCGCGGACATCATCAAGTCGGCAAGTTCGTCAATCATGACCACGATGCGCGGCAGGGGTTGGCCGTCTTCGGAGCGGGATACTTTTTTATTGTAGGAAGTCAGGTCGCGGGCGTGCATCGCCTCGAGCAGGCGGTAGCGGTGTTCCATTTCGACCACCACCCAGCGCAACACGCCGAGGATGCGGTTAAGATCGGTCTCGACCTTTCCGTATAAATGCGGCAAACCGTTGAAGCGGATCAACTCGACCATCTTGGAATCGATCATCACCATGCGCAGTTCTTCGGGCGTGTTGTTCATGGCAAGGCAAGCCGCAATCGCCGTGATGCACACAGACTTGCCCGAGCCGGTCGCCCCGGCGATGAGCAGGTGCGGCATACGCGCCAGGTCGGCCATGAGCGGGTTGCCGGATACGTCGCGCCCCAGGGCAATGGCAAGCGGCGCGCCGACTTTATAGAACGCGTCCGTTTCCATCAAAGCGCGCAAGCGCACGACGGATGTGTTTGTGTTGGGGACTTCGATGCCGACATAAGGCTTGCCCGGCACAGGGGCTTCGATGCGCAGGCGCTGGGCGGATAGCGCGAGCGCGATATCTTTTTCGAGGGAGGCGATCTGCGCCACGCGCACTTTCATCTGTTGCGCGTCTTCTTCTTCGTTGCCCTTTTTGATGAAGCCCGGCTGAACGGCAAACTGCGTCACGGATGGACCGACGCGATACCCGATCACGGTGGCGGGGATGCCGAACTCGGAGAGCGTCTTCATAATCAAGCCGGCGGTCTGGTTGATGGTGCGCTCGTCGGCGCGGACGGTGGCATCGCCGAGCAGGATGCTGAGCGGCGGCAGATCTTCTCCGCGCGGCGGCGGCTTGAGGGTTTTTTCCTGCTTCCTTTCTGCGGCTTTCAACTGTGGGCGGAATTCAGGCGGCAGGGGTTGCGCTTTCTTCTTTGGGGTTGCGACCTTGACGGCGCTCTCCGGTTCTTTCTGCCGTTCGGGCGCAGGCGTCGCCACGATCATCGGGGCTTCGTCGCCCGCAATTTTTACCAGCCAGGCTTCGAGCCGCGCCCAAAGCCCAAAACCGGTCGCCACAGCCAGAAGCCACAGAATGATCAAGACCGCCGTGCCGGGAATCTCCCCCATTGTCTGCCAGAAGAGGCGCACAAGCGCCCAGCCGAGTCGCCCGCCGTCGTAACCGGACTCAGCCCGGAAGAGGTCGTTGCCCCGCGAAACAGCAAACAAGCCCAGGGTCAGGAGAGAGGCGAGTTCGAGGGACAGAATCCGCCCCCAATGGACGGGAGTCCGCTCGCGCTGCAGGAGGGAAAATCCGAGATAGGCGATCCCGATCAAGATGAAGATGCCGCCCCAGCCGAACCAGGCGCGCAGGATGGATGAAATCGCAACCAAAAGGACGCCGTCGGTCCAGCCCAAAAGCGCGAGGAACGACATGACTGCAAAAGCAATCAGCGCAACGCCGGCGGCTTCGCGCACGAAACGCCCGAACTGCGTGTTGAAGCGGGCAAGGCGTTCGAGCCAGTCGCTGCGCGGCGGAGGTTCCTCCTGTTGAAAACGACGGGATTGGGGCATCCGCTATTCGAGCCTCATGCTGAAGCCAAGCCGGTGATGCGCAGGGTCGAGATGCAGGACGCGCACCTGAATGGATTGCCCTTCGGAGAGAATTTCTTTGAGCGAAAGGCCCTCGCCGTGCGGGATTTCAGTGGCGTGAAGCAACCCCTCCACGCCGAAGCGGTCGAGCCGCGCAAACGCGCCATACGAAAGCACGCTCGTGATCGTTGCGAAATGCTCCGACCCGACCGGGAATTCGTTTGCGGCATTCCGCCAGGGATTCGGGAGAAGCCGCTTTAAACTGAGCGCGACCCGGCATCGCTCAGGGGCAAGTTCCAGAACCTGCACTTCGATATTCTGCCCAAGTTTCACGAACTGCGAAGGATGGTTGACGCGCCCCCAGGATAATTCCGAAATGTGGATCAAGCCCTCGACCCCGCCGAGGTCCACGAAAACGCCGAAGTCGGTGATGTTGGTGACCGCCCCCCGCGCGCGCTGGCCCGCGCGAAGGGTATGGAACAATTCGGCGCGTTTGCCGGGTTCGGTCTGCGCGGCGCGCTCCGAGAACACCACGCGCCCATCCTCCGGGACACATTCGATGATCTTCAAACGCATGGCGCGCCCGACGTACGATTCGAGGTCTTGAGCGCGTTCGGGGGTTTCCCTTCCGGCTAACTCGACCAGATGTGAAAGCGGCACAAATCCGAACAGCCCTTCGCTTTCGACGAGCAACCCGCCGCGATTATGCCCGGTAACGGTCAATTCGACGATTCGTTCGGCGGTGTAAAGTTCTTTGACGCGCTCCCAATTGAGGTTTGCCCCGCCCTCCAAAGTGAGACGATTCTCCGCTTCTTTGCGGACCTCGAGCCTGGTCCCCGCCCCGCGCGGATTCGACGCCGAAAGCCGGTTCTCCTCCGCCAACACCGATTCCCACCAGCCTTCGTCCACCGCGATCGCGCTCCCCGCCGATTTTGTTCTTTCGTCTGTCATCCTGTTGCTCCTTGATAAAATGCCGCGCTCAACTTCCTGCGCGCCTCGTTATACATCATATATCAACCTACGCTCAAGCCGCCGTCCCGTGCGAAGCCGCCTGTGGGCGGCGGCGTTTTCCGGGGAAGCGCTGCGCCGAGGGCGGCGCAACGGGCGAATGTGCTATGTCCAACGACGGGAGTCGTTGGAGCCCATTCTCCGATCAGCCTTCCAACTGGTTCATTTCCATTTCGATGATCGCCCTGGCGACGGCTTCGATTGCCACGCGCTGTTTGCGGTACAGGTCGGCTTCGGACATCGCCAGCCGCGAAGCCACGTCGCGCACTTTGCGTCCTTCGATGAATTTCATTTCGAGGATGTTATAGAGAATCCATTCGGTGGTGAACTTGCGGTCGCCGCGCGGTTTTACTTCATCCACGGCGCGTCTCAGGAGGGCGCGCAGGGCGTTGGCGGTATTGCCGTCCTCCTTGTCCGCCAGATCGCGCACCACTTGTAATTTTGTCAATGGGTTGTTTGTGAACTTCGGTCCGCCCCAGTAATGCGTGAGCGCGTCGCGCACCCAGTTGGCGAGATCGGCTTCCTGCGGCAGGGGCGCTTCGAGCAGGTTGACATGCGAGTCGTAACGGCTTGCGGCGCGCATACGCTGGATCATCTCGACCTGCGGTTGAATATCCGCCAATGAATGAAAGAGGCGCTGTTGCAACTGGCGGTCTTCCAGGGCAAGCGCGGCGCGTTCCGCCAACAGCCAGAGCGCCTCGCGCTGGTCGCGTTCCATGGCGGGTTTCTTTTCATTGCGGGCGACGCCGAGCAATCCCAACAAGGGCGGGAGTTCGTCCCTGTCCATTTCGACGCGCCTGCGGGCGTAGAGCGGCAGTACCCAGAAATTTCCCCATTGAAATTCGCGGCGCGTGTCGCCGTTAACGTGAGCCAGCGCCGAAGTAAGGCTCTCCTGTTCGATCATGGCGCGGTTGCCCGTCGCCACGACAGGCAGGAGCGTTTCGTCGTCCAGAGCCGCAACAAAAGCGGAAGGCGATTGCAAATGGTCGCGCGCCGCCGCCAGCGCCGATTCTAAAAACTGCTGGAGGTCGCCCTGGGTCAGCAGGCGTTCCTCGACGTTTTGGAGAAATTCCAGTTCGCCGCGGTCGCGCCCGAAGAACAGCCAACGCTCCCAGAGCGGCGCGGCAAAGGTGATGGCGTGTTCCATCAACAGGACAGACGCCACGACCGTGAAGGGAACGAAGGCGCTGTACGGAGTCCCCAACAGTTCGCCGCCGCGCCGCACAACGGTCATCAACGCCAATGCGACAGAGGCGGTCACGGGTCCGCGCATGATCCATTTGAAAAGGCGGCTCTTGATCACGCGGTCGGGCCATGAAACGCCGAAGAAAGCCACCGCGTACGCCATCACGACCACCAACGCGCCCACCAGCGCATTGATAACGACCGCCACGCTCCAAAAAAGGAATTGATGCCGCGCCGCCAGCGCGTACCCGAACAAAAGGTAGGGGTAGGAACCGAGCGCCGGGGCGGTCGCTCCCGCCATCAGGTACAACATGCGCCGTCTGCCGGAGCGGGTCAACATGAGGTTGTAGGCCCGCAAAAAATTTATACCCGCCCAAACCATCGCGGCGACGTAAAAGATAGTGAAGACTTCCGTCCATCCCGTGCGTTGAAGATACGGCGCGGGCTTGCCGTCCGGCACGATGGGACCGAGCAAGTATCCAAATGCAAGCAGGAGGAGGAAAAAGGCGGAGACGGCGTACATGCCGCGCACCGCAAAACGCCGGCGCCCGCGCGAGGGGCGCCCCGCCGTCACCAGCAGAGCGTCCGAAAGATGCAGGTACGCCGCGGGCAGAAACGCCAGCCCGAACCACTGCAAACGCATCAACAAGTCGAGGGTCGGAATGGAGGCGGTGTTGTCCTGGAGAGATTCGGCGGCGAAGACGACGACCACGCACAGCAAAATGATCGCGAACGATCGCGCCACCCTGTCGCGCAGGTTGAACGAAAGCGAATAAAGAAACAGCGAGAAAGCCGTGATGGCGATCCCCGCCGTGAAAATTTGATTGATCGCCTGAATGCCCGCCAGCAATGTTTCCGGCAAACCGTTAATCATTCTGCCCGTCCAATAAAAATGCCCAAGGGCGGCTGGCGCCCTCCGTCACTTCAATATCTTCGCGAAGAAAAGAGCCACATCCTTGTTGAGGTAATAACGGTCATTATACCCGCAGAACTCGAAACCGATTTTCTGCGCCAGCCGGATGGCCGGGATGTTCTTCGATTGCGTTTCGAGGATCAAACGCCTGTGCGATCGGGACTCAGCCCAGGCTTGAGCCGCCGCCAGTAAAGCGGACGCCACGCCCCGGCGGCGATGAGCCGCGTCCGTCACGAGGTCGAAGACCCAGACCGTCGAGGATGTCCCCCGTTCCAGGAGGCTGACGTAGCCGACCGCATCCGCGCCGAGCGTGGCGGTGAACATCATGGAGCGTTTGCTCCAGTCGTCGGCAAGGGAAAAATGATTGTGCGGATATTGCGCCTGGACGGGGCGCGGCAGGCGCACTTCGCGGAATGTGGCGGCGACCTGCCCAGCCTCGCGCCGAACCTCCAACTGCCAGACGGCTTCGCTTGTGATGGAATGGTCCAACCCCATCAGGCGCGGGAGATCGGGGGCGACGGTCGGGCGTACTTGAATATCGGACATGGAGCGTTTTTCCTGTGTCAGCGACGGTCGCCTGCGAGGCGACTGGCGCTTTGATTTTTGACTCACCTTGCGCAAAATATTCCGAAGGCTCTCTGTAAATTATGCCGGTTTGCAGCCTAACCTTCGGGACGGCGCGTAACATCAGTTACTGACTTAGAGAGTGTTTCTTAAGTCCTTTTTGGACATGGATTACGCGGATTTCAAGGATTCTCACGGGAAAAACCTCTTATTAAATCCGCGCCAGTCCGCGCAATCCGTCAAATCCGCGCACTTAAGAAACGGTCTCTTACCTTGCGCGCCCGCCTTGTACGGCAAAGTTCGCTTTGCCTCGCAACGCAAAGTGAACTTTGCGGCGCTGCGTAAGGTGAGTTATTGATTCGGAATCACCTGCACCGGCACGACGCAGGGCGGCAGGCTGGTTCCTTGATTGTCTATCACGACCAATCTTAACTGATAATCCCCCGGCGTGAGGGCGGTCGTATCCCAGCGCCCAAGGGACGAGTCCGTCACCGCCTCGCGGCCCGCGGCGATGGTCGCCCAGGCATCGCTTCCGGCGGGGGCGACTTCATATTTATAAAATCCAAAGTTGGGGATGTTCACCGTCCCGGTCAATTCGATCGCGCCTTTGATCTCCGCGCCGGGTTCGGGAAAGGTCAGCTCGACCCGCCCCGGCACGCATCCTGACGCGCCCGGCTGGGGGGTGGACTGCGGCTGGTTCGCAAATTGGGTCATCAACGCGGCGGAAAGGGTGCCGGTGGGGCTGGAGATAAAATCAAGGGTGGGAGTGGCGAGAAAAAAATCGGCGGGAAGGCCCGGAACGACAAAGGTCGCCACGGAAAATTCAAAGCAGAAGAACAACGCGATCAGGAAAGAGATCAAACCGGAACGCCCCAGCCGGCGCAGGGAAAACTCGCGTTCGAGGCCGTAAACCGCCACGCGCCATTCGCGCCAGGAGCGGTAAAGCCAGCGGAAGGAGAACATCCCGCCGATCGCCAGCACAAGATAAATCAAGACCTCGTAATCTGCGAGGAATCCGAGAAGGTCAACCATCGGGAACCGCAATTACAGCCCGCGCAGAACGCCCCGCACGATGGTTTCGATCTTGGGTGTGATGACCCGCCCCGCTTCGATTACTTCTTCATGCGTGGTGACGGTGGAGCCGTCGAGGTTGGCTTTGTTGCTGATGCCGGAGAGTCCCAGCGCGCGCATCCCGCCGTGACGGGCGACGATCACCTCCGGCACGGTGGACATGCCGACCGCATCCGCCCCGGCAAGGCGCAGGAAACGCAAATCGGCGGGGGATTCAAAAGAGGGACCGCTCAAACCGGCGTACACGCCTTCGCGCAGGGTCAGTTTATTTTCCGCCGCGACCTTTCGCGCAAGATTGCAATACTCCCGGTCGTAGGGCTGACTCATGTCGGGAAAGCGCGGGCCGATTTCGTCGAGGTTGGGACCCATAAGCGGGTTCAAGCCGGACATGCCCATCAGATTCAACTGATCGGTGATCAGCATGACATCGCCGGGGACGAAGTTCTCGTTCACGCCTCCAGCCGCGTTGGTGACGAACAGGGAATGCGCTCCGAGTCTGTGCATTACGCGCACGGGCAGGGTGGTTTCGCCCATGCTGTAGCCTTCGTAATAATGGATGCGTCCCTGCATGACGATGACCGGCTTCCCCTCCAATTCGCCGACGACGAAACGTCCGGCATGTCCTTGCACGGTGGAGACGGGGAAGTTTGGCAGATCGCTGTATGGGATGCGAACCGGATTCTGGACGGAATCAGCCAACCCATTCAGCCCCGAACCGAGGATCATCGCGATTTGCGGCTGGACGGCGACCCGCTTGCGAATCTGATCCGCTATTTCGTCTATTTGAGCGAGGGTGATGAATTTTTGCATGTGCGATACCTTGTGTTGATTTGATGACTGCGCATCCCCTGTTTTGGTTTGCGCCCGCGATTATATCAGAAATGATATTGGCTGATTTTGCGCTCTTATGCTATCCTCCGCCTGATGAAGCGCGACCTGGATAAGAATTTCAACACCTTTATTTCATTCTTGCTGGGCGGCGGCGGGACGGGATTGATCTTCATTCCCCAACACTTCGGCGTGGAAAGCGGGCTGTATTCCACCGGAATCCCCACCCTGACGGGGTTTGCCTGTTTTACATTTGCCATATTGTTGCAGGTAAGTTGCGTCTGGCGGTTCTCGAAAAAGCAGGAATTTCTTATTCAAGGGATAGCGGGCTTGTTGCTTTTCTTTTTATGCGCCCTGTACGCGGTCGGAGGACAGGGCGTGGGGAGCGCAGCCATGGGGATCGGCGGGGCGGCGCAGTTCGCCTACATCGCGCTATTCCATTTGGGACGGCTCGAAGCCTTCGATCTTTCACGTCCGGTCATTTCGCTTTTCACCTTTTCGGCGGGGTTGATCCTTGCGCCGTCGGCGTTTGAATCCGTCCATGCCGGCGCCCCTTCTCAACTTGCCGCGCTTTCCGCCGGTTTTCTCCTGACGGCGTTCGCGGCGGGGACGGTCGTGGTCTTTCCCGGTTTGCGGTTCGAAACTTTATGGGCGCGTCTTCAGATTCTCCCCTGGGCGATGTTAAGCGCGCTCATCGCCGCAGGCGTCGTGAATGAAAACCTTGTCCTGCCGGGGTCTGTGATTTTCTCGATTCTTTTCCTGCGGCAGATTCCCTGGGAGCGTCTCGAGATTCCCTTCGACGACATCCTTAGCCGCCGGGTCGTCGCAATTGGGTTTGCCGCCCAACTGGCGCATTTGATCTTCATGAGCGCCATCCTGCACTTGGTTGACCCCGCCGTGAGCGCCGCCGCCCCGCTCACCGCCCGCGAAGCGGCGCTGGCATTCTTCCTGATCTTTTCGGCGTTGATCTATTATCTCGCCACAACCGTGGTAATGACCACGAGCGGGCTGATCCAGGAATTGAACCGGAACAGCGGGACTGCCGCCGACTCCCTGCAATTGGGAGGGAGGATTGCGCGATATATCAAGCCGTTCATCATGACGCCGGAGGGCGTCCGCGGGCGCATTCAGGCGGACCAGATCAACACGCTCGCCCGTCAGGCGGCGATGGAAAAAAAACGAAGTTCGCAACTGACCCTGCTGCTGGAATTGAGCCGACAACTGGAAAACCAACTCGACCAGCCGGTTGCGGCGCAATTGGCGGTCAATACGCTCGAACGCGCCCTCAACTGCGCGCTCGCGACGGTCTTCATTCATGAAACGGAAAGCGGCGAATTCGCGCTGATCGCATCCGCCGGCAGGCATACAATCAACGTCCCTGCCGGCTATCGGCAGGACGCCTCCCAGGGCGTCATCGGGCGCGCGTTGCGGCAGAGGAAAACGCAGGTCGTCAACGACGCCCGACAGGGCGCGGAGTTCATCTCCTTCAAAGACGAAACAGACCTTTCGGGGCTGGCGGTTCCACTGGTCATGAACGGTCATGTCGCCGGGGCAATCACGGTCAACAACGAAAAGCCGAACGCCTTCGGAAGCGTCGAAATCGGCATGGCGGAAATGGTCGCCGAAGAATTGATCCGCGCCTGGGAACGCTCGGGGCATCATCAAAGACTGATGGCGCTCATCCAAACCGGAAGTCAATTAACCTCAGCCCTCGACCCGGAGACCACCGCGCAGGAGGTCGCCTGGAGTTCGCGGGAAATACTACAGGCAAAATTCACCTTCATCTACATCCAATTGGGACAGGAACGGAATTTCATTCAAAAAGCCTCCTCCGGCTCCGCCCCGATCCTGTTCGAAGCCATGAATGAAGCCTTTTCATCGGGCAAACTGACAGACCTTGCCGGGCGCGCCGCACAACCGTTCCGCATCCGCGATGCGCGAAAATATCAAAAAACGGCCGGGTTGAAATTGGACCACGCCTCGCTTCGCAGTCTGATGGTCGTCCCCATCCGCTGGCATCAAGTGAACATCGGCGCCATCTTCGCCTTCGGGAAAAGGAACGAGACATTCTTCACGGAAAACGACGAATCGCTCGCAGAACTGATCTCCGTCCAGGCAAGCGGCGCTTTCGAAAGCGTCTGGCTTCAACAGGAATTACGCGCCAACCTGCGCATCACCTCCCTGTTGTACCGCCTGAGCAACCAGATCATCCTGGCGGAAAACATAGAAGACGCCGCCTCGGACATCGTCCAAACCGCCCATAAACTGGGAAAAAGCCTCGCAACCGGCATCGTCCTGTTCAACGCGCATGGAGCCGTTCTTGCAGAGGTCGGCATGGACGAACACGGCAGGCATGTTTCCATGGATCACCCGATGAGCCTCATCCGGGATTCGATGGACTCGGGACAGACAATCTACATCTCACAACAACCGTCCACCCTGCGCGTCTGCCTGCCGATCAAAACGCCGATCCGCAGTTACGGCGCGATCTGGATGGATTCCGCCGACGACCCGGGCGCCAAAGCCCCCGCCAACCCGAACGATCTGCAAGCGCTGGTCAACCAGGCGGCTGTAGCGCTGGAACGCTCGCTCCTACTGGCGGAATCCAGACGGCAGGCAAAGGAAATCAAGGAAGCCTACCAGGCGCTCGAAGCCACCTACGACCAAACCCTCACTTCCCTCTCCTCGGCGCTGGACGCGCGCGACCGCGACACCGAAGGACACAGTTCGCGCGTTACGCGGCTGGCAGTCAAACTGGGGGAAAGACTCGGGTACTCGCAAGACCGGCTCAAGGCCCTGGAACGAGGCGCGCTCCTGCACGACATCGGCAAGATCGGCGTAAGCGACGCCATCCTCCACAAACCCGGCTCATTGACCGAAGATGAATGGATCGTCATGAAACGCCACCCCGACATCGGCGCAAAGATCGTGGATGGAATCCCATTCCTCGAAGACACAATACCCGTGATTCGATTCCACCAGGAACGCTGGGACGGATCGGGCTACCCGGCAGGATTGAAAGGCGCCGAGATACCCGAACTGGCGCGTTTATTCGCCGTGATAGACGCCTTCGACGCGCTCACCAGCAACCGACCCTATCGCCAAAAAATTTCAACCGAAGAAGCGCTCGCCTACCTGCGCGAACAGGCGGGCGTTCTTTTCGACCCCGCCATGACCGCTCAATTCGAAAACATGCTCCTCGACAACCCCGGGCTATTGCAAGGCTAACCCCCTTGCGCAAGAACCTCGCGCATCGCCGCCGTCGTTTTTTCCACCCCGGCATCGTCCACCCAATAATGCGTAACAAGACGAAACTCGCGCGGCGCCGACCAATCCACCAACACGCCCCTCTTTTTCATTTCTTCGACGACCTGATCCTCCGTCAGGCGGATGGCTTCCTCCAATTTGAAATACACCATGTTGGAGGAAGGCTTCGCCTCGACTCTTAAACCCGGAACCTGTTTCAGCGCTTCAAACAGTTTCTTCGCCCGGGCGTGATCCTGCTTAAGCCGCCCCGTCATCTTTTCCAGCGAGACCAGCCCAGCCGCCGCCAGCGCTCCTGCCTGACGCATCCCGCCGCCCAGCATTTTGCGCAAACGGAACGCCTTCGCAATGAAACCCCGCGTCCCGGCGATCATCGAACCGACCGGCGAAGCCAGCCCCTTGCTCAAACAAAACATGACCGAATCCGCGGGCGCGACAAGCGCTTTTACATCCACATCCAAAGCCGCCGCCGCGTTGAAGATACGCGCGCCGTCAATGTGGAACTTCAAGCCGTATTCTTTTGCCAGTTCACCCACTTGTTTTGTATATTCCACAGTCAACGGAATCCCGCCGCAAACATTTTGCGTGTTCTCGATACACACCAGCCGCGTGACCGCGCGATGCTGATCGTCGGGCTGGATCGCGTTACGGATGTCTTCGAGACGGAGAGTCCCGTCTTTCTGGTTTGGGATCGCATGTGGATACGCCCCGCCCAATGCGGACATCCCCCCCGCTTCATTCATATAAATATGCGACCTATCCCCGCAAACGACCTCTTCTCCGCGCGCGCAATGCGCCATGACCGCGATCAAATTCCCCATCGTCCCCGAAGGGACGAATAAGGACGCTTCTTTTCCAAGCATCTCCGCCGCCTTCGCCTGCAATTTATTCACGGTCGGGTCGTCGCCGTAGACGTCATCCCCCACTTCCGCAGTCGCCATCGCCTCGCGCATCTCCGGCGTGGGTTTGGTGACGGTGTCGGAGCGCAAGTCAATGTAGTCCATAAGTTGTTCTCCGATTCAGAGTTTACCCCAACCGCAAGAAAGCCGCAAAATTTCCAATCCCCGCCCCACGTATCCCGTGACAGGAAACTCCCGTCGCTGACATCGAGATACCGCGCCCGCAGATACACCAAATCGCCGGAGCGCTGCTCGCCCGTGAAGCCGTAGGCGGTTTGCGAGGCTCCACTGGCGGAGATCATTCCATTCCCTACCGCCCCGCCTGCTCCAACACAACCTTCAACTCAACCGGCAAATCCGCCTCGAAGGTTCTGGGCGTGGATTCGCCCGGCAGGACAATCTTCAACTTCGCCGCGTGCAAAAAATGACGCTTGATCTCGAGGCTGGGGTTTCTTTTTCCATACACAGCATCGCCCACGATCGGACACCCCAAAAACTGACAGTGCAGGCGGATTTGGTGAGTCCGTCCCGTCAACGGATGGACTTCGAGCAAGGTGTGCTTCTTGAAAGACTCCAGCGTTTTGTATTCGCTGACCGCCTCGCGTCCCTTCCCCGGCTGGAGGATCGCCATCTTCTTTCTATGGCTTGGGTCGCGCCCGATGGGAGCCTCCACGCGCCCGGCGGGGGTTTTCGGTTTGCCGTCCACAAGCGCCAGATAGGTCTTTTCCACTTTCCGCAAGCGAAACTGGTCTTGCAGCCAGTTGTGGGCGCGCTCGTTCTTCGCCAGCACGATCAAGCCGGATGTATCCTTATCAAGGCGATGCACGAGTCCGGGGCGTTCCTCGCCGCCGATGCCTTCCAAATCCGGGTCATAGCCGAGAACCGCGTTGACCAGCGTCCCTGAAAGATGCCCCGCCGCCGGGTGGACGACCATCCCCGCCGGTTTGTTGACCACGATCAAATCGTCGTTCTCGAAAACAATATCGAGCGGGATATTCTCCGCAACCAAACCGCCCGGCATGGGCGGCGGGATTCGCACTTCGATATCGTCGCCGTCCTCGATGCTTTGCCCCGCCTTCTTCGCCGCCGCGCCGTTGACCGTGACGAATCCGTCCGCGATCAAACCCTGGATGCGCGCGCGCGAAAACTCCGGCAGACGGGAGACGAGATATTTATCCAACCGGTCGGGGTTCTGTTCGTCGTAGTGGAATGTCTCGACCCGTTCGCTCATGGATTCCCTTCATCGCGCGAGGTTTTATCGGCTACGGGTTGTTTCCGTTCCTGAAGCCAGAACAGAATCACCAGCATCGCGACGCTGACATTGATGCTCGCATCCGCGACGTTGAAAATATAAAACGCGCCGATGGAAATGAAATCGGTCACCGCGCCGAACAGCAGGCGGTCAATCAGGTTGCCGACCGCGCCGCCGAGATAGATTCCGCCCGCCGCCCACATCCAGCGGTTATCGTCCTCCATTTTGGAGACAAAATAAAGAATGCCCCCGACGATCAGAAAAGTCAAAACGATGAAAACAAGGTTTCCATCCTGAAACATCCCAAACGAAGCGCCGCGGTTTTCGATATGCGTAAATCGCGCGTAAGGCGAAAGCCATTCGAGCCAGCCCGGCAGGAAGGAAGTCCCCAGGGGTATATCGCGCCGCGCTAACCACTTCGTCCACTGGTCGAGGGCGATGACAGCCAGCGCGCAGGCGATAAAGATAAAAAAGCGCCCGCGGCGCGTGTGATTTTTTTCGTCGGCGATTTTCGATTCTTCCACTTATTCCGTCACCCTTCCTTCGCCGGTTCTGCGCCAGCCGCCGCCGCTTTCAACTTCTCCTCGCGTTCCTTGAGCCAGACGCCCAGCAAGAGAACCGCCACGCCCACCGATATGGAGGCGTCGGCTATATTGAACACGGGAAACGCGCCAATGGAGATGAAATCCGTGACCTTGCCCATCATCAGGCGGTCAATCAAATTTCCCAGCGCGCCGCCCAATTGCAAGCCCATCGCCAGCCTCAACGTCCAGTCGCTGTTTTCAACGCGCGGATAATAATAGAGGATCGCGCCGATCACAACGAAGGCGAGGATCGTAAAGACCAGGTTGCCGTTTTGAAACATGCCGAACGCCGCCCCGCTGTTATACCAATGCACGAAACGCGCGTAGGGACCCAGCCACGCCAGCCAGTCCGGAAGCCACTGCCCGCCGAATTCGATGTTCGCGCGCGCCCACCACTTCGTCCATTGATCGAGCGCGACCGAAATCCCCGTAATGCCGAATAACATCAAATAATCCTTCACCGCTGAATTCAATATACACCTCATGACGATTGGCGCGCGTATTATGCCATAGCGCTGTTGTGCCGCAAACTTCAGTTTGCGCCGGGCAGGCAAGGTGAACCTTGCGGCGCGAATAAAAATCTTCGCGGTCAACGCGGTTTTCACAGGGCAATACTACAACCGCGTGGAACAAACCTGCAGATTTGTTCTACGAAACAAACACCCGCGGCACGCGCGCGCCGATGCTGGTCATCACTTCGTATTCGTTCGTCCCCGCCCAATCCGCGAGTTCTTCGGGCTCAATTCCATCGCCGAGCAAAATCACTTCATCTCCGACAGATATTTCATCGCCGCCCGCGTCCGCCATGAATTGATCCATGCAGATGCGCCCCACCTGCGGGTAGGATTTCCCATTGATGAGGACTCTGGCCTGATTGGTCATGCGGCGGGAATATCCGTCGGCGTAGCCGCAGGGGATGGTGACGATCCGCCTCGGACTCCCTTCGACCTTCCACAACGCCCCGTAGCCGATTCCACGCCCGGGCTGTGTGACCTTGCTGTACGCCACCTTCGATTTCCAGGTCAAAGCGGTTTTCACGTCAATGGCTTTGGGAATATCGCGTCCCGGATACACGCCGTAGGACAAAACGCCGGGGCGCACCAAATCAAAATATCCTTCGGGCAGGTTCAGAATCCCGCCGGAGTTGCAAAGATGCCGGACCGGCGGAACGGGCAGGCTGTGTTTTTCATAAAGGCGCAAAACTTCTTGAAACCGCTCCAGTTGCGCGCGCGGGGGAATCACATGGGCGGGCAATCCATCCGTTTCGATCAGTTCAGAGTTCGCCAGATGGGAATATATCCCTTCCACGTTTAAGTGGCGGCTCCTGGACGCCGCGAGGATGAAATCCTCCGCTTCATCCTGGCGGACTCCGACGCGCTCCATTCCGGTGTCAATCTTCAGGTGGACGGTCAAACGCTTGCGGGCAGACTCAGCCAAATGGTCAGCCGCCCGCAACAGGTCGGGGGATGAGGCGGCGAGGGTCAGGTCATGTTCGAGAAACAAAGGCAGTTGGTCGGCGAGAGTCCCGCCGGACACTAAAATCGGTTTTTTGATTCCAAGCTGGCGCAATTGAATCCCCTCTTCAACCAGCGCGACTCCCATCATATCCACAAACGGTTCGATGAACGGCGCGACGCCCTCGACGCCGTGACCGTAGGCGTTGGCTTTGACCATCGGCATGACCTTCGCGCCGCCGACATGCGCGCGGATGGCTTTGATGTTTTTTTCGAGTTGGGTAAGATTTATTTCGAGATAAGTTGGGCGCATGACGGTTTCTATATCTTCCCCGCCACATAATCCAAAACGTCAATTTTCGTGAGGATGCCGACCGGCTTGCTGTTCTCGGCCACGATCAGCGCGTAACCGGCGGTGAGCGAGGGCATGGCATCTTCCAAAGAAGTCTCCGGCGGGAAGACCGCGCCCGCGTTTTGCACCAGCGAATCGATCGTTTCATCCTGGCTGTGTTCGTGACGATCGAGCAGATGACTGAGCAGGTCCACTTCTTCGATCAGCCCGACGAGCGAGCCGTCGGCGCCGACGACGGGCATTTGCGAAACCGCATTCTGGTGCATGACCGAAACGATTTTTCGGATGGAGTCGCCCAGCGTGGCAGTGAGCAAAGCCTTGTTCGGCTTGGCGATCAACAGGTCGCCGAGAGCCGTCTCGCCGAACTCCATCGAGAGGAAACCGAACTCGCGCATCCATTTGTCGTCGTAGAACTTGGAGAGATAACGCGAACCCGAATCCGGCAGAATGACGACCGGCAAACGCCCAGGCTGAAGTTTGCGGCAATACTTGATCGCGCCCGCAATCGCGGAGCCGGACGAGCCGCCCGCAAAGATTCCCTCCTGCCGCACAAGCGCGCGCGCCCATAAAAACGACTCTTTATCCCCGGCGCGTTCGATGGCGTCCACATACTCGATGTCCATCGTGGAGGGAAGAAAGTCTTCGCCGATGCCTTCCACTTTATAGGTCTTGGGATACGCGCCGGGCGGAATGACGCCCTTGTTCTGCCAGATCTCGGTCAGGATCGAACCTTCGATGTCAATGCCCACAATGGTGATTTTGGGATTCTTCGATTTGAGATAACGCCCCACGCCGGTGATCGTCCCGCCGGTGCCGATGCCGATGATGACATCGGTCACTTTGCCGTCGGTCTGCTCCCAAATTTCGGGACCGGTCGTCAGCACATGCGTTTGCGGGTTATCGGGGTTGTGATATTGGTTTGCGAGAATCGCATTCGGCGTTTCGCGCGCGAACTTTTTGGCGACCTCGTAATAAGAACGCGGATCGTCGGGCCCCACAGCGGTCGGAGTAATGACCACCTTCGCCCCGTATGCCCGCAATAAAAGAATCTTTTCGTTGCTCATTTTGTCCGGCATGACGAAGATGGTCTTATAGCCCTTCAACGCCGCCGCAATTGCCAGCCCGACCCCCGTGTTGCCGGATGTCGCCTCGACGATCGTCCCGCCCGGTTTGATCTCTCCGCGCTTTTCCGCTTGTTCAATGATGTTCGCCCCCACCCGATCCTTGACCGAGCCGCCGGGGTTCATAAATTCAAGTTTCGCATAAAGCGGAACGGGCAGGTCTTTGCCGATGCGCTCCAGTTTGACGAGCGGCGTGTTCCCCACCGCGCCGAGGATGTTGTTGAATACCCGCTTTTCCTTTGATTCAGATAAGGCTGTCATTCTCTCTCCTTGGTCGGGGATATTTTACCAGCGCGAAGCGGGCAGCGAAAAGCGGGCGTCCCGTTTTTTCGATTAGAATTCCATCCATGAAACTCAATTACGGATTACAAATCACGCATCCTGCCCGAACGTTTCGACGCGGCTCCGCGCTGGCATTTAGCCTGTTGATTGCGCTTCTGGCATCGTGCCAGCCTCAAGCGGCGACTCCCGATTCGAACATCGCCCTGACGGCGGCGTTTGAAACCGCCTTCGCCCAGTTCAGCGCGCCGACGGCGACTCCGCAGATCACGGACACCCCGATCCCCACCGCCACCGTCCCGCGCACACCGCCCGCCCTGCCCGGCATATATCAAACGCCCAATTTAAAGCCGGAAGACCTGCCGCGCGCTTATGTCGCCGACTCCTGCCAGTACCTGAAAAATAAATGGGACTCGACCAAATCCGCGCCGGGGACGACGGTCATGGTTATCATGTTCCATCGCATTGACCAGGACGCCTCCTCCTCCGACTATGGCAAACTGATGATCTCCGGCAAAGACCTCAAACGCCTGATGAACAGTCTGCACGACGCCGGTTTCACCGCCATCAACATGCAACAAATGGCGGACTTCATGTACGACAACGCGCGGATCCCCCAACTCTCGGCGCTGATCATCGTGGACGATCGGGCAAACGCGTCGAAATACAACGATCATTTTAGGCAATACTACGATGAATGGGGTTGGCCCATCGTCAACGCTTACATCGGGCTGGACGAACGCCCCGATCTGTGGGCTGAAAATGCCGCCCTCTCCGCCGAAGGCTGGGTGGACTATCAGGCGCACGGCTACATCCACAACACCCCCATCAGCGACAGTTCGACCGACGAGTTCATCACTTCCGAAATGGGCGGCGTGATCGCCACCTTCCAAAAATACTTCAACAAGACGCCCATCGCCTACATCTGGCCCGGCGGCGGGTTCTCGAAACGCGCCGTCGAAATCGGCGGGCAATTGGGGTACAAACTCGGATTCACCGTCAACCCGCGCGGACCGGTCATGTACAACTGGGTCCCGCAAGCCGACGACTACAACGCCAGCAATCCTTACGCCATCCCCGAAACCCCAGCCGGAAACCCGCTCATGACCCTGCCGCGCTACACAGACATCAGCGCCGGCGGCGAAATTGACAATGTCCGCGCCATCAGCCAGGAGGCCGCCGCCTACGCCGAACAAAACAAAGCCGTCGAGCTGGAATACTACGACATCGTCTGCGCGCCGACGTACGGCGCGATTCCGTAAATTCGTCGGACTCCAAAGGCAGGAAACTTTAGAGTCTGACGACTCCCGTCGCTGGCTGTTCAAAGTCAGGAGGCTTGGGAGTCCGTGCTACAATCTTCTTCGCATGAATTCATTCATTAATGCCTTTCGACCGATCGTGATTCGATTCACGCTCATCTTCTTCATTGTCTCCATTTTGGTGTCCTGCCAGTTGATCCCGTCCAACAGGGCCGATACGGCGTCCGCTCCAATTTCAACGGAAGAAAGCCCGCCCCCGCCTCCCGAAATGTTCAGAAGCGATTTGTTGAATCCGCTCGATGTTCCCCACGTCTACATCGAAGAGACCTGCCGTTATTTACGCAACAGGTGGCATCCCCGCAACGCCCAGCCCGGCACAGTGGTAATGGTCATTTTGTTCAAGAACATCAACCGCGGCACAGCCGAACTTCCAGACAGCGTCTGGATCAAGGACTTCTTCGACCTGATGGATCAACTCAAAGCCCAGGGGTTCGAGGCGATCAACTCCGACCAGCTTCAAGCGTTCATAGAGCGCAATGTCCTCATCCCGCCGCGCTCCGTGCTTTTGATCCAGGACGGAAATCAGACCGAGGAATACTTCGACAAAAACTTCCGCGAATACTTCGAGAAATGGGGCTGGAGCGTCGTCAACGGCTGGGTCAGCGACCGGAATGTGGATCCGATATTGCTGGAGGGCAATAATTCCCTTGAACAGGAAGGCTTTGTGGATCATCAGGCGCGCGGCGTCACCTTCGATGTCATCCTCACCGACGATGTGGCAAAGACCATCATTGCGCGCGAACTTCAAGGGTCGCTGGGCGGGTTCGCAGACCAGTTCGGCAAGACGCCCACCGCTGTCATCTGGCCCAACGGCGGGTTCGGCATCCGCCCCGTCGAGGCGGCGCGGCAACTTCGTTTCAAACTCGGTTTCACCGCAAACCCGCGCGGACCCATCATGTACAATTGGATTCCGCTCGCCGATGTCCCCGACCCCGCGCGCCCGAATCTGATTCCTGAAGGAAAGATCGGCGACCCTCCGATGACCCTGCCGGTCTATTCTCCTCAGGAAGCCTTCGCCGCCATAGACACGACGCGCGCCATCGGAAAAGCCGCGACAGAATTTGCCCTTCTCAATAGAGAAGCCGAATATGAATACTATGAACTCGTCTGCGAAGAAGAGTATGGACCCATCCCCCTCTCACCCTGACCTTCAAGGAGATTATCCATGACCGACTGCGTCTTCTGTAAAATCATTAACGGCGAAATTCCCAGCGCGAGCGTTTATCGCGACGAACAGGCGTACGCCTTCCGCGACATTGCGCCCGCCGCGCCGACGCACATTTTGATCGTGCCGCTCAAACATATCGGCTCGGTCAACGAAATGACGGAAGCGGACGAGCAAATCGTCGGGCATCTCTTCACAGCCGCAAAAAAAATCGCCGCGCAGGAAGGACTCGCCGAAAACGGCTATCGTCTCATTGTCAACACCAACGCCCACGCCGGGCAGACCGTCTTTCACATTCACCTGCATTTGCTCGGGGGCAGGCAGTTGACCAAAATGGGATGACCCAACCGGCGATCAGCGCGAAAGGGCTGGTCGCTTTTTTATGATGATTTTCGTCATTGCGAGGGCGAAGCCCGAAGCAATCTCGTGTTTTCTAGGGAATGGGGATTGCTTCGTCGGGAAGAGCGCCCTCCTCGCAATGACATAAGGAGCCGGTATGCCCGAACGTGAAATCTATCTTTTATCCCCGCGAGCGTTAAGCCCGGAGACCATCGCCGTCGCCTTTGCCAAAACCTCGCGCTCGCCCGAATCCTTCCGCGAGATCGCCGCAGAACTCAGCGACGAATCGTCGGCAAAATTTCACGAGAAATGGGTCGTCGGTTACGGCCACGCCTCCGTCGCCGAACACGCCGTCCTGCACATCGCCTTCGAGAACGTCTCGCGCGTCGCCATCGAAACCATCGAAGGCAACCGCCTCGCCTCCTACACCGAAAAATCCACCCGCTACCAAAAATGGGGCATGGACGATTTCACGATTCCGCCCGAACTGGACGGGCATCCCCTGCGCGATGAATTTGTGAACGCCATCCGCCTCCTCTTCTCGACGTATGCGGAGTCGCTGGACCCGGTCAAGAATCTCATCGTAGAGCGCTCCCCGCGCCGCGAGAACGAAAGCGCTGAAGCCTACGACCGCCGCATCCGCTCGCAGTACGTGGACCGCTGCCGCTTCCTGCTCCCCGCCGCCGCCAACGCCAACGTCGGCATGACCGCCAACGCGCGCGTGATCGAAATGACCATCCGCAAGATGCTCTCGCATCCGCTGGCGGAAGTCCAACAGATCGGCGAAAAGATGAAGGAAGTTGCAAAAGCGGAAGCGCCCACGCTGGTCAAGTATGCCGAGGCGAATGAGTATGCGATGAAGGCGGGACAGGAGATTGGTAATTGGGGATTAGAGAATAGAGATTGGGGATTAGAGAATAGAGATTGGAGATTAGAGAATAGAGATTGGGGATTAGAGAATAGAGATTGGAGATTAGAGAATAGAGGGTGGAGATTGGGGAATGGTGCATCCGATTGGTGTTCGCTGATAGATTACGACAGGGAAGGCGAAGACAAGATTCTCGCGGCGGCAATTTACCGCTTCGATGAAATTCCCTATGCCAATGCGCTGGCGTATGTGAAATCGTTGAAGGAAAACGAAAAGGAAGGACTTGCCGCAACCCTGCTCGGCAAACTGGGGCGCTACGACGTCCCCCTGCGCGAGTTGGAATACTCAACCTATACCTTCGACCTGGTCATGGATCAGGGCGCGTACGCCGAGTTCAAACGTCACCGCATGATGACGCAGACGCCGCAGAGACTGACGACGCGGCTCGGGTGGACGACTCCGCTCCTGCTCACGGAGGCAGGCTTCGGGTCCAGGTATGAGGCGGCGATGGAAACGGCGTCCAATGTGTATGAAAAACTCCACGCCTTCAATCCCGATGTCGCGCAATACATCGTCCCAAACGGATTCAACCGGCGCGCGCTGGCGCAGTTCAATTTGCGCGAAGCGTTTGCGTTCTGTCAATTGCGCAGCGCGGCAAACGCGCACTTTTCGATCCGCCGCGTGGCGCAAAAAATTTACGAGGATATTTCGCGCGTCCATCCCCTGCTTGCGAAATACATGAAACTGCGCGAGGAGACCTGGCAAAGCGTGGAGGAGAATTATTTTACGAGAGTGTAAAAGAACCCCGCTGTGGATGATTGTCGTTTTTTGACATCTCCCGCCTATCGCCTGCTTCGACGCTGACATGGTTTGCCCCGTCTCCAATATCTGGGGCAACCGATTGCGCTTATCAGAGACGACCCTTGTCTGTCACGAGTATAAAAAGTCCCGGGTGGCTTGCCCGGGACTTTTTATACTCGCCTCAACCGCCGATCATTGCGCCGGTCAGCGACAACCCCGCGCATGTGCATAGCAAAAGCGCGCCGATCAGAATGGCGATGATACCGTAGGTCTTATTCTCGCCGCGAACAAGGCTGACGATTCCCAAAATTCCTCCGACCACGCCCACAACCGCGCCGCAGTTGGAGACAAGCCCGATCCCGATTAACATCGGGGAATCGGCGGCAGGCGCGTTTCCGGAAGCGCCAAGAAAGAAGGCGACGGCAAGCGGCAGGCAGTAGAAAATTCCGCCAAGCGCGCCAAGGATCGTCCCAATAAGTCCCAACTTGGAGGCGGCGGGGGCGGGGCCTTCGCCTTCGGGTCCCGGCAGTGGATTGCTGATTGATTCCATGTATATTCTCCTTTGGTTAAATTACCGCTTGAAAAAAATGTCAAGCGTTCACAACTAACATTACCGCGCGAAGTCGCGCTTCAAAGCCGCCGTCTCGGCGCCGGATAACTAATCATCGTCCTTGATTACCTTACACTTTGTTTTTAGGACGCAGAAAACGCGGATGAACGCAGATTTTTTTGACAAAACATCCGAAAAGATGCCTTGAATCCGCGTTTTTCGCGCTCGTCCGCGTCCTGATTTTAAGAGTGTAAGGTAATCAGTCATCGTCCTCGTTCTTCTTCGCCACGCCGAAGATCGAGTCAATTTTATCCAAAATGTCGGGCGTAAGTCTGGGCGCAATCTCGGCGGATTTCATGTTCTCGCCCACCTGCTCCACGCGGCTTGCGCCGGTGATGACCGTGCTGACGAAGGGATTCGTCAAACACCATGCAATGGATAACTGCGCCGCCGTGCAATTCAATTCCTTCGCCACCAGTTCCAGCGCGGCAACTTTCTTCAAGCGTTCCTGGTCCTTCAGGCGCTCCTGCAACCACTCATAGCCCTTCAGCGCGCCGCGGCTGTCGGCCGGAATGCCGTCCTTATACTTGCCTGAAAGCAAGCCCGAAGCCAGCGGACTCCACGTTGTCGTTCCATATCCGTAATCGGTATAAAAGCGGACGTAATCGCCCTCCAGCCGTTTGCGGTTGAACAGGTTATATTCCGGCTGTTCAACGACCGGCTTGTGCAGGTGATGCCGCTCCGCGATCTGAATCGCCTCGATAATCTCCGCAGCCGCCCATTCCGAAGTTCCCCAATACAGCGCCTTGCCCCATTCGATGATGTTGTGCATGGCCCAGACCGTCTCTTCGATGGGCGTCGTTTGATCGGGGCGGTGGCAGTAGATCAAATCCACGTAATCGAGTTGCAGGCGTTCCAAAGAGCCGTTGATGCCTTCGATCAACCGTTTACGATTGAGCGAATTCTTTTCATTCACGCCTTCGTGCAGTCCCCAATAAAATTTTGTGGAGACGAGATAACTGCCGCGCCGCCAGCCGAGTTTCTTCAACGCCGCGCCCATCACCTCCTCCGACTTGCCGCCCGCGTACACCTCGGCATTATCGAAGAAGTTCGCGCCCAGATCGTACGCCGCCGCCATGATCTCAACCGCCGCGTCCACATCCACCTGGTTCTTGAACGTCACCCACGAGCCAATGGACAACTCGCTGACTTGAATGCCGGTTTTGCCAAGATAACGATACTTCATCATGCCTCCGCGATTTGACTTTCAAAGCCTGAAATTTCGCTCCATTATAATCATCTCATGCGAAAAATCCTGATTCTCGGAATTTTCCTTTCAGCCTGTTCCGCGCCAAATACGCCGCCCGTTCCCGCCGCGGTCCCGCCGGGCGCTTCGCCCGCGCCCGCGCACACCGCCACGCCGAACGTCCTGCCGCCGAACACGCCCGTCCCCACCAACACCCTGCAGGTCTATATCGTCGAAGAGGGCGACACGTTGAGCGAGATCGCCGAGAAATTAAAAATCCCGCAGGAGGATTTAATCGCGGCAAACCCGGATATAAATCCGAATGCGATTCCCATCGGGGCGACTCTCTTCATCCCGGACCCTTCCTCCCCTCAAGCCGCCGCCTCATTTCTTACGCCGATGCCTGTTCCCGTCACCCAAGCCGCCTGCCACCCCACAGCGGATTCCGGCAACTGGTGCTTCGCGCTCATCCAAAACAACACGCCGGGCCCGGTCGAGAACGTCTCGGCGCAAATCACCCTGCTGGATGAAAACAACAACGCCATCGCCAGCCAGACCGCATTTCCTCCTCTCGACATCATCCAACCGAACGAAGCCCTGCCGGTCTTTGCGTTTTTTCCAGACACGCCCCCGGCTGTGAGTCCGCAAATTCAACTCGTGAGCGCCATGCAGGGAAACGCCAGCGGTTACCTACCCGCCCGGCTCGATAACACATCCGCGCAAATAGATTGGAGCGGAAAATACGCCATCGTCAACGGGCAGGTTTATCTGCCCCTCGAATCAACAGCCGCGACCAAAGTTTGGGTCGCGGCGATTGCATACGATTCAATTGGCGCTGTCGTCGGAGTCCGGCGCTGGGAGGGCGGAGCGCTTCAGCCCGGGGGGAGTCTACGCTTCGACTTTAGCGTATCCAGCGTCGGCGGGGAGATCGAAGCGGTGGAATTTTTCGTTCAGGCGCGTTAATCTCCTTCGTCCTTCGGACACCTCCCCCAAATTCGACAGCGGAATTTTTGGATATAAATTGAACGCGCCAAAATATATCCTTCTGTGGAACTTAGCGCACAGCCGCTTGCGCGATTCATAAGAGGTTTTTATAATCCAGGCAAGTGAAAGAGAGACAAAATGGCAAAGTTAATTACCGAAACTGTCGGAAACGAGGCTTACCAGTACTATCCGCTTGGGAAGTTTGTCGTCCGCGCGCCCGGAGTATGCGGCGGGCGCCCCACGTTCAAATACACGCGAATTGAAATCACTGGAACTCTCGACCGATTGGCGGCGGGTGAAACCATGGATGAAATCCTTTCAGGATATCTCAATAAGGTGTCTCGCGAGGCAATCATCGAAGCCATACAATTAATCTCATCTCAGTTCGTCAAATCACTGCCTCAATTAGAGGCGGCATAATGATCGTTCTTGACGAACAGTTGCAAGGTCGCGACCTTGAGAAACAAATCGCTCGCTGGTATCAGGGAGCGATTTGTTTCATTACGGACTTGCGCCCCAATACGGTGATCAAAGACGATGCCATTCCGCGATTGCTCCAACAGGAAAACCAGCCTGTTTTTGTAACGATCAACGAAAGCGATTTTTGGCGCAAGATCGCGATCACCAGGCAATTCTGCGCGGTTTGCGTCGCCCTGCCCGACTCACGCGCAGGGGAGATTCCTCAACGGCTGAGAATGTTGTTTGATGATCCGTTATTTGACACAAAGCAGAAACGGATGGGCAAAGTGATTCGTGTTGCGGAGAAAGAAGTCAGTTATTACAGTTCCGAGGATAGAACAATTAAACTTGTGGAGTAATTGGGGATTGGCAGTCGTTTTCTAATGTCACGGGGAGGGGGGTCTCTACTTCCCTTCCAGCCACATATATCTCTCCAGCGAGATCGAGATCGGGGTGTAGACGAATCCCTTCACATACGGCTGTACCAGTTGATATGAAAGCGAGTGGGTCAGGAAGATGGCTGGGGCGTCGTCCACGATGATGCGCTCGGCCTGCTGGTACATGGCGATGCGCTTTGCAACATCCGGTTCGACGCGCGCGGACTCGAGCAGGGCGTCGAGTTCGGGGTTGGAGTAATTGCCGTGATTCTGCGGCACGCCGCTGTGGAATAACACATCCGCAAAATTTTCGGGGTCGGGGTAATCGGCGCACCAGCCGCTGTCGAAGATCTGGCCGTGATTGCCGGAAAATATCTGCTGGTAATAGAAATTGAAGTCGAGGTTTTCGACCTTGATCGTCACGCCGAGATATTCCTCCCACATCTCCGCCAGCGCGGCGACATTGCCGCCGACATAACTGCCGACGCCCGAATTCGTGTACACGATCTCGGGCAAGCCCTCCGCTCCGCCGTATTTGGATTGGGCGAGCAATTCGCGCGCCTGTTCGGGGTCGAAGGGCAGGCCTTCCAGCTCGTAATCGAAGCCGGGCAAACCGGGCGGATATAAACCGACGGCAGGCAAAGCCACGCCGCGATACAGCACATCCACATAACGCTGACGGTCGAAGGCCATGCTGAAGGCTTTGCGGACGTTGACATCGTCGAAGGGCGGCTGGGTCGTGTCGAAGGTGACATAATTGGTGCAAAGGTCCACGCCGCTGACGAGGCTGCGATTGAGCGGTTCGGTCGGGTCGGACATGCGCTCCACATCGTACAAGCCCACGCTGGCCACGTCCACTTCGCCGGTTTCAAAGAGACGCACATCGTCGCCCGCATAAAGTTTATAGACGACATACGGAATGGACGGCGCGCCGAGGTAAAAGTCGCGGTTGGCTTCGTACACAATAAATTCGTTGGACTTCCACTCGCGCAGTTTGTACGGACCCGTGCCGTTGGGCTGATAGACCCAATTCTCGCCCGACGATACGTTATCTTTGTCCACGATGTAGGATGTGGGGAAGGTCAGTTTCATCAGGAAGTAGGGCTTGGGCGCGTCAATCGTGACCTGGAGCGTCTTCTCGTCAATGACCTTTAACCCGCTGATGCTTTGCGCTTCGCCGGAGTATTTTTCGCGGACGCCGACGATGTCGCCCATGTAGGTCAGGACCGTATCAGAGGCGAGTTCGGGGCTGGCGGCGCGTTCCCAGGAAAAGACCACATCCTCGGCGGTGACTTCGCGCCCGTCGTGGAATTTGGCGTCCGGGTGGATGTGGAAGGTGTAAACCGTCCCATCGCCGCTGACTTCCCAGGTCTCGGCAAGGTCGGGGCGGATGTTGAGATTCGTGTCGAGCATGACCAGCCCGCTGAAGACGAGTTTATCTCCCGCGCTGTAGGTGGTGGCGGGGTCGTAATCGCGCGGGTTGGCGGATTCGCCGCCGTTATAGACGATGGCTTGATTCAACGGGACGCCGATCTGAATATCGAGCGTGGTCGGCGCGCTGGCTGTCAGGAGGAGGGAGGCGAGCAGGATGATGACAAGCCCGCCGATCGCCGCGCGTTTGCGTTTTGCAGTCTGGGGAAACTCCGCCGCCTTGTTGGTTTTATCCATTTTTTCCTCCTTTGGGAGCGCTCATACGAATTATGAAGATAATCGCAATCACGCCGATGACAAGTAAACAGGCCAGACAAACACAAATCAGCGCAATCGCCATCCAAGACCGCGAGCCGCCGGAGGCGGGCGGCGCGGAATCCGGATCGTACGACGAAGTGGGAATGGCGCCCGGCGTGGGCGTCTCTGCCTGCGGAATGCCCGCGATTGGGATGTAAGTCGGTACATAGGTCGGAGTGGGTTGGGCAGTCGCCTGCGCCACAGTCAGAGGTGGAACGCCCAGCGATTCGCGCCAGGCGGAATCCAGCCCGTCCGTGTCGAAGCTATAGGTTTTTTGCAGGGCGGCGTCTATCGGTTCGGCGTCGCTCAGGGCGGCAAGCAGTTCGCTCATTTTGGCTTGCCCGTAGGTTTCGATCAGAAAATTGACCACGCTGTAAGCCTGGGCGTAGGAGAGCAGGGCTTTATCCGGTATTTCGGAGAAATTTCCCGCGAGAGAACGGATCGGCAACAGCGAATTGTCGCGGACGGCGCGGTCGAACTGGCTTTTCATGCTCGCGTCCATTTCGCCTTCGCTGTACACTGCCAGCCCTTCGTTCAGCCATGTGGGGATCGAGCCGATGCAGGTGAAGGCGTTGCGCCCGACGAGAACGTGCGTGGTCTCGTGGATGACGGTGGCTTTGTCGAAGGCTGCGTCGCCGGAAACGCCCATGATGATGATTCCAAAATCGGAGTAGGCTTGCCCGCCGGTCCATTGCGGTTCGTAGAGGACAGCGTCGCGCATATCGTCATACGTCGGGTAGACGTAAATATTCACCGGCGCGTCCGCCGTCATGCCAGCCTGTTCCTTGTTGATGCGCAACCCTTCCAGCCCGGACTTGAGCATGGTCTGCCCGAAGGCTGAATCGTTGCCATAATAATGAATGCGGATGTTGTCTTCCGAGACGGTCTGCCAGTCATGTTCATCATCCAGCCAGGCGATAGTTTTCATCTCGCTGACGGATTCTGCGCCGGACGAGTCCGCATAACGCCAGCGCCACCAAATGGTCGTTCCCGGCGGGAGCGACCCGCTCTGGCGCATGTCCCACGTCCATGAGACTTCGACAGTTTTTCCGGGCTGGAAGTCGGGGAAGGCTTTGGCGACGACTTCGCCGCAGGTCAGTTGTTCGGTTCCGTACTCAAGCGTAACGGAGACGATTTCTGAAGCGGATTGAATCGCGGCGGAAAAGGTCGCAGTGTTGGGAAAGTCCAGGGTTGCAGAATCCTCCGTCACGTCCGCTTGAAGCGCGGCATGGGTTGGAATCGGGGTCAGGAGTGTGAGAGTCAAAATCAATAGGGGGATGAGTGTTCGGCGCATCCGTTTCCTCCGTTCGTTTTTGTGACTATACCATAACGCGGTCGTACCGCAAACTTCAGTTTGCGCTTTGCGCAGGGACAAACTTAAGTTTGTCGTACCGCAAACTTCAGTTTGCGCTTTGCGCAGGGACAAACTTAAGTTTGTCGTACCGCAAACTTCAGTTTGCGCTTTGCGCAGGGACAAACTTAAGTTTGTCGTACCGCAAACTTCAGTTTGCGCTTTGCGCAGGGACAAACTTAAGTTTGTCGTACTGCAAACTTCTTTGCGCCGCATGGCGACAATCAAGTAATGGGATAGTCACGCAGGATTTATGACATCCGTCCGCCTGCATACTCACGGCGGATTAATGTCATTATGTGAAAATGGACACAGATTGTTCGATTTTGGCAATACTCCCACTGGAGGCAGATATGCAAAGAAAAAAATTCATCATCGGCGGCGTGTTGATCCTGGCGGCTGTCGTGTACCTGATCGCTTCGTCCACCTCGGCAAATGCGGAATATTTTATGACTGTGGACGAACTGAAGGCAGATGGCGCGGCGGCGATTAACAAAAGCGTGCGGCTCTCCGGCGCGGTGTTGGGCGATACGATCCAGTACGACGCTTCGACGCTGACGCTGACGTTCGAGGTCGCGCACGTCCCCGGCGACAACGACGAGATCGAAGCGCAGGGCGGGCTGGCTCTCGTGTTGCACGAGGCAGTCAGCGACCCGGGCCGCGCGCGCATCAAGGTGCAGTATGAAGGCGTGATGCCCGACCTGTTGCGCAACGAGGCGCAGGCGATCATGACCGGCACACTGGGCGAAGACGGCGTATTCCATGCCGAAGAATTATTGCTCAAATGCCCCACCAAATACGAAGAGGCTGTGCCGGATCAGTCGGCGTCGAATTAACCAATTGACCTGATGGGTGTGACAACCATCAGGTTTTGTTTCTAAACCCAACCCCTCCCCCTCCCCTCCCCTAAAAGGGAGGGAAGATTGAGGAAAGAAACCATGCTCCCAGAATTTGGATACGGCGTTTTATTGGTAAGTTTTATCGTTACGGTATATAGCGGCTTTGCGGCAGTTTTTGGCGTTACGAGAAAGTCCGCCACGCTGGTGGAAAGCGCGCGCCGGGCTCAACTGCTCACCTTCCCGCTGCTCACCGCCGCCTCGGGCAGTCTGATCTACCTGCTGGTGAACAATCATTACGAAGTTTCCTTCGTCTATGAAGTGACCAGCCGCAGTATGCCGACCTATCTCAAAGTGACGGCCTGGTGGGGCGGACAGGCCGGTTCGCTGTTGTTCTGGTCCTGGCTGTTGGCGTTGTTCACCTCGGCGGTCACGCTCCGCAAATGGGATCGGGATTTGGAATTCCTGCCCTGGGTGATCGTAGTCTCATCCGTCACGCTGACATTCTTCGTCGGCATGGTGGCCTTTTACGAGAATCCCTTCACGCGCTTTTGGGATATCGGCGGGCAGGTCGCGCCGAGTCTATTCGCGCCGTCGGCGAACGCAGTCTTATTCACGCCCGAAGACGGACGGGGATTGAATCCGCTCCTGCGCCACCCGGGCATGGTCATCCACCCGCCAATGCTGTACCTCGGCTTTGTCTCTTTCGTCATCCCCTACGCCTTCGCCATGGCCGCGCTCATCACCGGGCGCACCGACGACCGCTGGATTCGCATCACGCGCCGCTGGACTCTCTGGGCGTGGCTTTTCCTCTCGCTGGGGCTTGTCCTCGGCGGGCGCTGGGCGTACGATGTTCTGGGCTGGGGCGGCTATTGGGGCTGGGACCCGGTCGAGATCGCGGCCTTTATGCCCTGGCTGACGGGAACCGCGTTTCTTCATTCAGTCATGATTCAAGAAAAGCGCGGCCTGCTCAAACACTGGAACATGGTCCTGATCATCCTGACCTACGCGCTGGTGATCTTCGGCACCTTCCTGACCCGCTCCGGCGTGCTTTCCTCCGTTCATGCCTTTGCAAACAGCCCCATCGGCCCGCTGTTCATGTCATTCGTTTCGCTGACCCTCATCGTATCCGTCCGCCTGCTCATCCAACGCTGGCCCGAACTGAGAAGCGAAACCGAAATGAAATCCATGCTCTCGCGCGAGGCATTCTTCCTTTTCAACAACCTGCTCTTCATGGGCATCCTCATCGTCTGCTTCTGGGGAGTCATCTCGCCGCTGGCTTCGGAACTTTTCACCGGCACAAAGATCACCGTCGGTCCTCCCTACTATGAACGGGCAACGGGCCCGCTGTTTGCCGGTCTGCTTTTCCTGATGGCAATCGCGCCGCTTTCGGCATGGGGACATTCCACGATTCAGACCCTCGGCCGCGCCTTGTGGAAGTCGGCTCTCGCCGCCTCTCTCCTGACCCTGGGGCTGGTCTTCACCTACACAACCAATCCCTACGCCCTGACCGGGTTCTTCCTCATCGCCTTCGTGTTGTTTGCCACTTTGCATGAATTCTGGCGCGGCGCAAACGCGCGGATGAGATCGCAGAACGAGAACTTCTTCGCCGCGCTGGGACGATTAATGGGACGCAACCGCAGACGCTACGGCGGATACATCATCCACATCAGCATGGCGTTGATGGCCATCGGCATCCTCGGCATCGAAATCTTCCAGATCGAAACGCAGGGGACGGTCGCGGCGGGAGAGTCGCTCAACCTCGGCGATTACCGCGTGGAATACCGCGAACTGGCTTCGTGGGACGATTTCGGCGCGGGCGTGAACTACACGCGCTCGGTCGTGGATATTTACGAGAACGGCGTTTACATCGGAAAACTCCACCCGCGCATTGATTATTACTACGAATCCCAACAGAACATGACCATCCCCGGCCAGCACGCCACATTCAAAGACGACCTTTACATCCTGCTGGTGGACTGGCAGCCCGTCTCCCACGAAGGAGCGACATTCAAAATCTTCGTCAATCCGCTGGTCAACTGGCTGTGGATCGGATGCCTGGTCTTCCTGTTCGGGCTGATCTTCGCCGCCTGGCCCGACAAAGACCCGGCCGATGAACCCGTCCGGCGCAAGGTTGGCGTGGCGGGCAGGCAGGCGAGCGCGGCGGATTAAGGGTAATGGATAATTGGGAAATAGTGAATAGTGAATAGCGGATAGTGAATAGTGAATAGTTAAATAGTCATCGCTGATTGGCGACTGATGACTGATAACTTTGACAAAGGTATCAATGAAAAAAACGCTTATTATCCTTTCGATTGTTCTGGCGTTCGGCGCATTCTTTACTGGCGTTGCCTTCGCCCAGGACTCCACCCCCAGCGACGACGAAGTGAACGCAATTGCCAAACAGTTGTACTGCCCGGTCTGCGAGAACACGCCGCTGGATGTCTGCCCGACCGAGGCCTGCCGCCAATGGCGCGAGTTGATCCGCGATATGCTGGCGGAAGGCAAGAGCGAGCAGGAGATCAAGGATTATTTTGTGGCGAACTACGGCGCGCGCGTGCTGGCTGAACCTCCGCGCAAGGGATTCAACTGGTTTGTTTATATCGTCCCGCCGGTGTTGATCTTGATAGGCGCGGCCATTCTCTTCAACTCGTTCCGGGCGTGGACCAGGCCCAAATCCGCCGCGCCAGGCTCAGGTCGGGAAAAAGAGGCGGGGGTTTCCTCCAGCGACGACGAATATATCAAACGTCTGGAAGAGGAATTGAAGAACAGGAAGTAACATCCTAAGACCTGACAGGTTTCCAAAACCTGTCAGGTCTTGTTCTCGGAGAATGGAATGACAGAGACAACAACTCCAGCGAAAAAAAGCGTGCCGCTGTGGGCGCAGATCGCCATTTGGGCGTTTCTGGCGGGTTTGCTCATCCTGGTTCGGTTCGGGCTGAGCCGCGCCAGCAACCCAATGGCGGAGATCGGCCAACCTGTGCCGGATTTCGATCTTGTGTATTTTGAAGGCTACGAATACAACGGCGCGGCTGAAATGAAACTTTCAGATCTGCGCGGCAAGATCGTGGTCATTAACATCTGGGCGTCGTGGTGCAAACCGTGCGAGCAGGAAGCGCCCGAGCTGGAGGAGGCATGGGGGTTATACAAGGAACGCGGCGACGTGGTCTTCATCGGCGTGGATTATGTGGACACGCCCGAAGGCGCGTTCGGCTATTTGAAAAAATTCGGCATCACCTTCCCCAACGCGCCCGATTTGGAATCCGCCATCTCCAGCATTTTGAACAGGCAGATGGGCGTGCCGGAAACCTACCTGATAGACCGCGCAGGCGTCCTGCGTCAGATCAAGATCGGGCCGTTCGCATCCATCGCGGAAATTCAGGCGTTTGTCGCCAACGCGGAATAGGGGAAAAATGGGATTGGGTTCTCTCTTTCTTCTCCTGGCGGTCTTCATCGTCGTCGGCGTCTATCTATACGCGCCGTTCATGTCCAAGCCGCGCAAACTTTCCACCGATGAAATGCACAAGGCTTCGGCGTTGAAAGCCGAACGCGACCGCGTCATCAGTTCGCTTCAAGAACTGGACTTCGACTTTAAGCTCGGCAAAATTCCAGAGGAGGATTACCCCCCCCAACGCGCGGAACTTTTAAAAAAAGGGGCGGAGATTCTACGCCAACTGGATGAACTGGAGTCAGCCTCTCCCACACGGACCGCCGAAGCGCGCATCGAAAAAGCCGCCGCCGCCAAACGCGCCGACTCCGCATCCGACGGCGCAGGGTTCAGCGACGACGAGATCGAAGCCATGCTCGCCGCAAGACGTAAACAGCACAAAAGCAAACCCGCCGGGTTCTGTCCAAAGTGCGGCAAGCCTGTCCTCGCCGCCGATAATTTCTGCCCGTCGTGCGGGAAGTCTTTGAAGTAATTGGTAATTGGTAATTGGTAATTGGTAACTGGTAATTGGTAATCAGAGATTATCTGAAAACTCAAACTTGGAATCTTTTTTTCCGCTAACCTACGCCAATCCGCGCGAATTTGGAACCGATTCGCGAAAATTCGTGAAGATTAGCGAACGAAGATTTCTCTTTGAAGGGTTTTCAAACGCCTTCTTAACCAATCTCTATTCTCTAATCTCTAATCTCTAATCTCTATTCTCTAATCTCTATTCTCTATTCTCTAATCTCTATTCTCTATTCTCTCCATCGAGGAATCATGACCTTACGCCACATCATTTTATTCGCGCTTGGCGCAATCCTTCTCGCCGCGTGCAACATGACTCTCGCGGCGGATGTCACGCCTCCGCCGGGATACGTCCCACCCACGCCGGTTCCAACCCTGGGCCCGCTATTCCCACATCAAGCGCCGGATGTCGAGAACGGCAAAGCCATCTACGCCGCAAAATGCGCGGCATGTCACGGCGAAAGCGGTTTGGGCGACGGCGAACAAAGCAAAGACCTGCCCGTTTCGGTCATCCCCATCGGCCTGCCCGAATTCTCGCGCGACGCGACGCCCGCGCAATGGTACGCCGTCGTCACGCAGGGCAACCTCGAACGCTTCATGCCGCCCTTCAACAGCCTGAGCGATCAGGAACGCTGGGACGTCGTCTCCTACGCGCTCACCCTGCACGTCACGAACGAACAGATCGAACTCGGTAAAACCCTGGTCGAACAAAATTGCGCCGATTGCGCGGAAACCTTCGCCAATCTTGAAACGATGTCGGCCTTATCCGAAGACGATCTTGTAAAAATCATCCGCGAAGGGAACGACAACCTGCCCGCCTTTGGGAGCGGATTCAGCGAAGAAGAAGCGTACGCCGCCGCGGCATTTATCCGCGCGTTGACGTTTGCGCCTCCTCCCCCGCCCGCAGTTGAATCAGCGACCCAGACTCCCGTCGCCGCCGAAGCGGGGACTGCAACAGAAAACGCGTCCCAGCCTGAAGGGACGCAGGAGGCGGGCGCGGGCGTCATCAAAGGTCAAATCGAGAATCGTTCCGGCGAAACGCTTCCATCCGATATAAAAGTCACGCTTCATGGATTCGATCACGGCGCAGACCCGGGCGCGGGTCCGACCGAGTTCCTGAACGAACAGGGCGCGGTCAACGCCGACGGCAGTTATGTCTTTGAAACCACGCTTGTCGAAAATCAAATTTACATCGTCGAAATAACGGTCAACGGCATCGCCTATAAATCCGCGATGGCGGTCGTCCCGGCCGCGGCGACCGAACTGACCATCGAGCCGATTGTCATTCACCCGGTCACGGACGACATCGGCGTTTTGAAAGTGGAGGAACTGCAAATCTACTTCGATCTCGCAAGCGAAGAGGCGCAGATCTTCTCGGTATATTTCATCCGCAACGACAGCGACCAGACGCTGACGATTGAAATGCGCGACGGGCAGACGATCCCGTTCATCTCGTTCCCCGAAGGCGCGGCTGGGCTGGGTTACGAAACCACCGACAGCAGCGCCGGGTTCGTCTCCACTGAAAGCGGGTTTGCCCTGCCGCCCAATGAAGAAGCGTATGGTTTAATTGCTTTTGCGTCCATTCCAAAATCGGAGAAAATCAAAATCGTCCAGCCCGCCATGCTCCCCATCGGCGCCGTCTCGCTCTATCTGCCCGAAGGCGTGAGCGCCGAAGGCGATACGTTGACGGACGGCGGCATTCAAGACTTGCAGGGCGCGAACTTCCACGTTTACACCGCCGCCCCGGTTGAAAAAGGCGGCGCGCTCGAATTCACCCTGAGCGGCAAGCCCGCCACTGTGACCGAATCGCCGGACATCACCCAGAATCAGACCGTGTTGATCGGCGTCGGCGGGCTGGGCATTGCGCTCATCGCCGCCGGAGTGTGGATGTACCTGCGCGACCGGAAGAAACTCGATGAAGAAGACGAGGACGACGAAGACACCTTTGAAGACGCCGAATCGAATCTGGACGCCATCATCGCCCTCGACGATCTGCACCGCGCCGGAAAGATCGGCGACGAAGCGTATAAAAAACGCCGCGAAGAGTTGATGGGCGCGTTGAAGAGGAATTAACGTCATTGCGAGGAGGAGCGAAGCGACGACGAAGCAATCTCCCCGCAACAGCAGATTGCTTCGGGCAAAGAGCAAGAACGCCCTCGCAATGACGGAAAGATACCCATGATCGAAGTCAAAAAACTCGTCAAACGCTTTGGGTTGAAGACCGTCCTCAAGGGCGTGGATTTCAACGTCCAGCCGGGGGAGTTTGTGGCGTTGCTCGGGCCGAACGGCGCGGGCAAGACCACCTTTTTGCGGATTCTCGCCTCGCTCTCGCGCCCAAGCCTGGGGAGCGTCAAAGTGGCGGGATACCCGCTCCCGAACGAATCGGCCAAAGTCCGCGCAAGGTTGGGCGTCGTCTCGCATCTGCCGCTCCTTTATCCCGATTTAACCGCCGAAGAAAATCTCGACTTCTACGCGCGCATGTATGGAATTAACAATCGCCATGTACGAATTACCGAAGTCCTTCAAATGGTCGGGCTCGAACCCCGCCGCCGCGACCTCGTGCGCACTTTCTCGCGCGGGATGCAGCAACGGCTCGCCATCGGCCGGGCGATTCTCCACGACCCGGACGTTGTCCTCTTCGACGAGCCTTACACCGGTTTGGATCAGGACGCTTCTGAAATGTTGGATGAAGTTCTGCGCTCCGTCGCCGCAAAGGGGCGCACCGTAGTCATGACCTCTCACGACCTCGCCCGCGCCGAAGACCTCGCCACCCGTTTCGATGTCTTATCCCGCGGAGCGATCGCCGCCTCCGGCACAAAGGACGATTTCAAAAACTCGAACCTGCTGGACTTTTACAGGCGGAGTTTGGAGAATAGAGAATAGAGATTAGAGAATAGAGATTAGAGATTAGTTGCCGTCCGCCAAATGAGTGCTGACGACAGTGCAAGAAAGATAAGCGCCAAATGATCGCTTACAACAGGCGCTTGCCGACGAATGGAAAATCGAATTGTTTGATCAGGTGACCGTGCGAATAGGTT
>WBZO01000971.1_pt1 | contig 50668 bp, 40 predicted proteins | sample 5204261 | NCBI WGS metagenome assembly WBZO01 (sample SAMN12412400, study PRJNA552823) | activated sludge metagenome | isolation source: activated sludge from anammox sidestream of wastewater treatment plant... | place: USA: North Carolina | collected 2017-09
ACGGTTTCGTTCTTTGGCCAGAACAGCCAAGCTGTCAGTATCCGATCGGAAGTGGAATAGAGCATCTCTTTGATGGCGGACTTTATGTTGGTGGTTTTATAAGAGGTGTTGGTGGTCCTTTTGTAACTACTGGAGCAGTTGATGCGGCTTCAGTTTCAGCAAGAGGAGGAGGATTTGAATTCACGAATATTGCTGGCAGTCGTGTAAAGGAAAGATCATCGCTATTTGATTCCAGATTTTTTAGCCCCGCTGCAATTTCTCACCAGGATTTTCTGATGGATTATTCAGATACCAGCAGAGTTTTTCTAAATGGCGAACCAATCATTGATCACAATCCACTTGGAATTGCTGTGCATCAGGAAACGTATGCCTGGAATTTTCCATTCGCTAACTTCTTTGTAATATTTAATTACTGGATTAAAAACGTCAGTAATAGAAATATTGATAGCGTATTTGTTGGAATGTGGACAGATGCGGTCGTTCGTAATACAAATATAACAGGCAGACCATCAGGCAGCGCATTTTTCAACAAGGGTGGTGATGGTTATAATGATTCAATTAAAATGGCTTATGAATTTGATGCTGCCGGTGATCTTGGATTTAGTGATAGCTATATCGGGGTTCTTCATTGTGGATCAGATCCAAAATTACCTGAGAAATTTCCAGTTGGATTAATTGATTCAATACCTTCAGTCAATTTTGTTACCTGGCAATTTAGGAATGTAGATGATCCCGATTTTTTTGCACCTCAGAATGATTTTGATCGTTATGGAAAACTGAGAGGTTATTTCAGCGGAACTAGTCGATGGAAAGATGGTATCACACCACAGCAAATAAAAACACCTTCCAATAGATCAATTCTTATTACAAACGGTCACTTCCCGACAATTGAACCTGGTGATTCAATAAATGTTGTATTTGCAATAGTGTGCGCTAAAAAATTTGGTCCTGATCCTGCAAACCTCGATACAGAAGAACAAAAAACAAATTTATATATAAATGCAGATTGGGCGTTACGTGCTTACTTCGGTGAAGATAAAAACAGAAATGGAATTCTTGATCCTGGAGAAGATCTTGATTCTAACGGAAAAATAACTCGTTATATTCTGCCAGCACCTCCGGCTGTTCCTGTAGTCAAAGTAATTCCAAAAGATCGTGAAGTTGAAATTTACTGGGATAAACGAGCTGAATTATCTATTGATCCGATATCAGGCAAACAGGATTTTGAAGGATATAAAATTTACAGAACACAAGCGGGATTTGATCTTACTCAGGGCGGGCAGGATATTTTTAATTCATTAGTAACACTTGCTCAATTTGATAGTGCTGGTAACGGTGTTTCATTTGATACCGGATTTGAATTTGTTGAACTGCCTGAGCCAGTTACTTTTCCGGGTGATACAGTTCAATATTATTATAAATATAAATTGACGAATCTTTTAAACGGATGGCAATATTTATTTGCTGTAAGCGCATTTGATGAAGGTGATCCTGAAAATAATCTCGATATACTCGAATCATCACCGTTAGCAAATTTTCAAAGAGTACTTCCCGGAACTCCTTCTACTGACGATCCGGATATACAAATCGGTGTTTATCCAAATCCATATTATGGAAATGCAATATGGGATGGAAGTTCTGAGCGATTACGGAAAATATATTTCTTTAATCTTCCTTCCGATTGTCAGATTACGATTTATACTCTTTCAGGCGATGTCGTAAAACGAATTGATCATACTTCATCAAGTAATAGTTCGGAAGTAAGATGGTTTGAAACTTATGCACCTGATGGTAAGCAAAAATTTGCAGGAGGCGAACATGCCTGGGATCTGTTAACAGATAATGAACAGGCAATTGCAACAGGGATGTACTTATTCACTGTTAAAAACAATAATAGCGGTGATATAAAAACGGGAAAATTTTTAGTAATTAAATAAAAGGAGTAAAAAATGAAAAATATTTTTTCAATTCTGGTATTTTCATTCGTTTGTTTTGTCGGATTTATATCTGCACAAACTCTGGTGACAATTGAAGAAGTTCAGCATCAGGATTCAGTTTCATTACTGACTAATGGTGATTTGCCATCACCGCTCAATGGTCAGACTGTTAAACTGAGAGGTGTAGTGATGGTTAGTCCATTAGTTAATCCGCAAACAGATCGCAGACCAATAGTATGGGCGGGTTCAAGATGGGTTACATATTTGCAGGATCCAGATGGACTAGTTTACGACAGATTTGATGGAATTAATGTAGTACAACAGGATACGACCGGTGCAAATCAGGGAACTTTTTTCGATCTTATAGATACAGCTCAGGTTGTTGAGATTACTCTGAAAGTTGCTGAATTCAACAACACTACTCAAGGAGATGTTTTATTGACTCCCGTTACTCCAGTTAGTATCATTCAACAGTTGCCAAAAAGACCTGATCCGATTGAGTTGAGCATTACTGATTTTTATGATGACAGTGTTCTTGTGTTATCTGAAAAATATGAAGGTGAATATGTAATTCTAAGGAATGTCATCACCAGCGACCGAAATACTAGTAATGGTACATTCAGAATTAACGATGCAAACGGTAATTATATGTACATGTATGATCAGTCAGGATATTTTACTTTGAGATCACATCGTTTGACTGGTTTAACTACTTATCAGCCTCCGGTTGATGGAACTACTTTAAGTTACATTCGCGGTCTTATTCAAACTAGATTTACAGGTACCGCAATCGGTTATCATATTATTCCATTATATCCGGGAGATATTCAGATTGGAGTTACACCTCCAAGTATTAGTACGGTAAAAAGAAACCTGGCACATGTTTTAACAAATCAATCAGTAAACGTTTCAGCTAATGTTACAGATGATGGAAACGTTGATTCGGTTAAACTTTATTATCGTATTGATGGTGGAAATTATTCTGCTGTTAATATGACACCTGGAAGCGGTAGCAGTTATTCAGGTACAATTCCGGGAGTAAATAGTGACTCAGCTTTAGTTGATTATTACATCTGGTCAAAGGATAATGATGGAAATGTTTCCACGATGCCAGCAGCAATTTCAAATGTTCAGTATTTCTATTTAGTATTGAATAGAGATGTAACTATTCAGGATGTTCAGTATAATCCTTTTGGCACTGATGTGAGTGGTTATAATGGATACAGAGTTCCACTGACAGGAGTTGTTACTGCTGATACAAATGATTGTACGCCAACTTATGCATTAAGAATTTATATGCAAAACGGTCAGGGTCCATGGAGTGGAATTCAAGTTGGAACAAGAGGTACAAATGGCAGTACGATTCGTGGATTTCAAAAAGGTCAGTTAGTTACAGTCAATGGTCTTGTATGGGATGAATCCATCACTCCAACTTTTAATGTTACAAGAATTGATAGTATAACGAGTGTTCAGATAATTTCTTCAGGTAATCCATTACCAACACCTGAAATCGTACAAACAAATACAATCGGAACTGGCGGGTTTGGTGAAGTTCAAAGAGAACAATGGGAAAGTGTACTTATCCGATATAATAATGTGACTGTTACTAATGAAAATGCAGACTTCCCAAGCAACTTTGGTGAAATGTACGTGAGTGATGGCAGCGGTGATACAAGAGTTGAACTTGAGGACGGAAATCATGATTATCATAACCTTTCGGATCCGACAAGACTTTATTATGTAAAAACCGGAAGCACTTTCGATGCACTTCAGGGTATCCTGTATTACTCTTTTGGTAATTACAAACTTGTTCCAAGAAACAACGATGATTTCATCGGATACGATCCGGTAAGTGTAGAAAATGAAGGTACTATTCCGGATGAGTATCAGCTTTCGCAAAATTATCCTAATCCGTTCAATCCTGCTACAAGAATTAATTTCTCACTTCCATTTGAATCGAATGTGAGATTGAGTGTTTTCAATATTCTTGGTCAGGAGATTAAAATTCTTGTTGATAACCAGGTTCAACCAGTTGGCAATTATAATCTTACATTCGACGCCAGCGATCTTCCATCCGGAATTTATTTTTACAGATTGATTGCTTCTTCATCAGAAGATAACGGACGGAATTTTGTTGATGTTAAAAAGATGATGCTGATAAAATAAGATATGGAAGAACCCTCTTCAACCGGAGAGGGTTCATCCTCTTGAATAATTAAAAATGTCTGATAAAAATCTTTTACTGATAATATTTCTTGCAATTGTTTCTTTGTTCATGATTTCCTGCAAAGAGGAAATCGTAGGAGTTAAAAATAAAAATCAGGCTCCCGAAACAAGTGTATCGTTGTATCCGGATAGTGTAATCATTCCGCAGCAAACAAGATTGTTAGTAAGCTGGTGGGGAGATGACCCTGATGGAATAATAAGAGGATTTTATTTCAAATGGAACGATGAACCATGGCAGTTCACAGCAGGTAATGATAGTTTATTTTCACTCAAGATTGGTGCAAACGATACAACGTTCAGATTTAATATTTCTGCTGCCGATGCTGAGGGAAATGGAAAATATGATAATCAGATTTTTCAGAATGGAATCAATTTCGGTCCTGAACCATTCATTGATAAAAATGGCAATGGTATTTGGGACAATAATGAAAAATATTATGACATTGGTTTGATTGATGCAACGCCGGCGGAATTTTTATTCCCGTTAAAAAATTCTGCACCGACAATACAATGGAACGAACTAAGTTTTCTTCCTGATACGTCTTTTCCTGTAATGTCTTTCGGCTGGATCGCCGATGATATTGATGGTGTTGAATCAATACTAAAAATTAATATTGCATTAAACGATACTTTAAATCCCGCTAATATCATTTCTCTCGATGGAAGAGTCAGAACAATAACAGTGAGAACTAATGAGTTTACTTCCCAGAATCCGTTAATGGAAATATTAATCGAAGGGCAGGAGAATAATATTAATCCGGAAAAACTGCCGGGGCTGTTATTTAATGACTTGAATTATTTTTATGTTCAGGCTGAAGATATCTCGGGTGCAAAATCCAGGTTCATTAAACTTCCCGGAGATGATCCAAATGATTATTGGTATGTAAAAAAACCTGTAAGTAATTTTCTTGTTATTGATGATTATGCTGCCGCTGATAATGCTAATGTAGCAGCATTTTATGCAGCAATGTTCGATAGTCTTGGTTTATCCGGCAGTTATGATGTTTATAGCGACCTAGATTCGATTCCATTTAAAAATGTAACTTTCCTAGAAACAATTAAATTGTTCGATTATTTATTTTGGTATTCAGATAATAATCCTTCAATTGATTTAGCTTCATTCTCCACACAGAAATATTTGAGTCAAGGAGGTAAAGTTGCTTTCTCAATGCAATTTCCTCAAACTGTTGATCCTGTTGAACTGCAAAGTTTTATTCCGATTATTTCAGATAGTATTGGATTAAAAGTTTCGCTTTTGCCCGGAACTAATGTTGTCTCAGATACTACAGATCCATTGTATCCAAATTTAAAGCTCACAATAAATGTATTTCGCGTTAAATCGTTTTATCTGAATGAACTTGTTGCTAATCCTATTTATTATTATCTGAATGGTGAATTGCCGGGGTTTGCCGGATTTACAAATATTGGCTTGACTGAATTTTTTATCGCTCTGCCGCTTGATAAATGTAATGGAAGTGGAAATGTTAAAGCGCTTCTTCAAAAAGTTTTTTTCGTTGATTTTGGAATAACAAGATGAAGAAAACTTTACTGCTATTCTTTTTATATACTTTTACTCTTGCAGCCCAGCAAACGGGAACTCTAACAGGAAATGTTACTGATGCAGCAACCGGCGAAACTCTACCCGGTGTAAATATTATTTTAAAAGGCACATACTTCGGTGCTGCGACCGATTTAAACGGAAACTTCAGCATCACAAACATTCCGGTTGGAATTTACAATGTTGATATTTCATTGATTGGTTACAAAACTTATCAGTACACAGGAACTAAAATCGAAACGAATAAAGCTACCAGAATGGATGTTAAACTTGAAGAAACAGTATTAACACTTGAACAAGATATCGTCGTGATTGGTGAAAAGCCTTTAATGGATGTAGAAGAAACACAAAGTAAAAGAACAATATCGAAGGAAGAGATAGATCAGCTTATTGTTGAGAATGTTCAGAATATAGTTTCGCAGCAAGCAGGAGTAGTTGTTAACAATTCAAATGAAGTTCATATTCGCGGCGGAAGAACTTATGAAAATGCTTTTCTGCTCGATGGTGTTTCTGTTCAGGATCCGATAGCTGGGACAGGTTTTGGACTTCAGTTAAGTGCTTCTTCAATTGAAGAAGTTGAGGTTATTACCGGCGGATTTAATGCTGAATATGGTCAGGCAACATCAGGAATAGTTAACGTAAAAACAAAAGAGGGGAGTGAAAAATATAGCGGATCACTAACTTATAAACGCGATAATTTTGGTAATACATCTTCCGATCATGTTTTTAACATTGATGTTCTTGAAGCCAACTTTAGCGGACCTGAACCGATAACCTCTTTTTTGCTGCCAGTGGTGGGTTTAAACATTCCCGGCGAATTTACATTCTTCACTAACTTTTATGGCGGAATCAGTGATGGTATTACTCAAGGATATTATAAATCTACTGCTGATCAACTCATCTCATCAACATTCGGTGGAAGCAGATATGCACCGCGTGAAGAAAATAGCTGGTTCTGGCTTGCAAAATTATCTTACCTGTACTCACCAACTTTGAAATTCAATTATTCATTTAATCAATCCGTTAACATTAATCAAAACTCACAATCGCTACAATCTAATCTTGAGTATGTAGAACCATCACCCGGTTATCAATTTACATTTCAAAATCTTTTAGATAATGCGAATACTTTTACGCATAACAATATCTATCATAGTTTTACTACAACCCACACGTTGAATTCCAGAACTTACTATGAATTTAAAGCAAATTACTTTTTCACAAATCTTAGAGGTGATGCTAACGGTCTCTATTATAATTTGTATAACGAACCAAAGGATATTGTAAACTTTCCTATTGAATACTATAATGAAGAATTTGATACAATAGGAGTTATCCCCGGTGACGGATTCTGGGATGTTGGAAATCCATTTACCTGGCACGATCATTTTCTCGAAGAGTTTTCATTGAGAGGTGACTTAACAAGTTTCTTCGATGAAATGAATAAATTCAAAACCGGGTTTAATATGCAGTTCCAGGAAATGCAGGTAGTAGATATTTACAAACCCTGGATTGGTGAGCTTGGATTGAATAACGATATCTACACAGTTTATCCGGCACTTGGTGCTTTCTACGCACAGGATAATATAAACTTCGGTGGTATGATCTTAAATTTTGGGCTTCGTCTTGATTATTGGTTCCCCGGAAAATATGTTGATGATGCCGTAGCTGATACTAATGTTATCACAATTCCCGATCAGATCAGGGATGCATATTATGAGGATACTTATGGATGGTTTAGTGATAGAAGATTTAAAGCAAGATTGAGTCCGCGATTAGGAATTTCACACCCTGTATCTGATTTCCAAACGCTTTTCTTTTCGTACGGACATTTCAGCAAATGGCCAAAGCCTCAATTTGTTTATGCAAAATTAAATCCCGTTAGTGCACAATCATCTTTTCAGAAATTTGGCAATCCAAATCTTAATCCTGAAACCACAGTAGCTTATGAATTAGGTTTGAAAACACAATTCACTCCGGACGATGTTCTTACAGTAACAGCCTATTACAAAGATATTTATGATTACGTTAGCACAAGGTCTGCCAGGATAACTTCTGCACGTTTTGCTGCTGAAAGTTTTATTACTTATGTAAATACAGATTATGCACGTTCAAGAGGATTGGAAGTTGAATTCAGAAAAAGAATTGGCAGATGGTTTAATGGTCAGGCTTCATTTGCATATTCAATTGTTACTGGTAAAAGTTCTTCTGCTGAAGAAGGTGTTCTTATCGCTCGTGGTGATTTAGAAGAATCAATCCGTGAAGAGTATTTATCATGGGATAGACCAATTACAGCATCATTATCTATCAACTTCTTTGCTGAGGAAGGTAGTTTTGGATTCGCTGAGGGAATAATTGATAACTGGAGTATGTACATCAGAACATTTTATCAGTCAGGAAAAAGATATACACCTGCAGTATTTACAGGATCAATTGATAATCAGGGTAGAAAAGAATATGAGTACGTGCGTGGTGAACGCTACACAGAAATTGGAGATGACTGGTTTTATGTTGATCTGAACTTTGAAAAATATTTTGATCTCAGCGGATTAAGCTTTTCAGTATTCCTGGAAGTTAATAATCTGCTTGACAATAGAAATTCAACAATAATAAATCCAGTAACCGGAAGAGCATACGAATATGGCGACGATGTTCCTGGCAGTTGGAATGATCCGCGATATCCGGATTTGCAGGCTCCAATTACACCTTATCCTCTCAATCCGGCAAGATATTTATCAAAGCGTAATCTGAAATTTGGAGTGACTTTTACTTTCTAAATGAAAAATTTGTTTTACATATCGCTCATATTCATAATTATGACGGATGTTATGTTTTCACAACTTTTTCCAGTTCTTGGAGATCAGCGAGCGGGAATTTCAACAGCACAATTTTTAAAAATTGGAGTTGGGGGTAGGGCAGCAGCTCTCGGTGAATCATTTATTGCAATTTCAGATGATGCCTCGGCTCTTTACTGGAATCCTGCAGGTTTAGCACAGTTTAATAAAAATCAATTAATTATTTCGCATAATATCTGGGTTGCTGATATCAATCATGATTTTATTGGCGCTGTATATCATTTGGATAGTGAAAATTCGTTTGGCGCTTCTCTGACTGCGGTTACAATGGATGATATGCCAGTGACAACTGAGTTTGCACCTTTTGGAACTGGTGAATATTTTAGTTTTACTGATATCGCAATATCGCTGTCTTATGCAAGGAGAATGACTGATCAATTTAGTTTTGGCGGAACTGTTAAGTATGTTGAAGAATCTCTGGATAAATTAAAAATGCGTGGAGTGATGATAGATTTGGGTACGTTTTATAGAACAGGTCTTGGTTCAACACGATTTGCGGTAACGGTATCTAATTTTGGTGCTGAACTGGCGCCTGATGGTGATGTTGTTTTAATCGGGAACAGAACAAATTCTGAATGGCAGTCTTTTGCACCACCGACAATATTCAGAGTTGGTTTTGCGTTTGAGCCTTATGAAACTGAAGAACACAGAATAACAACATCAATTCAACTTAATCATCCGAATGACAACAGCGAAAACATTGTTTTGGGAGCAGAGTATGCATGGCAGAAAATGTTCTTCCTTCGGGGTGGTTATAAATTTAATGTTGATGAGCAAAATTATTCTTTCGGGCTCGGATTAAATGTACCTCTTAGTATTGCTGAGTTCACACTTGATTATGCTTTTACGAATTTCCAGAGATTAGGTTCAGCTCATAGATTTTCAATTATGCTTGGACTATAATGAATTTTCAAAAAAAATATAAACTCATTCTATTATATGCACTTATAAGTTTCTTCACAAGTTGTGCGGAGAAGTTTGATCTCACAGACATTGATACCGGAAATGGAAATATTAATATAGGAGGAGATACGGTTTATGTTCAAATAAAACCTGTTTGGGATGGATTCAACAGACCACAGGATGTGATGGTTGGACGAGAACCGTTTATCTATGTTGCAGATACCGATAATGATCGCATCGTTATGATGAATCTTAATGGTGATATTTTAGGAGCAAGATCAATAAAACATCCGGTTGCTCTTGCTCAGGATTACAGACTCAATCTGATTGTATGTGCACAGTTTGATACTTTGGTGGGCGGTCAAAGTCAAACTTTTAGTGCTGTCTATAAATTTGATTTGGTTGCTTCATCGCACCAATTAAATACTGCACCGGTTAAAAAGTTACTTCCTCGAACTGCTGATCTGAATAGACCTTTGGTCGAATACACTGGAACCTGTGCTTTCTATAACAATGTTTTTTATATTGCTAGGAAAGGTCCAAACAATACAAGTTTTGTTGATCCAGATAATTCAATTTTAATCTTCAGTCCGAAAAAATTACTGGGTATCCCAAGCAATGAGGACACTCTTATTGGAAGAGTTCCAAACATTGATCCATTAGGTCAGGGTGTGGTTTCAGCATACAATATAAGCTCGCTTACATCATTCAATGATCAGACTATTGATATGATCGTAACATTGACAGGCGAGAATAGTTTTAAATCTCAGTGGTTTGAATATGTAATTACACCTGTTGATCAAAGATATCTGAGTAATTTTTCTCCTAACTCGGTTTCATTCATGATACCAAATAAATTCCAAAGACCCGAAGGAAGTGCGGTTGATAGAAGTTTAAACATTTTTATTGCAGATGCGGGTAGAGACAGCATTTACAAGTTTAATTCCTTTGGGGATGAACTTCAATCATTTGGAACTTTCGGTTCTGATTCCTTTAATGAACCTCATGGAGTTGCGTTCTTCGATAAAACACTTTATGTTGCCGACACAGGTAATAACAGAATACTAAGATTCATTTTATCAACAGAACAATAATGAGCGTTTAATGAAAAATGTAATAAAACTTTTATTGCTTTTACTCGCATTTCTGACAGTTATATCTTTTCCTCAGGAAAGAGTAAAAGTATTGACTTATAATATTCTCAACTATCCAAATTTTTCAAGCGAAAAAGATTCATTGTTTGAACTCATTTTTGACGAAGCCGCACCGGATATAGTTGCTGTTCAGGAAATATTATCTCAATTTGGTGTGAACTCGTTTCTTAATAATGTTTTGGGAAGTAAATTTAAAGCCGCGACCTTCTTTGATGGACCTGATACTGATAATGCGCTTTATTACAAAGATTCAATTTTAACGTTGTTGACCGCTGATATTATTACAAATACACCAAGATATATTACAAGGTATGTAATTCAACATAAGTTTACTCAGGATATTTTTATTGTTTACATCGCTCATTTTAAAGCAGGGAATACTCCTGCAGATGAAACTACCAGAGAACAGGAAGCTGCACGGTTAAGAATATATACTGATCAACTTTCACCCGGCACAAATTTTATAGTAGTAGGTGATTTTAACCTTTATCGATGGTCGGAACCAGCGTATTTGAGATTATTGGATCAGGCAAATCCAGGTTATTTTCTCGATCCTGTGAACAGACCAGGAAATTGGCATGACGCATCTCAATTTTCAGATTTACATACTCAATCCACCAGAACATTACAGTTGCCTGATGGAGGGTCAACAGGTGGATTGGATGATAGATTTGACTTTATACTTGTTTCTCAGTCATTAAAGAGTCCTGGTGGTGTTGATTATGCAGAAGGAACTTATTGGGCTTATGGTAATGATGGGCAGCATTTTAATCAACAAATTGTTAATCCTCCGTATCCAATTTCAGAAGAAATTGCATTCGCATTGCATAAAGTTTCTGACCATTTGCCAGTAGTAGCCGAATTTAATTTTGGTGTCGTCAACGACGTAGAGAATGAACAAGATCCATCAACATTATCTTTTAATCTATATCAGAATTATCCTAATCCATTCAACCCATCAACTAAAATATCTTTCACAATTCCTGCAAATAGATCAGGTGAAAATCAATTTGTCAATCTTGCAGTCTTTGATATTTTGGGAAGAGAAGTAGCCCGGCTAATCAATGAGGAAAAATCTCCCGGAAATTATACTGTAGAATTTAATTCGGGTGAACTACCAAGTGGTGTATATATCTATCGGCTATCAACTTCTGAAAATAACATATCAAAAAAGTTAACAATAATTAAGTAACTAATATTCTAAATACCTTCTATGAAAAAATTAATATTTCTTTTGCTGCTTTTGATTGTACCATATTTATTCAGCCAGCCAATTGTAATCAATGAATTATACAACTCGGTTGCAAATGATGAATGGATTGAACTGCTTGTTTTGGAAGACAGTCTGGATCTGAGAAACTGGGATATCAGAGATTTCAGCAGTGGTGGTTCTGCACAAGCGCCGTTAGTTTTTTCGAATAACAATCTTTGGAGCAATCTTCAAAAAGGTACGATCATTATTATAGCAAGACCGGAAAATGCTTTCAGTGAAGATTTTGACCCAAGCGATTATTTGCTGGTAATTAAATCAAACAACGCAATTTATTTTTCCGGTAATGTATTTTTAATTGCCGGAAGTTCGGAGGCTGTGCAAATCAGAAACACTTCGCAGACTCATGTCTTTGGTGTTTCCTGGGGTGCAGCAAATCAAAATAGCTTACCACAACCGAAAGTACATTTATCCGGAACATCTCCAAGCAATACTTCAGTCTATTTCAAGGAAGATAGCCTGCCAGAAATATTAGTGGCTTCTAACTGGGCAATGAACGGAACTGCAACAATGGGTGCTGGTAATACATCAACCAATATTGCATGGATACTCTCATTAAGAACAAAACCTGAAGGCTCAGGAATAGTATATCTTGAGCCATTAGTTGCTTCTGGAAGTTCTGTAGTTAACTTAAAGTTTATGTATAAAAGAGATATTCTGTACAATATTGATGCTCTGAAAATTATTTTTCCTGTTGGATTTTCGTGGTCACAAAATCCTGCTCAGATTTCGATTGAAAATTTCACAGCTTCTATAACGGTCGAATCAGATACAATCAGTTTTTCAAATGTAATTTTTCAAAATGATTCTGTTGTAATCACTATTCAGGATGTAACTACACCCACATTCACTGGTAAGTATAAATTTAAATTTCAATCGGGAATGGGTTCTGTTGTTGATGACGTAAATCCTTCACCGATACTCACAGTGTACGGTGATCCTATTCCAATTGCACAAGCAAAAGAAAATGATACATCAGGTGTTGCTGTTTATTACGGAAACCTTGTTTCGATAAGAGGAATTGTAGTTGTTGCAAATCAGTTTGGCAGCCCAAGTTATATTCAGGATAATAGTGCAGGCATTTCAATTTTCGGTTCAAGTTTTTCTGATTCTGTGCAAATAGGAGATGAAGTTCTGGTCTCCGGGACAATAACTCAGTTCAACGGTTTGAATCAATTAGAATTTCCTTTGTTGCATCAGATTATCAGTACAGGAAATACAGTTGAACCAATTTTAGCAACTCCGTTTGATCTTGCGCATGATGGACAAGGTGGTTTGGAAAATTTTGAAGGACGATTTGTAAGACTAAATAATGTACTCGTAACGGAATTAAACGGAACACCTGTTTCTAACTGGGCTTATAAAAATTACATGCTGACTAGTTCCAATTCTGCTGATACTGTGCAAATCAGGATTGATAATGGTACCAATATAATTGGTAGTGTTGCTCCTGCCGGAAGGTTTGATATAGTTGGAGTTCTTAGTCAATATAAAACCTCTCTGCCATTTATTGGTGGTTATCAGGTGATGCCAAGAATGTTAACTGACATTATTTCCAGTGGTCCTTTGTTTGAAGAATTTCCCGAAGAATCCGATTTGACGCCCGGTTCAATTACGCTGGATTGGAAAACAATAAATCCTGGAACTTCACGTGTTCGATATGGACTTACTCCAAACTATGAACTCGGTATTATCCAAATTGATGACAGCTTAAGAACTAATCACAGCATTACTGTTAGCGGATTACTGACTGCAACTATTTACAATTTACAAGCTTTCTCTGTTGCAAATTCAGATACAAGTTTTTCCGGCAACATTATTTCAAGTACAAGTTCGGATTTCCCGACAACCGGTGAAATAAATGTTTACTTCAATAAGAATGTTTATTTTGGGGTATCATCTGGTGTAAACGCAAATCAAAATGTTGATTTTCTAAGCAAGGCTGTCGAAAGAATAAATAATGCAAAACGATCTGTTGATGCTGCACTTTATAGTTTGAGTGGTTCAGTAGGAGATAATCTGGCGACTGCAATCATCAACGCAAAAAATCGCGGTGTTAAAGTTAGAATAATCGGAGAATATGATACCCGGAATTCAACATCTTACCAATCATTAATTAATAACGGAATTCCGTACATAAATGATCGCTTTGGTAATAATGATGGCAATGGTTTACAACATAATAAATTTTTTATAATTGATTATCGCGGTGGTTCGCCTGACAGCGTTTGGGTAATGACCGGATCGTGGAATCCGACAGATCCGGGGACTAATAATGATCGGCAAAATCTGATTGAAATTCAGGATGTTGCACTCGCTGGCGCCTACACAGTTGAATTCAACGAGATGTGGGGAAGTAATAATGAAGTTCCAAATGCTCAGTTCTCCAGATTTAGTTCAAGAAAGTATAATAATACACCGCATATTTTTAAGATTAATGGAAACAGAATTCAAAGTTATTTTAGCCCAAGTGACTTTACAAATTCCAAAATCGGAAAGACTTTAGGTAAAGCTCAAAAATCTATCAATGGAGCTGTTATGACAATTACAAGACGCGATTTAGCCGATACAGTAATCGTAATTAAAAATGACGGGAAGAAAACAAGATTAATTCTCAGCAACAATACCGATACAGGTTCGCAGTTCAGTTACCTTCAATCAAACGGAGTGGATATCCGGTTGAAAGGTTTTTCCGATGGGCTATTGCATCATAAATATGCTATTGTTGATGCTGAACCTTATGGATACCCCGCAACAGTAATTACAGGTTCACATAATTGGTCATCTTCTGCGGAAAACAGCAATGATGAAAATACAATCATTGTTCAGAATGACAGAGTTGCGAATTTCTATTTACAGGAATTTGCTGCTAGATATTACGAAGCCGGTGGTCTTGATTCAATTTTGATTTCTAGTATTGAAGATGAGTTTTCGGTTCCGAGTAGTTTTTTATTATACCAAAACTATCCAAACCCATTTAATCCAATTACGACAATCCGTTTTCAGATTCCATCGCGACAGAAGGTTGAACTCAAGGTTTATGATATTTTAGGAAGTGAAGTCGTTACATTGCTCAATGAAGAAAAGCTTGCGGGAATTTATGAAATAAAATTTAACGCTTCAGGTCTGTCGAGTGGCGTCTATTTTTACCAGATTAAGACGCAGGATTTTATACAATCTAAAAAGCTGATTTTACTCAAATAATCCTCAATTAATGAAGAGTGATTAAGATATCAGGTACGGTAATTATTGGGATATATTTATTCAATCTTTATTAAGAAATAAAACAGATTAATAGAGACTTCTGAATTATTATGAATGTGTCACTCTGAAGAGTCTCATTTTAATTTAAAAACCAGATATTTCACTCCTGCCTTGCCGGCAGGCAGGTCGTTCAATATGACAAATTAGAATTTTTCAGAAGTCTCTAATAATAATTCACATATCATTTTTATGCCTGTATTATTTGTTTAAGTTCCGTATCAACTTTAATTTTACAATTCAATTTTCTTAAAACTTTTCAGGGATAATAATGTCAGAAATCAAAGGAAAAATAATACAGGTAATTGGACCAGTTGTCGATGTGGAATTTGAGGAAGGTCATCTTCCGGATATTTACACTGCAATAAGAATACCTCGCACAACTACAGAAGGCGTAAAAGATGATTTGATTGCAGAAATACAGCAGCATCTTGGTGAAGATAGGGTAAGAGCCGTTGCGATGGATTCAACTGATGGATTGGTAAGAGGTATGGATGCATTTGATACCGGCGGTCCTTTATCAATACCTGTCGGTCCTGAAACTTTAGGAAGATTAATCAATGTTATTGGAAAACCAATTGATGGTTTGGGTGAAATCAAAACACAGAAATCATATCCTATCCACCGACCTGCTCCTGCATTTAAGAATCTATCTACAAATTCAGAAATGTTTGAAACAGGAATAAAAGTTATCGATTTGATCGAACCATACACAAAAGGTGGAAAGACCGGATTGTTCGGCGGTGCTGGAGTTGGTAAAACTGTTATCATACAGGAATTAATTCATAATATTGCTTCACAGCATGGCGGTTATTCAGTTTTCTCAGGTGTTGGTGAAAGAACACGTGAAGGAAATGATCTCTGGATGGAAATGAAAGAGTCAGGAGTTTTAAGCAAAACCGCTCTTGTTTTTGGTCAGATGAATGAACCTCCCGGTGCAAGATTAAGAGTAGGTTTAACCGGTTTAACTGTAGCAGAATATTTCCGTGATGAAGAGGGAAGAGATGTACTTTTATTCATTGATAACATTTTCAGATTTACACAAGCTGGTTCAGAAGTTAGCGCATTGTTAGGAAGAATGCCGTCAGCAGTTGGTTATCAGCCCAATCTTGCAACTGAAATGGGGGCACTCCAGGAAAGAATTACTTCAACAGATAAAGGATCAATTACATCTGTTCAGGCAATTTATGTTCCGGCAGATGATTTAACCGATCCGGCTCCGGCTGCAGCATTTGCTCACCTTGATGCAACAACTGTATTAAGTCGTCAAATTTCTGAACTTGGTATCTATCCTGCTGTCGATCCACTTGATTCTACATCCAGAATTCTTGAACCGGGAATTCTCGGGCAGGAACATTATGATGTAGCAAGACGATGCAAAGAAATTCTTCAACACTACAAAGATCTTCAGGATATCATTAACATTCTTGGAATGGATGAACTATCTGATGAAGATAAAACTATCGTACGACGTGCAAGAAGAATACAGAGATTTTTAAGTCAACCTTTCCACGTAGCTGAACAGTTCACAGGCTTTGCTGGAAAATACGTTAAACTTGAAGATACAATTCGCGGATTTAAAGGAATCATTGACGGGAAATACGACGATTTACCGGAAGGAGCTTTCCTTTATGTGGGTACAATAGAAGAAGCAGTTGAAAAAGCAAATAAGATGAAATAATGGCTATACTGAATCTTGAAATAATTACTCCTGAAAAACCTGTATTTAATGATTATATTGAATCTGTTACAATTCCTGGAACACTTGGAAGTTTTCAAATTCTGAAAGACCACGCACCATTGCTTAGTTCATTTGAAGTTGGTGTGATAAAAGTTAAAAAGAATTCTGCTGATTCTTTTTATACAACTTCCGGTGGAACAGTAGAAGTAAATCAAAATCAGATTTTAGTTCTGGCTGATTCGATTGAAAAAATCAGTGATATTGATGTTGACCGGGCTGAACAAGCAAGGAAAAGGGCAGAGGAAAGACTGCGAAAAAAAATGGATGCTGATATTGATGAAGCTCGCGCAAAATCTGCGTTGAATAGAGCTTTGAACCGATTAAATGCAGTTAAGATGTATTCCGGAAATTGAGTATCAGGATCTTTGGTCTGATTCGTTCAGCAAAAAATTAATTCAGAAATCCATCCCCCAGAATAATTTCTCTAATTACTCTATTTGCTTCTAATTTTTCTTCCAGCTTTTCAAAGTGTTCAAGAAGATAACTGAGTCTCTTATTTTCGTTTTGAAGAGTGAGAAGTTCTTGCTGCTGCAGAATTGACAAACCCGATTTCTCAGCAATTTTAAATGATTTCAAATGTGCCTTTTCTAAAGCTTCCCAAAAACCTTTTCCAGCATCAAAGTTTGCAAGACGTAACATCTCCTGCACTCTTTGCTTCAATGCAAAGAATAAATTGTAGTTCAATTCAGTATCGGATTCCGTTTCAGTTATCTTATTCACATCACTCAAATAATATCCATCAGGATGCATGAGAAGATTTAATCTCTTAAAACGCCATCTTCCAACCACAACTATATCCAACTCACCCGATTCATAGATTTTTATCACATCCGCAATCTCAACGTAAACACCAATCTCAGAAATATTTTCTCCAATACGTGGTACGATTCCAAATCCCGTTTTATGCAATAGACACTTGTTGATCAGCGTTTTGTATCTTTCCTCAAATATATGGAGGGGATATCTTGAATTCGGAAAGACTACTGATGCAAGAGGGAATATTGGTATCTGCATATTAACTTCTCCCTGTTTTAAACCGGAAGCAATCAATGTGACTGCTTCCATTGAAATAATTTAAATTACTTAGCCTCGCTGAATCGTTTAGATGCTTCAGCCCAGTTTACAACATTCCACCAGTTCTCGATATATTCTGCTCTTTTATTCTGATATTTCAGGTAGTATGCGTGTTCCCAAACATCCAGACCAAGTATTGGTGTTCCTTTAAAATCAGCAATATCCATCAAGGGATTATCCTGATTTGGTGTAGAACCAATAGCGAGTTTTCCATTCTGTTTAACTAGCCACGCCCAGCCCGATCCGAATCTGGTTGCGCCGGCGTTACTAAACTGAGTTTTAAATTCACCAAATGATCCAAACGACGATTTGATTGCATCGGAAAGAAGTCCGGTTGGCTCACCACCGCCATTTTGTTTCATCAAAGTCCAGAATAGAGAATGGTTCCAATGTCCACCGCCATTGTTTCTAACAGCAGCGGGATATTTGGAAATATTTGTTATAAGATCATCAAGAGATTTAGATGCCATCTCAGTTCCTTCAACAGCTTTATTGAGATTATTTACATAAGCAGCATGATGTTTGTCGTGATGAATTTCCATTGTCATTTTATCAATGTATGGTTCTAATGCATCGTAGCTGTAAGGCAAGGGAGGCAATTCAAATTTTGCCATAATATTTTTACTCCTTTCGAAATTGTTAGAAATATATTTTAAATTTTTTGAAAATGGTTCCATTGCAGAAACTGTGCTTATTGCTGCAACAGAGTAGAGAAATTTTCTTCGGTTCATAGCATCCTTTCATTATATGATTGATTAAACTCCAAACGATTCACCGCAGCCGCAAGTTTTTGCTGCGTTCGGGTTGTTGAAAACAAATCCTCTTCCGTTCAATCCATCGCTAAAATCAAGTTGTGTCCCCATCAGATAAAAAAGACTTTTGCCATCAATAAATAATTTAATTCTTTCAGATTCGATTATTGTGTCACCTGGTTTTTCAACTCCATCAAAATTTAAAGTGTACGTTAATCCGGAACATCCACCGCCTTTTACACCTACTCTCAATCCGTAATTCTCAGGAATGTTGTTCGACTGCATAATACGCAGGATTTCGTTTCTTGCTTTTTCTGTTACTTTTATTTCGGAATTAATATTTAAATCTGTCATAATTTGACTCTTAATTTTAGAAATTGTTAAAAAGGATCACCGGGCGCAGCAGTTACGAATTCCTGTTTGTTAATCTTCCATGACTGATGATTTATTTTTACAAAAAGATTTTTATCCTCGTAATGTTTTGCCATATCTTCAGCGAGCTTTTCTGCCATCTGGTAGCTTGCTTTTATTTCTTTCTTTTCCAAGAAACTTCTTATTCCATATTGAAAATCGCGAAAGAATAAATTAGAATTGTGAAAGATTGGAAACTTAGCTTTCAGGTAATTCAATAATTCTTCATCATTTCTTTTTAACAATTCGAGATTATTTTGATACTTATCTGACATTCATCCCTTTCAAATATTATTTATAATTTATGAAATTTAGTTCTCTTATAGAATATGAGCAATCGTAGTCTCTGTAAAAACTTTATCTATTTTCTTCTGCACTTCTGCAAGCGGATCTTTTATTTTGCAGCAACTATAATGTTCGCAATCTGCTGATGAACTGTTTGCTTGCATACAATCAACTATTTTAAAATTTGTTTCAACTGCTTTGATAATATCTATCAAAGAAATTTTCTCAGCTTTTTTAGCGAGTGAAAATCCACCGTTTGTTCCTTTCGCAGAAAATGCTATTTCACACTTAACAAGATTCTGCAAAACCTTTGCAACCAGAGGATAAGGTATTTGATATTTCTCTGAAATCTCTTTTGCTGTTGAGTAACCTGAATGGTTTTTCAGAGCCATATATTTGGCTGCCATCAACGCATATTCTGTTTTTTTTGATAGTTTTAGCATACATAAAAGACTATTTTGGTCTGATATAAACTATGGATTGTGGTGTTTAAATGCAAGTCGGAGGCCTCACCCCGTCCCCCTCCGAAGGAGAGGGTGGATGAGTGTTTTTATTTCATTTTAACAAAACTAATTTCTTTGTAGCGCTGAATCCTCCGGCAGTTAATCTATAAAGATATATACCACTTGAAAGATTACTGCCATCAAATTCTATTTCATAATTACCAGGATGTTTTTCCTCATTAACCAGAACTGCTATTTCTCTTCCTAAAATATCATAAACTATTAATTGCACTAAAGTCCCTCCTTTGGAGGGATTTAGGGAGGCCGGTATTTCATATTTTATTTTTGTTGACGGATTAAATGGGTTGGGGTAGTTTTGGGAGAGTGAGAACTCATTAACAAATGGAATAACAACTTCTACAATTTGTGAATATTCAAAAGTGCCATCATAATCTATTTGTTTTAGTCTGTATTGATACTTGCCCGGTTTAACATCGTTATCCGTAAAACAGTAATGCTGAGTTTCTGTTGTTGTTCCCTGTCCGGGAACAAATCCCATTTTATTCCAATCTTCATTTTCGGTTGAGCAAAGAATCTCAAATCCAGAGTTGTTTGTTTCTGTTGCCGTTGACCAGGTTAATTCCACCTCATTTTCTAAAACTTCTGATGTGAATGAAATAAGTTCTACTGGAATGCCACCATTTGGAGTATAAAGAATCGTTCCATTTTGACCAACTGCCCAACCATTATTGGTGTTTATGAAGAAAATATCATTTAGTGTGTTATTAGTATTAGAATTTTGAAGTGTCCAAGATGAGCCACCATTTGTAGAGTTATAAATTTGATTACCGTACGTGTACCACCCAATTTGTGATGTAATGAATTGAAAGTTATAAACTGGCTGAGCTTGTAGTTCCCAGTTGACACCACCATTGGTTGTTTTAAACAAAGCATTGGGTCCATAAACCCACCCAAGATGAGTATTAATAAAATCAAGATCCGTAGGTTGAAAATTTTGTGGTAATGGTACTTGTTGCCAGTTGTTTCCTCCATCTGAAGTTTTAAAAAGGGTGTCGTCTCCAGCAACAATCAAATTCATATAATCAATAGCATCAATTTGAACTAGTCTTCCCCAATAATTTGGTGGAAAATTTTTATCCAACCAAGTAAGTCCTCCATTTGTTGTTTCTTTAAATAAAACAGGAAATTCTGTAATACCATCTTTAATTGAACGTATTGTTTCTTCTCCAACTATCCAACCTATATCTGGGCTTATAAATTCGAAATCATGTATAAATTCGTACGAACCCATAACCGAATATATTTCTACCCAAGTATTTCCCCCATCGGTAGTTTCTAAAATGGCAGGGCCAGTAAGCCAAGTAGATATCCATCCAACATTTTCACTATGAAAGAATATTTGAAAGACTGGGTTTTGTGTATACTGATATTGCCAACTCTGCCCACCATCCGTTGTTTTGTAAATTACTTGATAAGTTGTTGCCCAATCAACTAGTTCATTGACAAAATAAACACTGTAAAGATTGTCAGTAGTTCCGCTATTTTGCTGATACCACTGTGCAGATATAGTAATAGAAAGAATGAAAACCAGAAGAAATATTTTAAGGATTCGCATTTTACGCCTCATTAAAAATTATAACTAATAGAAACTTAAAAAATTATTTTGAGAAAGACGAGAGGGACTATTTCGTCCCTCTGGGACTTTTTGATATTTCTGGATTATTTTTTATAGGTATTATGTCCCTAACGGGACAAACTAGGATTGGTGATATTAGTTTTAGGTAATTATAATCCCGTGAGGGATTAAATATTTCTAGCATTAATAATACGTCGGGGTTTTCAAAGTCCCGGTAGGGACGATATAGAGTTGGCATTGAAATCTAATCCATATTTCAAATGACAGAAAGATACTGAAACAAGTTCAGCATAAGTCATTAAAACCCTAATATCGCAGCGGAGGTTTTTGCAAGATTTACAATCGGAGTGAAGTAAACACCAAATACAAAAACAGGAATAAGCAGAAGGAGAACTACAATCACATTACCAAAACTAACCTGAATTTTTTCGTGCGATGTTTCAGTTCTAACAAGATAAAGATTTTTCAAAACACGAACGTAGTAGTAGTATGCAACAACTGTGTTTAACAAAGTGATGAATGCAACAACAATCATATCAGCATTTATCAGTGCAATGAAAATGTAAAGTTTACCAATGAATCCGCCAGTCGGTGGTAAACCAGCTAATGATAGTAAGAAAATTGATAAAGCAATTCCAAGAAATGCAGTTGATGATCCCATTCCTTTATAGTCATCCATTTCTTCACTTCCGATTTTGTTTGCAATCAGCATAACGACAAAGAAAGCACCGAGATTCATAAAAAGATAAATTGCAAAATAAACGAGAACAGCAATCACACCATCGTTTGAGAAAATTGCAACTGCAAGAAGTAAATATCCAGCGTGTGCGATACTTGAGTATGCGAGCATTCGTTTAATATTATCCTGCCACAGTGCAGCAAAGTTTCCAAGTGTCATCGTCAGGATTGCAAGAGCAATTAAAATTCTTTGCCAGTCAATAATATTTAACATTATCCAGCTTCCATCGGGAGAAATATTCTGGAAGAAAGTTACTTTGAGAAATCTAATGAGCAACGCGAATCCAGCAGCTTTACTTGCAACTGAAAGATATGCTGTAATTGCAATCGGAGCTCCTTCATAAACATCCGGAGTCCAGAAATGAAATGGTGCTATAGAAATTTTAAATCCAATTCCACTAAGAACCATTATGCCTGCAAATATGAATGTAAATCCTCCAGTACCAGTGTGTTGAAGAAGAGCATTCATTTCGTAAAGATTGGTTGTGCCAGTAAGTCCGTAAAGAATTGAAATGCCAAACAACATTATTCCTGAAGCGACACTTCCGTAGATGACATATTTCAACGAAGCTTCTGAACTTCTTTCAACTGTTTTAAGATAACCAGAGAGTACGTAGGAAGAAAGCGACATCAATTCAATTGAGAGGTAGATGAGAATTAAATCCGTTGCTGATGAAACAAGGAACATTCCGAGAACCATTCCAAGAATTAAAGTATAGTATTCACCATGCCGGTCAGGATTCTTAATTATTTCATTTGATGTAACTGAAAACATCACAACAAATATTGTTGAAAGAATTACAATCAATTTGAAGAATGCCGCGAATGAATCAACTGCAAGCATTCCGACACTTGTTAAATCATATCTGAATGCAAAGCTGTTCATATTGAATTGTTCAACAACATAGTAAGCAATAACCAGCAACCCGATTATTAAAATATAGGGAAGTATATTTTTCCTCTTATCAAATATCAGATCAAAAAGGACAACTACTACCAGCAGGATTGAAAGAGCAATCTCTGGTTTAATAAGCTGAAGACTTGTTGTTAGATTTTCAATGTTCACTTTTCTTATAATCCACTTATTGAGCTAAAGAATGATTGTGAGTCCTGCATAAACTTAACCATAGAATTAACTGAAGAATTCATTATATCGAGCATAGCAGAAGGATACACACCGAGGAAAATTATTATCAATGTTAACGGAATGAACATTGCGTATTCTCTTCCATCAAGATCTTTGAGTGCATTCCATTTTTCTTTTAAAGTTCCGAGATAAACTCTCTGCATTGTCCATAACATATAGCCAGCACCTAAAAGTATTCCAAGAGTTGAAACGATAGTGATAATTCTAATAACGTCATGACTGAATGCACCAAGGAATACAAAAATTTCAGAAATGAATCCGCTTAAACCAGGAAGACCAATTGCGGCAAAGAATGCAACCGTAACAAAGCCTGTGTAAATCGGCATTTGAGTAGCCATTCCTCCAAAGTCATCGAGATTTCTTGTGTGAGTTCTATCGTAAAGCACTCCAACAATCAAGAAGAGCATTGCAGTAATAGTTCCGTGATTGAACATTTGAAGTATCGCACCGGAAATACCCATCGTGTTCAGTGCAGCCATTCCAAGCAAGCAGTAACCCATATGAGAAACTGAAGAGTAAGCAATCAGCTTTTTGAAATCTCTTTGTGCCATCGCAGCAAGAGCACCATAAATAATATTTATCATTCCAAATAATCCAATGTACCATGCAAGATCTTTTGTCAACTCAGGGAAAATTGGATAATTGAATCTGAGTATTCCATAAGTTCCCATTTTCAGGAGAACACCTGCCAGTATAACGCTGATTGGTGTTGGAGCTTCAACGTGTGCATCAGGCAGCCAGGTATGAAAAGGGAACATAGGAATTTTAATTGCAAATCCTGCGAACAAAGCAACGAACGCAATGAATCGCCAGTTGTTCGGATTAAGCGGAGATAAAATTCCATCGACAGTGTAATTAGCCGTATTCATCATTTCAAGAATGTTGAAAGTAAATACTTTTGAACCATCGGCAAGTGTTTCGGTTGTACTGAAATAAAGTCCGATCATCACAAGTAAAATAAAAATGCTGCCAAACAAAGTGTAGAGGAAGAACTTGATTGCTGCGTATTCTCTTCTCGGACCTCCCCAGATTCCAATTAAGAAATACATTGGCAGAAGCATAATTTCCCAGAAGATGAAGAACAAAAAGAAATCCAGAGAAACAAATACGCCCATCATTCCAGTATCGAGTAAAAGGAACAGAGCGAAATAACCTTTGAGTTGACGATCGATAGTCCAGGAAGATAAAGTTGCGATGAACGTGACAATTGCAGTTAAAAGTATTAATGGAGTACTTAATCCATCAGCACCTAAAAAGTAATCAATTTTTATTGTTCCGATCCACGGGAAATCTGAAATCTCGATCCATCGGAATTTTTCAACAAACTGAAATGTGTTTGCATCGTTAATACCTCCGAGCGAGTAATTGTAGTTGTTCATTAACACAATAGCAAGAACAACCTGCACACCGGTTGCAAGCAATGCTGTGTATTTGATTGCAGCTACATTCTCTTTCTTCAGGAAGAGAATTATCACCATTCCGAGAACCGGAATAAATGTTAGAAATGTTAGTATTGGAAAATTCATTTATCTACCTATGTATTTTCAATTTTTTTTTCGTATCTCAGTTCTCCTGAACCGAGAATTTAATTTTACAAACTCAGGACTTTTCCAAAGGAATCCCTTCGGGAGAGAACTGAGCTACAAATTTTTCTAAAATGATTTAAATAAAAACAACAATATCACGATTGAAAAAATTACCATTATTATATATGTCTGTACTTTACCTGTCTGGACTTTTCTAAACATCAGTCCTATCATTGCACTAATCCATGCCATCAGATTTACAAGACCATCAACAACGACATTATCAAACTTTCCTATAAAATTTGAGAAAACCTTAGTAACAGTTGCACTGCCGTCAACAATTCCATCAACTATTACACGGTCAAACCAGGCAACTAGCCAGCTCAGCCCTAATGTTCCTGCAATAAATGTTTTATGATAAAGTTCATCGAAGTACCACTTGTTGTAAGAAAATTTGTAAAGTGGTTTAAATCTTTCTGCAAGATTATCAGCATTTATCTTCTTCCATTGATAAATTGAGAAAGCAAGAAGTATTCCTGCTACTGCAACAAGCAGTGATAGAATAACTGCTGTTCCGTGTGCGTGATGTAATGCATCATAATATGTTTTTGAGTACATAATCTCGTGTTCTTCAGAGGAATTTGACAATGCAGCTTCATCAGATTTCATAAAATCCCACCGAACATTTTCCGGAGTGTAAATCACCGGAGCCTTAATCCATTTAGAATAAAACCAACCTGCATCAGGACTCATTGGATTTGGTGTGTACCAGAAGAATAATGAAAGTAATGAAAGGACAACTAACGGCATTGCCATCACAAATTTTGATTCGTGTGCGTGATCAAATTTGTGTTGATCTCTCGGTTCACCGTGGAATGTAATTATCACAAGTCTGAACATATAAAATGCAGTCAACATTGCAACTAACAATCCTACAATCACAAACAACCAATGTCCTGTCAAGTCTCCAAAAGCAAAAGCACCTGAAAGAATTCCATCTTTACTTAAGAAACCTGAAGTGAGAGGAATGCCTGAAACTGCTAATGAAGATATTAAAAATGTTGCGTACGTAATTGGCATTTTCTTTCTGAGTCCGCCCATATTCCTGATATCCTGTTCGTGATGCATTGCATGAATAACAGAACCAGAACCAAGAAAGAGACACGCTTTGAAGAATGCGTGAGTAATCAAATGGAAGAATGCAAATTTGTAAGCACCTACTCCGAGTGCCATTATCATATAACCTAACTGCGAAACTGTTGAGTACGCTAAAACCCGTTTGATATCATTTTGAGTTAAAGCGATTGTTGCAGGAATGAATGCAGATAATGCACCAATGGTCGCAATAATCAGCATTGCATCAGCAGTGAGTATTCCAAAAACTCTTACAACAAGATAAACGCCAGCAGCAACCATTGTTGCAGCATGAATTAACGCACTGACAGGTGTCGGACCTTCCATTGCATCAGGAAGCCAAACGTGTAATGGGAATTGTGCTGATTTTCCAATTGCTCCGCAGAAAATTAAAACGCCAGTTACAGTAAGCCAGAATCCACTGTTGAATGGAAGATTACCTTTTGCAATTTCACCAAATATTTGTTCGAATGAAAAAGTGTTATAAGTAAAAAATAGAATTAGCAAACTTGAGAGCATTCCAAGATCACCAATCCTGTTTACGATAAATGCTTTCTTTCCAGCATCTGAAGCAGATTTTTTTTCAAACCAGAATCCTATCAACAGATAAGAAGAAAGACCAACGAGTTCCCAAAACATAAACATCATCAGCATATTGTGAGTGAGAACGATACCTGACATTGAAAATGTAAACAGACCTAAATAAGCAAAGTATCTGTTGTATCGAATGTCATCTTTCATATAATCGATTGAGAAGAAATGAACAAGGAAACTAACTATGTAAACGACAACAATCATCAATGCGCTGATATCGTCAATCAGCACTCCGAGATAAATATTGATTGAACCGATAATAGGAACGCTGCCCATATCAATCCATTTAAACTCCGAAACTATTCGTGCATCAGGGAAGGAAGTTAGTTTTCCAATGAGAAGAACAAAAGCAAGAACAAGTCCGGAGAACATAACTAATATTTCAAAGAAAAATATTTTCGGAACTTTCTTGCCGAGCAGTAATGTAACTACAAAACCGAGAAGCGGTAAAAAGAGTACGATAACTGAAAGTTGTGTTAAGAAATTTTCACTCATTTATTAATCCCGGAGTTCGTCGATTTCATCGACATTTACATTTACAAAAGTTTTATAAACATTTAACACAATAGCCAGAGCGATTGCAGCTTCAGCGGCAGCGAGGACAATTACAAAAAGTGCGAACAACTGTCCTTGTAAGCCAAAATTTCCAAATCTTGAAAAAGCAACGAAATTGATGTTTGATGCATTGAGAATTAATTCAATTCCCATAAGAACCATAATTGCATTCTTCCTTGTTACGATGCCATAAATTCCAAGACAGAATAAAAGCGTGCTGACTACTAAAAAATGTGTTAAAGTTACTTCCATTTAAGAATTAAAAATTAAAAATTGATTTCAGTATTTTTAAAAATCTATTCATACATTCATACAACCATACAATCATGCTGTTGACTTTCACTTCCTCGCCATTGATGCTGCACCGATCAGTGCAACCAAGAGTAAAATTCCAAGCAGTTCAAAAACTAAAACGTATTCATTCAAGAGCATATTACCCAAAGTAGATAAAGTTGATTCTGGTATTTCAGATTTAGAAATAAACCAATCTGTATTAAATATTACTGCGCCAATAATTCCTGTGAATAATCCAACTCCAATTGCCGCTGGTAATGTTTGGACTGTTCCTGTTTTAATATCTACACTGGTTATTTTATTTGTGATCATCACTCCGAAAATCAGTAGTATCAAAATTCCGCCTACATAAACAATCAACTGAACGATTGCAACAAAATCAGCACCGAGCAAAACATAAATCCCTGATACACCAAAAAAAGTAAATAGTAAAAAGAAAGCAGCACGAACAATATTTCTTGTCGTCACTACAAAAAATGCTGAAAGCAATGTGACTGCCGCAAATAAATAAAATATGATATCGTAAATGTTCATTTTATTTAACTAAAATCATTTTCTTAGTTTGCTGAAATTCTTTCGCCACTAATGTGTAAAAATAAATTCCGCTTGAAAGATTTTCCGCTTCAAATGTAACTGTGTATTCACCTACTAACTTATCTTCATTAACAAGTACTGCAACTTCTTTTCCTAATACATCGTAAACTTTCAGAGTCACTAATCCATTTTCTTTTACCGAATATTTGATTTGTGTGGTTGGATTAAATGGATTCGGATAATTATCAAACAGTTTGTTCTCCTTCGGAATTAAAACTTCCTCGTCTGTACTTGTTAATTTATTAAATGCAAAGGTTGTATCTGTTTCATATCTTCCCACTGTTTTAATGACATATGCTATTCTTTCAGTTGGCACATTATCAAATTGAAATGTGAAATCAATCGATTCTCCCGGTAATATTTCCGCATAATTCTGATCTATACTGCCCAAAAGATTATTTACGTTGCCCTGCTGATTGTGAATCGCACCAATTAAATTAAGTGTTCTTGTCCGTGCAGTTCTTATATTTATAACAATAGCCAGATAATCAAGCACGAGATCTCTATTGATTTCTATTTCAAGATTTCCTGGTGGAACATTTCTCAAACTTTTTGCAATAACACTTCTATTTGGTCTGAAAAATAATCCACCAAATGGTGGGTTATCGCTATCTTTACTATCTAAACTTTCATCACCATCTTTTTGTTTTGCTACTTTTAATGTGATTGATTCCTGATCTTTAATCGGTACTTCTCCACCTAATACAACATCCTCATCGTCTTCATCTTCAGGTGTAAGTGAATTTCTCATAACTGTCAAAACATCTCCTTCCACTAGTGATATATCAATTGAATCCATTGAAGTAAGAATATCAGTAATATCTGTTTCGCCGTTAAGCATCACAGATACTGGTGCAGTTGACTCTTTATAGTTTATTATCTCTCCATCATCGTTTACAGCCACCAACTCATCTCTTCTTACTCTGGTTACAATAAGTTCTGCATAATCCAGCCACGTATGTTCTGTCTGCGGTTCGTGTACACGTAGGTTTATTTGATTACCAATTGGTGTTATAACATTTTGTGCAAGATAGTAATCGGTTACATCTAATCCTGGATTGCTTGGTGATTTAATGAGTAAAGGATTATCATCTGTTATTTCACCGCTGACATCGTATGCAAGTGTTGGACAACTACCTCCACCACCTCCTGGTGCGCAAGTTTCAACGGTTACATGATGATAGTCAACCACACTTTGATTCCCATTCCAAACGGTCAATTTTAAGTAGTAATGGAAGGCCGAATTATTATATAAAGTTAATGTCGAACCATTTCCTCTTATTAAATAAGTGCCACAATTACCAAGGTCGTCGCCACAACAAGGATACATTTGTTCCCATTGATATGTAACGCTACCCCAAGAACCAACGACAGTCGAAGTAAAATTACTTGTAGTATATTTTTGAGCGTTTGTCGGTCCTGAAATTGTAACACTTAACGGAGGCGGAGGTGGTGGAATAATTCCTACCTCATTAGCAAACCAATAAAGTAAACCTGCTGTAGCTCTTATTACATGAGGGAATGTATTATCTCTAATATTTATTTTTTCTGTTTCAGTTAAGGTCGCGCCAGTTAAATTGGTTGGTTGAATATTATAAGGATAATAAGGTATCATATAAGGTGGAGGAGATATGACATCATCACCACTAAAATCTCTACTCCCAAAATGATCTGCATATTGATTTTGATCATACATCAAGTAACGTAATGGATCAGGTTTATTTAATGGATCCATAATATTACCAAATATATTCCAAACACGTGTTGCATTCCAATATGTTGCTAAAGTGCCGTACGCCATTGCATTCTCATAAGGATCAGTATCAGGCCAATGAACATCACAATGAACATGTGCCGGGACAGACATGTCTGCAAGTAAATGACACATCCTACCAAGTATTTCCCAAGTTAATGTGTTAGCAAGGTACTCAACGGAGATGTTTTGAAGATTAGTATTTGTCAATAATCGAGGTGGATTGTAGTAGACTGTTCCACTACCAAAAAATTCAACTGCAGTCACATAAATTTTTTTATTTTGATACATATCGGATAGGGAGTTATATGTTAAATGTAAGTTTGCCCACTGGGTTGCACAAGGTACACCATTACCATTAGGTAATCCCCAGACAAGTGCCAAGTAATTTTTGATTTCCCAATCTCCACTAACATATTTTCTCAGCTTCATTAATGCATTAGGATAGTAGCCATCAAATGGAGCATTTAAATGACTTAGATACTCGTCACCGTAATCTGCGTTCCAAAAGTGCGTAATGCTTGCCCATGCCATCCTTGAAAGATCACCGATTCCATCACCATAGCCATACATTACATCCTCTTCATCCTCTCTAAACGCTCCAGCAACAATCTTACCCTCAATCCATGGATTTCCATTTTCCCCCGGCCAATGACTAACAAAGCCACCATCTTCGTTAAATCCTAAAGCTGCTTGCATTATAGGAATATTACGTCTAAGGTATTGTGTTAGTAATGCGTAAGCTTCTCTAACAATATATTGATGTGTCCTTTGCTCATGTGCATAATTTTCAATTGTTGAGCCAATAACGATATTTAGCAAAATAGCAATGTTTAAAAAAATATTTTTCATGATGTGGTATCTTTCTACATATTTATTGAAGTTATAATTTTTAAACCCAGAGTGATACTAAACCGTCTTAAAAATAAAATTAAATACTCTTATTACTTAGTTTAAACTATACTGAATACCTAATCCAACTAACCAAGAACTATATGCAGGCAATCCTCCGCCGAAATTCGGAGAGCCTGTCAATTGTTTTCTTAACTGGATAAATCCATCAGCGTTTTTTGTAATTACTAAACCAACTTTTAGTGCAACATCAAATGAAAGTGAAAAATCCGAGTTCTCGCCGTAAATTGAATTTTCGGATGATACATTTGCAATACCAGGGCCGAAGAGCAATTGTATATAGACATTATCTATATCCCATTTGTGTGCTACTAATAATGGAAATTCAGACAAAGTTACAGTTTTATCAGCCCCATTTTCATTAGATTTCCAGAGATTATATTCAAGCTGTAAACTCCAGCCCAATCCTGTTGGAAAATTAACGAAAGCACCAAACCAAGGTCCTGTATCTAAGTTAACATCATCAGGCAATTGTATCCCTCCATAAATTCCAAAGCCAAGTCTTTTTGATGATGATTCTTGAGCATAAGCAGTTATAAAAACCATTGTTAACAAATAAATAAATAATATTTTTTTCATAATTTATTTTCCTCTTTGTTATCCTGTTTAGCTTCTACTGGTTTGTTAGCTTGAACTACTGCAATTTTTTCTCCGGCTTTGACGGTTTCTTTCTTTGCTTGTAATTCTTCGTAATTCTTTTTCTTCTGGATTCTTTCTTCAGGAAGAAGAGTCACAAAATCATAAACAAGGTTTTCTCTCTGGAATTCTGAAAATTCATAAGTATCAGTCATATAAATACATTCAGTAGGGCAGGGGAATACACACAACTGACAGTAACAGCATTTAGCAAAATCTATATTGAATGTCGTAACCCAGAGAGCTTTCTTTTTACCGTTTGATGTTGTTCCGAGATCTTCTCCCGGAATAGATTTAACTGTTTCAATTTCAATACAATTTACCGGACAAGCACGAGCACATTGATCACAGCCGATACAGTCATCCATATTAACATAAAGTCTGTTACGTTCTCTTTCCGGTAGTTGTGGTTTTACCGATGGATACTGAATTGTTACTGCAGGAATGAAAACGTGACGTAATGTTACTTTCATTCCGATAAGAATCGTGTATAAACCTTGCCAGAAATTGTAAAAATAATTTTTCATATTAAATCAATACTATCAATCCAACTAATAAAAGAATTACAAAAGAAATTGGAATTAAATATTTCCAGCAGAATGCCATTAGCTGATCAACTCTGAATCTTGGTAATGTCCATCTTAACCACATTTGAACGAAGACAAAGAATAATCCTTTTGCTGTGAACCAAAAAAATTGTTCAATCGGAACTAACCAGGTCCAGCCAAGTGTGTTACCGAGATATCCGAATGGGGATTGATATCCGCCAAAGAACATAATTGCAACAATTGCAGATACAGCAAACATATTTGCGTACTCAGCAAGGAAGAACATTGCGAATTTCATTCCTGAGTATTCTGTGTGATAACCTGACACTAATTCTGATTCTGCTTCAGGAATATCAAAAGGTGTTCTGTTAACTTCTGCGAGTGTGCTTGTGTAAATTATCAAGCATCCCATAATCATTAATGGAAGTAATAATATTTTCTGAATACCGAATTCGGGACCGCCGAAAATGTACCAATTCCAGAAATATGCTGTTTGCATTTCGCTTAAATCATAAAAACTAAGAGTTCCACTGATTATGACAATTGTTAAAATTATGAGCAGAGTTGGAATTTCATAACTAATAATCTGCGCTGCAGAACGCATTGCACCAAGCAGTGAATATTTATTATTTGATGCCCAGCCTGCCATCAGAATACCTGCAACAACAAGTCCGGTTATTCCAACAATGAAAATAATTCCAAGATCTATTTTTGAACCTATGAAAAATCCTGAGAAGGGAATTACAGCAAAAGCTCCGTAACTTCCCATAAACACTAACAAAGGTGCAAAGTTGAAGAGAGTTTTATCAGTGTCCCTTGCAACTAAATCTTCTTTTTGTAAAAGTTTTATTATGTCAGCAACAGTCTGGAGAATTCCGTGGTAACCTGTACGCATTGGTCCCAAACGATCCTGCATATGAGCAGAAACTTTTCTTTCAGCTAAAACTGCAGCCAGGGCAAAAGGCAAAATAAAAACAAATAAAGGCAACAGACTAACAATGAACATTGCAAGAATTTCACTTCCGGTAAGATTAAATAACCATTCGTACATCATCTGTCGATTTCTCCTAAAACAATATCAACGCTGCAAAGATTTCCAAGAACAGATAATGTAGAAAGAAAAGTATCTACACTAATTAAAGAGAATAATTTGAAGTAGTGAAGCATAATTATTTTACTAAAATCATTTTTTTAACATTAACATAATCATTCACATTCAATCGGTAAATATATACACTGCTGGCAAGTTTACTTGCATCAAAGCTCACTTCGAACTTCCCAACTTCTTTAAATTCATCAACAAGTGTAGCTACTTCATTTCCCAGAATATCATATACTTTGATAGCGACATTTCCTGATATTGGTATTTGATACTTTATTGTAGTTGTTGCGTTAAATGGATTAGGATAATTCTGTTCCAAAGCATATTCTGTCACCACTTCTGAACCTGAATATGAAATAACATTTTGATTTTGCTTTGGTAAAACATTTTCCTCAGCAGATATATTTGCCATTGCATACTCACCTCCAATGTTTTCTTCAACTACAATACGAACTCTTACTTTTTTATTTCCTATTCCGTTTGTGTTTATTGAAAACGATTCTCCATAATACGGAATGACGTTCTGCTTTGTAAATGTTACAACAGTGTATTCACCGATCACATTATTTGTATTTGCATTTATGAGTTGAAGTTTGAATTTCACAAACTCATTCTCTGCAAGGCTTTGAACTGCATTTAATGAATCAGATACACCATATTCTATGGAAAAATCAAACTGTGAAGAATTCGTAACATTAAATTTCTGAGTGCTCAGGTAGTAATTCAACGTATCAAGGTTTGTGAAATCTGGATTTATTCCGGTTGGAATAAAATCAATTATGTTGCCATTAAGATTTACGTCCCCTAATGTGAAATAAAACTCAGCGCTGTCACCAATTACGATACCCTTCCTACCACAGGCTATTGGTATTTCTGTTACTTTTTGAAGACTTCCAAGACTGGCAGACATTGTAAAGCTGTAAGGCAATGTTGTATTCTGGAATGACATTGCGTACATATTATTTGTACTTGAACCATTACTCAGGTGAGTTTGCTTACCTGTTGTCCCAAGATTTTTTTCTGAACCCCAATACCAAACCTGTCTGAACTTATTTCTCGTACCACTCTGGTCGCCATAAGCAATGATTGCTTTCCCATCATCTGTAGTTCTCATACTGTGGCTGCTTACATTTGTGCCGAAAATATAAAACTGATAGTTGAAGTAAGTAACAACTTGCTTTTGACCTATTCCATCCACGTAATTTTCACCGAACCAGCTAATACGGTAATCATTATTAGGCATAACACTTATTGATGGTTGCTCGTTTTTAGAAAAACCTGCCTGACCATAGGCTAAAAGTTGTGATTGCTGGATATCACTTGCACCATTTATCGGAACTAAATTTGCAAATTCAATAAATGTCTGATCTCTGTCCCAAGCTAACCAAAAACTATTTAATTGAAGTTTAGAAGTTCCGATTGTTGGATTATTTCTGAACGCTTCAAATGGATTTGAAATGGTGCGAGGATCGAAATACCAATAAAAGTCGTAGTAGGGTGGATAGGGTGGATTTGAAATAGTAACTTTTTGACCAAGACTATAAAAAATTTCACCCGAAGCATTCCAGGCAACCATTAATCTTGTGTATGTCCAGGCAATTACTGGTTTTGAATCCGGAGTTACTTGACCCCATATAGAATTATCTGCAACTATTGATTCACATTTAAATACACCATTTTCATAATATTGTGCGGCTATCACAGATTCATCTCTATTATATACAATAATTATATCATTAGTGCCTGGATAAAAATCTATTGATGGATGAGTTGCAATTCCACCATAGATTGGTTTGCCACCATTCATTATTTCCCAGGTCTGTCCGCTGTTCGTACTTCTTTCATACCAAACTTTGTTCATACTCTCATAAACAATATGCAAGTGACCACTGTTTGTTTTGATAAATCTTCTCTGCCCGGGATTTTGATAAGCAGTCGTAGTATTAGAATGGTGAGGGTATTTGTAAAGCGCGATATATGTCTCATTGTTAATTGGTGTGATCGTTCGTGGATTGGGCACTAATAAATTATCACTCCAGCCAGCATAATTATACAACTTCCCATTGACGCTGATTGGATTGTAAGCTGTTAATTCAAAGCTATTGCCCCAGTAAACGATTTTATTAATAGGTGAATTATATGGAATATTGTTAGTTGATTGAATTAAGTTTTTTATATCTACCTGGCCATTATTTTCTGTGTCAAATTCAAAATTATTTTTAAGCGTTAGTGAAAAAGGATCCGGATATAGGTACACAACTCCTGAAATATCATCTGTTTCAAGCGTTCTCTTTTTCGTTTCGTTCGTACTACTATAACCATACATTGTTTTTTCACCATCAGTATTACCATACAAATCATGTAAGTTTAATGCATGGCCTAATTCATGAGTTGCAATGTTTTGTACGTCCATTCTACCAGTTTGACTTGTAGTTGTCCATTGATAAGATACACCATTAAAATAAATATCGGATTCAAATATTTCATTTAACCATGGATTCGGATTAAAACCCCAAATATTTACTCCGATTGCTGAAGAAGCATAAGGCCAGTTGCTTTCAATCCATCCAAAATCATTATAGTTATCAGAACTTTGAGGTGTTCTGGTAGTTGTTCCTCCATATACAAAAGAAAGATTTGAATGACCCACAATATTCCAATTTTGAATTGAATTTTGGATCTCAGTAAATTCATCTTCAGTGTCGGGCGTGCCGTTTTGATTAACGTAAAAAGTTATTTGTGGATCGAGAAATTTTTTATTTGGTGTTGAGAATGTCACGTTAAATTGTTCACCATTACTAGTTCCTCCAGAAGTAATAACATAAATAAGACCGCTACTGGTATGAGGAAATTTACCCGCAAGTGTATATTGACCACCAGGTATTTTACACTGAATATGTGTATCACTCCATAATAAAACATATTGAGCATCTACGGGAATGCTTCCGCTTTCATAAAATCTAACAACACTTGTGCCTTGAGTAGTGCCAAAATTTGAACCATAGATGTCAATTATTGTCCCTCTTTCACCTGGATTAAATGGATCATTTGGATTAATTGCAAATGGTCTTAAAGCAGGACCAATATTTGGAGTAATACTTGAAACAGATGGCACCGATTCAGGTGAATTAGGTCCGTTGTTTGGGGACTTATAATTTATCTCAATTTTGCCTTGCTCACCTTTTTGAATGAAGTTCTTTAATCCTAAAATAAAACCATTTGCATCTATTTCATCACCTTCATAAAATATCTTGTTATTAATTATTTCGAAATTGCCTTGTATCCATTCGGTAACTGTTTGTCTTCCTTTGTAATCATTCGTGATAAAAACTATTGATTCTTCACCAAGATCAAATTGTGGTGTGTGCGATACCATCATCCCAACATCACCAATAATACCTCCAGGGACTACTACTCTTTGTTTTTCTGAAGAAGTTCCTTTGATTGTTTCGATTACATTAAACTCTACAATTGTTATAATATCCTTACCATTTGTATCATATTCAGACCATTTCTTGGAAACTATACCTTTAATTATCAAATGTGAATTAACCGATATTTCTTCCATCTCGACTTTTAACATTTGTGCTTCAACAATAAAAAAGTTAAATGAAATAAAAATCAAAACAATTAAACTCAATTGTTTGTTCAGTAAAGTTTTCATTTTTTTCTCCTATTGATTTCTTAAAATGTTAATTAGTGGTCAATTACTATAAAGACTGGACTTGCGATAAGAATTTCACTTCTCGTATTAAAATAGATTAACATGTTTCGCACATTATTTATACTATGACAATGAAGATAGTAAACATCATTCTCATAGGGATCAAATACAGGATCATTATATCTCCAAACTCTCAATGTATCGCATCCTGAATTTTGTACGATTTCCCAACCAATGCTATCAGGTGTTTCCGACTTCAAATAGACCCCTATTGATGGCCCATACCCCTGTAATCCAAATTGTGGTGCATCTGGTCTTCCAACAGAATCAGCGATGCTGGTTATATATATTGTTGAATCAATTAAATATCCGCCACTATTAGGATAATAAAAACTATTTCCTGTAGGTTTTAATGTTAGCTTCCCGAGTTTCGCACATAAGTATTTATCATTTATAAATATTATATCGAATACACCTTCAGGCATATTTGTGATTTTGAAACTAGCGTCAGTAGAGTTCACAAAAACAGATAAGATTGTATCACTGTAATCTTGATGATTCATAATGTAAATGTTAGTATTACTTACAGATATTAAGGGATGGACATAATCATTAATAAAACCATACAAGTAAGCTGGACCGCCAGGGCCCTCAACTTCTGTAGTTGGAATAGATGGAATGTCCGGTGGTGTTTCAGTTATATCGCAGGAACTTAGAAGAAGCGAAACAAAGGCTAAAAGTGTAAATAACTTTTTCTCGTACATCATCTGTCAATTTCTCCTAAAACAATATCGATGCTTCCGAGAATTGCCACAACATCGGCAACCATAAAACCTTTACATAGTTCAGGAAACACCTGCATTGTAACAAATGAAGGTGCTCTGGCTTTTACTCTTGCAGGATTTAACGAGCCATCACTAATAATAAAATAACCTAATTCACCACGCGGGTTTTCAACTCTTGCATAAATCTGTCCTTCAGGTGGTTTAATTCTTTTTGGAATTGCAGAGGATACATCACCATCAGGAATTTGTTCGATAGCCTGCTCAATTATTTTCAGACTTTCTTCCATCTCCAAAACACGAACGTAATATCGATCCCAGCAATCGCCAACTTTTCCTTTTTCACCTGTTCCAACCGGAATATCATAATCAAATTTGTGATAGACAGAATAAGGATCATCTTTTCTTAAGTCCCACTTCATTCCGCTGGCGCGAAGATTTGGTCCGCTTACTCCATAATTGATAGCTGTTTCCAATGGAAGAACACCAACATTTGCAGTTCTTTCAATAAAAATTCTGTTATAGGAAAGAAGTTCGTTCAACTCTTTTACGTTTGGTCTGAAATCTTTTATAAATTCTTTTGTAAGTCTGATAAAATCCGGATGTATGTCATGAGAAAGTCCGCCAATCCAGATATAATTATATAGAAGTCTTGCACCGCAAGTAATTTCAAAAAGATGAAGAATTCTTTCGCGATCTCTGAAACAAAAGAGGAAAGGTGTGAATGCTCCAATGTCTGCACCGTAAGTACCGATTGCAACTAAGTGAGATGCAATTCTTTGAAGTTCACCCATAATCACTCTTATATAATCAACTCTTTCCGGGACTTCAATCTTCAACAATCTTTCCATTGCAACAGCGTATCCGAATTCATTATACATCGAGGCTAAATAATCCATTCTGTCAGTGTAAGGAATTACCTGTGGATAAGTCATAGCTTCGCAGTGTTTCTCAAAACATCTGTGAAGATAACCAATATGAGGAACAACATCTTTTATGATTTCTCCATCAAGCTGAAGCTCAAGCCTTAACACACCGTGGGTTGACGGGTGCTGAGGTCCCATATTCAATACCATTTCTTCGGTTTTTAGTTTTGAGTCTTTAGTATTTTGTATTGAGTATTGAGACATTATTTTTTTAGCGATTTTATTAAACCGTTCAATATTTTTTGTAATTCTTTGATGTAATTAGTTGAATCGTTTAATTCAGTTTGATTAATAAATTCCAAGTCGAACGATAAAATTATCTGTGTATCAAGTTCACAAGTTGATGCATAAGCAATCTCTAAAAATCTTGAAAATTCTTTTTTAGAAGAATGACCGGCACCTTCAGCAATATTGAATGGAATCGAAACAACTGCTCGTCTAACTTGTGATATCAAAGAATAAATTTCTTCTTTTGGAAATTTTTTAGTGAGTTGATAAGTGAACTTCACTAACTCCCTTGCTTTTTGCCAGACTTTCAATTCTTTATAATTATGCATAATATTTTTTTAGCAATTTGAATAATGTCCTCAACTTAATATTAAAATACAGTTAAAATTATCTCAATACTCAATACTCGCATCTCAATACTAATAAGGAACTTTCATCCCCTGATAAAACTCAGGATTCTTGTAATCTTTCCTTAATGGATAACCAAATTCCCAATCATAAGGCATTAAAATTCTTCTTAAGTCGGGATGATTTAGAAAAATAATTCCGTACATATCATAAGCTTCTCGCTCGTGCCAGTCTGCACCTTTCCAAACTTCAGTAACAGATACGACTTCTGGTTTTTCTCTGTCAGTTGAAGCTTTGATAGTAAGCTTATGTTTTAATTTTGTGGATTCTGTATGATAGTAAACACTTAGAATTCCGCCTTTAATAGTTTCTAAACCTTTATCATCTTTTTCTTTTGTACCATTTGCATCATCAACTCCAGAAAGATTCATCAATGAATCAAATTGCAGATCCTTTTCATCTTTGAGGAATAAACATATCTTATCAACTTCAAGTGGATTTACAATCACAAAAGGTTCAACTGGTTTATCAGTCTTGAGTTCAATGACTGATGACCCAAATTTTTCTTTTAATTGATTGAATATTTCTTCAGCAGTTTTCATGCACTCTTTCCGACGATGGCGGACTTACTTGTCTTAACAATAGATTCATTTCTAATTTTTTCCTGAAGCTTTAATAACCCTTCTAATAATGCTTCAGGTCGTGGAGGACAGCCGGGAACATAAACGTCAACGGGAATTACTCTGTCAACGCCTTTTAATACATGATAACCGTGTTCCCAATAAGGACCACCGCAGTTTGCACAGCTTCCCATAGAAATAACGTATTTTGGATCCGGCATTTGCTCATATAATCTTTTAACACGAATAGCCATTTTAAGTGTTACAGTTCCGGAAATAATTATTACATCAGATTGTCTTGGTGATGGACGTGGTATTACTCCAAATCTGTCAAAATCATAGTGTGAAGCCGAAGTTGCCATCATTTCAATCGCACAACAAGCCAAACCAAAACCGACTTGCCAAAGTGAGGATAGTCTTGCCCAATTGAAAAGATCCTCAGCTTTCGCAATCACTATATTACCATCCGTAAATTCCTGATCTAGTAATCCCATATTCAGATTGCTGTCTTAAATTCTTCTTTTTTAATTTCTGTTGATTTAATTATTTCGAGGGTTGGTTCTTTGATTTTAGGTCTTGCCCATTCAAGGTCCCCTTTTTTCCATTCGTAAGCCATTCCAACTGCTAAAAGAAGCAGGAAGATAGCACCAATTAAATATCCGACTATTCCAATCTCCTTAAAAACCAAAGCCCAGGGAATTAATAAAACGACTTCAACATCAAATATTAAAAAGATGAGAGCTACTACATAAAAGCGAATGTTGAATTTAACCCAAGGTGAACCTTCAGGATTTTCACCACATTCATAAGTTGTCAGTTTTTCAAAAGTGGGTCGCTTTGGTCGGAGAAGACGGGAAACATAGATAGCAACAACAACGAAAAGTGCTGCTGTTAAAATGAAGACGAATACCTTACCGAATTCTGTTAGCATTATTTTTTGAAATTTGTTACTGAAAATTAACACTACTATCAAGTAATGTCAAGAAAATGATAAAACAAAAATCGGATTGTGATTTATAAACATGAGATTTTTGTATTTTCAAGATAATTCTTTTATGATAATTAACTATTTTTGCTTCCGATCGATTCAAATATTTCACGATTACCAGAAAACTATAAAGGCTAAATGGAATTAGTAAAAGTTTATCTTATCCAAAGCATTACAACTGCCGCAAACAATCTTAGACTGAATGCCCAGCAAATTGAAGTTGTTGGTTTATTACGTGAAACGATAATCAATGCTGAGGATATTGGTGCTGAATTGTTATTAATGAAAAAGACTACCGAACTTTCAAAGCTGGCAATCAGGTTGAGTGAAATTCATACTTTTCTCACTCAGGGTAAAGTGGATTTTATTAAAATTTCGGAACAGTTTCGTGAACACAGCAGATATCTGATCAGGGATCTTAATCAGTTTCTTGAAAATGTAACACCCAATATTTTTAAAAATGCATTTTTGAAGATGAATAACACACAACAATCTGCACTTGATATTGAACTGGTTGATCGGAGTAATTTATCTCAAGAATTATTTGACAAAGGATTATCAATCACGGATGAAAAGTCATCTGAGGTTCAACCAAAGATTACCTACACAACATTGGATTTTGAGAAAAAGATTCTTAGTCCGATCAAATCACTGGATGACATTCTCAAAAAAATTCCTTCTGGAAATGTTAGTGATCAGGAATTAAAACATACTTCGGAATTGATGACTGAACACGCAGAACTTTCCTCTCAACAGGGATTTAAAGTCTTATCACAGATGCATAATCTAATTGCCCGGTCATTCGATGCAATCTCAAAAGGCAATCTTATTGTGGATAAAACAATTGTGGAATCACTTCGCGCATGCCTTATTGTTATTGTGGCTGTAGTAAAGAGAAAAGATGTTGATATCACCGGATACCTGAACAGGGCTGAGGAGTTCGGCAATAAATATTTTCAGCAAAATTTTTAGGAAATAATTTAATGGAATTATATTCAGTAATAATGGCTGGTGGTATTGGAGCACGATTCTGGCCAAGAAGTAAGAAGAAAAGTCCAAAACAACTTCTGAAAATTGTTGGTGAAAAGACAATGATTCAGGAAACATTTAGGAGATTAAACGGACTTGTCCCGCGTGAAAATATATTGATAGTAACTAATGAAACACAAAAACCTGGTATTCTCGAACAACTTCCCGAAGTTCCTCCTGAAAATATTATACTTGAACCTTTTGGAAGAAATACCGCAGCTTGTATCGGACTGGCTTCCGTAATTATTAAAAGAAGATCACCTGATGCGGTTACTTTTGTAATGCCAGCCGATCATATTATCAGAGACAATGAAAATTTTATAAATACATTAAAAACTGCAGCACAATTTTCTTTTGATAATAATGCGTTGTTAACTATTGGAATTCAGCCAACAAAACCTGAGACAGGCTATGGTTATATCCAGATTGATGAAGACTCAGCTAAGAATAATGTTTTCAAAGTTTTAACATTTGCAGAAAAACCAAATTATTCTACTGCTGTTAATTTTATAAAGAGCGGAGATTTTTTCTGGAATAGTGGAATGTTCATCTGGAAAATAAATACTATCCTTAATGAGTTTAAAAATTTAATGCCCGATCTATATGAGGGATTGGTAAAAATGGAAGACAATCTGGACAAACCGGATTTCCAGAATACTCTGTCAGACATTTACGGTCATCTGAAAAGTATTTCGATTGATTATGGAATCATGGAGAAATCTGATAAAGTTTTTCTGGTCAAAGGTAATTTCTATTGGAGCGATGTCGGTAGCTGGGATGCTGTTTATGATTTAAGCGAAAAAGATCCTGATGGAAATGTTAAAGTTGGAACTATTTACACCGATATGGCTTTGGATTCGTACATCTACTCGCCTGATAAATTTACTGCAGTAATCGGATTAGATAATATTATTGTGATCAACACAAACAATGCTCTGCTTATTTGCAAAAGAGATAAAGCTCAGGATGTAAAAAATATTATCGACTATCTTAAATTGAATAAACTTGACGAACAGCTTTAATTCAAATGAAAATACTGGTAACTGAAAGAGATATCATAGAACTTGAAAAGCAGGGGATCAAAGTTTTACAAAAAACAAAGAATACAATTATTACTCCTCTCGCTGCTGACCGTATCAAATCTTCCAAATTTACCGTGGTAGAAAAAGAAGTATTACACGATAATAGTTCGCAAAAATTAGCCAGCGTATTTCCCACACTGCGGAAAAAAGTAATTTTCGGAAGTGATCATACAGGATTCAAACTAAAAAATATTTTGATAAAGTATCTGGCAGATAAAAATTATGAAATTACAGATGCAGGTACATTCAATGAACAATCCTGTGATTATCCTGATTATGCAAAAATCGTAGCAGTAAGTGTATCGAAAGGTGAGAATGATTTTGGAATTTTAATCGATGCAACTGGAATTCCATCCTCTATCACGGCAAATAAGATAAAAGGAATCAGAGCAGCAACCTGCTACAATACATTCAGCGCAAGAAGTGCACGCGCACATAACAACGCAAACATTATTGTTGTTGGTGTAAAAGCTCTTGGTGAAGAGTCAATAAAATTAATCATTGATGAATGGCTTGTCACTAAATTTGAGGGTGGCAGACATCAGCACAGACTCGATAAAATATCCAGGATTGAAAATGATTCTTCTTCTCAGAAGAGTAACCAATCAAATAATTTTGAAATAAGTGAATGAAGCCCTAATTTTCATAAGCCAAATAGATATTTAAATTCAGATAATGATGTTTTATCAGCAAAAGGCACTTCTTAAAATTACTCAACTATCAATTACTCAAAATCAATTAAATTGTTCATCATAAATTCACCTCTTGAAGAAATCCTGGAAATAAATCCTCAGATTTTTCTCCTTAAAGTTTTTTCTCCTGAGCTTGCAGCAGTTATTAAACCTGGTCAGTTTTTGAATATCAGGGTGACCAACCGAACTTCACCACTTCTGCGAAGACCTTTTAGTGTTTGCGATGTTGAAGGAGACCATTTGTATCTGATGTTCAACATTACAGGAGAAGGAACTAATATGCTTGCACACAAACCAATCGGCAGCGATCTGGATATTCTCGGACCACTTGGAAATGGTTTTAATCTTGAAGGAAATTACAACACAGCCGTGATTGTAGCTGGCGGATTGGGAGCTGCACCTTTTCCTTATGTAACACGGATGTTAGATGGAAAGAAAAAAATTCTTTCATTTGTTGGTGGAAGATCAAGACACGATGTTATAACTTATAATCTGAAGAATGAAAAAATTGCATCTGACGATGGAAGTCTGGGTGTAAAAGGTAACGTTATCCAATTGCTTGAACAGAATTTACCAATTTTGCAGAATGACAGAATAAAAGTATTTGGTTGCGGACCGAATGCGATGCTTAGAGCATTAAAAGAGTTTTGTCTTAAGTACAACTTCGAGTGTGAAGTATCAACCGAATGTGCAATGGCATGCGGTTTTGGAATTTGTCAGGGTTGTCCTATTGAATCAACCAAACAATCTGATAAATATTTGCTTGTATGTACGGATGGACCCGTTTTTAATATTAAGGATGTGGTGATATGAGCAGCGTAGATTTATCTGTAAATATTGGATCGCTAACTTTACGAAATCCCATTATGCTTGCTTCGGGGACTGCCGGTTACGGTAATGAAATATCTGAATTTACAGATTTGAATATGCTTGGTGGTATTGTAACAAAATCATTAAGCCTGAAACCAAGAAAAGGAAATCCGCCGCAAAGAATAGTTGAAACTCCTTCAGGTATGTTGAATGCAATTGGACTTGCAAATGTTGGGGTTGAAGTTTTTATAAAAGAAAAAATCCCATTCCTTAAAAATTACAATGTTCCTTTGATATGTAATATTGCTGCAAGTACGATCGAGGAGTACGTTGAGTGTACAAAAATTCTCACCACAGAAGAAACTATCAAAGCATTTGAAATAAATGTTTCGTGCCCAAACGTAAAAGATGGTGGTTTGTCTTTTGGAAATAATCTAAAAGCAGTAGCAGCTATAACTGAAAAAGTCAGAGCAGTAACTAATAAACCACTTATCATAAAACTTTCGCCAAATGTATCTTATATTTTTGAATTTGCACAGGCTGCAAAAGAAAACGGAGCCGATGCTGTTTCCGCAATTAATACTCTTGTTGGCGCATCATTCAATATTCTTACTCGCAAACCAAAAATCCATAACATTACAGGTGGATTATCAGGTCCGGCAATAAAACCTATTGCAATTGCAAAAGTGCTGGAAATATCGAGACAAGTTAAAATTCCTATAATTGGTGTCGGTGGGATTATGGATTGGAAAGACGTAATTGAGTTTATAATTGCAGGCTCTACAGCTGTACAAATAGGTACACTAAATTTTATTGATCCAACTGCACCGGGTAAAATTGTCAATCAACTCGAAGAATTTTGCATCAACAATGGAATTAAGAAAATCACAGATCTAATTGCATCATATAAATTATAATTTGATGGATATCGAAGCTTCACTGAAGAAACTCTTTTCTCTTCATACTTTCGGTATAAAACTTGGGCTTGATAATACAATTGGTTTCCTGAATTATCTTGGTAACCCACAGAATAATTTAAAAACTATTCACGTCGCCGGTTCAAATGGAAAAGGCAGTACATCTTCATTTATTGCAAGTATTCTTCAGGAGTTTGGTTTTAGGATTGGTTTGTACACTTCACCACATTTTGTAAAGTTTAATGAACGCATTGTTATTAACGGAAATCAAATTGAAGATGAGTTTGTAGCTGATTTCTTTTCAACTCACGAAAAATATATTGATGAACATCAACTTACTTTTTTTGAAGTGACAACGGCAATGGCTTTTCAATATTTCAATGCGATGAGAACAGATTATTGTGTAATCGAAACAGGACTTGGCGGAAGACTTGATTCAACAAATGTTTTACCGGGCGGGCTGGATTCACAAAATCGTTTGGCAGTTGTAATTACTTCCATCAGTCTGGAACATACCAATGTTTTGGGAACCACTATAAATCAAATTACATCTGAAAAAGCTGCAATTATTAAGAAGAATTCAAAAGTATTTACCGGGTTGTTAAACCCGGAAGCTGAGAATGTTATAAATCAAAAATGTAAAGAAATTGAAGTTCCACATTTCCCTGTAAAGAAATTTTTAATAGATGGAAATAAAACAAGTGTCAGACTCCCTAGTAATACATTAATTGAAATTAATCCACCATTGAGAGGTCATTATCAAAAAATAAATGCTGCACTTGCCGTGTTAACTGTTGCAGAATCATTTTCAATGTTTGATGAAAAAAAGTTTATTGCCGGTATCCAAAATGTTTCCACAAATACAGGTCTGACTGGCAGATATGAAATATATAATGAGTTACCAAGGATAATTTTTGATTCAGCTCATAATCCTGAAGGAGTTGAAAACTTCCTTAGTGAGTTTTCTACTGAATATACAAATTACCAAAAAAGACTAGTAATATTTGGAGTAATGAAAGATAAAGCAATTGAAGAGATGATAAAGAAGCTTGGGATGTACTTTGATGAAATATTATTATCTGAAATCCAATATGATCGGGCAGCCAAGCCTGATGAAGTTTTTGAAATATGTAAACGGTTAAACATCAATTGCAGAATACTCAAACAGCCGGCAGTTTTTATAAAAGAATTTACAAAAAGAGAATCCAATGACTGCCTGGTTGTGCTGGGGAGTATGTATTTACTGGGTGAAATTAAGCAACAATTACAGGGATGAATGCTTGACATTTACAAATTTAAGGTTTATGTTTCGGTGAGCCGCAAAAACCTATCAAGTAAAATACAAATTGTTATAAGTAATAATTATTTCCCCGAATTCACAGACTGGCAGAGAACCAGTAAAATTTTATGTTAAATAACTATACCTTCATCTGACAAACAATAATTCAGGATAAAAAAAATGCCAATGGATATATCCGAACTCAAATCGAAGAAGATCGTAGAACTAAATGAAATTGCCAAAGAATTAAATATTCCCGGCTACAGCGATCTTCGTAAACAGGAACTCATCTTCAAAATTCTGGAAGCTCAAACTTCAAAGGATGGTTTAACATTTTCGAAAGGCGTGCTGGAAGTTCTTCCTGATGGTTATGGATTCCTTCGTTCTTCGGACTACAATTACCTGCCATCTCCCGACGATATTTATGTTTCTCCCTCGCAGATTAAAAAGTTCAGCTTGAGGACAGGAGATTTTGTAAGTGGACAGGTAAGACCTCCAAAAGAAGGTGAAAGATTTTTTGCACTTCTGCGTGTCGAAGCTGTAAACGGACTAGCACCGGAAAATATTCGTGAAAGAACTTTATTCGATAATCTTGTCCCGGTTTATCCCACGAAAAAAATTAATCTTGAATCTGCACCTGGCGAATATTCAATGAGAGTGATGGATATGCTCGCTCCGATTGGTAAAGGTCAGAGAGGTTTAATTGTATCACCACCAAAAAGCGGTAAAACTGTTTTGCTTCAGAAAATTGCTAACTCGATTACTCGTAATCATCCTGAAATAAAATTAATCGTTTTGCTGATTGATGAAAGACCTGAAGAAGTAACAGATATGGAAAGATCTGTTCAAGGTGAGGTTATCAGTTCAACTTTTGACGAACCTGCTGACCGACACGTTCAGGTTGCTGATATGGTAATTGAGAAAGCTAAAAGAATGGTAGAGGCAAACGAACACGTGGTAATTCTTCTCGATAGTATTACACGTTTAGCAAGAGCTCACAACATTGTTGTTCCTCACAGCGGAAGAATATTATCAGGTGGTGTGGATTCAAACGCACTCCATAAACCAAAAAGATTTTTTGGTGCTGCAAGAAATACTGAGGATGGCGGAAGCTTGACTATTATTGCAACTGCTCTAATCGATACAGGAAGCAGAATGGATGATGTTATTTTCGAAGAATTTAAAGGAACTGGTAATATGGAACTTGTTCTCAATCGTGATTTGAGTGACAGAAGAATATTTCCTGCAATTGATGTAAACCGTTCTGGAACAAGAAGGGAAGATTTATTAATGAAAGAAGATGATTTAGGTAAAATCTGGATTCTTAGAAAAATACTCAGTGATTTTAGTCCGGTTGAAGCAATGGAATTTTTACTTGATAAAATAAGAGGAACGAAGAACAATAAAGATTTCCTGAACAATATGAACAACTGACAGTTAAAGTTCAACGATTAATTGTAACGAATTTTACCTTGTTTGTAATCCAGCCATTTATATTTTTCATCTAAAAAAGTGAAAAAATTTTTAGCAGGACTCATCCTTACTACACTTAGCTTATTCGGGCAAACAGAACCCGATAATCCTCCTGTTGTACCAATCATGCCTTTTCGATCCGAAATAATCTCATTTCCGAGGGTTGATGGAGAATTCTCCGTTTACTACACTTTTAAAGTTCCTTACCGTCTTCTCGTATTTGAACGGAACGATAATTCATTCATTGCAGGGTTTCGAATTATAGTCGAAATACTGGATGATGATTCCAGGTTGGTTACAAGAGATATTAAAGACAGCAAAGTTTCCGTAAATAATTTTGATTCGACTAATGATAATAATTTATTTCTCCAGAATTTTCTGAGTTTCAAAGTAAAACCCGGTGAGTACAAAGTTGCTGCTTTCATTTCTGATAAAAATTCATCTGGTGAATTGCCTCTGAAACCTGTTGAATTAATTTTGGAGGAGGATAAAGTTGTGCTTCATCCTTTAGTTATTAAAACGAATGAGTTAATTTGTGAGGAACAAAAATCTTTCGAATTGACTAATGCAGGCGGAAAGATTCCATTTAGCAGTGAGACATATCATTTAATCATTCCTGTTCGTGATACATCCGTATCGCAGCTTACAATTTCAATTGAAAACAACGAAGAAGAGATCATCTCAACAGAATTAAATGAGTTTTACATTTTACCGCCTGGAATTAATAAATGTGAGGAACAAATATCAGTCACGAAAAATCAAGCGAATTTGCTGCTTAAGAATTTTATTTTGCACGATGTTAATAAAAATCTTTCTGAGGGTGAAGTAGTATTAACAGTAGTAAATGAAGAAAAATCTATTGATGAAGAATTTCGTTCTCAAATTGTATGGTTCAATAAACCATTCTCGCTGATGGATCCTGAAAAAGCAATAGAAAATCTTAGTTTTATTGCGTCTGATTCTATTATTTACACATTGCTTCAAGAAAGTACTTCTGATTATCCAAATGTTCTTTCTGAGTACTGGAAGAAATATGATCCCACACCAGAAACTGTTTTTAATGAAGTTATGTCCGAGTACTATAAACGTATTGATTATGCAATAAAGGAATTCAAAGGTATAGGAAAGATCAATGGCGCAAAGACTGACAGAGGTGTAGTTTATATCAAATTTGGTCATCCTGAAAAAATTGAACGATCTTCAAATTCTATGGGACAAATTGTTGAAACCTGGACTTATGCAAAACCAGATCGAATATTTTCCTTTATTGATAAAGATGGAAAAGGAAATTTTAATTTGTCTGAGAATTAATGGGAAGATTTGTTTTTACATGCGGTGATATTAACGGTATCGGACCAGAGATATTAATCAAGACCATCAACAAACTCTCTTCAAAAAAGAATACTGATAAGTACACACTAATAATTCCTGAAAAAATATTTAATCTCACATCCAGAATAGTTGAACCAACATTTGAATATAAAATAATCAGGGGAATAACTTCCGTCAATCATACTGATGATATAATAAGTGTTCTTGATTTTAAATCCGGAAAACAAAAATATGGCAGACCAACAATTGATTCAGGGAAAGCAGCATATTCAGCATTAAAAACTTCTTTCGATTTACTAAAAAAGAAATTAGCTGATGCGGTTATAACTGCTCCTGTTTCAAAAACTGCTCTGAGAATGGCTGGTATTAAATATCCCGGTCAAACTGAAATGTATGCAGATTGGTGTAAGGTTAAAAATTTTGTTATGACATTTTTATCCGGAGAGCTTAGAGTAGGACTTTATTCAATCCACATTCCTGTTAAAGATGTGTCAAGCTCGATTAACAAGAAGTTACTTACCTCAAAATTAGATACAGTTATTAAAATGCTAAAGTTTGATCTTGGAATTAAAAAACCGAGAATTGCATTACTTGGATTGAATCCTCATGCCGGTGAAAACGGAATTATTGGTGATGAGGAAAAAAAAGTCATTGAGCCTGTAATCAATCACAAACATTTTAAGGGAATTATTGAAGGAACATTTTCTTCAGACGCTTTCTTTGCAGGCAGAAGATTTAAAGATTATGATTTAGTCTTTGGTCTCTATCACGATCAGGTTCTGATTCCATTTAAATATATAAATTCAGGCAGAGGAGTAAACTATTCCGCAGGACTTCCGATAATCAGAACATCACCTGACCATGGGACGGCTTATGATATTGCAGGACACGGAATTGCAGATGAATCGAGCATGATTGAAGCATATAATTACGCTAAGATCATTTTGCGGAATAGAAAGAAGATCAATAACGGATGAAGGTTAAACCTTATGATAAGGTATCAGTCATTTTTGATACCTTGATGAAAAAATTGGATTATGAAAGCTGGTCGAATTACATATCAGCAATTGCTGATAACTATATTGACAAAGATGCAAGAATCCTTGAACTTGGGGCAGGGAGTTGTAAAATAGCTGAATTTATTTCCGCCAGCTATAAAAATTATATCGCATCTGATATTTCCTTTGCAATGCTCAACTCAGGACAAAAGAATCTAAGAAAAGTTTGCTGCGATATGACGGCACTTCCTTTTAAATCAAAATATGATTTTATCTTCTCCAGCTTTGATTGTGTTAATTACATTCTGAAACAAAGATCCCTTTACAAATTATTTACAGAAATATTTAGATTGCTTAAAAGAAACGGTGTTTTTACTTTTGATGTGAGTCTTGAAAATAATAGTCTGGATTTTGTTATAGGTAAAACAATAGAAGGTCAA
>WBZO01000740.1_pt1 | contig 50585 bp, 46 predicted proteins | sample 5204261 | NCBI WGS metagenome assembly WBZO01 (sample SAMN12412400, study PRJNA552823) | activated sludge metagenome | isolation source: activated sludge from anammox sidestream of wastewater treatment plant... | place: USA: North Carolina | collected 2017-09
ATGAGGCATGTTCCGCGTCCTTGCAATACTGTGTTTACATACAGTCTATCGCTTAGCGGAAAGTTCTTTTACCCTCAGCCGAAATGCCTGCCGTTGCTAGACATTGCCAGCCAGTGCCCGTCACTCTCCCACTCAATAGTTTCCTGGCTCATAACTGTATTGTTATTATTGCAATTGCTGCACCGCCACACGTCCTAGTACCATGGACAATACCATTGAAAAAAGTCCTGTGGAAGTCACAGGCATGCATGTCTTGAAAGTGTCGTGATCGAGGATAACGAGCCAAAATGAGATTCGCTGAATTCACCTTCAGTCGAGAATTTCGACTCGATCTCTCTGGTCGCCGACACTGAGTTCCTGCCGCATCATTCTACCTTGGCGCCAGCGCAACCGCGCAGCTGGTCAGCCTTCATCGTTGACATCAGTGTCATTTGTTAACCCGCTGTATTGCAGGAATGAACAACCTTCTTCAAACGTGGCCGGCTTGGCTCGCTCATCCTTTATCGAGAATTTCGCACGCCCCCCATAGCGTCTTCTGCCCATGACATTTTGAATAAGCTTGTGCGCCGTATCCAAATGCTTTGGTTGGGTGGAGATGACGCCAATCGGTGCCCATAGCCCATTACTACCAGGCAGTGACAGGTGGTACACCGCCACCATGAATGCGGTCGGGTACAAAACCAACTCCACCCTGCCGGCCATCAATGGCCCATCATTTATCGCTGGGCGCGTGAAGTGAAGTTCGTTCAACAACGGAACCCGAAACTGGGCAACGACTTCATTCTCTTGGCCTTGTTCGGCATTCGCAAAGAGAAAAAGCGAATCGGCATTTCCAGAGAGTTTGAGGACGTTCGTAAACTGGGCCACTGCTTTGGCGAATGAATCTCCGCGGCCCCAGAGTTCGTAGTCCGGTGCCAGCCATGCCAAAGAGGTAAGCAGTTTTCCATAACGTCGCTTGCCTTCGCGTCTATCTCGAACACGGCTAACAATCCGCTCCACGTTTTCATGTAGATAGACGTTCCCAAAGAATGGGTCAATTCCCTTGGCGAACTTTACGTTTCTCGTTATGTGTACGTCTGCAAGGTAGCCAGCCAAGTCAAACTTTTTGCCCGTCAGGTACTGGCCCATCAATTTCAGATCAAAGGTCTCGATGAACTCTTCCAGTCCTGGGGCTCCAAGGGTAATGGTCTTTGGAATAGCAGCAGTCACCTGTTCGTTAACGAACTGGAACAGTTCAGGCGGCGCCATACGCTCAAAAATCTCATCTATCCTTCTCTCGACCTGTCCATCTTGGTCAATGGCAAATGAAACAGGGATAGGTAGATAGCTTCGCTTCTTACTTTCAATGTCCTCCACGGAGTGGACACCATAGGACTTGTCCCGCAAGTCATCTCGCATCGAAGCAATTTCAGGGTATCGAGTCCTGTAGGCCTGCCGTGCCCTCTCCTTGCTGTCACCCAGAACCTCATCCTCGGCATTCAATTTGATGATGTTGTCCGTGACTAGCTCCCCGACCACCGAACGAAGCGGAGTAAAAGAAATCAGGTCAAAGGTGACCGTGTCCTTCTTGAGTTCAACCTTGTTGAATCGCGGATGGTCACCCCCGGCTTCTTCAAAGCGCTCGATGGCGAACAGACTAAGTTGAACATCCTCGTCAACCAAGTCGATGAGCCCTTGTCGAGATAACGACTCCAGAACGGACAACGCTTCACTGTCGGTAAAGCCGAAATAGTCCCTGAGCGCTGGAATCGAAACCCTACCGCTGATCCGAAGCAACCGAAGGACAAACTCAGTGACAACGGGCAAGCGCTCATCAAGTGCGATGTATGCTTCGACTCGGAAAGTTTCGATGGGTAGACCAAAGGTAACGCGATTGAATTCGGCCGGGATGGTCATTTAGTTCCCCTGAAACTGCTTGCCTGACAGGATGCCTGCTCGGCCAGCATCTGTGAGCGAGCGAATCTTTGTCAGTGCCCTACCCAGAGGCAGTTGAGAGTTCTTTCCACTCCACATCTTCGTGGAGCCAACTATGAAAAGTCGCTCCATCGCACGAGACATGGCCACGTTCACCCGATTCGGGCTGTTTAGAAACCCTGGCGACTGCTTAGAGTTATTACGAACCGTGGTGAGGATGACAATTCGGTTCTCTTTACCCTGATAGCTATCGACAGTGTCCACCTTGACCAGTCGGCGTGCATCTCCAAGCCAAGTTGCCTCGGCTTTCATCTGGTCGATAATTTGACGCTGCTTGCTGTACGTGCAGATGATTCCGATGGGGGGCTCCTGGGGCTGCAGGTCATCCTTGAGCGCTGTCATGAACTCGTCGGACTCAATGATCTGACGAAGAAGGTTCATGACAATCCGAGCCTCCGCGGTATTCCACGTATCGTCCCTGTTCTCTGATGTTTGCTGGTGGCCACGCTCCCCAAGAGGTGCGGTGTCAATCCAAAGGACCTGCTTGGAAAGATGCTCAGGGAGAAGCTCGTAATACTTAGGAGGCTCACCACGGCCGGTTTCAAGCTCTCCACGGTAGAAGCAGGTGGAAACAACCTCACCAATAGTCGGCGCCATCCGATACTGGCTCAAGAGCGTCGTACCCACTTTCTTGCCATACTCGGAATCAAAGATGCGTTCGAAGTCGCTGCTGAATAGCGGCGAACCTTCCTCGACGGAGAAGCGCTGGCAGATTGCATCCTTCACCTCCTCGGAGAAGGTCGGAGGCAACTGGCAATGGTCACCAACTAGTAGCACCCGGTGTCCGGCTTGCATGGCAACCGCCAATTCGCTGGGCGCCGCCCTACCCGCTTCGTCGATGATGACCCAGTCGAAGATATTCTGAACAACACCCGCGCCTCGATAACCGATGCCCACCAGGGTGCCGGCCACCACAGTCCGCGATTTGGCCAAAAATTCTGCAAAGTTGGCATCTGGAGATCCCAGCGCACTAACCCACTCGTCCGAAAGATGTATCAATCGTGTCAGGCGCTCAATGGCATCTTTAGAGCGAACTTCATACTTCTCGACGAGAGCCTGCTGGAGCATTGCAATCGTTTGTTCAGGTCCGCTCTCGCTCCTCATATCGTACATATCCGAGGCTATATCGTAGAAGGTCTCAACCAAGGCTCGAGTTCTAGCCTCAAGGCCCTGACCAGCATTTTCACCTTCTGAGAGCCTCCGCTCTTCGAGCTTGGTAATGCGTTCACTGAGCATTCCGAGGCGCAGATACAGGTCGACAAATTCAACCGCAAAGTCTCCTGGTAGACCAAGCGCAGATGCGAGACCAACAATCCGCTCCTTTTGCTCAGCCCTGAACCGTTCTCGGTAGGCTTGTTCAATAGAGGTCGCGTGCAGATGGCGGATTGAGTCGGACACGGCCGACTCACTGCCGAGACGGACTGCATTGAACTCGACACCTTTGCTCCGACAGAGCTCCAACCCCTTTTCCAGTGCATTGTTGACCGCCTCATGTGCCTGGCTAACCAACAGGATTCGACGCGCACTCTCCTTGGTCATAAGGTAATGCAATAGGGAGGCGATGAACCACGTCTTACCTGTCCCGGGCGGCCCCTGAAGCAAGCTGATGGGTCCATTGCCAAGGACCTTGCGGAACGCTTCCTTCTGGCTCGGGTTCAGTTTCTTGTTGCCTTCCGAGTAGAGCTCCAGGTCGTCATCGCTCGGCTTTGCATACTCGCTTGGCATCAGAAATTCAGCATCCTGCCGTTCGAAATAGTTTATAAGGCCCGGAATGACGGCCTTGTCACCAAGAATTCTGTCTACGGCAAATCTTCTGCGGGTAAATGACCCTTTCTCCAGGTTGCTGATCAGACGGAGCTTGCTTCCAATCTTGAAATTGGCCTTCAGATGAGGTCTATCAATTGCCAGCTCGGCTAGTTCCCCGAAGGTAGTCTCCTTAAGATTGAGCTGACCGCATGGTCGCCATACACCGTCTGTTCCCTGGCTTTCGATGATGACCGTATCGGACTTCTCGTAGTCAATCACACCTTTGTCAGCATGGTAGGGGACGAGAATTTGGCCGTTGAGGGAGGGGTTGTCTCGCTTCTCGCCTGCGACAGTTACGACCGTCAAAGCATCCTCTTCAGCATCTAGCAGTGCTTTCCAAAGCTCAGGCACAGGAACGCTAATCTGGGTGGGGGCAACCTCCTCAAGGACATCAGCTTCACCCTGCGACTCAGGCATTGGTGGAGTTTCGATCTCTGGCACTGGAATCAGTACAGGGGCTAGCGCAGGCTGCGGAATCTTGCGTTTGATTCTCTCGTTTTGCAGTAGTAGCTGAACAAGGTCGCGGACGTCCGAAACCGGGCCTTCGACCAAGTTGATTTGGACGGGAATCTGTCCATCTCCCAAAGTCTGAGACCGAAGCAAGTGACTTTGGGATATTGAACTGGCACGTACAAACTCCGCCGCCTCATTGGCGAGATTCCATGAAAAGGACAGCTGCTTACCGATACCAGTAACCCAGAAACGAAGACTTCCCTTGTACCTCGAATCTGGCTTTGCTTCGACGTGAAAAACCCCGTTATCTGAGCGCATTGCGCCTGGAGCTACGCCAGAGTTGCCAAGCCTTTGTACGACAACGGTTACTTCTGGGGCTTCATCATGGTCAGCATCCCCTGCGCGTGTCACAGCTCTCGATAGCGGTTCGAGTGTCGACAGGGTCTTCTGCTCGATAAGGTTTGCAATCTCCTCGTAAATGCGAGGTATGGGGTACTCGCCGGCACCGGGATTTTCCCTCGTCGTCCCCAGAACCTCAGTTAGAACAGCGGCGATGCTGTATCTATCACGCTCGAACGGGGTAAGCGCCTTGTAGTTGTCCGGCAAGTAAGCCGTTGTATAGTGGTCATCCGCATCAAGGTGGAAGTCCAGCACATCAATAAGGGTGACGGCCCCATCTTCCTTTACGATGATGTTCTGTGGATGAATGTCACCATGCGCAAACTCCAACGCATGGATTCGCTCAAGAGCATCCAAAATTGACCGGCATACAGCTAGTCGTTCTTCAAAGGATGGGATCCGCGCCAGCCATTCGGACAGCGTCTGACCTTCTACCCACTCCGTAACCAGCAATAGGCTGCCGCGAGACAAGCCAAAGTCGAGAACCTTTGGAAGCCCGGGAAGGCCACACCCTTTGATGGTTCTTGCACGCTCAAGAAATGACAGTAACCGAACGGCTTGGTCAGGCTTCTTGGCATCAGGTGCGACGCGGAACCACACCTTAATCAGCTTTGCTTTCCCATTTTCCTCGGACTTGAAAAACCAAACGTCATCCGTGTCGGACAATGTTTCTGTTTCCTCATAATCCCGGTCACGCGTAGCGGCCTTGTACGCATCAAAGGCGGCAAGGTCGATGATGCTCTCCTGCTTTCGGGCGGTTGCCGTATTGAAAGCCTCGAGCATCTCTCGGGCATTTTGGAATCGCTCACCGGGCTCCTTGCTGAGTGACCGTTTAATGAACCCCGTCAGTACTCCATCGAACGGATCATCAGCCCGGGAAGTCCATTCATAAACTCCACCTACCTTGGGTGGCTTTTCGCCAAACAAGATGAGGTGTACCAAGGCCCCCAACATGAATACGTCACGTCGATACGGCGTTGCGGTAGGACCCTCGGCAGAATCCTCTGGCAGGTTCGACTGTTCGACCCTTACCTTCTCACGGAAAGTGCCGACCGTCTTCATCTCAGGGTAATAGGCAGCCGGAAACCCGGACAACACAACTTTGGCGGGCCTATCGAACCAGATGCTGTGGTCTCCCACATCACGGTGTGCAACTCTAAGGTCGTGCAGGTCTGCGAACTTCGAAAGTAAAGCCTTGCAGAGAGTCAAACGATCTTCTGGAGACAGCTTCGGCAGTACGCTATGGGTGAACTCGGCGAGGCGAGTCACCTTGCTAGGTAGAAAAAATAACTCCGAAAAGTTCAAGGTGACGTCATTGGGACTCTTGCGGGCAACTGGACGGAGGAGACTAAGCGACAACTCTTCGTTCCGCTCAGCGACATACTCGTAGACCCGCTGCTCTCGCAGACCGATAAATGAACGATCCTTCTCCCCAATAAGCTCCAGCCCAAGTGCCGTGAAATCCCACTGACGAAGCAACGCAAGGGTCGATGGGTCATCCTTGGCAGCCGCTCGGTACTCGTTGTAAAGCTTCCTGGGGTGTTCAAAGATTGGGTTTGCCTCTGGCCGGAAACCATCGACAACATAGTCCCTGGGCTTGAACGAAGATCCCTGGAAGAACTCATCGTATTTGGCTAAGTAGCTCAGCGGGTTGAATACAACACGCCCCCAAAGGTAATTCTTGTAGCAGCTCTGAAACCTGAGCGTCAAAAACTCAGTCATGGTCAGCACAGAGCGCTCTTCATCGGGCGTCAATTTCATATTCTTGACGTCACCGTGCATGACCACGTATGAGCTAATGAACGGGGTTTTTTCCCTGCCCAGCTTTTGTTGCATCAAGCTGGCCAGCTTCTTGGCATTCAGGTTGGCCTTGGCCACCGGCGATGTCCCGCGGCACTCGCCATCCAAGAACCACTGCTGCCCGTCAGACTCAAGAAGATTTCCATGCCAGTTTTTCAACTCGACCACGACGATGTGAGCATGAGTCACGAGCACCAAGTCGAAGTCGTCGTCACCAGCACCTCGGCCACTGCGGGCGATTGCGAATGATGCATAGCCCTTCCACTTCCGGCTAAATTCCGAGGAACTAAACTCCCGTTGAATCTCCTGGTGCGCCTCAACTTCGGCCTTCGGGACGCCGGTCTTTCTAAGTATTTGTATTTCCATCTTCTTCGTGTTCTTGAAATCTCGTTGAACAGCAGCCGGATCAAAGAGCTCTCTCAACAACAACCATCCCGACCTCCCTCGGTCGGCGAAACGCGGAGGCGACCTTATTGCATTCTTGCTCCGGAACACCGAGTTCTTCAAAGAATACCCGCCATTCCCGCGTGGCCGATGCGACGCGTTCAATGATGGCGGCGGCCTCCCGCTTCAGCAGCCCGAAGTCGCCATGGGCCTCGAGCAGGTTGTCCAGGGTCGCGAGCCGCCCCCGGGGACCGACGGACAGGTGGAGATAGCGCTCCACCGCCACCTGGGGCCTCGGCACAACGTCGTAGAGCGGCGAGAGTCGCCAGCCTTTGCCTGCCTCGTCCCAGACGAAGGCGTGGTTGCGCAGGTGGTCGTCGTCGTTGGAAACGAGGATGTTGAAGGCGATGCGACCATAGAGCTCGTTGCGGTCGGCCTGGACCCGGCCGTCGACGCCGAAGCTGCCAAGCCGTTCGGAAATTTCCTCGTAGCGCGCCCCCAGGGACTCCGACTCGTCCTTACCGAGCAGGGTGAGCGCGCTCACGGCATGCCGGCGCACGAAGTCTTCCCCCATTGCTTTCCGGTCGAAACGCTCGATGAGCATCACCGCACGGCCGTCCGCCAGCTGCACGAGGTCGGTTGGCGGCACGTCAAGCCCGGCGCGGCGTGCAAGTTCAAGGCAAGCCCGCTCCACGATCGGCACGTCGAAGCCATCGTTCCGGGCCGGAAACTTGGCTAGGTACTGCTCCCCGCGGTGGATGACCAATGCCTTCGGCCGCGCCCCACCCATCGTGCCGCCCGTAAAGATGGGTTCGAGCTGCGCAGGGACCGGGATACCCTGCTGGACACGGTCGACCGCCTCCATCAGGTAGTCCAGTTGAGTGATGGGCGGCAGCAGGCCTGCCGCTTCTGGGCTGTCCATGCCTGGCCGGAAATCAAGGGCGCCGAAACGATGGGGGCCGGCATGGAGCAGATAGACTGACTCGGGCACCGAGTCGGGCGGCACCTTGAGGCGAGCTTCGATCACGCGTCGCCCCCAGAAATCCGGAGCAGCATCGCGCACCGCGCCAAAGAGCGGCGGATGGACCGGTTCGTAGGTCGCCTCGTCACCCGGCAGACAGGAAAGCGGCAGGCTGAGCGGATCCACCGGCACGGCATTCGGCCGCCCCAGATAGCGACGTCCATAGCCAAAGCGGCTGGCGGTGGAGTCCGGCCCCGCCTCCTCGAGATTGATCCGCCCGGCCGGCACGGCCTCGACCTCTCCCGGCAGATAGACGAAAAGATAACCTTCCCAGCTCATGGAGGTCAGAAGTCGAAAGCGTCGCGCTTGGCGGCGCTGGGACGCGCGCGCAGGCGAACGGTCTCAGCCCGCGGCTGGACAGACAACTCGGATGAAAGCACCAGCGCACCCAGCAGCCCGAGGCATTCCAGCGCGGAAAGCCAGGCGCCCATGCTGACAGAAACATCGCCCCGCTCGATCTTCATCCAGGTGTAGGCGGACATCCGGGCGCGCTGCGCCGCCGCCTCCTGAGTCATGTTGCGGGCAAGCCGGGTAGTCCTGATGATGGGCGCGAGCCGCTTGGCGGCAGCCTTGACCTCGCCCGAAACAAATTTTTCTTCCTCGCGGCGCATATTGCTTACTATTGAGCAAACGCTGCTAGTCTAGTTAGTAAGCAATTTAATGTCAAGTATAAGCGATGTTGCGCGGGGTAACCTGTGTAAGCAGTCGCGCGGTCTCAAGGTAGATGCGGTTCACGGCTTGAGCACCAGTACGCCGTGGCTTCCGCGCGAGACCCAAGGCCGCTCGCTGCCAGTCGGCAACTCAGAGGGGCTCAGCTTGCCCACCCATGGAAGCGAAAGCTCGCGGGCGAGCTGCAGACATAGCCGCACCGTCTTGACGCTGGTGCAACGCTTGAGCAGCTCCTGGAGCACGGCACCCCGCAGGTTGTAGGTGCTCTCCATCAACTCGCGCGCCTCCTGCAACGGCTGGCGCACACCGACTTCGCTCAGCAGTTCCAACAAGGCGCGCTCGGGTGTGGAAACTAGCGGCGCCTCGTTGCGGCCTTCAAACGGCACGACGTGCAACAGGGCTCCCGGCTGCTCGTCGAACAGGCGCTTGCGGTGGTACTCGGCGGAGAATTCTTTCAGGAACCATTCCGGCAGGCGAGCCGCGGCCCATCCGTACAAACGCAGCGTTTCCTGCTGCGCCACATACTGGCGCACACCCTGCCAGTCCAGGGCAGATTTGCCGCCGACGTGCAGGCCTTCGATCCTGCTCTCCAGTACCTTCAGGCTCGGATGGAGCGACAGCCCTTGTTCGGGGCGGCGGAAAACACCCCTCGCCAGTCGCACCAGCCACCCGGCGCGCGCGTAGTGGACAGCCAGGTCGGCCGAGACGCCGAGGCGCGCCAAATCCTCCGAAGTCACCGGGGTTCCCGGCGCGAGCCGGGCGTAGAGGGATTTTAATTTGCCTTGCGCTAGCGTAGTCAAGCTACGATTATCTGCACTTTTTCAAAAGCAGGCAAGTTTTATTTGTTTTCGGGTATCGTAGCTTGGCTACGACTTTTCACTCCATATCAAAGCCATCCCGAATCGACAACTGCCAGGACTGCATCGTCATGGGCGCACGACAGGCAGGCGACCCATCCCGGCGGCCTCGCCGGCGCCGCCCAAATCCAGGACTCTTCCCGCCTTCTCCAAGTCCATCCCTTCCGTCGGCGGGCTACCATCCCTGCACAGGTTCAACCCGTAGTCGAAGCCGAACTCGGTCAGCTTCCCATCCGTCGTCGGCACGTTCGCTTGCTTCAGGCGCACGTTGAGGCGTTTGCAGCCTTCCCGCCTGAAGCTCTTGAGGGTGGTGACTTCGGCCATGACGGGAGCCACCGATCCGGTTGTGTCCCTGAACTTCTTGGCCACCGGTCCGACGATTACGCCGCGGGCTGCTCCACCGGGCGCATCAATCGCCTGCAGCATCAACTGCCCAACGCTGGCATATTGGGCCGCGGCAGCACTTGGCACCGCCAGATGAGAGAGCACGAAAGCTAGCGACGCGACGATCCTCATGCCTTACCTCTGGTAGTAGTTCTGAACCTTCTGCTGGATCGAGGACTGCATCTGCTGGTCCATCGCTCCCACGTCCGGCATCCTGACGTTGGCCATGATTTCGGCCGTGAACTCGGACAGGTCGATCCTGGAGAAGTCGATCGCCGCGAATTCCGTCGGGGTAAATCCGGAGCAGTTCGGGTTTTCCGCGCCGCCCCACCCTTTGCCAAGCTGCGCCCTGCCCTGCTCGTTGATGATGCGTGCGAGCCGGCTGTTGTAGCAGCAGAAGGACTTCGTTCTCTCCACGCAGATCTTGAGCACCTTCTTGGAGCAATAGGTCCCGACCTCTACGCACAGGTTCTGCCCTCGCCGCATCGCGAGGAGTTGTTCGGGCTGCTCGCACGACAGCATCTCCTGGATCACCATGATCGCGACGGAGAGCATGAACGAGTATGGATCGAACCCGACGAACTGAAGGCCGGCGGTCGACGAAAAGCTGAACTGGAGCCCGTAGAAACTTGTGGTCGATGTCCACGCGGTTGCGCTCCACGCATCCACGGCCCTGTCCACCAGCCACGGGATGTCCGATGCAAACATGGCGTCGTACATGTAGGGGGACCCGAAGAACCCTCCCGCCTGGACAGCAGCGCCGAGAGCCATGTTCGCATTGCTCATCCCGCCGCCTCCCCCGCTCTTCTTGCAGCAGTTGGCAAGGCCGAAGAGCTTGATCTTGCAGCGGGAGTCGAAGCCTTTGAATACCTCGGCTTCCGACCCATAGACCCCCGCCTCCCGCGCGGCTTCCATGAGGGCTATGCTGCGGGCGAAATCCGGATCCGCCTGGTAGCCCTTATCGAAGCAGTTGCCGTTCTGGCAGAAAAGTTGCCCCGAGCAATCGGTCACGGTGCTCGTCTTTGGCGGTTGAGACATGCACTGGTAGCGCCTTTGCTCGAAGACACAGTTGCCATTGACGAGGTCGTCCGGATCGCAGCTCGAGGTCGACTGGAGAGTGCAATTCGGATTCGAAGCGTAGCCGTCGCATTCCGACGTATCGGAACGTCCCGTCAGGCAGGTGTAGGTGTCTTGCTTCTGGTAGCAGCCATCGGGTGCGACCTGCGACGGATCGATGCCCGGTGGCAACGGTGAGGACGGCGTCGTCGAGACGCATTGGCTCTGGGCGATCGAGCAGTTGGGGTTGTCAGCGAGGGACCGGCACGGCCTCGGATCGTAGTCGCTGGAAATCAGCGTATAGGTGTCAGAGAGCTTGATCGTATTGGCCGGAGCCGGCACGGAAGGATCGTTGCAGCGCCAGGTCTGTGTGTACCTCATGCAACCGGTGGAGAACATCGTGTCCATCTGCGCACACTGGGAACTCGTTTGCCAGCAGGCGGGCTGGGCATCGATGAAGGGCTGGCAGTAATTGACCGAGTTCGGCTTCAGGCAGGTGTAGCTCTTGTGCTTGCCCCAGCAGGTCTTGCCGATATTCGACAAGCAAACGCTGTAGCCGCTGATCGTCTTGCACGGCACGACTACCGTCTGGCCCGCCACATAATGCGGATCGCTCGTCAGTCCCTCTTTGCAAACAACGGCGTCCAGGCGACAGTCGGCGGCCCATGCCGATCCTGCCAGCAGGAACCAACCCAACAGACCCGCCAACCAGATACGGATCGGACGCGAAATGGCCATTACCGGGTTCTCGCGTCGAGAGCCTCGCAACCGCCGCCCTCCGTACAAGAGAACACCGGGCTGGTGGACATGTTGAAGCTATTGACGTTGTCGTAGTGGCCGATAGATACACTCGGGTTCGAGCAGTAATAGTTCTCGAACGTCATGCTGCAAGAGCCGGTGTTGGTGCAAGTGATCTTGGCGCCTGCCGGGTTGTAGGTCACGCCCGAGAGGAACTGCGAGACGTTGGAAACCACCTTGGTATAGCTGTAGCCGCAACAGTCCCCATGCTGGACCGTGGCCGATCCACCAGCATTGCATGTGACGTTGATCCAGCAACAACTGCTCGCCCACGAGGCGCAGAGGGTTGATGTGCTCGCACATTGCAGTTGCACGCCTGTCACCGTGCAGGCGAGTGTCGAATCGTCGCACGAGAGGTTCTCGTACGCATTCACGGTCTGGTCGCACTGGAAGTTGGCGTCGGTATCGATGTTGACCGTTCGCCCCATCGTGCATTGCTGCGTGCCCACCTCCTTCAGGGAAGAGCACGTCTCCGTGGTGTATTGCGCTGGAGTGGTCTCCGTTCTCGTGGTGCACTGGGTGCCGCTGCCTGCCCCGCCGTTGATGCCGATTGTCTGAAAGAAACCCTCCGCACTGTTCCTGGCGTTTTTGGCACCGAGGACCATCGGGTCATTCTTGGTGATGTTGAACTGGGGTCGAATCTGGGGATTCCGCGCCAGGAAGTTCACTGCCTCACATTCTTGGTTCGCGATCCTGTCCATACCAGGGGTACGGGCTGCACAGTCCTGCGTCTTGCCTATGCCCGGACTGGCAAGCTGTCCCTGCCCTCCTTGGTAATACTGGGTCTCGGCAGGGTTGGCTCCGTAGGCAGGGACCTTCTCCTCCGCCGCGCCGCTGTTGATCCCGGCAAACGCCCCCTCGGCAACCGAACCGCCCAGATCCTTTCCCTCTTGGAACGAACCGCCCATGTCGGCCAGGGCGGCGCCGGCCCAACACAGCGTCAGGATCGCCACTACACGTCTCAATTGATCCCCCTGACGATCCTGTCGCGGAACGCCCTGGCAGTCTCCGCCCAGGGCTGGCTCCGGCGCTCGATGTACTCGAGGGCGTAGTCCAGGGATACATCCCCGGAGACCTTGACGAAGGTCTCCACTTGCGAACAGCCGTTGTCGAGCACGTTTCCAGCCTCGGGACGAGCAATGACCACCGCGGGAACCCTCGTGACGCTGAATTGCTGAAATGCCGGCGGATGGACGACTGCCGAAACATTGCGATTCCCCACGATGGTCTTGATCTCCGCCCCCATCCTGGTCATGGAGTCACCTTTCAGGCCGCGGAAGACGAGCGTCGCCCCGGCCCGCTCCGCCTGATCTGCGATTCGCTCCAACGTCTCCCTCGGCATCGATAGCGACACCATGACGAGCAGATCCGGTGAGCGGTCCTTGGCCACAGCGGCACGGCCCAGACTCTTGTATTTCTCCGCGAGCGTGGCGATGTCTGGTGCACGGGCAGCAGGCTTGGGAAGCGATTCGATCTTTGGCATCGCCGCAGCCCCATGCTGTTGCTGCGCTCCGCCCTGCGGGATGCGTGCCATGCCGTCCCGCGCCCTTGTCTGCGCTTTTGCGATGTCCTCCGCGGTCGGCATGCGCGACTCTCCCGGGTGTTCCGAAGAAGATAAGCGTTCCTGCGCCGGCGTCATGGGCGACGCCAGCGACAGGAACAAGGGGAGAAGGAAGTGGCGACACTTGAACATGGCTCAGTTCCCGAGGCTCAGAGCACCCTGGCAGCAGTTGCGCTTGCGGAAGACCTGGTAGGCGAAGTCCTCGCCCTCAAAAGGGAACTCGCGGCCGGCGCCCCACAGGATGGTCGAGCGCCCGAGCGGCTGGCAGCATTTGCCCGCGATCTTCTTGGTCTGCGGCACCGGATACAGCATGTGGTACTTGTAACCGGTCTTGTCCATCACTGGCTGTAAGTAGTAGCCGCACATGCCCCCGTCACCCGACGCCGCCCACATCAGGCCCTCGCGGTGCAGCTTGGCGATGATCCGATAGACCTCCAGGCTGGAGGCCTGTACGCCGCCCACATGCGCTTGCACGTTCCCGTTCAACGGATAGAGGCTGCCCTGGCAACCGGCGCACCAGAAGAAGGCGTTGTTGGGAAAGCCGGCCGTCGCCGTCACGCAATCGGCCGCGCATGCCGCACGCGCAGGCAGGTTGCCGAAGAGGTACACCTCCGGATTCAGAATGCGCGTCAGCTCGTCGTCCTTCCAGAGCGGATCGAGTTCGGTGAGATAGGCGACGTCGAAGCCCTGGTTTTCCAGGCAACTGTTGTCGAGGATGGCCTGGAGGTAGTAGATGACCGGATCGACGTACCAATGCACCTGGTAGAACGAAGACTGGTCTTGTCCGTCGCGCCGGTATCGAGAAGCGACCGGGGCGTCGAAGCCCGGGTCCATCTTGATGCCGCCGAGACTCACCATGCAGAAAGGCTCGCGCACGACGTCGACCCGGCGTACCGGCTCCCAGAAGCTGACCTTCATGCCGACTTTGGGCGGGTTTCCGCACCAGCAAGCTATGCCGCCAGGGTTCGGCGTGTCCTCCTGATCCAGGGAGGCAAGCGCCGCGCCTCCGATCCGCAACGGGAAGATGCACGACCAGCAGATGTCGGTGATCGGGTTGGCGAACTTCCCCTTGCACGTTGCGGCCGGTGCCGTCACGCAGGCGAGAAGCAGGCCGATGGTCGCAACGAGCTTAGAGGCGAACTTCATCGACACGGAGCCTCTTGCCTTCCTGGGTGACCACGGCCGGCGACTGGGCAATGGAGAATCGTTTGGACAGCGCCCCGCCCTGGTCATAGAACACTTCCCTCTTCCATTCGCGCATGAGCTTGAGGGGCGCGCCGGCGATTAGGATGGGTTTCACCGGCAGCTTTGACTCGGCCATGAACCGCTTCGCGAACGCCACCTGCTTCTTGTCCCGGGCGTCGAAGAAAAGCAGCGTCTTCGTCAGACGATCGAAGTCGAAGGGATTGACGCGGGTGCCGGCGGGGAAAAGGACGTTCCCCTGCTCGTCGACCACGTTACGGTCGAGCGTCCATGTCGGGTCAAGGTAGAACGTACGAGCTGTCTGCGCTGCGCGGATACCAGGGACGGACTTGGGGTGCTCGATGGCGTCGACGACCCGCCGCTTGTAGTCTTCCTGGATTCGGGCAAGCTCGCCGGTCTTTTCCATACGGCGGAACTTGTCCTGGATGACCTCGATTAGGTCGCGCTCGGTGATCTCGTAGGTCGGCCCGATCGTGCCCAGATCTTCAGCGTGGGCGCTGACGGCGAGCAGAAGTGCGATGGAGATGAACGGTCGGCATGGCATGCACCAATGCTGGCACGGGCGAGCTTCTCAATCAGGGGTCGAAAGCGCACGTCTTGGCAGCATTTTGCGTGGGCCGGTTGCGTAGGCCGGTTTTTGGCCCTCGCCGTCGTCGTTAGATTCCTGAAGCCGCCATCCCGCTATGGCAGCTCCGACCAACCACGAATTGGTCCTCATGACCCTGAGGAGACATTTGCGCTTGGTCTGCAGACAATGGACATCGCTGGTGCTAGACGCCAGCATTCAACGCGGTTAGCCCTCTGCGTCCGGGTCTGGCGGCATGATTGGCCAAGGCTTGCCTGACGCCAGATCGGGATGACGCGGCTCGGCTTCCGGCATTCCGTATTCATCCCTGTACCGGTCGACCTGACGCAGCCAGCGCGCAGCGGCGTCCGACGGACCGCCGTCCGTCGTAAGCGCAAACAGCTTTTGACGCAAGCTGCCAGCAGCGATTGGCACAATGTTGTATGCACCTGCCCAATCTTCGGCAGGCACATGCTCTGTGACAACCCGTTCGACGGTTTGCCACCGCACAAAGGCACGCTTCAGTTCCTTCTCGGACCTTACGAGTAACAGCAATCCGTCCTCGTCCGGATTTTCGGCGACTGCACTGGCAAGTATCGCGAGCCCGCGCGTGGTCGGACCGTCTTTCAATAGGCTATACACATGGGCGCGCAAATCGGGGTGTGTAGCGATCAGGCTCCCAAGCTCCTGCGCCAGATGCCACTCGTCCGTTGTCCCGTCAAAGACTCCCGTGACGGTCAGGTCAACGATGCGACGCGCTGAAGAGGGTGTGCCGAACCTTAGCGCCGTCACGCGCCAGTGATAATTCAAATAGAAGCGCGGGTCTTCCTCCGCAAACCTGAACAAGACCTCTTCGGCTTCGTCCGAGGGAGCATCGCCGAGAGCTCTGACCATTTCCTCCAAGAAGCGCGGCTCGCGTTGCGCGGGGGGGATGCCGCGCACGACGGCCAGCGCCTTGATCGGATGTCTCACGAACGGCAGGAGTCGCAGCCACGTTTTAAGTTCGTAGCCGTCGCTCTGAGTCAATATCCATGTCTCGGTTTTCGCAGCCTCGAAGGTTTCGGAGATCCCGTCGGCGACGACCTTGATGTCGATTTCCTCACCCGAAAGAACGAGGTTCAGGAGCAGATCGGCACGTGCGCGCCTGGGCGCGAGGGCGATGAGCTTCTGGATCGTGCTGTCGCGCTGGCCGTGCGGGAGCCGTGACGCGACGATGCCGAGCGCGACCGCGAGCTTTTTCTGCTCATCCGTCGCCCCTTCCGCGATCAGGGGTTCGATCGCCGCGAAGATCGTTTCCGCTTCCGCCGAGGTCGCATCAGGATCGGCGGCGCGCGCCACGCGCTTCTCTTCCACGCCCGAGAAATCCACCCCGCCGATAAAGCGCTTGTCTTTCGGCGGCTCGTTCGCGGTTCGCCATTGGTCTGCGAGCACCTGCGCAGCGAGCGCGCCGAAATGCTCGTCCGTCAGATATTCCCGCATCATGGCGGCGGTTTCCGGCGTTTTGATCGCCAAGAACGCGCGCTGATACTCGCCTGTGTATGGATGCGTGGCCTCGTCTTTCGCAGGACTCTGACGCCAGCCCATCGCCTTCGCTTCGTCGCGAAATGCGCGATAGCGCTGCAAATTATCGTCCAGCAGCCGCTTCAAGATGAGCAACAGGCTCACCGACGGAGCGTGGCTCGCAAGCGTCGCGATGCTGGCCGTTTGCCAGCGTTCGGCGTCGCCCGATGCGAGCATGCGGTTGCCCCAGTCTTCGACGAGGCCCTGAATGGCCGCAAGCGAGTCCGTGTCGAACGGCCTGCCGCGATCGGTTTCGCCGTCGGGATGGCGCGAGAGCAGACTCGCCAAGCGCGCCATCTGCGCATTGTCCGCCTGCGCCGAGCGCGCAAGCACGGCGGCAACGAGGCTCGTACCCGGCACATGCGCGATGCGGGTTTGAAGTCCGCTATACGTGTCGCTCGCAGCACGGTCGTACTTGCCGTCCACGCAGAGGCGCGATCCCACGTTTAGGAGCGCGTCAACCAGGCGGCCCACGGCCTTCGGCCCGAGCACTGACGCGGCGGCTTCCGCGCGGTCGTCGTGGCGGACGGGATCGGCCAGCACAAGTTGAAGCAGTTCCTCGTCCTCCAAGCTGAATCCGCCGGACGCCAGAATGTCGTCCGCGCCGTAGAACAGCGTGCGCCCAGCGCGCACGCGCGCTAGCAGACCGTCCGCGACTGCGCCCGGATAACGGTTGCGCGCCTCATAGATCAATTGCACCCCGGCATCCTGCCGCCGATCGATCTCCATGGTGCTGATGACGTCGGTCAGTTCGGCGCTGCGGTCATCGCCGCCTTGCGCGTACACGATCACGCGCAGCCGATCATAAGCCGATGTTTCTTCCGCGGCCTGCCGCTTGCGCGCCGCCGCGACGCCTTTCTTGACCTGTTCATCGTCCACGTCATCGACGAGGCCCTTGCGGGCAATTAGGTCGAAGGTCTTGTCGCCCGCCTTCTGCAACACCTCCGCCACGTGGCGATCCGCGCGTCGGAACGCGAGCGCATCGACGACGGATGCCTGCACTTCAGGATCGGGATCGTTCTTCGCAATGACGCTTGCGAGATCGAGGCCGTCCATGCCACCGTGCGAGGCCATCTCATCCAGCAGCACCGTCCGAGCGTGCTGACACAGGGCCTTGATCTTCTTCTCGGTGTCTTTTCCGAGGATCGACGGCCTGAAGCACCTGCAATTGCGCAGCGCCTTGAGGCTGATCTGTTCGTTTTCGTCGGTGATGAGCGGCCAGACCGCGTCGAAGAATTCAGGGCGGCCCGACGTGAGCATGAAGCGGAAGGCGCGATCCACTTTTCCGGGCGCGTGCCAGCGCGCCACGAGTCCTTGAATCGTCGCGGCGATCTGCGCCCACACTTCTTCCGTGGAGCGAAAGATCATCTCGGCGGCGAGGATCGGATCGACCTCGAACGCGGCGATGATCGCCTTGCCGCACGCGGCACGCTGGTGCTCGTCGCCGCGCGCCAGACGCTCGACCGCAAAGAGGATTGCTTCCTCCCATGCAGGGAGATTGAAGACTTCCGCCTTCAGCGCCTCGCGCCCTTTGGGGTCGGCGACTTCGGCCATGACACGGCGCTCAACCGAATGGGAGGCATACCATTCCTGAAACTGCTGGTGCTGGAACGAATAGCCCGGCGTGTCGCCCGCGCGCATCAGCACGTGGTTGCTGACGAGCACATCAAGAACCGCGTCGGGCTGCGGCTTGATCGTGATCTGCCCGTTGTCGGCCAGCAGGTTCTCCGTTTCAGAGATGGACCGTCGCGCGTTGCTGTCGGAGATGGCTGTGCTGGACGTGCGGGTGGCGAAGACAGCGAGACCGTCGAGATAGTCCTGCTGGAATCCTTGCGCGACAGCGCGAAGCGCTTCCGCGCGGCTCGCTTCCTTCTCGTGCGCGGCCACGAAGTGCCGTAGCACCTCTTCCTTGGTCGTCGGGAACGGCGCACTTTCAGGAAGCGAGAGCAGCGCCGTCAGATAGAGAGGGATTGTCACAAGCTCGCGCACGCCCGCCGTACGCCACGCCTGATCCACGATCTTCGCGCCTGCGTCGCCGCGCATTGCGACTGCGATCTGCATTTGCTGCTTGTCGCTGAGCGGCAGAAGCTCGACGCGCGTTCCTCCGAAAGGCACGTCGAGTGCCTGCCTGCGCGTCGAGACGACGAGGCCGAGTTCGGGCAATTCGGCCTTGAGGGCGGCGACCTGCACGCGCGCGCGTGCCCGCGCTTGCGCATCCAGCTCGTTCCAGCCGTCGAGCAGCAGCACGACGCCGGGCTGGGCGGCGGCCTTGCGGAAGTCGTCTTCCGAAATTCCACGGAACGCCGGGCGTTTGAGGATCGAGTCCAGAACCGTCGCGCCTTCCGTCGCCCAATCGCCGAGCGGCACCACGAGAGGCGTGCCGTTGCCGCTCGCCAGCACGCCTTCGGCGATCTGGAAGAGCGTAGTAGTCTTGCCCATGCCGGGCGGCGCGACAAGGATCAAATCATCCAGCGACGTGACCGCGCCCGCGAGCGCGCTTGTCGTCACTGGCTCGTCGAACCCGTCCACTTCCAGCGCGAGCGCGACCGACGTGGACGGCCATTTTGCCGTCTTGCGGAAAACCTTGAGATCCGCTTCTGCGGCGGCCCGAATATGCGCCGCCAACTGCGCGTCCGCGGTGACGGCTGGCCCGCGCACCGCTTCATTGCGCAGCACGCGCCGCCACGACTCGTTTTCCGCCTGCTTCTTCCATTCGCGCAGCCGCTCGACGGTGAACTCCGGATCGGTGGAGTCGATGGCCTTGCCGTGATCGCGGCACATCCAGATGCCGTTCTTCGCAGAGGAGCGCTCCTCCGGCGACATCTTCTCGTCGTAGCGCGGGCCGCCGGGCGCAGCCGCGCATATGTGGGCCGCTGTGCCGATGTTGATCTCGCCTTCGCCGTCCGACGTTGCTCCGACCGTTGGCGTGCGACACGTCGGAAACGAGCACAGCCACCCCGCGCGCTTCGCGATCTGCAGCTTCGTTTTCTCTGTGAAATCGTCTCGGTTTTTCTTTGTCACCTGACGGACACTCGAACTTTCGGCCCACAACCTTCGCATTGGACTTGTCGCATGCCGATCAATCCTTTTGCCACAGCCACTCGTTGGTCATTGCGGCACAGTGCTTCGGAACGCCTGCAGCCATCAGTGCAATGTCTCCGTACCGCAGCACTTCTTGTACTTCTTGCCTGAACCGCAGGGACAAGGGTCGTTTCGCCCCACCTTTGGGGTGCCGCGGCGCGTGGTCGGTGCCGCGCCGGTTCTGGAGCGACCCATCGCCTCCCGCTGCGGCCTGAAATGCTCGCTGATTGCGATCACCGCCGCCGGTATCGACTCATAGGCCTGCCGCGTGGCCTCCTTGTTGTTCCCGCTTTCTTCGAGCATTTTCCAACCCCGGTCGGTGCCCAAGAGCACCATGGGGGCCACCAGTTCCATGTGCTGCTCAAGAACGGGCCGCCACGCATCAATGAAGACCGATACGCCAAGCATAAAGCCTTCGCACCAGCCCTCGGCATCGAAGAACTCGCTCCCGTCGTTCTGGCGCAACTCGAACAGCAATGGGTCGAAGGTGCCGTGGCGGATGCCCTCGATGACCATGTTGTAGTGACGCATGATGAGACCTGTGATCCTCTCGGCCTCCTCGGCGTTCTTGAATACCGGCTCGTCCTCAGCGTCTTCCATATCCCAGACCCAAGGCAGCCACTGGCTCGGCAATACAATGTCGGGGTTGAGGACGACAGCGGCGAGAAAGCCATCTAGCGTCGAAATGTCCATGCCGTCCTCGGGCATGGCGTCCGACATCAGGAAGGCGTCCAGGTCATCGAGTTCGGCCTCGGAGAGCGATTGGTCGGTGAGGAGCATGAGTGAGCGATACCAAGCAAAATAGCATCTTATCTTGCCGCCGTATTGCAGGCCACCGCGCAAAGCGATCCGGCCAGCCCTCAGGGACGATACTTGACGACGACACCGTCGACGGCGAATCGGCCCGGCTCTTCCTGGCCGAGCTTTGCCAGCCATCCGTGCGTCACCCTGAGCCCATGATTCCTACAGGCAGTCAGAGCTTCAGATTTCGGTAGCGTGCGCCATCCGTCGGCTTGTGTCGTCCCAGGATAGCCGTTGAGCACCTTCAGTATCTCGCTGAGCGAGGGCTGAGTGGCTGTTTGCGGCCCCCCTTTTCGCCTCTCTGGTCCCGTGTCATCGGGGTTGGCGCCCGGGGAGTGGCGGCTGCTGTTAGCAGCATGCTGCGTGGATGGCCCACTTTCAGCGGCTTCGTCAAGCCGTGACGATCGTGCAGCTCGCTTCGGCGATCTCGTCTGGCCTGGCTCCGGCATGGGGTCTCCCCGGTCCGTGCCATGTCCCAGTTGCGGGCCATCCGCCATCCGCTCCTGGCCTGTCTTATGGGGTGGCGTCGATTCCGATGGTGCCCTGCCCTGGCTTCCCTCGGCATCTGCAATAGCGCCGGTCTCATGAATCAGGACCTGGCTGATCGCACGCTCCAACCGGATCGCCTTCACCGGCGTGCCACCGATCTCCGCATCCAGAACCTTCTTCAGAGGCGCCATCGGGTCGATCCAGAGCCATTCGCGCCTGGTCAGCTCGTCGAGAATCCCTTTGGCCGTGAGTCCGTACCCGCTGAACGCCTCGGGCCATCGAAGGAGCAGCTGCTGCCCTGCATCGAACTCGGCATCTTCTCCCCACCGCTTGGCGCCCGACTCGATATCCTGTGCGAGTGCCTTCAGGGCTTCACCGACGGCACCATCCAACACGATCGCCGGCGTCTTCCGCCGGACGCCGAGCCCAGGATGCAGTTCAGCTGGCGGTGCCTGTTCCTGTACGACATCTGCGTCAGAAGCGATGCGCACGTCTCGTTGTCGGTCGGCGCTTGGGGGCGACTCCCCGCGGGTGGACGTCTGGGGGCTGTCCTCACCATCATCAACTACCCTGCCTTCGATGGGAGGAATCGGGACGGACGACACCATCGCCTCGTCCATCAGCCTGATGGCCGGAAGTCTGATGTCAGGGATCTTCTCGGCCAAGACCGCGGGCGCGATCTTCCACAGCCGGTCTCCTGGCGTTGTCCCCTCCCGAACGAATGCAATCTGCCGCTCCACCAGCATGTCCAGGATGCCATCCGGCGTTCTCGGAATGCCGGGAATGCCATCATCGCGAACCTGTCTGGCGATCTCCTCGCCGGCCGAGGGCCAGACCAGGTAGAGGTTCCCACCAATGTTCCACAGCCGCGCGCCGGGCTGATTGACCAGCCAGGTGCCCTCTTTGACGAACCGACGCATGACATCAGTGAGATGCCGCTCGACCGGGACACCCAAGTCGTACCCGGCCATCGCCACACCGAGCGTTTTCAGATCGCGCTCGACGCTCGATTGGTCGGCCTTGACGACGAGATCGTAGACGAGGTTCGTAGGGCCAGGATTGCCGTTGAGCGACTCCAGCAGCCAAACGATGAGTTCCGTGCCCCCCTCCTCGATCCATTCGAGCGCATCGGTGCCGATGATCCGATCGGCGATGAGGTTGGCGAGCGCAGTGTGCTGCCGGGATCGACCTTCGCGCCAGTCGAGAAAATAGGCGTCGATTCCTGATCGGGTGGCCCAGGTATAGAGATCTTCCTTGATGGGTTTCCAGATCGCCGTGCGCTCCCGGTCGGTCACGATGAGGTCGGTAACGGGCTTGCCTGCGTCATGGCAGAGCGCCGCCAGGAACACGGCGAGCTGCCAGCGCGGCTCCATCTCGCGTCTTTGCGACGGAGTCTTGGCAGCATCCAGCAGCACCTTGTCCGCGGATTGCAGGGCCCACAGGCCCACTTCGATGGAGTGGCGAAGAAGGCCGCCGGCGCCGCGATGGTGATGGGACTGAGACGCCGGCAACAGGTGCGCGAACGACGCGAATCTTTCGATGGCGGGCACATAGAAGCGCGCGAAAATCTGCGGCGTGGCGATCGCCGTGTCGGCAATTCGTTCAAGCAATTCGCTCTGGGTGGTGAGGAGCCTGTCCGGGGGTACCGCCGGCAGCCCCTTCATGAAGGGTGGATAGCGCGGGATCTCGTCATCGGACCAGTGGTAGATCGGTTCATGGACTCTTGGCCGTGGCGTTGAGGAGGCTTTCCTCTTGAGCCAGGAGAACATCCGCGAACCTCAGTAGATCCGGAACGCGCGGCCGACGATCTGATCTTCGGACACCCACCCCACCAGGGCGTAGCGGGAATCCAGGCTGTCGGGGTTGGGAGCCGCCATGTAGTAGTGGCCGGCGGGTATGACGCCTGACGGTCCGTGGTCGAGGAGTATGCCGGTCTTGGACCTCGGCTTGGCCCGGCCCGCGTATTGGCCGTCTACGAAGTAGTCCCGATAGCCGCTGCCGATGTCCATGCCGATCACCAGCGATCCCGGAACGCCCAGCATCTGCTTCAGGAATAAGGCACCGCGCTCGTAGGGGCCACTGCCGGCATAGCGGAAGGCGGCAAGCTGGCCCTTATCAGGCTTGGTGCCTTTCTGGACGAGGAAAACCGTTCCCGGGAGGGAGTCCGAGACGTTGAGGGTCAGGGCGAACCACCGCCCGAAGGCCGCGACGCCCACAAGCAGCCAGAGATAGACCGGGGCGTGGCGCGCGACGTGGTCATGGAGAGCATCGAACATCCACCGATGCTACACGGCGGGGTTGGTCATTCGGACCCGAAAAGCGCTTCCGTGGAGCCCGTTTGACGGGTGAGTCTACGCAACCACCTTTGTCGCGCAGAAGGGACATTGGTCCGTGTGCTTGCTACCGGCGTCATAGATGAAGTCGGCATGACATACGTCGCAATGCGAGAGCATCACGATTCGGGCTCTGATGTCCCGCACCGCGAAATACGCGGCATTGATGTCGAGCGGACCGCAGATCCGCTGGAACTCTTGCCAGGTGGCCAGCAGGTTTTCGGGGGACAGCGTCGTCCCGTGCAGGCGATTGTGAAACGCGCCGAACGCCGAGACCATGGCCGCCGAATCCTTGTCCTTGATGAAGGACAGTACCGTCTCGGGCAGCTTGCCGTTCGAGGGTCTGACGCCGTGGATGTCCTTCCACCATTGGCGCAGCGAACGTGTCCCGATCTTGGTCAGACTGCGAACGATCGACAGGCGGAGGCCGGCGCGGATCAGATCATGGGCAAGGCGCAGGCTTTCGAGCTCGCATAGCGCGACCATCAGCGCTCCGCCGATGACATGACTGCCAGTGAATAGGCCGTCCTCTGGCCATTTTGGAGCGATACCAGCCGATGCAACTCGGCTTCCGTCAGTCTAAGGCTGATGAGGCTGACCGCGGCGCCCTGGGCGATGCCCTCGATCTGATCGAGGCTCAGGTTGGCCAGCTTGTCCAGAACGGGTCGGGACAGTCCGGTGACGATCTCACCGGACTTGGACTTTGCCGCCTCCCTCGCCATGGTGAGAAACTGACGGTTGATCGAAATGATGTCATTCATGACGCTTTTCCCGAAATTCGGTATGATCGCGAAATATATCTACCATTCGGTATGTCGTCAATGACAAAACAGACCGAAAGAGGGCGCTTTTGAGTTCAAAACCTGACAGTGAAATCGGCGATCGTCTCCGCCATTGGCGGAAGCGCGTGCTTGGGATGACGCAGGAGCAATTCGCTCAAGCGACCGGTATCCACCTCAGCGCGATCAGAAAATACGAGAGCCGATCGAGCCTCCCGAGCGGCGAATCGCTGTTGGCGATCGCGGGCACCGGCATCAACCTCCATTGGCTGCTGACCGGTGAAGGAGACTCGCGTGCGCCTGCAGAGGGTAGTGTGCCGCCAACCCAGGTGTCGACCGCTGCCGAGCTTGCTCAGAGACTGACGGCGATCGAGGGTCTTCTGAGCGGCCTGGACCCCGACAAGCGCCAAGCGGTCCTGAATGAAATTTTTTCTCGCGTTCAGGAGGCGAAACGAGTAGCCGACCTTGAGGAAGTCGTCAGGGGGCTGGAAAGAAAAGTGGGTTAAGGAAAGACTCCCCCTTCACCCCCCTCCCTTTCGGCTGCTACGGGCGCCGAGAGCGGTGAGTTGTTATCAGTCCTGTTTTGATATAATATGAAACCAAGGCGATGAAGCCGAACTACAAACCGCCGTTCAGTCGCTTCGTGAAGAAGGCGCACAAGCCCCTCCAGCTCGCCATCGAGGACGCGGTGGAGGATGTCTGCGACAACCCCGACATCGGGGAACCCAAGGCGGGCGACCTGGCCGGGATCTGGGTGTACAAGTTCAAATTCAATCGCCAGGAATACCTGATCGCGTACCGCCCCCCGACACCGGAAGCACGCCGTCAGGGAGTGGATGTGGAGTTGCTGATTATCGATTTCTACCAAGTGGGCTCGCACGAAAATTTCTACGATGAGCTCAAGCGGTATCTGAAATCGGAGAGGTAGCGAAATGGCACATGCGATGACTGCGGATGACCTGTTCCAGAATCTCAAACGCATGCCTGCAACGGAGCGGCAGCGGTTTTTTGCGTTGCTATCCGCCAACGCCTTCCGCGGCGAGGATCTGAGCCACGAGGAATTGTTCGGGCATCTCGCCAGCGATGAATTCACGGCGGCCGAGGCAGCCGAATACCTTGAGGTCTCGATGTCGACGTTCCGGCGTTTTGTCGCGTCCGGAAGGCTCCATCCAAGCTCGACGGTCGGCCGCAACCAGATGTTTGCGGTGCCCGACTTGAAGGCGTTCAAGAAAGCAATGAAGACGGCCAAGGGCTGAGCTTGGCCGCGACGCGAAGAAAAAGGATGGCACTCGAGGATGACGACTGAACAACTGCTGTTCGGGCTGGCCGTGTTCGGCAACCTGGTTCTGCTCTACTACACGATCAAGATCGGTTTCCTGACGGCCACGCTCTTCCGGAAGGGAGACAGGACGGGTGCTCTGCGGAACGCCTCGGCCGCAAGCGCTCTTGTCGGGCTCACAGTACTGTTCCCCTGGACGCTGGTGGCCGGAGAACGTGAGATCGGCAAGGTCGCGCTGTTGATCTGCATCCTCACGCCCTTTGTGGTCTCCATGACCAAGCTCTGGCCTTCCGTGAAGGGACGGATTGCTCAGGCGCCCATACTGGTAGCGGATGCCGCAATCGTCGGCATGGTTGTGGCGTTTGCTGTCAGCGGCGACTGGGCGTGGTTCTGGATCGCCAGTGCCGTCATGGCGATAGTCTGGCTTGTGGCACGCCAGGCGGCCTCGAAGAAGCTGCGGATACCTGTTGTCCGAGATGCCGAATGGGAACGCTTGCATGACCCGTTTGGGCGCAAAAGCGGACATCCATCGGCTGATCTCAACGACCCTTGCAACCCCCTGTGGCCCGGCCACCATCATTCCTGATCTCAGCGGTTGCTCGGTGGCGGAGCGTCGCTGCCGGTGGACCGCCCGCCTCCCTCGTTGTCCTGTGGCCCCCGGATCGGACTTGCTTGGCTTCCCCGAAGCGTCTTCCCAAGGTTTGACTCACCGAGGGGTCCCGCCAAGGGATTCCCCCGCTCCGCCTCCACCTGCTGCGGCAGGCCGCTGGCGACAGATGGTTGCGGCGTTTCTGGCTGTTGCGCCGCGATCATCTCACCGATCGCCTGTTCGCCGGTATTCCAGGTACGCTGAAGCAGTCCTGGTTCGGTCATATCCTGCGTCGGCCGCTGCTCGACAGGCTGCTGTTGCGGCGGTGCCGAGACCTGCTCCGGATTCAGGCCTAGGGTATTCGAGACGAAAGCCTCCTCCCCTCGCCACGAGCGGCCCAAGCCATTCGCGACGTTGGCTGCCGCTTCGCCCACCGCCGAGCCAGCGTTCTTGATCGATTGCCAGACAGGATCGCGCGATTGTCCTTCGCGTGAACGCTCTGCAGCGGCCTCTGCGACAGCGGACCCCGGCGTTCCCACGCTTATATCCACACCCGGCAACTTCTCCATCATCGCCTGCGACACGCCGTCAGGCATTACCTGCCCGACCGCATTGGTTGCCGCGATCCCCAAGAGCGGCTGCGTGCCCGGCGCCGTCTGATCCTGGACTTTTTGTTCCAGGGGCCTACCTTGCGACTCGACCCCGCCCTTGCCGGCGTTGATCGCGTGTTGCGCTCTCCCCTGCTCCGCCGCCACCTGCTGCGGGAGGCCGCTGGTGACGACCTTGCTCGGATCGACCCCGCCTCCGGCCGCGGCAGCCTTCACACGGCCAAGCCATCCCTGTCCGTGCCGCGTCACATCGCCCGCCGTTGGCGCGCCGGCCTTGCCATGCTCGAAGAGTGCTTGAACATCCGCTGGCGTCTTGACCTCGCCCACGCCAGCGGAGATAGTGGGCTCCACGCGCTCCTTGAAGAAGCGCTCCACAAATGGCGTAAGCAGCTCGGGGTTCTTTTCCGCCACCTGGGCAACCGTAATGGCGTCGAAGTTACGGCCTGCATAGGCGTTGTGCTGCGTTCCCATCCAGTCCGTGAACTGCCGCAACAGCCCCGTCTCCCAGGTCCCTGAATTCTCCCGCGCCCTGGTTGCCGCTTCCTTGTATGCCAGCGAATGCTGATGGCTGGCCGATGCCTGATCTACGTGCTGCTGCGACTGGTCGAGGTTCGCTCGAATGCCGTGCATCGCCCGGCTGCCCGACTCGTCACTGGTGTCGAACGTTGCCTCTCTGGAGGTCCGGCGCACTTTGTCGACGGCCTCGGAGAATCCACTCTCTATTGCGTAATTGCGCGCTTCCTCCAGAAGCTGCTTGGCGGTCGCCTCGGACGTTCCTGCCGCCTGGGCTGCCGCGCGCACGCTCAGTGGCGACACCAAGTCCAGCGCTTTCGGGTTCTGTAATGAGGCTTCGGCCATTGCCAGAATTCGCGCGGACTGCGACTGATCCAGACCGTGCTTCTTCGCGAAGCTGTCGACAACCTTCTCTGCCCGATTGACAGCCTGCGTGAATCCAGCCTGGTCACCCAATCCATAATGCGTACCTGCCCTCTCGCCCTTCGCGTGAGTCCTGACGAAGTCGGCCGACTGCTGCAACGCCGCCGCGGTCGTGGTGGCTGCCGACACCAGATTTCCGATTGCCGCCGTTTCGGCCTGCTCGGATTGCTGCTGGAGTGCGGACGACATGCGGCTGCCGGCGTTGAGCCGGACGTTCATCCTGTGCTGCATCCCGGAGGCGTCTACGGCCGTGGTGCCATCCGCGAAGGTGGTCGTGTTGGCGCCTGCGCCGACCAGCGTTGCGACCGGCATGCCCGAACGCATGGTCGGCGCCGTGTTGTATTGGCCAGCCGTGTGGAGTCCCGTCTTGGCCGTGTCCAGCGTCGCGTTGCCCATGCTGAGGTTGCCTTGCGAGGCGCTCGCGCCGTAGGCCCCGCCCGCCGTCACCGACGAGACCACGGAATTGGCCGCCGCCATCGTCGCCTGCACGATGCCGTAGGCGATCACGGGGATGGCCACCGCGAGGACGCCTGCCACCGCCTGATCGCTGGCCACGGCCGAACCGAGGTAGTTGTAGTACTTCAGCGCCAGACCGTCGCCTGCAGTCGCGCCGGAGAGACCTGTTGCCGCCTTGGTGTTCATGATGAAGTTCGTGACGGCGTACAAGGGGGGCCATAGCTGCACCCAAAGGAGCGATCCAAGATAGGCCTTGAGGAACGTCACGGCGAACTGCCCCGAAATGACGATGATCAGCACGACGATCGGGAAAAGCGCATAGGTCAGGATTTCCACTGCGTTGCGCAGCTTCGGCATGGTTTCGTCGGCCAGCGCCGTCATCGTCCCATACGAAGTGTTGAACGATCGGATCGCCTGCGCCTGCGCGAGCTTCACCTGCGCCTGTGCGGCGTCGCCGAGTTGGGAGGGGATCGTGTACTCGGCGTCGATGATGGTATTGCCGATGATCGATTGCCGGAGGATGCCCTGGGCCGACTGGGAAACGCCAAGCAGGTAGTTCGTCGTCGTCGCAAGCGCGCCCGTGAAAGCAGCCTTGGCGGCGGAGGCGCTCATTCCAGGGTAAAGCCGCGACCCGACAGCCCCCAGCTGCTGATCGACATCGAGCGCAAGTTGAACGGTCAGAGTCGAGTAGGCGCCCGGGCAGCTCACCGTATTACTCGATGCCGGGTCGTTGTAATCCAGAATTGTCACCAGGAGGCCTGGGTTGGTGTTGTTGAACAGAGCCCAGATGTCCGGCGCATCGCTGATGTCCCTGCTGCTGATGTAGCCGGATGCCATGTCCGGCCAGATGCACTCCCGATAGAACTCCATCAGGTTGTGCAGCAGGATGGGATTGACGGTCCCGGCTGCCAGTTTCTCGCGCATGACGCGATGACCGAACAGCGTCCCGCTCTTGCGAAGCTGAACGTCATCGGGCAGCGAGAACACGGTTTCGAAGGCCGTCGTCAGCCAGTCTCCGATCTTGCTCGTGCCATGGGCCAGGGACGCCAGGCCGATCGGCACATTCGCCACGGTCTGTGCCGGCGCCGTCCCGGTCCGATCGACGATGACGACGTTGCTCTTGGGAACGAGCAGCATGCCGTGGAAGATCCCCAGCATGAACACCCAGCGCCAGAAATCGTCATGACGCCCACGCCCCGCAAGAACGCCGATCGCCAGGGACAGGATCGCCACCAGGGCGAGTGTCCTCAGCAGCCCATTGAAGTCGCCGCTACCCGTGATCGCCGCGATCGCGTTGAACACGGCTGCCAGCTCTACGGTGTTCCAATAGGCGTAGACCTCGAAGTTCACGTTGGGCTGGCCTCAGCGGTTGAAGGTCAGCAGGGATTTCTGCACGTCGGCCGGCATCGAGCGCATCATGGTTTCGTGCAGCCACTGCGTCGTCTTTTGCAGTTCGGCCATGGACACGGCCTTCTGGTACTGGGCCGTGAATTCCGTGGCGGCGAGCTTCCTCGCGTTGGCAATCTGTTCGTTCAGGCTCGCGGCCGCCTGGACGATGTCCTGGGACTGCGCCGCCGAGTCGTTGGCAAGGGCCTTCTGCAGGGTGCGCACCATCTCGGTGAACCAGTTGTAGGCCAGCTCCACCGCTATGGTCTGGGCGTAGTTGTTGGTGAGCAGCGCCGGTCCGCCTCGGCTCATCGCGGCGATGTTGGCCAGCCGCCAGACGGGGATCGAGGAGTTCATGTACACCGCGTAATCGATGCCATCGAAACTCTGGCTCTGACGGCTCATGATCTTGCTCGTGGCCTTTTCCATCGTCTGACGCACGTGCCATGAAAGCGACGCCACCGACTGGTTCGATACCGTGGTCGGATTCAGGCAATCGGGATCGCTGCCGCACTTGAGCAGGGTGATGTCGTTCTTCGTCGCCGACTCGGGGTTGCCGATGAAGTCGGAGAACTTGATCCCGGTCGGCCCCTTGTACACCCAGAGCGGCTTTTCGCCGTTGCTGTTGTCCATGCCCGGACCGTAGTTTTCGCCGGACGGGACGATGATGATCGTCCCTACCATGCTCATCATCAGCTCCTTCAGCTCATCGGGGGTGTCGGTTTTCCGGAGGGCTTTCCAGACGACATTCCCGGGCTGGAGAACCTCTTTAAGGTTCGCATCGGCGTTGGCGGCCTGCTGGCGGGCCTGCTTCTTGGCGTTCTTGTCCTGGCGCCACTGGTCGAAGGACTGGAAGCTGTCCGGCCACAGATTCGAGAGCAAAGACCCCGTACCCTGGGCGTTCGCCTGCTCCTTCTTGTCCGACAGCAGAGGCCCCAGGGTAGCGGTGGTGATGCCCTCCGCCATCTGGCACGAATTGAGGTTCATGCCGTTGATCTTGGAGGCCTGGTCCTGGAGGTACTGGAGCAGATCGGCCAGATCGGGCGAAATGGACTTGACCGCCATCATGAAGGCGTAGCCGACCGCGTTGTTGGCGATGTTGCGCAGCAGCGCGGTGAGTTGCTCGGAGTTGATGAACGAGAACGATCCGGCGAACAGGTCGATGCCGCCGCAGCCCGCACGGATGCCGGGCGGTGCGATCGAGGCAAGCTGGTAGTTGCGGATGGGCGTGCGCATGTACATGCTGCCGCCGGTGTAGACCGTCGTGGTCTGCCCCTGGACCACCTGGGCACCGGTCACGTTGCCGTAGGCGCCCATCTCGTTGAACCAGGATTGCATCTCGGACTGGATGCTGGCGCTGGCCGACGCGCTGAACGCAACCATGAGCAAGGAGGCAAGCAGGCGTTTCCGGGACATCGGGGATTCCTCTCTCAATAAAGCTCACCCGGCTGGGTGCTGGTGAGGACGTAGATCCGTTCGATCACGTCCTGCGCGGAAATCACGCCGGAGGCCAGGGGCAAGAGGCGCTTGTCCTTGACGTTTCCGAGAACGAGCATCGGCACTTGCCGGATCCCGAGCTTTTCCACCAGCCCGTTGTCGCGTTGTGGATTCGGATATTCGGGCAGGCCGGCGCCGTCGACACTGACGGGCAGCACCGTGATCCCGTAGGTATCCGTCAGGAACTTGAGGGTCGGCGCCAAGCGGTGACAGTAAGGGCAATCCGAACGGAAGAAGAAGAACAGGCCCCATTCCTTGTTGATGTCGGAAAGCTGGCGCTTCTCGGCCGCCTTGCGGGCGCTGGCGTAGGTGGCGATCGCGGCGTTGTTGACCGGGCGCTTCAACTCGTAGTTGAGATCGGGGTTTTGCCAGACCACGCGCCGCCACACGTCCGAGAACACGGAGCCCATGTTCATCATCGCCTCTTGCGCCGCGATGTAGGCCTTGAGGTTGTCCGGGGTGGGATCGACGATCGCCAGCGCCCGCTTCGCCTTCAGTTCCTTCTGCAAGGTCTCGATGCGTTCGAGGGCTTGTTCCTCCCGGGTCTTGGCCTTTTTCGGTTCGACCGGTTCGGTCGCCGGCCCTGGGGTCTCGGACTCCAGGTCGCAGTACCAGTTGAACTTCGAGCGGTCGCAAGCCCAGATCGATGGGTAGTCGATCCCCGCGCCACCGCTTGCGGCGGTTGCCAGCGCCGGGCCGGAACCGGCGGCGGCCACGGCGAGCACGAGCCAAACGGGAGGTATCCGCATCATTTGTGGTCGGCGACCAGTTCCTTTAGCCTGGCCGTCGCGTCGGGGATCCCGGGCGCCCCGGCATCCGGCAGGCGCAAGAGCGCGGCCGAATTCACGACGGCACAGCCGCATTCCTTGGCGAGCGTCGTTAATGCGGCTTCCACCCGGCTCGCGTAGTCGGTGGCCGTTTGAAACAGCGCCTTCTGCTCCTGCTCGGACATGCCGGGCTTGATCCGGTCGGCCAAGGCCTTCTTCTGTTCCTCGAAGAGGCTGCCCATGTCCACGCGGACCATCCGCGGCCACGGATGGGTATGAACCCATGCCGCCCCGACAATGCATGCGGACAACACCGCGACCGCCCAGGTGATGACGTGAGCCTTCAATGCACTCCCCTTCGCTTCAACAAGGACTCGATCGCGTCCGCCACCGGCATGCCCTGATCGGTAAGCGTCTTGATCGCCTGGAAGTCTTCCGCCGTGGTGGAGTAGAGAAGCATGGAGAACGGATCGAGGATGAGCCGGCCGATGCCCGAGCCCATCGGACCATGGACGAAAACCTCGGAATATGCGCCGCCCTCGGTCGTGACGCTGGAGAGTTGGCGCTTCGTCCATTCGTCGATGTGGAGCTTGCCTTCCTTGCCGAGCCGCTCGATGGATTCGGGCTTCTGGCGCAGGAGGAACAGCCAGTCCGCGTTCTGCATGGCGGCCTTGGTCGCCTCGTTCTTGTAGTAGTCCTCCACGGACTGCGTGATGGTGCCGAAGGCGCCGCCATACTTGCGTGCGCGCCGGTAGCCGGCCTCGATGAACGAGCTGCTTGCCCCGCCGCTCATCAGGTCCCAGGCCTCGTCGATGATGACCAGCTTGCGCTTGGAGCGGTCCAGGTACATTTCCTGGGTAATGCGATACATCATGAGCTGCATCACGACCGCTTGGAGGTCCTTCTTGCTCTTGAGCTCCTCGAGTTCTAGTACCACCAGGTCCTTGTGGAACTCGATGTTCGCCTCCCCCTCGAAATAGCTGGCGTAAACGCCGTGGCGGGTATAAGGCTCCAGGGCGGTCGCCAGCCGCAGCAGATCCCGTTCGTGCTCCCCGTCGTCGGATAGCCGGCCCGTCCTGAGCAGGTCGTAGACATCGGAGATCGTGGCGCGCTTGCCTTTCTGATCCCACACCCGCTTGATCGCGCCCGCCAGGGCCGAGTAGCCGAAGTTGTCCAGGGGCTCCCGGGGGCTCGCCATCTGGGCGAGCAGCGGCAGCAGCATCTCCATGTCGTTGTTGATGTCCACCACCATCGAGAAGGGGTTCAGGCAGATCGTGTTGCTGCGCTCGTCCGAGAATTCGATGAACTCCCCATCCACCAGTGAACAGAGCTTCCGGTACGAGCGGCCCACGTCGATAATCCAGACCTTGGTGCCGCAGCCGAGGTAGCGGAAGGCCACTTCATTGACGAAGACCGACTTGCCGGAACCCGAGAGCGCCGCCACGGCGAAGTTGAAATTGCCGCCCTTGTTGTCGAAGAGGTCGAAGGTCAGGATCTGGCCGCGCCGCCCGAACAGCGTCAGCACCGGCGTCTCGGTTCCCTTCCACTCTGCGATCAGGGGGGCCGTCATGACGGCGTTGTCGGCGGTCTTAGTGCCTACCCGCCCGAACATGCGCAGATCCTTCTGCAACGCCGGCGTCAGCGTGCACGGCATGGCGGCCATGAGGGCCTGGTGGCTGAGATAGACATCCTTCGCTAGGTCGAAGCCCCGTGCTCGCCAGACGGCACGCACGGCGTGCTCGACCCGGGACACGTCTGGCAGGCGCGAGAGCAGGACGATCTGGTGGTACATCTGGACGACATTGCGCCCGTTGTCGAAAGCCCGCAGCACCATGTCCCAGTCGCGCTTGCGATCCTGCAGGTCGGGCTGGAAACGGGCCATGTAGGAGCCGGCCGCTTGCGTGGCCCGTGCCGCTTTCATCTGTGCCTTCGTCCGGGCCGACTCATAGTCGAGAATGACAGCCCCCATGGTGATGAGGAAGGGGCACGGCATGGACAGGGCCATCTGGTAGTAGTCGCCGATCAAGGCCCCCATGTTGCCCAGCCGATAGTACTTGGGGTATTGCCACACGGAGAAACACTGCAAGGCCGTCTCCTCGCCGCCGGCCTTGCGGAACTTGACGAAGCTGTCTGCCACGGCGGAAGCGATCTCCAGGTTCGAGAGCTGGGAACGCAGCGGCCTCGAGTCGTCGTATTCGACGGGCTTGGCCGCCGTCCTCCCAATGACCCGCTCGTGATCGAAGAAGTCCGCGACGAAGTTGAGCAGGTCGCCCGGCTGCCAGTCCCAACCCGGCAGATGGGCCGAACGCAGCGTCGCATGGGCGCTTTCCCGGATGCGGATCGCCTCTTCGAGGTCGGCCGGGATCTTCGGATCGAGCGGCGTGGCAATCGAGATCACGCACCGGTAGTTGCGCAGCAGATAAACCTGGTGGGAGAAGAGCGAGGTCCCCGTCCCCTTGAGGTAATGATCGATGCGGCGCCGTGCCAGGGCACGGAAGATGTTCCGATTGCGCCGATCGCTCCGGTTCGAGTCCGGATCGGGCGCCCTGCCCTCGTCGTGAGGCAGCATGTCCGCCTGCTTTTGGAGGATGGGCAGAATGTGCGGACTGGCGTACAGCGAAATCTGGATCCCGGTCCCGGGCGGGCAAGACATGAAAAGGCTCGCCAGCACCCGCTCCATTTCCTCGTTGGACCCGGTCTGCGGCATGGTCTCGATGCAGAAGCCCAGGTTCTGCTCGGGCTTGCCGCCAAAGGCGCCCTGATCGAGCACGAACAGTCTCTCGTCCGGCAGCCAGCCGAGATACGGCAGGATGCCGGTCAGGCGCGGAATCTGATTGAGCTGCTCCACCAGCGCCCGCGGCACCGCATCGGCGGAAGCGAAACGCTCTCCGTAGAAAACTGTCTTCAGGGCTTCCAGGACGCCCACTACTCCTGCCCTCCGGCGTTGGGCTGGGAGGCTGCCGGCCCGTAGGCCTGGGCACCGGGAAGAACGACACCGCTGGTCGGCGCCTGAGGCGAGGACGTGGCCGGCGTCTGCGTTTGCCCCGCCGGGCCCGTCTGAACGAAGGTGGGCCGATAGCGGTCCACGATCCGCTTCTGGTTGTGCTCGATCCCCCACCGTCCCGGATCGGCGACGAGATAGACGTAGGACTGGTCGTGGAAATCGCCGTCGGCATCCTCCCACGGCGCGATCCAGACGCGCAGGATCTTGGGCTGGCTTCTGATCGGCTCTCCGGAGGACGGAGCGCGGCCGACGAGTTCGCCGGTACGCGGGACGCCTTTGGCATCGCCTTTTCCGTCCTTCCGCAGGGCGGGCAGATTGTTGGCGACCGCGTTGGCATACACGCCGGACAGCGACGAGCAGGTCACGCCGTCGGGGGCCTTGCAGGCGAACTGGCTGCCCCCGTCGAACCCCGACATCGTGCTCGCGCAGCCACCGAGGATGGCCGGAACCAGGACCGCAGCGGCGAGCCGGCGCATCATCACTCTCCCCTCCCCGCCTTCACGCGCTGGACCGCCCCGCCTGCCGTTTGCCCTGCGGCCAGTCTCCGTTCGATCTCCGCCGCCGGCAGCAGGCCCGGCGCCATGGCCCCGTCCCCGAAAATGAGCGTGGGCGTGCCGTTGATCCCGAGGCTTCCGCCCAGGTGCACGTTGCGTTCCACCGGGTTGTCGCAGGTGGCGCTATCGGGGAGTTTCCCGGTTGCCATGAATGCCTCCCACGCCCTGGCCCGATCCTTCGCGCACCAGATCGCCTGAGCCTTCCTTCTGGCGTCCGGATGGAGCCCGTCGAGCGGATAGAGGAAGGTATAGATGGTCACGTTGTCGAGCTTGGCGAGCTCAGGCTCCAGCCGTTTGCAGTAGGGGCAATCCGGGTCCGAGAAGACGAACAGCTTCCGCTCGCCCTTGCCGCGCACGGTCTTGATGGTGTCCGCCAGCGGCAGCGCCGCGACCTCGACCTTGTTGAGTTCGTCGAGGACGGCGGCGGTCAGGTCCTTCTGCTCCTTCATGTCATAGAGATGGCCGAACACCATGTACCGGCCCGCCTCGTCCGTATAGGCCACATTGCGGCCCATGACGACTTCGTAGAGGCCCTTGACTGCGCTTTCGCGGACGCTGGTGATCCGCGTCGCCGGGTATTGCTCGCGAAGTCGCTTCTCCAGATCGAGGGAGGTGGCGGCGAAGGCCGAGGAGCTGGCAATGAAAGCGAGGATCGTGAGTGCGAGTTTCCGCATGTGGGCTATTCCTTATTCCCAGGGGTTGAGCGATTTGCGCATGATTTGGCGACCGCGCTTCCAGACGTCCGAGTAGTCGCCTTCGTCGATGGCGGTTCCGAGGCCGAGCGTTACGCCCCGGGTCAGCACGACGTCGACGATCCGACCGGCGTCGACCTCGATGATCGGGAACATTTTCTCGGCCAGCGTGATGTAGTACTGGGAGAGCCGGTCCAGCGCCTTGCCGACGCCGGCGCCGATGCCGGCCTGGAACTGCTTGCCCGGCTCGACCGTGCCCACTGAGCCCAGTGGGCTGGTGCTGTAGGTTGTCGCGCTCTGCTGGAAGCCCTGCCCGATGCCCGCGATGATTCCGGTCATCAGGGCATTGGCGAGCACCTGGCCTTGCTTGCTGACCAGCCGCCCGCGCATCCCTGCCTTGCCATCCTCCCCGACGACGTAGCCCTTGGCAGGCGTATCGACCACCTCGCCGTTGTTGAGGACACAGGAGAGCGATTCGAGCCGCAGGTACGCACGCTCCGAGCTGATGTCGCCGTAGCCGGAGCCCAGCAGGAAGCACTCCTTGACCCTGGCCCGATAGCGGTTGGGCAGGAAGGCGTTGTCCTGCACACGCAACAGCACGGGCCACGGGTTGTTCTGCGCCTGGCCGCCGGTGGGCGCGTCGAGCCCGCCGAGCAGTGCCACGCGCATGAAGGAACCGGATGGGACGTAGGTCTTGGCCTGTTTCTCGGGTTCCGGCTGGCTCGCGGTATTCGCGCCATCGCCGACCTCGAACGCGGCGATACCTGGCTCCTTCGGTTGCGCCGGGGGCACCGGTACAGGTTTCACACCGTCGGCGCCGGTCGCACCCAGCTGAGCCTGTGACGGGACCGGCGGCGTGGGTGGGGGCATGGGAGGCAGCGGCGGCAGCACGCCTGCCTGGTGGGGCGCCGGCTGCGGGACGGCCTGCTTCTGCTCAACGTCCGCCAACTTCTGCTTCAGGCCCTGGATGACCGTGTCCATCTCCTTGAGCTGCTGGGAGGATTGGGCCATCCAGACATCGCGCGGGTCCACCTGGGTGCCGGGCGTGACGATGTTTTTCGTCTTGCGCTCTTCGTTGCCGGCCTGAGGGACCACGGAGGCCTGGTTGTCCCACAGGGCGACGCTGCCGAGAACGAGCCCCAGGAAGACGGTCCCCACCGAACCCAGCACGAGGTACTGCCGGGCCTTGGGCGATAGATTCTTGAAGCGCTCGGCGAGCGGCTTCTTGGGCTCCTCGCTCATTCCGCAGGCTCCGAAATCACATAGACCGCCGTCGTTTCCGCGGGCTTGAGTTCGGATTTCTCGACCGACACGGCGACCACGCCGCGGCGGTAGAGCTCCCGCTCGTCGATCACCATGGGCTTGTCCGACGTGTTGCTCAGGCGGTACTTCTCGCCCCTGAGCGGCCCCTGGACGATCTTCACCAGGACGAACATGGCTTCCTTCCAGAGCGGCACCAGTTCATTTGCCACCCGTGACTCCATGTCCATTTCGCCGTCGGCGTCGAGGGCCAGGACAACCCGCTTGATCGCCTGGCTACGCGCCGAATCCTTGCCAGGCCGTTTGCCGGCGGACTCCCCGCCCCTGCCCTTGATGACGATCGAGTCGGCCGGCCCGTCGGACAGGGACAACAGCAGCTTCCAGGTCCGGCCGGCATCGTCCGCCACATAGGCGCTGAAGGCCGGCTTGTCGGTCATGGGCTTCACGAACGCCGCGCCTGCGTCCTTGTCCGCCTTCACGTCGAAGTCACCCTCGGCGCCGAAGACCCGCCGAATGCGATGCCCCTCGATGCGAATCAGCGTGGGCTCGGAGCGTGACAGGCTTGCCGCGAGCGTGTCGTCGGGACGCCCCTGCAGAACCTGGGCCGCACCCGCGTCAAGGCTGGCCAGCAGCAGGAGTGCCGAAAGGATTCTGGTCACTGGTTTCTTTGAGATCGGAAACATGGAGTCGTCCATTGATGAACTGGAACCCGACGAGGTAGGTGGCATTCCGCTCGGGAGCTTTTTTGTCGCCCACCCAGGTGTAGAGGGTTCCGGAGAGCGCCACGCGCTGGTTGCGCTCATCCGGCGTGACATTGCGCACGGAGAACAACGTGGACGTGTTGTTCTTCTTCAGGAACTCGGCCCGCGCCCCCATTTCCGCCTGCAGGCGCCCGGATTCGGAAGGGGCCGCGTACTTGAGGAACAGGCTGTTCTGGTAGTCCGCGACGGTCGGCGTGATGTTGAGCGCCAGGCCCGCGTACCAGTAGGACATTTCCTCCAGGTATTCCCTGGAAACGGCGTTCCCCGAAACCCAGAAGGAGCGTCGGATTTCCGGCGGCGTGACGACCGTCTTCTCGGCGCCAATGAGCCGAAAGACGAGCCCGGCACCGATGACGATCGCCAGTACCAGGACGACGACCAGCATCCGCAGGAAGCGAATCTCCTCGTTGGCGTTGTCCCGGTCCGAGAGGTACTTCTTGAAGAGCATCGCCTACCCCAGGAAGTAGCGCTGGTCGGACGGCGGTGTGACGCGGGGCTTCACGAACCAGCCGCTCGGCAGCCACCAGTAGAGGGCATGGACTGCGAACTTCGGATGCTTGCCGGCCTTGAGCCGGCCGTACTGCCATGCCGTAGCCGCACCGAACGCCATGCCCAGCAGCATGGAGCCGGCGATGACGCCCATGCCCAGGAGCATGATGGCGAGGATCGCCTGATCCATCTCCCACCACAGGAAGCGCTCCTGCGCGTCGAGGGACTTGGGGATATAGCCGGTTTCGTCGCCGCCCATGCCGCACCCTCAAATCGTCGCCGTCAGAATGCCGGTGATGATGGTCGGCGTGTATTGGAGGAAGACCGCAAAACCGACACCCGCGAGAATCGGGATCGGGTTGACGCGCGCGATCGATATGATCGCGCCGATGCCGACCGCCGCTACCGCGACGGCCCGGCCGAAGTAGCCCGTGACGACGTTGTTGAGCCAGGTGTAGAGGTTCTGGAACTCCGTCCCGGTCGTGCCGGCAACGGCACTGCCCGCGACAAGCGAGAGCGCCAGAGCGGCGAGGACGACTTGCGTCTTACGATTCACGTTGAACTCCCTTCGAGTGGTTGATGACGGATTTGACGAGCCAGCCGATGCCGATGCCCAGCGCGATGCCGCCGACATGGGCCTCGAATCCCTTGTCGAGCAGCGATCCGGGAAGCAGTGCTCCCATCGCGATGAAGGCTCCGGCTATCAGCGTGTCCTGGACGGCTGCTTTCGAGCGAGGAATCACCTGACGATCTCCTTCGGAGTGGTTGTGAAATGGATTTCCGCGCGGCGGTTGGCGGCGCGGCCTTTGTCCGAGTCGTTCGCCGCCACGTAGCAACACTTGCCGTGGGCCTCGATTTCCATCGGATTCGTAACGCCCCGACGCTTGAGCCACGTCGCCACGAACTCCGCCCGGCGAAGGGCGAGCCGAGCATTGAAGGCAGCAGTGCCGATGTCGTCGGTATGACCGACGATGCGGATCGTCTCGTGCTGCCGAAGCTGGGCGAGCGCCTCTTCGAGTTCCGAACCGCCGGCCTCGGTCGGGGTCGTCCGCGCGAACTCGAAGTGCACGACGGCCGGTTTGCGGTCCGCCGCCGCGGCCGGCTGCGGCTGCGCGGGTACTTGCGGCTTGGGGGCCGTCGGCATCGGCGCCGGCAGCACGACGCTCTTCGGCGTCGGACGCGGGCAGGAGCCCTCCTCCTCGCAGACCCGCCAGTCGTGCCCGATCCAGCCGATGCTCATTCGCCGTGCGGCCGATTCTTGCTGTTCGACCGGTGGATTGCCGGCGCAGCCGATCAGCAGCAGGCCGGCCGCTGCCATCAACAGCATTGCGCGGATCAAAGCAGCCGCTCCCCTTGGAGAACCGCTGCGACCTTCCGCGCGTAAGCGATCCGCTTTGACGGGCTGGCTGCGTTGTAAGCCCCGATCGCATCCCAGCCATATCCCAGCCGGGCGATGTTCCTCGCAAGAATCCATGCGCCGACATAGGTGTTGATGCACGGATCGAGCAGCGCGTCGGCGCTGATGCCGTAGGGCTGAAGAACGGGAAGCCACCGGCTGTTGATCTGCATGTGGCCGATGTCGTGGCTGCCATCGGCGTTGCGGTTGACGGCGCCCGCACGGCCGGACGACTCCACCCGGGAAATCGCCTTGAGGAGCGAGGACGGCAGCCGGTAGCGCGCCGCGGCTTCCTCGAAGCACGTGGCGTTACCGGTAGCCGGAGCGACCAGCAGGGTCAGGATAATCGGCCATGACTTGCGCATGGCCAGGATGCTACGAAGTCAGGGCGCGAAAACGACCGCGAAAAGGACACAGAACTGCGCCGTTTCGAGATTCTCCCGCGCGTTCCGGTGCAACCGCCTTCACAGCCGCTTCTGGAGGTGGCCCACCCACAGCCAGAGGGAGACCGCCCCGAAGCAGACCACCACGGGCGCCGCGATGACCGGCATCGGAACCGGAAGGCACAACCAGGCGACCATCGCAACGCCGACCAGGCGGAAGGAATGCACGCCAATCTTGTGGCGGATGGGGCTTTGCGAGATGAACGCCGTCTTGCGGATCTCCCGCACGTAGAAGCCGTCCACCGAGGCGGCGAGGATCAGCGGAATCCCGAGCAGCCCCCACATCGTGAGCGCGTGGGCGCGATAGGCGATCAGGCTCGCCCACAGGAGGCTCGCATAGATCCGGTCGGTCAGCCAGCGCTCGGCGCCGCTGTCGCCCAGGCCGGCCGCCGTCCGTTCGGCATCCTTGGCCGCTTCGTTCATCACACCCACCGCCTGCGACAGGACCCACCGATTGGCAGATTCCCCTGCCCATGCCGACATCTGCTGCTGTTCAGCCTGCCAGGTCGCTTCCAGCACCTTCGTCGGGATCAGCGCCCAGGCGGCCGCGAGGCCGGCGATCAGGAGGGTGGCGATGAAGGTTGCCCATTCGCCGCGCTTCTTCTGGTCGTGATGGGCCACGGCATCACCTCAAGATGGACAGCCGCCCTTTGACCGTCCTGCCTCCCGACAGCCGGGCAAAGTAGTGGAGCGGTGCCAGCTCGCTCAAGATGGCCGGCGGTATCAGATCGGCCTCTTCTTCCGTCGCCTGCTCCTGGTAGGACGCGGTGTAGGTGTCGTGGATGTTGGAGTCGACGTTGTGGCCGTAGCGGATCATCATGGTCCGCGCCTTGATCTTCGGAATGCCATCGGCGATGTATTTCTGCGTCTCAGCGTCGAGCACGCGCAGTGCAATCTTGTTGTTGGTGTTCGCAAGCACCTGGCGGGCCTTGTTCTCGTCTCCGAGGCGGGCGGCAAAGTCGGCAAAGGTCTGGGTGGCGATGAACATGCGGAAGCCGGCGCCGCGGCCCTTGTTGAGCAACTGGATCGTGGGCTGGTTGATGACCTCGGCCGCCTCGTCGACGAAGACGTTGATCGGCTTCCGGGATTCCACGCCGTAGTTGTAGCGGTCACCAGCGACCGCGGTCAGGTCGGCCAGCAGGATCGAGCCGATCGCGCTGCCCACCGTGGCATCGGCCAGGTTGTCGAGACCGGTGTAGAGCACCTTGTCCGCCCGGATCACGCGGGCCATGTCGGTGACCAGTTTTTCGTGGCCGTGCTCGAAATCCGGCGACAGGAGCTCCGTCAGCGGATCGCTGGTCAGCATGGACAGGATCGGGATGAGCGAGGCCACCATCTTCTGGAAGTGCTCCCGGTTGTGCTCGTAGGTCGAGATCAAACCGTCGAGGTCCACGGACTGGGCGTCGTGGATGACGACATCCTTGTAGAAGCCGATGTAGGCCAGGAGCTTGTTGCCCTTGTACTGCTTGACGAAGCTGCTGACCCGGGATTCCCAGTCGGGGACCTTGGTCTTGAAGTGCAGCCGCAGGGCCTTCAGGAGAAGATCGTCGGGGCCGCCCTCGATGTAGCGCCGCAGTTGCACCAGGTTGGGACGCTGGCCGGTGGCGATCAGACCGTTGACGATGTCGTTCAACACCTTCCAGCCGAATGCCGTGAAGGGGTCGGCGCCGGTTTCGGACGGGATCAGCGCCGCGATCCGGCTGGCGAGCTCCGTCTTGCGGTTCCAGTTGCGCAGCGGATCGATGCAGGCGGATCTGTCCGGGTGGGCCGGGTGGAAGTAAATGAACCGCTCGGGCTGTCCGAGTGCCTCGCAGACCCGTCTAGCATTCTCCGCGAGACCGTGATCGCCTTTCGGGTCGATGATGATGACGGGTTCCCCCCTCACGATCGCCTGGGCGATGAGGAGATCGAACAGCCGCGTCTTGCCCACGCCCGTGGCCCCGACGATCAGCGTGTGGCCCTCCAGCAGGGAAAGGTCGAGTTCGACGTCTTCCTCCTTCGCCAGGCCGTGCAGCCAGTACGCGCCCTCCTTGTGCAGGGCGTCCTTGCCGAGCTGCGCCGCCAGCCCGCCGTTGATGAGGGCGTGCATCCGGCTCGCCTCGATGTCGGTCCACTGGAACCCCTTGCCGAGCCAAAGCGAGGTTCTCTCGTGCGCATGCCTGGCCAGGTCGATCATCGCCGGAATGTCGATGAACTGCTTTTCGGCGAGACGAACGCGCGTCGTGTCCTGACTGCGCTTCCATGCCTGGGTGGACCGGTATGCGCCCAGTCCGGCGCACAGCAAGGAGGTGGCGACGCCGAAGCGGGTCGGCACCGGCAGCGTCTTGGTGACGGCCAGGGTGAGCGCCGACGCTCCCAGCCACGTGGCCGTCATCGGCCATTCGTAGACCTTGCGCCACGGGTTGTCGAAGTCGTGGGTCTCGAGCACGTTCTTCTATCGCAGCAGCTCTGACTGCTCTTCGTAGTGGCGCCGTATCCCTTGCCGCTGGGCCCCGCTCGTCTGGTCGCTCACGTTGCCGCCGCCGAGAACATCTGCCGCGCCTTCTCGGTGAGCGCGTCGACCCCAAGCCGATACGCATCCGATTCCTTGTCCTTGTGCTCAACCAGCATGCCGGCGAGGCCGCGCTTGACCGACTCATAGCGCAGGTAGGGTTTGGAGACGAGGACCCGCACGACATCGGGAAGCCCGTAGCGCCTGACGTTGTGGCGCCAGGCGCTGACATACTTGGCGGGATGGCGGGTGGCTGCCAGCCGTATCGCGCCGGTCGTGAGGGCCAGTGCGACGACATAGCCGCCTTCCACCGGCGTTGTGGACACCACATTGACGTCCACGAACTCCGGCTTTCCGTCGTACAGCCAGGCCGGTTGTGGTTTGGATTTCCGTACGCTGTCCATGCGGCGCAAAATAGCAGCGCGTGAGACGGGAACGCGCGTGAAAAGCGCACCAAAGCAATCTGTTTGGAGGTTCGAACTTCAGACCGCGTGGCCGCCGGCTGAGGTGGCTGACGAGGCCTGTTCTTCCAACCCGGCCTGCCATCGTTCCGCGAGAGCCGTGGTCCGTGGTTGGTTCCGAATCTGCTCCAGCTTCTCCCGAACCTGAGTCATGATGGCCAATACCGGCTTGCCTTGGCGCCAGGATTGCCAAGCCGCTTCGGCCGGAATGTCCCGCCTCGCCTGTCTCAGCCAGTAGTCGAGGCTCCAGGCCAGGTCCGCTTGCGTGCGCGCGATGTCCTCTCGCAGATGGGCTTCGAGCCCGGCAACGATGCACAATGCGACCCGGTCCGGCGTGGTCGCCGCAGGCCAGTCCGCCAGCAACGACATCGCTTCCTGGGTTCCCTTGGCGATCGCCTTCTCTCTCGCTTCCTCGGCACGCTTGGCCTGGATGGCTTCCGCGCGGACCCTGCGACCGCTGGTATCGAGAACAGCTGCTGCTGCCAGCAGTGCATGTCGTTCGCGCTCGCCCAGGTCCAAGCGCCGTGCGAGCTGCCGCAAGGCGGTATCGGTCCTCCTCACCTGGGCTGCGAGATTCCTCAGATCCTTTGCTGTCATCGTGGATCTCCCTGGTCTCGTTTCGCTCCTGATTTTTTGATTAGGAAAGGATTAAGAAGCGATTAGCACGGTCGGTGCATATGTAGCCAAATCGAGCAACGGCGAGGGTTTGCGGACCATTTCGGGCTTGGCTTTCATCGGTGCTATCCCCCTTTGTTCATCGGCGCCATCCCCCGTCTCGCATCGGCGCTATCCCGCTACCCATCGGTGCTATCCCCTCATGTCATCGGCGCTATCCCCTGGCGGTCCCACCGCACCCTCGGTGCTATCCCCCTACCCTATCGGTGCTATCCCCCGCCGTCTTGCCGATGCGAACCAGGTCCTGCCCATCGATCGAACAGGACCAGCCGGTGGTATTCGACAGCTTGCCGAGCGCGTCGCGCAGCTCGGCACGAAAATGGAAAAGCTCCTTGGTCTCGCTGCCGCAGAGCCGCTTGATCGTCTCGACCCTGTAGGCATACGGCTGGGCGTGGGTCGAGTAGAAACCGTGGAGCCACTGGGCCAGCGGCTGCTTCCGCAAGGCCTGCCGCTGTGCATACTCGATCCGCGTCCAGCCGTCCACGCCATAGAGCAGCGCGAGCCGCGGATTGATCTCGATGATGTATTCCTTCGTCACTTCGTCCCGAACGCCGTGGTGGATGAGCGGCCCGAAGTAGGCCCTTCGACCGTCGGAGATTTCGACGACTGAGGATGCGAGGTCGAGCAGAGCGCCCTTCAGCCACTCACGGTCGCTCTTGCCCGTGCTGCGGCCGATGGACTTGAGGAAGGAATACGCCGTGAACCGGATGATCTTGCCGGTGCCATCGACCCTGGCAATGTGGAGGCATTGCTCCCAGACATCGAGGTGGTACTGGGTCAGCCGTGGACCGTTGAAGATGAGGGTCAGTCCCTCGACAGAAGCGATCTTCTGACGCTTAAGGTAATCCCTCGCCCCTTTCCTCACCACACCGAACAGGGAGGAGCGAAGCGCCCCGTTCGGTATGCCTCGGGCCTTCTCCGGCCAATCCGGTAAGCCTCCGGCAATGGTTTCCCGCTCCTGCCGCTCACGAACCCGGTCCAGAATCCTGGCGATTTTGACACTTGAGGCCGGCTCGCTGGTTTCGGTGAACTGGATGGGCAACTGGGGGTCGGAATAGTCCATCCCATCCTTGTATCAGGGCGACATCCAGAATCCGGGCCGAAAAGCACACTTGGCGGCAGCCTTTCGGTTTTCACAGCAGCGGCCGAGCGGTAACATCAAGCCAGTTGAACTCCCTGCACTTTCACGTGGCCATGGACATTCTTGAGAAAATCAGACGGGACCGGGAGCGACGTCGCGAGCGTGACCAGAAAATTGTTGCCGCCCGCGAAGCTGGACAGACTTACGCCGCCATCGGCAGGCAGTTCACTTTGTCAGGCGAAAACGTGAAAGCCAGGATCGATCGATACTTCCGGGAAAAACGAAAGGAAGAGGGTGACGATCCCTTCGTCAAGCTCAGCTCTCGCACATTGAAAATCCTGCAGCGAGAGGGACTGATGACGATCGACAAGGTATTGGAAGTGCATCGGCATAACAAGCTCCTCTGCATTCGTGGTTTCGGCAGAAAGAGCCTTCGCGAGGTTGAGAAGTGGTTTCACGTAGCCCGTGCCACGCCGGCTCGCACCAGGGACTGCATTGTTCAGACTAAGCCTCTCGCTGACTAGGAACGGGCCGCTTGTCCTTCCACCCAGCGGCCCGAATCACGCCGCCACATCCTTCCGCCAACGGACGGTCCCGATTGAGCGGAACTTTGGAACTCCGAGGGCCCCGCGCTCATTGCGCGATTTTGAGCCTGGTGCGGACAATGCCGCGAGCACGGCCTCACGCTTCGCCTCAATCATTTCGACGGCGTCGAGGTTCCCGTCGAGTATTACGAGCAGGACAGAGTCAAATTCCTTTTCTACGTCGATAGATCCGAGTCGCTGGCCCGGCTTAGCGTCGGGCAGGATACAGCGGCCTTTGATCTGGATCCTCCGCATCTTTCCGTCAATATTCTCAATCGCGTCCCAACCGGCCGTCCGCGCGGGGGCGAGCTCGAGGCCCAGAATCTGCGCCGCTTCGTATTCAGCCACCTCCCCCGTCACGCCGAGAGGCTTTCCCGTCAAGTGTCGGTAGCGCTTCGCCAAGGTCTTCACCTGGGCGAGAACGGACATGACCTCATTCATCGGCCCCTCCATTCTGATTCGCCCCCTTGTCCTCCGGCGCGGGCAGGGCGAGCGACGCTTGGCTCGCCCTGCCCATGACGCGCGCCGTGAGGTCGGCGCCAGAAACATCCTCGTAACGCGCGGGAATTTTCTCCTTGAGCCTGAACAGCCGCTGGTTCGCCATGCGGGTCAACTGCCCGTAGGTCGCCGCCATCACGCGGCCCCGGAGCACACCATCGTCCTTGATAACCTTCTCGCTCGATGTTTTCGGCGCGATCTCGTGGCCGACCACGAAGGCCCTGAACATCGGCGTGCCGTCTATGGCGCCGCTCCCGAGGAAGTCCTGGACGTATCCGTCCGCTTGGTTCATCTCCTCGCGGCCGATACTTGATCGTCCCTTCTTCAGTTCGATGATGAGCACGTCTCGGATGCGCGAGAGGTTGCCGTCGCCGCTGTCGAAGACCTCGGTCCCGACCACCGAGCATGTGGCGTCGGCCAGCACGACGATGTCGGGCCGCTGCCTGGCGTTGTTGAATGCGGACTTATCGACGCGCTTGGCAAAGATCTTCTCCGCCGCCGTCCGGAGCGTAACGTTCGACGCATATTCGCTGCTGTCGAACTCTGGCCCGAAGAGCCAGCGCGCCTGCGTGACCAGCGGGTGGAGTGTGTGCAGTTCGTCGGCCGAGTCGTCGCCGCTAAGCTTCTCGATGGCGGCCACCACAGCGAGGCGGTGATCGATCTCGTCGAGCACCGAAAGGGCGTCCTGCACGGACCATTGGCCGAGCAGCCGGTCGAGCCCGTCGATGTCGGTTTCGTCAAGCCTGGTCAGCTTCTCGAGCAGCGCCGCGCCGCCCCTCGCCCGCTCAATGTTGATTACAGCTTGGACGGCCGCCGACAACGTGTCCGGATGTATGGTGGGGACTGACTTGACGAGTTCCTGGGTAAAGCCCGCGACCTCGATGCGACCCAACGTCGTGAGTTCCCTGAAGCGCTCCCGGTTGCGCACAAGCGCCTCCTCGGAACTCTCCTCCACCATCGTTGCCGAGAGCTTGGCGAACATCTCCTGGGCGTATCTGCGCACCTCGGCGAACAAGGCGTCGGTGGACGGCCCGGACTTGAAGCGCGACCAGTCGGGCTCGACCTCCGATATCCAGCCATCGTCCGTCTTGACGACGATGGAGTAGCGCTTGGCGAAACGTGCGCGGCCGTCGATGACAGCGTCGTTGCCGACCACCCAGCCGGGCGTCCCCACGAGCCTTCCGTTCACCCAGAAGGCGATCCCCTGGTAGATGGTCGATTTCGCCGCGCGCGTCGAATCGACGACGAACGCCTCCGCCGGATGGAAGCCCTGTATCTCCAACGCGCAGCGCTCGATGAGTCCGGCTTGGTCGGCAAGCGACACGGACTGCCCGTTGACCCGGACGACGAATTGCGGGTCGTGCAGGAACCTCGCCGAAAGGATTTCCCTGATGCGGTCTGGATCGGGCAAATGCTTGGAAACCGCCACGGAAAGGTGCGTGCCGCTGTCCTGCCTCAGGAACGACTTCTCCACCTCGATCCGGAAGGGATTCTCCCTGCTCTGCGTCCCTATCTCGAAGGCCGCCCCCTTGCCGTCGCGCCACGTCTCGACGGAATACTTGTCGGCGAAGCACAGCAGGCCGTGGCGGCCCACCCCGTTCCGTCCGTATGCCCTGCGCCGCCAGCCCTTCCGCTCCGGCGGAAACTCGACGTTCGATCCCTGGTGCTTGACCCGGTCGTATCCGAGCGTCATCCAGCGCCCCTTGAACTGCTGCGCCGTCATCCCGTGGCCGTCGTCCCTCACGACCAGGTTGCCGTCCCTCGCCGGCGGAATGATGAGGTCCACGAGCGAGGCTCCGGCGTCCCAGGCGTTCGCAACGAGTTCCGTCAGAGCGATTTCCGGATCGTGGGCGATGCGCCCCAGCGTCCTTATGAGGTAGTCCTCCTCGAAGAGCGATCCGAAGCCCTGCTCCTTCTTTTTCGGCCTAGCCATTCCCACCCCTCCTATGCCACGGCCTCCACCCAGCCGACCAGATCGGCCTGGTATGGCTGTCCTTCGCGCACGACGCCCCGGTGGACGAGTTCGCGAAGGAGCATCGGCTCGACGGTGCCCGAAAGCAGCCGCGTCGCCTCGTCCCTGGCAAGGCGGGGAGCGGCCGACTCCGCATGGAACAATTCGTCCGCCGCCTTCTCGAGGGCGGGGCAGCGCCTGCCTTCCTGATCAACCGCCAGCGGAACCACAGCCGCCGTCCTGTGCCCCTTGTCGTTGGTTGCTATGACATGCCAGAGGGAAAGGACGCCCACCTTGCCCGGAAGGCGGACAGAGATGCCGACGGATTCCGGCGCCGCGTCGCGGGCAGCATGGAGCCACCCCTCGACAATCGGATGATCAAGCCCCATGAGCGCGAGCCCCTCGTCCGACACCGCGCGATCCCGGTCGTGGCAGAAGACGGCGGCCGTCGACCCGTCCGGATCGACAAGCCGGGACAGCCCGTCGCCAAGCGGCTCCAGCCGCCCGCCCTCCTCGAGCGCCGCCGCCGCGACGAAGCGATCCAGGGCTCCAAGCCCCGACTCCGTGTCAGAGAACGGCCGGTATTCGTCCACGGAGAAGCCGGTGAGATCCTGGAACAGTTCGAAGACGACGGCGCGGGCCTGGGTCGCGTTACTCATCGCCGCCTCGAGTTCAAGACGCGTGCGCCTGAGTTCCGGGTCCCAAAGCGCGTCCGAGTAGAGCTTGTCATAACTGAGGCGCTCGGAAAGCTGCCCGAGTATCTGGCCGCGCAGATCCTCGGCGACGGCCCCGGTCTCGTCGACCTTCCCCAGGGTGCGCGCGATCTCCGTAAGCTTGCTCTCCAGCAGGAGGAAGATGCGTCCCTCGATGGTATCCGACAGGACGAGGTTGTAGACCTGCGCGGTGCTCTTCTGCCCGTAGCGGTGGATGCGCCCGATCCGCTGCTCCATGTCCATCGGGTTCCACGGCAGGTCGAAATTGACGAGGATGCGGGCGTGCTGCATGTTCAGGCCCTCGCGGCCGGCCGCGGTGCAGATCATCACCCGCGGCCCGTCGGCGGCCTTGAAGCGCTTCTCCGCGGCGACCTTGCTGCCGTGATCGCCCCCCTTGAGGACAACCACGCCCTGCCCCGGATAATCCCGTTCGATTTCCCGGCCCAGCATTTCGACCGAGCCGAGATATGTCGCGAAGACGACTATCCTTTCCGCCGGATCCTGCCTCCAAAGGGCGCCGAGCGCATAAAGGAGCTTCCTAACCTTCGTCTCCGGCCCGTCGGGGAGTCGGCCGAGGAGTTCCTTGATCCTCATGCGCTCCTCGGGAAGCGCCAGCGACACGGATTCGGCCGCGGCATCCTCGGCTGCGGCGGAAACCATCTCATCGTCGGCGGCCCCAGAAACCAGCGACAGCGACTCGTCGTCGAGCTTGCGCAGGATGCGCCTCTTCACCTCGCCGAGGAGCCTGTCGCATTCGAGATCGGCCAGGCGCCCCCCTCCCACGGCGTGTTCTGCGCGCAGCAATTCCCGCGCCTCCTTGAACGCCTCGTCGCGCCTGTCGATGTCGCGGTTCTCGTCGTGGGCGAGCCCCTCGTGGACAGTCAGCGCGATAAGCCTTCGACGCAGCGTGCGGGCCACGGCCGCGAACGAGGAGGCCGCGATCTTCTGGAAGATCGTCATGACGAACCCGAGGGCGATCCCCTTGCCGCCCTGCCTCTTGGCAAGCGCGAAGCCGTCTTGGAGATACTCGTTTAGCGCGGCGTAAAAGGCGCGCTCGGCGTCGTCCATGACAAACGCCTCGGTATGGACCTGCCTGCGCGCGAAGAGCGGCGAACCGTCAGGGCGGCAGGCGTCCGCCTTCGTGCGCCTCACCACGACGGCATTCAACCTGTGCCTCTGCTCGATCATCTCGTCCGGCCCCCTGAAAAGTGACGGATCGAGCAGGTGGATGAGCATCCAGAACCGGAAGTGGTCGCCCTGGTGGGGCGTCGCCGAGAGGAGAATCATGTCCCGGCTGCGATCCTTCAGCACCTCGGCCAGCTTGAAGTTCTCCGTCTTCTTGACCTTGCCACCGGACTTGTAGGCCGTCAGGTGATGCGCCTCGTCGAAGACGACGAGATCCCACGGCGGAGCCTCCTCGAGCTTCTTTATCCGGGCCTTGCGCTTAAGGGTGTCGACGCTCGCGATAAGGCGGTGGTGTTTCGCGAAGGCGTTGGTCTTCCTGTCAGTGACGTCGCCTTCCGAACCGAAGACCTCGAAGTTGAGGTTGAAGACCTCGTTGAGTTCGCGATGCCAGTTGTTGACGAGGCCGGCCGGGACCACCATGAGGGCCCGGTCAAGTTCGCCCCGGCTCGCCAGTTCCCTAAGGATCAGCGCGGTCTCGATCGTCTTTCCGAGACCCACCTCGTCGGCGACCAGAAACCGTCGCGGGGCCGTCGTCGTCACGCGGTGCGTGAGGACGATCTGGTGGGGAAGCAAGTCGATCTTCGCCGACGTAAGCCCCGCCGCGCCGTCGAGGAGGGGCAGCGCGTGGGCCTGCCAGCACAGCCACGCCCTCCGGGCCCTTGCCTCCCCTGCAGCGACAGAGGCGACGATCCTCTCCGCCCTGCCAAGCGCCACCGACAGCGACGCGACGCCGCAGTCGCGCGGCCTGCTCGCAATCGCGGAGGGCTTCCACCTGCTTGACCTCGGTGACCACCGCCAGCTCGAGCTGTCGCTGCCGGTCTACGACGCGCTCTATGCCTGGTGCAAGAACGAGGTG
>WBZO01000972.1_pt1 | contig 50520 bp, 59 predicted proteins | sample 5204261 | NCBI WGS metagenome assembly WBZO01 (sample SAMN12412400, study PRJNA552823) | activated sludge metagenome | isolation source: activated sludge from anammox sidestream of wastewater treatment plant... | place: USA: North Carolina | collected 2017-09
TTCTTGAATTCGTCAAACTCCGAATCGTCGACCAGCCGCGCGATGACCTCACGCACGTCGTATTGCTTCTTCAGGTCGACCGGCACGAAGGCTTCGAGCTCGGCCGCGTCGTAGCGCGGCGGCCGCGCTTCCCGCAGCGGGATATCGACCGTCTTCTTCAGGTTGAGATTGCCGACGATCCGGCGGGCGATCGCCAGCGCATGGTTGTCGTCACCGGCATAATGGTCGGCGACACCAGAGCGGCGCGCATGCACATCCGCTCCGCCGAGATCTTCCGCCGAAACCACCTCCCCGGTCGCCGCCTTCACGAGCGGCGGGCCGCCGAGAAAGATCGTGCCCTGCTTGCGCACGATGACGGTTTCGTCGGCCATCGCCGGGACATAGGCACCGCCTGCGGTGCAGGAGCCCATCACCACCGCGATCTGGGGAATGCCCTGCGCCGACAGCGTCGCCTGGTTGTAGAAGATGCGGCCGAAATGATCGCGGTCGGGGAACACCTCCGGCCATTGCGGCAGGTTGGCCCCGCCGGAATCGACCAAATAGATGCACGGCAGGCGGTTCTCGCGCGCAATCTCCTGCGCGCGCACGTGCTTCTTCACCGTCATCGGATAATAGGTGCCGCCTTTAATCGTGGAATCGTTGGCGACGATCACGCATTCGTGCCCCTCGATCCGGCCGATGCCGGTGATCACGCCGCCGGCATGGATACCGTCGTCGTACATCCCGTAGGCGGCAAGCGGGGAGAGTTCGAGAAACGGCGAGCCCGGGTCGATCAGCCGCATGACGCGGTCGCGCGGCAGCAGTTTGCCGCGTGCAGTATGGCGCTCGCGCGAACGCTGGTTGCCGCCGAGCGCGGCCTCCGCGCGCCGGCCCAGAAGCTCGTCGCGCAACGTATGCCACTGCGCGGCATTGGCCTGAACATCCCGGGCGCTCAGGTCAATGTTGGATTCGATATGCGCCACCCCGGTCCTCCCCAACGATTCAGTACGGCGGGAACTATGGCGCGCCTTCCGGCCAATGCAAATGTCGCTTCAACCGGGCGAAACGCCTGTGGGAACCTGGAGATCCGGTCCCCCGGGAACGACACCGGTCGCCGCGCGTTGAACCGGGGCGTCCGCTCCCGCGGGCGCAAGGGGCCAAGGGGGACATCGTGAGGACGCCACCATGCGAGCATCGTCGTTGATGTCATGCGCCGCGGCCGTCGTGCTTGTTGCATCCCCGGCTTTCGTTTCGGCGCAGGACCTGAAGGGGTCTGCAACCCCCACTCCCGCCCCGGCTCCCGGACGCGCGCCGGCCGAGAAAATCGCTCCGCCGGTGCAGCCGAATGAGGGGCCACGTTCGTCCAACCCGAGCCTCGGCCAGACCCGCGACGCGCCTTCCGCGACCACCGGGCAAGGCTCCACACCAGGCACCACCGGTCAGGGCGCGGCCGGTACCTCGGCCAACCTGACGAGCGAGCAGCGCACGACCATTGGCACTGCGATCCGCCAGCAGAATGTCCGGCCGGTCACCAACGTGAATTTCACGCTCGCGATCGGGGCGAACGTGCCGCGCGACATCGACCTTCACCCGCTTCCGGTATCGGTGATCGAGCTTTATCCAGCCTGGCGCGGCTACCATTTCGTGCTGGCCGGTGACGAGATCGTGGTGATCGATCCGGCAACGTTCCGCATCGTGGCGATCATCGAGGCGTAACCGGACAGGCTTCCACGCCGGCCGGCCGTCATAAAAGATTCATGAAAGGTGGCGATAGTGTTCGGGAACGATTTGCCGGTAAGAGCGTTTTCCGAGGGTCTTGAACCCGGAGATGCGGCCACCATATAGGCAGGAGCGCCCCACGGCGCGACTCTTTCAGGCGACGATACCTCACGGCTGTGAACGGACGGATGTACTCCGGCGCAGTTTGTGAAACGAAAGCCCGGCCCGCGTGCCGGGTTTTCTGTTGTCTGGCGCCGTGGGGACCTCAGACCTCGTTCCCGGCCATTACCCAGCTTTCCGCCCGCCCCGCCTTTTCCCAGTCCTTCCAGGCCGGCAGCGCCATCACCGCGTCCATATAGGCGCGCGCGGTCTTTCCGACCGAGATTGCATAGCTCGCAAAGCGCGACACCACCGGCGCATACATGGCGTCGGCATTACCAAAGGCGCCGAACAGGAAAGGCCCGTTTTGCCCGAACCGCGCGCGGCAGTCGGTCCAGATCGCCTCGATGCGCGAGACATCCTGTTGCACCTCGGGCGTAAGCTCGCGGACCTTGCGCGGATCGCGCCGCACGTTCATGGGGCAATGCCTACGCAGCACGCCAAAGCCCGCATGCATTTCCGCCGCGATGGCCCGCGCCTGCGCCCGTGCTTTGGGATCAGGCGGCCACAGATGCTTGTCGGGATGTTTATCGGCAAGATAGTCGAGGATCGCAAGCGACTCCCACACCGTCACCTCGCCGTCGAGCAGGCACGGGACTTTCCCCGTCGGGGAATGCTTGAGCACTTTCTCGCGGCTGCCCGGCTCGTAAAGCGGGACGACCTGTTCGTCAAAATCGATGCCCGCAACCTTCATCGCGATCCAGGGCCGCAGCGACCAGGACGAATAATTTTTGTTTCCGATAATGAGCGTCGGCGCCATTTTTGTCTCCGTGCGGACGCCAATCATTCCGGGAGCGGCCGCTCCCGCACAAGTCAATTATGCTGATCTGGATTATCTGCGCCGCGAATGACTCACCGTCCGCTACCCGGCCGCGCTACCCGGCCTTGGGCGCCGCTGGCTCCGGCTGCTCGACCGGCGCATCCGCCTTCTTCCAGGCGCCGAAACCGCCGCGCATATGCGCGACCGGTTTGAGGCCCATGCGCTGGGCGATCTGCGCGGCAAGCGCCGAACGCCAGCCGCCACCGCAGAAGAATACGAACTTCTTGTCCTGCGCGAAGACGTCCTTGTGATAGGGGCTTTCCGGATCGATCCAGAATTCCAACATGCCGCGCGGACAATGGAAGGCCCCGGGCACGCGGCCCTCGCGCTGCAATTCGCGGATGTCGCGCAGGTCGACGAACACAACGTCATCGCGCCCGTATAGGGTTCGCGCCTCCTCGACCGACAGGTTCTCGATTTCCTTTTCCGCGGCTTCGACGAGCGAGCGGACGCTGGTGGTGATGGTTTGCGGCATGGCGGTCTCCGGTCCAGCCGCACTCTTGGAAAGCGGCAGCGGCGCGGTCAAGTGCGCAGACAAGAAGGGCGGCGCGGTCCAACCTGACCGCACCGCCCGATGCCGCCGGAAGTGGGGACGAGACGCTTACATGGCGGCATACACCGCAACCACTGCGACGATGAGCAACGCACCGCCCGTCCACAGCACGGTCGAAAGGGTGGATTCCGAGGGGGCTTTTTCGATCGACATGGCCATCTCCTGAGTTGGCTGCGGAATACCGGCTGCTTTGACCCGGGTCCGCCGCCGCTTGAGTTTACTACTTTAGTATAATCGACTTTGGTTCTAGTTAACACAATCTAAGGTTGTATTTGCTGCGACCAATTGATCCGCAAGATGGCGTTCCACCGCTCCTCCGGAGATCACCATGGCGCTCCTGTCCCCGCTCGACCTCGTCGCGCTCTCGCTCTTTATCGGCGCGTGGATCTGCTACCACGTCGCCCTCGAATGGACGCGCCACCACAAGCCCGGCCTCAATTCGCGCATGGACGGCTATCGGGATATCTGGATGATGCGCATGCTCGAGCGCGACGTGCGTATCGTCGACACACAGATCATGGCGTCGCTGCAGAACGGCACGGCCTTCTTCGCCTCCACGTCGCTGATCGCGGTCGGCGGCTCACTCACGCTGCTGCGTTCGCCCGATGATCTCCTGGCGCTCGCCGCGTCCTTGCCCTTGGGTGTCGAAATGCCGCGCGCGTTGTGGGAGTTGAAGGCGACCGGGCTGGCGGTGATATTCGTCTATGCGTTCTTCAAGTTCAGCTGGTCGTACCGGCTGTTCAACTATGTCGCGATCCTGATCGGCGCGATGCCGCATGCCCGCGACCGCAAGAAGTCTTCCGCCAAGGCCAGCGCTATGCGGGCGGCGCGCCTGTGCACGGTCGCCGGCCGCCATTTCAACCACGGCCAGCGCGCCTTCTTTTTTGCGCTCGGCTATCTCGGCTGGTTCATCAGTCCGTGGCTGTTCATGGCGGCCACCGCTGCGGTCGTGATCGTGATGTGGCGGCGACAGTTCGCGTCCGACTCGCTCGATGCCGTCGCGAGGACCGAATAGCCGTCCTAAAGCGGGATGAGTTTTCCTTGAATCGTCATTCCGCTTTAGCGCTTTGTTTAAACATGATCTTTTCCGAAACCCGCTTCGCACTTTTCGGGATCATGCTTTAGGCGAGGTGGATCAGGACCGATACGACGACCACAAGAAAGACCGCGATGACGGTTCCGCTCGCCAGCAGCGCCGTTTCGATCCACTGCAGCCGTGCTTCCGCGACCTCATCGGCCGCAACGTCCATCAACGCATCCATGCCGGCAGCCGGCATCCGCGAATCTACAGACATCATCCGTACCCCTTCCCCACAACGGCCTTCTTCGGGAGCCGCGGGTACGAGTGTGGTGCGAACAAGGGTAATATCCGGTTAACGTCGTTCGACGATGGTTCGCCTGCGAATCGTCTTCGTCCTTTTGCGTTGGTCTGTTGCATTCATGTCGCGCACGTCCGCTGACATCCAGGCGGCCATTCTCGCCCTCGCCTCCGAGCGCGGCCCGGGCGGCACCATCTGCCCGAGCGAGGCGGCGCGCGCTCTAAGCGACCGGCATCCCGACCAATGGGCGCCGCTGATGGGCGCGGTGCGCGCCGCTGCCGTTGCACTGGCGGAAAGCGGACACCTCGTCATTTACCGCAAAGGAAAGCCGGTCGATCCGCGGAATTTTCGTGGCGTATATCGGCTCGGCCTGCCGCGCGTCGACTGACCTGTCGACGCCGACAGGCTTCGGACGCCAAATCGCAACTCAGTTGCGAACCGGGTCCGGGAACAGCTCGGAGGTCCGCCCCGCCAGCCAGTACGCCAGCAACCCGACCCATTCGTGCGAGGCGGTGTCGATCGCGTTCAGGCCGCCTGCGATCGAACGCGGCATGCCCGGCAGATGCGGCTCGCCGGTCGATATCCAGTCGACGGGATAAGGCTCGACCTCAAATCCGGCGCGGCGAAACGCGCCGACCGCACGCGGCATATGATAGCTCGATGTGACGAGCAGCCAGCGTTCGCCTGGCCTGGGCTGCACCAGCGCTTTGGTCATCCACGCATTCTCGGCGGTGGTGCGGGAATCGCGCTCGAGCAGAATGCGCCCGCGCGCAACGCCGAAATTCTCCCACAGCGGCGTCACGAAATCGGCTTCGCGCGGCCCGCCGAATATCGATGCGTTGCCACCGCTGAACACGATCCGCGCATCCGGATAACGCCTGGCGAGCGCGGCGATCTCGGTCATGCGCTCGGCCGAGCCGCCGAGCGCCACCACGTGGCGCGCCGCCGAAATCTCCGGCTCGATCGCCCCGCCCAGCACGATGATGCCGTGGGGCGCGCCGCGCGCCGGATCCCAGGCCGGAAAGCGGTTCTCGAGCGGCACCATCATGAGACTGCCGAGCGGCAACAGGCCCGCAATCGTCATGACGATCACGCTGCCGGCAAGAAGGCGCCGCCCGAATTTCACATAACGCGTGAACAGGAGCACGATGCCGATAAGGGCCAGCGCAAACAGGATGTTGGACGGGCGGGTGAAGTACACCAGAAGCTTCGATGTGTAGAAAAACATCCGTTCCGCTCCCGTGTCTCAGGCACGCCCGCGGCACGCGCGGCAGAGATCGCCGGCGACCCGCTCCGGCGAAGGGCGCGTGCGAAGAACGCTCGCACCGCCGTCAGTTGTTTTTCTTCCAGTCCTCGTAGCGCTTCTTGGCATCCTCATTGGGCGGATAAAGGCCCGGCAGCGGCACGCCGCGCTCGACCTCCTTGACCACCCAGGATTCGTAGCGTTCGTGCTCGGCCCCCTCCTGCGCAACCTGCTCGACGAGGTCCTTAGGGATGACGACTGCGCCATCGTCGTCGGCGACAATCACGTCGTCAGGGAAGATCGCGCATCCACCACAGCCGATCGGCTCCTGCCAGCCGACAAAGGTGAGGCCATTGACCGATGCCGGTGCCGCGATCCCCGAACACCAGAGCGGCAGGCCGGTAGCCATAACGCCGGCCTTGTCGCGCATGACGCCGTCGGTGATGAGCGCTTTGACGCCGCGCCTGACCATACGCATGCACAGAATGTCCCCGAAGATGCCCGCATTCGGCACGCCCATCGCGTCGGCGACCGCGATGCAGCCCTCGGGCATCGCCTCGATCGCCGAGCGGGTGGAGATCGGTTTGCTCCAGCTTTCTGGCGTGGCAAGGTCCTCGCGCACCGGCACGAAACGCAGCGTAAAGGCCGGACCAACCACGCGGCGCCCGCCCGGCACGAGCGGCATCGCACCCTGCATCCAGGTGCGCCGGATGCCCTTCTTCAGCAGCATGGTCGTGATCGTGCCGGTGGTCACGTTCTGAAGAATGTCGAGCGCGCTCATGAATAAGCCCCGTTCGCTGTAAAATCAGGCCGCCTTCAGGCCGATGCGCTCGTCGCGCCGTCGCAGCAGCATGACGAACGGAATCGAGAGCACGACCATCCACGCCTTGCCAACCACCTGGCCCCAGAGGAATTGCAGGGAGCCGAAGGCAAGCCACAGAAACACGATCGAGTCGACCACGAGGCCGACCATGCTGGAGGCGATCACCGCTGCGATCAGCCGGCGGCGCGCCAGCGGCGTATAGACTGCAAGATCGGCCAGTTCCGACAAAAGGAACGCGGTTGCCGACGCCACGATCAGCGGCATCGGCGCCACGAGACTCGAAAGCCCCGCCCCGATCAGGATCGCCCCCACTGAGGCCCAGACGCCGAGCCTGCGCTGCACGAGGTCGCGCAGGACGAGCGCCGCCCCGATCATCAGCACGCCCGACGGCGCCATCAAACGCGGCGCGACCGGAATGAGGCACGGACCCTGCGGCACGCATTCGGTGCCGACATGCCCGATCATCCAGTTGGCCATCGGCACGGTGAGGCAGAACAGAAAGAAAAACACCGCGCCTTCGATCCAGCGTCGCAACTCAAGACCCGTCATCGTTTCCATCGATCCGCCGTTCCATCCACGCCGCCCACCCGGACGCGCGCAGGCGACAGGCCGGGCACTCGCCGCAGCCATAGCCCCAGTCGTGCCGCCGCGAGCGGTCGCCGAGATAGCAGCTATGGGTCTCCTCGACCACAAGGTCGAGCAGGTTTTTTCCGCCAATCTCGTATGCGAGCGCGAAGGTCGCGGCCTTGTCGATCCACATCAGCGGGGTGTGCAGCACAAAGCGGCGGTCCATGCCCAGCGTGAGGGCAACCTGCATGGCCTTGACCGTGTTGTCGCGGCAATCGGGATAGCCGGAATAGTCGGTTTCGCACATGCCGGCCACGAGATGGCGGGCACCGCGCCGGTAGGCGAGCGCGCCTGCAAAGGCGAAGAAAATCAGGTTGCGTCCCGGCACGAAGGTGGTCGGCACGCCGTCGTCCGCCATTTCGATCGCCACCTCGCGCGTCAGTGCGGTGTCGGAGATCGCGCCGAGCGTCTGCAACGGCAGCACATGGTCGGGGCCGAGGCGCTGCCCCCAACGCGGCCGCAAGGTCGCGATGCGCTCGCGGATGCGCGGCCGCCCGTCGAGTTCCACCGCGTGACGCTGCCCGTAATCGAAGCCGATCGTCTCCACCTGCGCGAAACGGTCGAGCGCCCAGGCGAGACAGACGGTGGAATCCTGTCCGCCGGAAAACAGCACCAGCGCATTCTCGGATGCGAGCGTCACGCGCCGGTCAATCCCATTTCGGCGACCACGCCCAATCGACGATGCGCCCGCCGGGATGCGCAAGACCGACGATCTCGCGCATCTCGGCCTCCGACAACGTGAAATCGAACAGCGCGATATTCTCCGCCAGCCGTTCGACCTTGCTGGTGCGCGGAATGATGGCGACCTCCTGCTGCACGAGCCAGCGGAGCGACACCTGTGCAGCGGACTTGCCGTGCGCACGGCCGATGCGCGCGAGCGTGGCATCGCCCTTGGCGTTTCCGCGCGCGATCGGCGAATAAGCAACGACGGCCATCCCGTGCTTGCGGGTGGCCGCGATCACCTTGGTCTGGTCGAGATAGGGATGGCATTCGATCTGGTTGCAGACCAGACGTTCGCCGGACAGCCGCGTCGCTTCCTCAAGCAGCGCGACCGTGTAATTCGACACGCCGATATGGCGGGCAAGTCCTTCGCGCTTGACCTCGCACAGGGCCGCGACGGTTTCCCTGAGCGGCACGCCCTTGTTCGGCCAATGCAGCAGCAGGTCGATCTCGCCGAGGCGCAGATTGCCGATGCTGTCGCGCACCGACCGCATCAGCGGTCCGGGCGCGAGATTGTCGGGCGCGACCTTGGTGACGACGAAAACCTCCTCGCGCCGGATGCCGGAAGCGCGCACACCCTCGCCCACCTCGCGCTCGTTGCCATACAACTGCGCTGTGTCGAAATGCCGGTAGCCGAGGCGGATCGCCTGATCGACCAGTCGCGTGCATTCGCGGCCGCGCAGTTCCCAGGTGCCGAGCCCGACCAGCGGGATCTGCGCGTCCTTCACGGCGACTGCGGGCACGGCCATCATTGGCGCTCCTGTGACGGCGCAAGCACCGAGAAGGCAAGATCGGGCGCCCGCTCGATCAGCTTGAGTAGCGCGCGGGCCGGGCCGCGCGGGCGGCGCTTGCCCTGCTCCCAATTGCGCACGGTCTCGATCGGCACGCCGATGCGCGCGGCGAACTCCGCCTGCGTGAGCTTGGTCGCAGCGCGCACGTTGCGCGCATAGGAGGCGTCGCCATCCGGCCTGCGTCCGCGGGGCGGCGGCGGGGCAAGCGCAGCCAGCCGTCCGGCCAGACGGCTTGCGGGACGCTTCGGCTCCGGCGTCGGGATCGTTTCAGCCGCACGCGACGCCGCGACCGGCTCCGACAGATCGCGTTCGCGCCCGTCGGCCATGACCTCGACCAGACGGCCGTCGGCCTTGAGCCGAACGCGGCGCGGGACGGGCATTTGCTTGTTCATTTAGCCAGTATAGCCGATTCGGCTTTATAAGCCGATGACCTACAAGGTCATTGACTGAGTAGTTCAGTGAACTACTAACTATTCAATAGATACTTCAATGCTTTATCGCGAACTTCTGTCGGAAGCGTGCAAGCCCGGCGGATTGCAGTGTCGAGATGCAAGGCTGTCAGCGTCGTCGTGGCCGCGACCGTGCCGCCGTCTTGCAGGCGCATCTCATGGCTGAAGCGCAGCGCCTTGTCCCGGATTTCAAGCACGCAGGACACGATGCTGACGGTGTCCCCCGCCATGAGCTCTTTCTTGTAGGCAATGCTCTGTTCGACCGCGGCCATGCCGCGTCCGTTGGCGCGCAGCCAGGCCGGCGTCAGACCGAGCGCGGCGAACAATTGCCAGGTGGCCTCGTCGAACTTGCCGACGTACCACATGACATTCATGTGCCCCATATGATCGCACTGCCAGGGATAGATAGTGCCGCGATACGTCAACAGCGGCTCTGTCACGTCGCCCCCTCCTATCGCGTCTTCTCGAACAGTTCGCGTCCGATCAGCATGCGGCGGATTTCGCTCGTCCCCGCCCCGATCTCGTAAAGCTTGGCGTCGCGCAGCAGGCGTCCGGCCGGAAACTCATTGATGTAACCATTGCCGCCCAGGCACTGGATGGCGTCGAGCGCGATCATCGTCGCCTTCTCCGATGCGAACAGGATCGCGCCGGCGGCATCCTCGCGCGTGGTGCGCCCCTCGTCGCAAGCGCGCGCGACGGCATAGACATAAGACTTCGCGGCATTCATGCCGACATACATGTCGGCGAGCTTGGCCTGGATGAGCTGGAAGCGCCCGATCGGCTGGCCGAACTGCTTGCGGTCGTGGACATAGGGGATGACGAGATCGAGACAGGCCTGCATCAGGCCGAGCGGGCCGGCCGAGAGCACGACGCGCTCGTAATCGAGGCCCGACATCAGCACGTTGACGCCGTTGCCGACCGCGCCCAGCACGTTCTCTTCGGATACTTCGCAATCGGAAAAGACCAGTTCGCCGGTGTCGGACCCGCGCATGCCGAGCTTGTCGAGCTTCTGGGCGGTGGAAAATCCCTTGAACGTCTTCTCGACGATGAAGGCCGTGATCCCGCGCGCGCCGGCGGTCGGATCGGTCTTGGCATAGACCACGATGGTCTCGGCCAGCGGGCCGTTCGTGATCCACATCTTGGAACCGTTGAGGATGTAGCGGTCGCCTTTCTTGTCGGCACGCGTGCGCATCGAAACGACGTCGGATCCCGCGCCCGGCTCCGACATGGCGAGCGCACCGACATGGGCGCCGGAAATCAGCTTGGGCAGGTAGCGCTTCTTCTGGTCAGCGGTGCCATTGCGCCGGATCTGGTTCACGCACAGGTTCGAGTGCGCGCCATAGGACAGGCCGACCGCTCCCGACGCGCGCGAGACCTCCTCCATCGCCACGCAATGCGCGAGATAGCCGAGCCCGCTGCCGCCCAATTCCTCTTCGACCGTGAGGCCGAGGAGACCGAGTTCCCCCATCGCCGGCCACAGATCGCGCGGGAACGCGTTGCTGCGATCGATCTCGTCGGCGCGCGGCGCGATCTTCTCCTGCGCGAACGCGCTGACCGTCGTCCGCAACATGTCGAGGTCGGAGCCGAGGCCGAAATCGAAGCCGGACCAGGCATTGGCAATCATGGCGTATCCTCCGGCCGCCCTGCGGCGCTGTTGTCGCGTGCTCAATCCGCCGCGCGGTCCGGCGTTCCTTCCATGCAGATCAGCGTCGCCAGCATTTTCGCGATCGGCTTGCTGCGGCCGCCGGAGACCGCGAAGACCTCGGTGTCCACGATGCTCAGCAGACGGCCGCCCCGCACCACCTGCCCGGTCGCCACGAAGCGCTCGCCGACCGCCGGGGCCATCAGATTGATCTTGAACTCCACCGTCAGCGGCGAGGAGCCGGCCGGCATCAGCGAATACGCCGCAAATCCCGCCGCGGTATCGGCGAGCGCCGCGGTCACCCCGCCATGCAGGAATCCGCGCTGCTGGGTCAGTTCAGGTTTGAGCGCCACTTCCACGCTGCAGCGGCCGGGCGCCAGCGCCGTGAGCGCCCCGCCGATGAAGCGCATATAATGCTGCCGTGCGAAGCTCTCGCGGCAACGGCGCTCCCACTCGGGATCGCGCGGGGAAAAGCTCGATTGCGTCGCCGGCTGGTCCATGACGCTCGCTCCATACGTCACCGTATGTTTGACATACGGAACCGTATGGTGGAAAAGAAACCTTGTCAATCACAACCGGGACCCATCAAGGATCGCCATGGCCCCACGCAAGACCGCGGCCGCGACGCGGCCGCAGCGGCTCGAAGCCGCCGACTGGATCGAGGCCGCGCAGGACGCGCTTGCCACGGGCGGCGTCGAAGCCGTGCGCGTGGAGCCGCTGGCCAAGGCGCTCGCCGTCACCAAGGGCAGCTTCTACTGGCACTTCGCCGACCGCCGCGCGCTGCTTGACGCGGTACTCGACACCTGGGCACAGGGCCGCATTGCGGCGATCCGCCAGCAGGTGGCCACCGGGCGCGAGCCTGAGGCGACGCTTCGCCACCTCGCCGAGCTTTATACCCGCCGCGCCAACCTGCGCGGGCTGTCGATCGAGCTTGCCATCCGCGCGCTCGCCCGCACCGATGCGGCCGCCGCGCGCGCCGTGCGCGCCGTCGATCTCGAACGTCTCAAGCTGGTCGGCACGCTGTTTGCCGGCCTCGGCTGGCCGGCAACCGACGCGCAGGCGCGCGCCATCCTCTTCTACAGCTTCCTGTTCGGTGAAAGCCTGCTCGATGCGCGGACGGTCACCGCGCCCGCGCGCGACAATGCCGTGCGCGCGCTGATCGCCCCGCCGGCCTGATCGTCAGGCCGCGGACGTGCGGCCGCCAGCGCGGGCCTTGGCCTCGCGCAACACCGCATCGAGGTCGGCGGCCCTGCATGGCATCGCGAACAGATAACCCTGCATCTCATGACAGCCGGCAAGGCGCAGCAGCACGCGCTGCTCGTCGCTCTCCACGCCTTCGGCCAGAATGCTCAGGCCGAGCGCATTGCCGAGCGCGACGATCGCCTGGATCATGGCGCCGGCATTCGACCCGCGGCCGAGCGGGGCGACGAACGCCTTGTCGATCTTGAGCTTGTCGAAGGAGAAGCGCTGCAGATAGCTGAGCGAGGAGAAGCCGGTGCCGAAATCGTCGAGCGCGATCTTGATGCCGAGCCCACGCAACGCGTCGAGCCGCGCTTTGGCCTCCTCCGGATTGTCGATCAGGACGCTCTCGGTGATTTCCAGTACCAGCCGGCTCGGCGAAATCTTCTGCTCCTGCAGCAGCCGGGCGACCAGTTCGACGAATTTGCGGTCGCGTACCTGCAGGGGCGAGACGTTGACGGACACATACAGGTCAGGCCAGCGCCGCGCATCCGACAGGGCCCGACGCAGCACATATTCGCCGAGCGGCTCCATCAATCCGGCCTGTTCGGCGACCGGAACGAAGTCGAGCGGCGCGATCATCCCGCGGTTCGGATGATCCCAGCGCAGCAACCCTTCGACGCCCACGATCCGCGTGCCGTCGGCGGCGACGATCGGCTGGTAATGGAGATCGAGCGCGCCTTCCGAAATCGCGCGCTTGAGGTCGCGCTCGATGGCCCGGCGGTCGCGCGCACCGGCATCCATCGACGGATCGAACGTCGCAAGCGCGCCCGCTCCGCGGCTCTTGGCGACGCGCAATGCCGCGTTCGCGCACCGCATCAGTTCATCAGGGCTCTCGCCGTGCCCGGGCGCGAGGCTAAGCCCGATGCTGACCGAGAGCGGCACCGCGCGGTTATGCACCCAGACCGGCCGGTTGAGGTCCGCATGGATCGCAGCCAGGATATCGTCCGCCGCTTCGGCATCGGAGATGTTGAGCACGGCCACGAATTCGTCGGCGGCAAACCGTCCGCATACCGTCCCCTGCGGCAGCCGGTCGTGCAGCCGTTCGGCGAACATGGCAAGCACCTGATCGCCGCCGTCATGGCCGATGGCCTCGTTGATGTCCTTGAAACGGTCGAGATCGAAATTGGCGACCACCGTCGCCTGCCCCGGTTTGCGCGCGACGAGGACGGCTTCTGCCAGTTCGAGCATGCGGCGGTGATTGGGCAGCCCGGTGACCTGATCGAGCTGGTTCATCCGCCGGACTCGGTCCTGGCTTTCGCCGAGCGAGTTGTTCAGGAGCCGCAATTGCCAGATGAGCGCAGCGGCGATGCCCCCGAGAACCAGAAAGAAGACGATCACCGCCGGCGCGAGACGGATAAGAAAGGCCGAGATCGGCCGGTCGGGATCGAAGCCGAGCCAGGCGATGATACGTCCCTTGCGGTCCACGACCGGCTGCAGCGGGCCGGCCGGTTTCTCGTCTGCCGGCGCAAGGCGCAACCCGCGGATGCCGCTTTCGCGCTCAAGCATCCGTAGCCCCTGGTGCTCGAGACTAGGGAATTCGCCGATGACGTCGCGTGCGGTTTCGACCGCCTGGCGCAGGGTCTGACGCTGAGACGCTTCGCGCGCGTCGTCGCCTTGCAGCCCCAGCGTGTAGACGAAGCACGCAAATCCGACGCCGGCCGCCGCAGCCAGCAGGAGCAGTCCTTCGATCAGCCGGCCGGAAACCGGACGGCCCGAAAGCAAACCTTTGAAAAACCACATGAACCGGATTCCGGCGGCCTCCATTGACCGCACGGTAGCCGACAGCGGTTAACGGCTTCTCAGTGCTTTCAGGTGAGACCGAACCAGAGCGTGGCGATGCTCAGAAAGGAAAAAAAGCCTACCACGTCGGTGATCGTGGTCACGAACGGGCCGGACGAGACGGCCGGATCGACGCCGAACCGCGTGAGCAGCAGCGGGATGACGATGCCGCCTAGTGCTCCCATGGCAAGCACGAACACCATGGCCAAGCCGATCACGAGGCCAAGATCGGCGACGTTGAACCAGAATGCCGCCACCGCGCCCAGGATCAGCGCGAAGCCGAGCCCGTTGACCGCCCCGACCATCAACTCGCGCCGCGTCACCCGCCAAGCATTGGCGTCGGACAGTTCGCGGGTGGCGAGCGCGCGCACGGCGACCGTCATGGTCTGCGTCGCCGCGTTGCCGCCCATCGACGCCACGATCGGCATCAGCACCGCGAGCGCAACCATCTTCTCGATCGAGCCGGCAAACTGCCGGATCACCCAGGCCGCGATCAGGGCGCAGCCAAGATTGACCAGCAGCCAGGGAAAGCGGCTGCGCACGATCTTGGATACCGAGTCCGACAATTCTTCGTCGGCATTGACGCCGCCGAGCGCCTTGATGTCCTCTTCCGCCTCCTCCTCGATCACGTCGACGATATCGTCGACGGTGATGACGCCGACCAGCCGCTCGTCCTTGTCGAGCACCGGCGCAGACACAAGGTTGTAGCGCTCGAACCGGCGCGCCACCTCTTCCTGGTCATCGACCGCATGCACGCGCCGGCGGTCGGGCTCCATGAGCGAGGGAATGCCGACCGGGCGCTTGGTCCGCAACAGCCGGTCGAGCGGCACGGCGCCAAGAAACCGGTTCTCCGAATCGACGACGAAAATCTCGTAGAACCGCTCCGGCAGGTCGGCGGTTTCGCGCATGAAATCGATGGTCTCGCCCACCGTCCAGGACGGGGGAATGGCGATGTAGTCGACCTGCATCAACCGCCCGGCCGAGCCTTCGGGATATTTCAGGCTCTTTTCGAGCGTGGCACGCTCACGGAACGGCAGTTGCGCGAGGATTTCCGACTGATCCTGCTCGGGCAGGTCTTCGAGAATGTAGACCGCGTCGTCGGACTCAAGCTCGCGCACGCCTTCCGCCACGGCCTGCGAAGGCAGTTCCTCGAGGATTTCCTCACGGACGGTGTCGTCGACCTCAGTCAGCGCGGAGAAATCGAAATCCGCACCCATCAATTCGATCAGTTTCGGGCGATAGTCCGGATCGAGCGCTTCCAGCAGGTCGCCGGTATCGGCTTCATGCAAATGGCCAATCAGGGCGCGCAGGCGCCCGCCGTCGCGCCCGGCAATGGCCGCGCTCACGGCGTCGATGAAATCCGGACGGATCGCTCCGCTGTCGTCGCGCATGGCGTCCGCATCCGGTGAAGCCGTCATCGTCTCCTGCTCGCGCATGGCGGTCTCGCTAACGGGACGCAGCGTTTCGGGTCATGCGCCGCTTGTACGCTGGGCGCACTTTCGCGGCAACGCGCAAGACGACCGAACAATCCACACCCGCGCCACACTCGCGCGCGGATCGCCGCCCGACTGTGGACGCCGCACCGCCATCGGGTAGATTGGCACCAAGGGGGGCGCGGATGCGACGGACGGCGATCATCCTTGCATGTTGTATGCTGCCGGCGACGCCCGCGGGCGCCTCCGATTGCCCGGGCAATCCGGAAGCCATCGGCACGAGCCGCACGCTGGTGGTCGATCCGCAGGATCATGCGCGGATCGGCAGCTTCCAGTACCCGGAAACCCTGCCGCTCGCCGAAAAGGAGATCGTGCTCACGCTCGACGACGCACCGCGTCCGCCTTTCACCGCGCAGGTGCTCGACATCCTCGCCCGGGAATGCGTCAAGGCAACTTATTTCGTCATCGGCCGCCACGCCCGCGAATTTCCCGACCTGCTACGCCGGATCCGGGCCGAGGGCCACACCGTCGCCGTGCATTCTGAGAACCATCCGCTGAGCTTTCCGCGCCTGTCGCCCGACCGGCTGCGGCGCGAGGTTGAGGGCAGCATGGCGACCATTGCCGGCGTCCTCGGCGACGAGCAGGCGGTCGCGCCCTTCTTCCGCATCCCGGGCCTCTTGCGCTCGGACGCAGTGGACCGCCACATCAACGCCACCGGGATGATGGTGTGGAGCACCGACGTGATGGCGCACGACTGGGCCCGCCGCATCACCGAAGCAGGCATCATCCGCCGCTCCCTCGACCGGCTCGCCGAAAAGGGCCATCGCGGCATCCTGCTGCTGCACGACATCAAGGAAAAGACGGCGGCCGCCCTGCCCGAACTGCTGCGCGAACTGAAGGCGCGCGGCTATCGCATCGTCCATGTCGTCCCCGCCGGACCCGACCGCCCGGCGACTTCAACGCAGCCGGAGCAATGGGTGTTCCGACCGCAGGACCAGCGCCCGCTATCGACGCTGCTGCTGGCCGACATCGCCCGCCTCGACCAGGCGATGGCCGACTACCGCAGGCTGAGCCGTGTCGATTCGTGCGGGGAGGCATGGTCGGCCGCGCGCAGGCCCACCCGCATCCGGCAGGCTGCCGCCCGCAAGCGGGCTCACATGGTCAGAAGAAGTGCGGCAGTCGCGATCCCCGCCGTCTCACCCGCCCCTTGAACGCTGGCATGGCGCCGGCAAGGGCCGTGCATGGACGAAGCGGCTGGCTCGCCCGGACCGGCAGAGCCACCCCCGCCGCTGGCGGTAGGGCCCTTTAGCCGGAAACAGCCATCGCAGGCGATGGACCGAAGATGGTGCGGCCGAGAGGACTCGAACCTCCACGAGTTGCCCCACTAGCACCTCAAGCTAGCGCGTCTACCAATTCCGCCACGGCCGCAAAAATGTGGGGTTTGGCGCCTTTCCAGGCGCCCAGACGGCGAGGGTGTAACAAATCGGATATGGGGGTACAAGGCCGCTGCGAGGCCCCCGCTCCTTTAACGGCTGTCGGGGGAACGCGGCAGCATTTCGCGGACTTCCACCGCGATCCGGTTGCCGTTGACCACCACCGTCCCGCGGGCGACCGGGAAATTATTGGCCAGGATGCGTACGTCGTCGTCCTCGCCCGAATCGAGTTCGATTATGGCGCCGCGGCCTAGCCGCAGAACCTGGTGGATGGGCATGGTGGAGGTGCCCAGCACCACCGATATATCCAGCGAAACCTTGTCGAGCGTGCTCAATGGATGACGTCCCTGTCCGCGATTCCGGAATGCCAAGGTCACCATGGTATGGTGAACGAGTGGTTAATGCCCCGCGCGCGGACCGGAACGGCGACGGGGCCGGCCTGACAGGGCACGAACCGTCCCGGACACCGGAGCCGCGACAGCCATGACCGCCGCACGCGATTCGATCGCGCTTCTGCCCCGCGCGGGCGGCAATCTGGTGGAATGGCGCATCAGCGACGCCCCGGTCGCCTACGAGGCGGCGCTTGCCGAAATGGAAAGCCGGGCTGCCGCGATCGCGGACGGACGGGCGCACGAATGCGTCTGGTTGCTCGAACATCCTCCGCTTTACACCGCCGGCACCAGCGCCCGGCCGCAGGACCTGATCGAGGCACGCTTTCCGGTCCATCAGGCCGGGCGCGGCGGCCAGCTTACCTATCATGGTCCCGGACAGCGCGTGGCCTATCTCATGCTCGACCTGCGCCGCCGCGGCCCGGACGTGCGCGCCTATGTCGCCACGCTGGAGGAATGGATCGTCCGCACGCTCGCTGCCTTCAACGTGCGTGGCGAGCGGCGCGAGGATCGCGTCGGCGTCTGGGTGCGCCGGCCCGAGCGCGCCGACGGCCATGAGGATAAGATTGCCGCCATCGGCATCCGCGTGAAACGCTGGGTCTCGCTGCACGGGATTGCGATCAATGTCGATCCCGACCTCACCCATTTTGCCGGCATCGTGCCGTGCGGCGTCGCCGATCGCCGTTTCGGCGTGACGAGCCTCGTCGATCTCGGTCTGCCGGTGACGATGGCGGACCTCGATTGTGCGCTCAAACGCGAGTTCGAAATGCTGTTCGGGCCGGCCGGACCGGACGTGCGGGCGGATCAGGCGAGCGCCGCGACCGCTGTGCGCCAGCCGGCGATATAGCGGCCGTCGCGACGCTGCGAGCCGTCAGGATCATGCCCGCATTCATTGCTGAAAATCAAATATGCAAAATTAAATAAATGTAATTTGCAGACCCTACAGGCTCCGCGTAGCAAGCGCGTGCGCCATCAAAGGAAGTTTGCCGTGCTGAAAGCCTGGCTTCTGAAAATCCATCGCTGGATCACACTCATATTTTCCATTCCGCTCGCGATCCTGATCGTGACCGGTCTTGTCCTTTCGTTCGAACCCGCGCTGACAAGCGGTGAAGTCAGCAAGGCGGTGACGCTGCAGTCGGTCGAGGCTGCGCTCACGAAGCACGATCCCGCCGGCGCCGCCCGCTCCGTCGTCGTGCGCGGCTATACGGGCGTGCTGTCGATCGGCCTGCGGCCGGGCGAGTTCGCGCATGTCGATCTCGCCACCAACGAGGCTGTCGCCTCCCCCGGCATTCTTGCGCAGATCATCACCACATCGCGGCGCCTGCACGAAACCCTGCTTCTCGATCTTGGCTGGCTGGTCACCGCATCGACCGTCGCCATGCTCGTCCTGATCGCACTCGGCGTGACGATGGGTTGGCCGCGGCTGCGCCATTCGCTTGCCGGCTGGCACAAGGGAACCGGCTGGATCCTGCTGCCGCTTCTCATTCTCAGCCCGTTGACCGGGCTGCTGCTAGCCTTCGGCGTGACTTTCGCAACGCCGCCTGCGGCCGGCAGCGGCGCTCCCGCGCTGCCTTTGCGCGAGGCGATCCGTGTCGTCGGCGGACAATACGATCTGTCGCGCGTGACCTGGATCAGGCCGATGCGCGGGGCGTTGCGCGCGCGGGTGGATGATGGCGGCGAGATGCGCCTGTTCACCGTGACCGCCTCGGGCCTGCAGGTGACGCCGCGCAACTGGCCGCGCCTGATCCATGAAGGCAACTGGCATGGCTATCTTTCGGTCTTCGTCAATGTCGTGACGTCGGCCGGCCTCGTGATCCTGATCTCGACCGGCCTGCTGCTGTGGGCGCGACGGAAACTGCGCCGCCGGCCTTCGGCCGCGCGAGCCTAAATTGTTGGCAGCATGGCGAAACGCCGCGACTCGTAAAGCGCGAGCTCGCCGGCGTCCGCCTCGCGCTCCTCGACGCCGTCCACCCGCGCGCCGGGCGGACCTCGGCGGCAGACCGCGATCAGTTCGCGGACCACAGGTTCGGGGCCTTCGAACAGCGCCTCGACCGTGCCGTCGCGGCGGTTGCGGACCCAGCCGCCGACCGCGCGGCGTTCGGCCTTGCTGTGGACGAACGCACGAAAACCGACGCCCTGTACGCGTCCGCTGAAAACGACGTGACGGATCACGGTCGCCGACAATCACCCGTCTCCGAATTCGCGGCGGCGCGGGCTGCGCCACCGGCTCGGCGCCCAGCGGCGCAGGCTTTCAATATAATCCGGCGGCAACTCCCATTCACGTGCCGCGTCGAGCACCTGTTCCATATAGCCCGGTCGCGGCCGACCCTCGTTCGGGGTATGGCCGAGATAGACCAGCGCATTCAGATGCACGCGATCGTAAAGGACCGGCAGCATCGCACGCCGGTAGAGTCCCGATTGCAGGCTTTCATAGGCGTTGAGCGAGGCGAGATCGCGCGCCGTCAGCCGCCACATGACGCCGTGCACCTCGTGGCCGTGCGCCGGCTCCACGGAGGCATAGCCGTCCGTCATGATGATGAACCGGTAATCCTGCAGGAGGGCCGGGCCGACCGCTTCGGCGCCCGGGCAACGCGCTTCCATCGCGCGTCGGCCCATGTTCGAGCCATACGCAAAATGCAACGTCATTCCACCGTCACGCAAACTCCATGATGACGGCATCGACCGCCAGACTGTCGCCGGGCTTGGCCTTGATCGACTTGACGGTCGCGTCGCGTTCCGCGCGCAGCACGTTTTCCATCTTCATGGCCTCGACCACCGCGAGCGTCTCGCCGGCTTTGACCTCCTGGCCTTCCTTGACCGCAATCGAAACGACAAGTCCGGGCATCGGGCACAGCAGACGCTTGCCGGTGTCAGCCGCCTTCTTCACCGGCATCAGCCGAGCATAACCCGCTTCGCTCTCGGTATAGACGTAAGCCTTTACCTGTACGCCCCGCCAGGAAAGCTCGAAGCCGTTGGCGAACGGCCCAACCTGCATATGCACGGTCTTCCCGTCCACCGTGCCGGTCCAGACCGGGTCGCCGGGCTTCCAGTGCGACTGCAGAAGATGGGTATGTCCCTTCTTACCGTCCCCGTCGGCGAAGCGGACCGCGATCGCGCCGTTGCTGCGCGCGACGTCGAGCGAATAGGCGCGCTCGCCGAGCATGACCGCGCGCTGCCGCTCGCGGGTGACCTCGCGTCCGTCCATCTGGCCGGAAATGCGGCGGCGGCGCTCGCCCTGCACGTGGTCGATGGCGGCGGCGACGGCGGCAAGCACATGGGCGCCCTCGCCTTCGACCATCTGGCCGTGGAAACCGTCCGGATATTCTTCAGCGATGAAGCCGGTGGAGAGCTTTCCGGCGCGCCAGCGCGGATGCGCCATCAGCGCGGAAAGGAACGGGATGTTGTGGCGGATGCCGCGGATCGCGAAGGCGTCGAGCGCGTCGGCCTGCGCGTCGATCGCCGCCTCGCGCGTGGCTGCGTGGGTGACGAGCTTGGCGATCATCGGATCGTAGAACAGCGAAATCTCGCCGCCCTCATAGACGCCGGTATCGTTGCGCACGGTGACGCCGTCCGCGTTCGCCTCGGCGGGCGGGCGATAGGTCACGAGCCGCCCGGTCGAAGGCAGGAAGCCGCGATATGGATCCTCCGCATAAATACGGCTCTCGATCGCCCAGCCGGTCAGCTTGACGTCCGCCTGCTTGATTTTCAGCGGCTCGCCCGCCGCGACGCGGATCATCTGTTCGACGAGGTCGAGCCCGGTGACGAGTTCGGTCACCGGATGCTCGACCTGCAGGCGGGTGTTCATTTCCAGGAAGTAGAAGCTCTTGTCCTGGCCGGCGACGAATTCGACGGTGCCGGCGCTGTCGTAGCCGACCGCCTTGGCGAGCGCGACCGCCTGCTCGCCCATCTTGCGGCGGGTGGCCTCGTCGAGCAGCGGCGATGGCGCCTCCTCGACCACTTTCTGGTTGCGGCGCTGGATCGAGCATTCGCGCTCGCCGAGATAGATGACGTTGCCGTGCTTGTCGCCGAGCACCTGAATTTCGATGTGCCTCGGGTCGACGATGAACTTTTCCACGAACACGCGATCGTCGCCGAACGAGGACTTCGCCTCCGAACGCGCGCGCGCGAACCCTTCCGCCACCTCCGCATGCGAATACGCAATCCGCATGCCCTTGCCGCCGCCGCCGGCCGAGGCCTTGATCATGACCGGGTAGCCGATCTCGTCGGCAATCTGGGCGGCCTCCTCGGGGCTCGCGATCTCGCCGAGATAGCCCGGCACGGTCGACACCCTGGCCGCGGCCGCGGCTTTCTTGGATTCGATCTTGTCGCCCATGGCCGCGATGGCCCCGGGATTGGGGCCGATGAACACGATGCCTTCGGCGGCGAGCGCCTTGGGGAACGCCTCGCGCTCCGACAGGAAGCCGTAGCCCGGATGCACCGCCTCGGCGCCGGTCTTCTTGCAGGCGTCGATGATCTTCTCGACGACGAGATAGCTCTCGGCGGCCGGCGGCGGGCCGATCAGCACCGCCTCGTCGGCCATTTCGACATGCAGCGCGTCGCGGTCAGCTTCGGAACAGACCGCGACCGTCGCAATGCCCATGCGCCGCGCCGTCTTGATGATCCTGCAGGCGATCTCGCCGCGATTGGCGATCAGAATACGCTTGAACATGCGCCCCAAACCCAAGTTCGTATGCCTTTGCGGCGCTGCGGCACAAAAGTCAATCAGGCCGGATACAATGCCGTGTAAAGCCAGTAGGCGCCGGCCGCCGACCCGATACAGGCCGCTGCCAGGATGGCCATTCTGCGAGCAAAATCGCTCCCGCCGACCGCCACACCGAGTGCGACCTTCGATACCGTATTGCTCAGCACCGCGGCGAGGACCGCGTCGGCCGCCACCATGAGGCTCAACGACTGCGGAGCCAGTCGCGCGACCGAAACCACGATCGAATCGACCTCCGCGAGGCCGAGTACGAGCGAACCGAGCAGGACGCCGGCCGCACCGAACCATTCGTTCGCCGCCCGCCCCGCAAAAACGATCAGTGCGAGCAGCGCGGCAAGCCCGACCACGGACCAGAACCCGAATGGATTGTGAAACCTCGTCGCCCGGCCCCGCGCATCCTGGCTGCGGCGCCCGTAGGCGCAGATGACGGCAAAAGCGGCAGCAGCGGCGGTGGCCGCAACAAGCGGCGGCAGCACGAAGACCAGCATCGAGGGATTGAGTGCAGCAACGATCGCGCTCACCCGCACGAACGATACCGCCGTCGCAACGGCGACGCCGGCCGCCAATATGCCGGTCTCGCCTTCCCCCTTGGCGGCACGCCGGGCATTCGCGATGGTCACTGCCGTCGAGGAGACGAGCGCGCCGGCGGCCGCCGCGATCAGCACGCCGCGATGGAATCCGAAATAACGGACGGCCGCATAGCCCAGGAACGAGACGCCGGCGAGAACGATCGCGATGATCCAGATTTCGCGCGGATTGACGCCGCCGAAAGGACCGACCGGATCGCCCGGCACCACCGGCAGCGCGATGAACGTCATCGCAAGCAGCACGATGACCGAGCGCAGCTCGTTCTCATTGATCTTGCGCAGCCATCCATGCATCGGCTGGCGCAGCGCCAGCAGACCGGCGGCGGTTACGGCAACCGCACCGGCCACCGTCGGCGAGCCGATCAGCGCATAAGCCCCGAGCGCGAATGTCAGAAGGCCGGCGATCGCGGTGGTCGCCGAGAAGGTCCGAGCGGCCCTGTTCTCCTCAATGCAGAAAAGCGTAATGATCACCGCATAGCCGAGAAAGGTCAGGCCCAGCACGAGGCCGCCGGCAACCGAACCCGCTCCGCCCAGCGACTGCGCGGTGGCTCCGGCGAGGCCGCCGAGCAGGCCGGTGATCGCGAACGTGCGGATCCCCGCCGCACGGCGGCCGGGCTGTTCCGCCCGCTTTTTCCATCCGCGCTCAAGCCCGATCAGCAGGCCTATCCCGAGCGCCGCGGCGAAGTGAGAGAATTGCGTGACCAGATCCATCGGCCTCTATCCATGGCTCGCATGCCGCCGGAAACGATTCTTCCATGCAAACGGGCGAATGCATTATATTCGTTTCATGATCCGTCGCATCATTGGAACAAGACCAGCTTACCAAGGCTGGTGTTGCGGCTTATATCTTGCCCGCTGACCAGTGCAGACCGCGGACGCATTCCGCCGTAACGGCAATGGCCTTCCGCGGGCGCAAAGCCGAAAAGGAGACCGTCATGGCGCTTGCCATCAACGATACCGCTCCCGATTTCGACGCCGAGACCACGCAGGGCCGCATCAGGTTCCACGAATGGATCGGCGACTCCTGGGCCGTGCTGTTCTCGCATCCCAAGGATTTCACGCCGGTCTGCACGACCGAACTCGGCTACATGGCGCGCATCAAACCGGAATTCGACAAGCGCGGCGTGAAGATCATCGGCCTGTCGGTCGACCCCCTCGACCGTCACGTCGATTGGGCCGCCGACATCAAGGAGACCCAGGGCTTTGCACCGAATTATCCGATGATCGCCGATACCGATTTCAACGTATCGAAGCTCTACGGCATGCTGCCGGCGGCCGTGTCCGGCGACCCGACCAAGCGCACGCCCGCCGACAACCAGACGGTCCGCAACGTGTTCGTCATCGGCCCCGACAAGAAGGTCAAGCTGATCCTGGTCTATCCGATGACCACCGGCCGCAACTTCGACGAAGTGCTGCGCGTGATCGACTCTCTGCAGCTCACCGCGACGCACAAGGTCGCAACGCCCGCGCAGTGGAAGCGGGGCGACGACGTCATCATCGCCGGCTCGGTGACCGACGACGAGGCGCGCAAGACCTACCCGCAGGGCTGGAAAGCACCCAAGCCCTATATCCGCATCGTACCAGCGCCGCACCCCTGACGCCGCGCTCCGAACGGATCGTCTCCCGGGCTTGACCCGGGGGATCAACTCCGAAACGCTGCGGGAGGATGTCTCAGCATGGGTTGCCGGGCGGACCGGCAACGGCACTCGCATGTCGACCGGCAGCGACGATCTCGGCTTCATCCATCGTTTCGTGCCGGGTCGCGACCCTGCCCGCGCTCCGCTCCTGCTGCTGCACGGGACCGGCGGCGACGAGAGCGACCTGATCCCGCTCGGTCAGCGCCTGTCGCCCGGCGCGGCGCTGCTGTCTCCCCGCGGCAAGGTGCTGGAGAACGGCATGCCGCGCTTTTTCCGCCGCGAGGGCGAAGGCGTCTGGGATCTGGCCGATTTCGGCAAGCGCACGGTCGAGCTCGCCGCGTTCGTGCGGCGGGCGCGCGCCACCTACGACATCAGCGTCCCGGTCGCGATTGGCTTTTCCAATGGCGCCAACATCGCCTGGTCGCTGCTTGCGAACGATCCCTCGCTGCTGTCCGGCGCGATCCTGATGCGCGCGATGATGCCGTTCGATCCGCGGCCGCTGCCCGATCTCACCGCCATCCCGATCCTCATCCTGGCGGGAGTCGACGACCCGCTGGTGCCGGTCGATCAGGCCGCCCTGCTTGCCGCTCTTCTCGGCGAAGCCGGCGCACAGGTGACCTATGAAGTCGTGTCCGGCGGCCACGGGCTGACGGGAGACGACCTGTCGCTCGCCGCAAGCTGGCTTGTCCGCCACGGCTAGCCTGCGCGTACACAGAGAGCCCCGAGGTAGCCCCCCGCGCTTTCCCGCCGCGCGGACTTGTGGCAATCGGACGGCGCACATCTTTCCGGAGCCGTCGATGTCGATCCTTCCCTCCGATCTGCAACCCCCTTTCGCCCATTTCATGGGCATGATCTTCACGACCGTGACGCCCGACCTCGTGCGCGCCGAGATGCCGGTGCGCGAGGAGTTCCGCAATCGCACCGGCGTGATGCATGGCGGCGCGATCATGGCGCTCGCCGACAATCTCGGCGGCACCGGCGCAACCGCCAATCTGCGCGAAGGTCAATCCACCGCAACCATCGAAAGCAAGACTAATTTTTTCGCGTCCATTCCGATCGGCGACGTTGCAATCGCCGAGGCGATCCCGCTGCATCGGGGACGCACGACCATGGTCTGGCAGACGCGTATCACCCGCCGCGACGGCAAGCTCGCCGCCATTGTCACGCAGACACAGCTTATCCTCTCCGAAAAATGACATGAACGGGTCGGCACCGGTTATCGTCTGGTTCCGCGACGACTTGCGGCTTTGCGACCACCCCGCGCTCCATGCGGGCGCGAGAGCCGGCATGGAGGCAAACCGGCCCCTGATCTGCCTCTATATCGTCGACGAGGAGAGCGCCGGGCTGCGCAGGCTGGGTGCAGCCGCGCGCTGGTGGCTTGCGCAATCGCTGCGCGCGCTCGATGGCGAATTGAGCTCATTCGGCCAACGCCTCATCCTGCGCCGTGGATCCGCGCCGGAAACACTCGCCGCGCTGGTGGCCGAAACCGGCGCCGCTCTCGTCTACTGGAACCGGCGCTACGACGCCGCCGGAAACGCGGTCGACCAACGCGCGATCGATGCCCTCAAGGCGCGCGGCGTCGCCGGGGGCACATTCCCCGGCAATCTGCTGATCGAGCCGGACCGGCTTACTGCGAAGGCGACCGGTCCGATACGCGTTTTCACGCCCTTCTGGAGACGAGTGCTCGCCGCGGGCGATCCGCGCCACCCGCTCGCAAAGCCTGTCCGCCTGCCTCCTCCGCTACCGATCGCGGGTGAAGAGGTTCGCGATCTCAACCTCGAGCCAACAACACCCGACTGGAGCGGCGGATTGCGCGCCGCCTGGACGCCCGGCGAACGAACGGCCCGCGCGCGGCTTGCGAGTTTTCTCGACGGCTGCGTCCGCGGCTACGCGGCCAATCGCGACCGGCCGGACATCAAGGCGACTTCGTTTCTTTCGGCACATCTGCGGTTCGGCGAAATCAGTCCGGTCGAGGTCTTTCATGCCGCGCGCCTGGCCGCCGACACTCGTCGCGCACCCGTGCGCGATATCGACAAGTTTCTGAGTGAAATCGGCTGGCGCGAGTTTTCCGGTCACCTGCTGCATCATTGGCCAGATATGGCGACAAGAAATTTGCAGTCGCGCTTCGATGCCTTTCCGTGGCGGAACGACCCGCCCGCCCTGAAAGCATGGCAGCGCGGCCGCACCGGCTATCCCCTGGTCGATGCCGGCATGCGGCAACTCTGGCAGACCGGGTGGATGCATAACCGCGTGCGTATGGTCGCCGCCTCGTTCTTGGTGAAGCATCTTCTGATCGACTGGCGGGCCGGCGAGCAATGGTTCTGGGACACCCTGGTCGATGCCGATGCCGCCAACAATCCCGCAAGCTGGCAATGGGTTGCCGGCTGCGGCGCCGATGCCGCGCCCTATTTCCGGATATTCAACCCAGTCCTGCAGGGCGAAAAGTTCGATCCCAAGGGCGACTATGTCCGTACCTTCGTGCCGGAACTTGCCGACCTGCCGGATACCTTCATTCACAAACCGTGGCTCGCGCCGTCTGCGATCCTTGCGCAAGCCAATGTCGCGCTCGGTGAAAACTACCCCGCCCCGATTGTCGAGCATGATGCCGCCCGCCGTCGGGCGCTCGCGGCCTTCGCCGCCATCAAGGCCTGATCACCACCGCCCCGGGCGGACATTGACTAGGAACACTGCTACCGCGCAGATCGCCATACCGACAAGCGCCAGCGGGCTGAGCCTCTCGTCGAACACGAGATAGGCCAGCAGCGCGGTCACGGTCGGCACGAGGTAGAACAAGCTCGCCACCTGCGTTGCCGGCGCGCGGCGGATCAACCAGTACATCAGCGCGATCGCGCCGCCCGACATCACAACAACCATCCAGCCGAGCGCGAAAACGAACTCGAAGGTCCATTGCACCACGCGGGTCTCGAACGCGAACGCGGCGGCTCCGAACAGGACCGTGCAGGTGACAAATTGCACGAGATTTCCCGCCCGCCAGTCTATCGTCGTGCAGAAGCGCTTCTGATAAAGCGAGCCAAGCGTGATGCCCAACAGCGAAATGACGGTCGCAATCCATCCCGCGAGCGCGGCTCCCTCGGTCACATCGCGATCGTGCAGCACGAGCATTACGCCGACGAGCCCGGCCACGAGCCCGATCCATTGCAGCGCGGTCACGCGCTCGCCCAGGAAGCGGCTCGCCAGCGTCGCGGTCAGGAGCGGCTGCAGGCCTGCGATCAGCGCCGATATGCCAGCCGGCACCCCGAGGCTAATCGCGCTGAAGACACCGCCGAGATAGAGCCCGTGCACCAGCGTGCCCGCGACCATGCTGTGTGCGGTTTCCGCCGCGCTCAGCCGGCGCGGACGAACGATCGCGACAACCGCAACGAAGATCGCGCTCACGAGCGCCATACGCCAAGTGAGATAAGTCATCGGCTCCGCGTACGGCAGGCCGTATTTCGCGCCGATGAAACCCGTGCTCCACAGGAAAACGAACAGGGGCGGCGCGATCCGCACCACAAGCGATTCGGACGATGTCGGCATGGCATTTCCGGCGGCGAGACAATTATGTCTTGAACCGTATCCGATCCGGTTTCAAGCTGTGCGTCCTTGCGAATGCGACGGGAGCGAAGCGGATGGACGTGCGGGCAGCAGTGGCGATCGCAGCGGGCAAGCCGCTCGAAGTGACGACCGTCCAGCTCGAGGGGCCAAAGGCGGGCGAGGTCCTGGTCGAGATCAAGGCCACCGGGATCTGCCACACCGACGAATTCACGCTTTCGGGCGCCGATCCGGAAGGCCTCTTCCCTGCCATTCTCGGGCACGAGGGCGCGGGCATCGTGGTCGAGACCGGAGCCGGCGTCACCTCGGTGAAGAAAGGCAACCACGTCATCCCGCTCTACACGCCCGAATGCCGGCAATGCCCCTCCTGTCTTTCGCGCAAGACCAATCTGTGCACGGCGATCCGCGCGACGCAGGGTCAGGGCGTGATGCCGGACGGCACCTCCCGCTTCTCCATGGGCGGCAAAAAGCTGCATCACTATATGGGCACCTCGACGTTCGCGAACTTCACGGTCCTGCCGGAGATCGCGGTGGCGAAAATCCGCGCGGACGCGCCGTTCGACAAGGTCTGTTACATCGGCTGCGGCGTGACGACCGGCATCGGCGCCGTGATCAACACCGCCAATGTGCATCCGGGCGCCAAGGCGATCGTGTTCGGCCTCGGCGGCATCGGGCTCAATGTCATCCAGGGCCTGCGTCTGGTCGGCGCCGACATGATCGTCGGGGTCGACATCAACAATGACAAGAAGGCCTGGGGCGAACGCTTCGGAATGACTCATTTCGTCAATCCGAAGGAAATCGGCAAGGATCTCGTCCCCTATCTCGTCGACATGACCAAGACGCCGGCCGACCAGATCGGCGGCGCCGACTATACGTTCGACTGCACCGGCAACGTGCAGGTGATGCGCCAGGCGCTCGAATGCTGCCATCGCGGCTGGGGCACGAGCGTCATCATCGGGGTCGCAGGCGCGGGCCAGGAAATCGCCACGCGTCCGTTCCAGCTCGTCACCGGCCGGGTCTGGAAGGGCAGCGCCTTCGGCGGCGCCAGGGGACGCAGCGACGTGCCCAGGATCGTCGACTGGTACATGGACGGCAAGATCGAGATCGACCCGATGATCACCCACGTCCTGCCGCTCGCCGACATCAACAAGGCCTTCGACCTGATGCACGCCGGAAAAAGCATCCGCAGCGTCGTGACATTCTGACGGCGGACCGCCTTTCGCTTTGCATGCCGACCGGTTGTCGCGCCGCAATAATCCTAAAGTTTTGTGCGCATCGACCGGTTCCGGCTGCCGCCGTCTTGCCTTAAAAACATGGCATGGATGTTCCCGACTTCACCTGCGGCCGGCACGGATCGCCTCGAAGAAACGGGCCTCGCAAGCCGGATCGACTGTGATGGAGACCGCGCCGTGGATCACCTGTTGAACGTCGCGTATTATGAAGGAATCTGGCGCTCGATCGCGTCCATCGTAGCGGCCGTCATCCTGATCCTGTGCCTGAGCACCAGCGTCGGTTCGGCGCTGATGATCGTCGCTCATGTCGCCCTCTTCTTCACGATCCTGATGATCCGCAATGCCGCCGAACTGGCGCGCATGAGCCTGCCGCGCGCCGTCGCGCAAGCGCAGCCCCGCATGGCCATTCCATGGACCGGGTGCCGTGCGTCGGTGCTGACGCTGACTTTCGCGAAAGTCGGCTCCGCGATCGCCGCAACCTGCGCGGCCGGCGCGCTCGTGCTCTGAGACTATGGCTCGAACTGCGGATCGACCGGCACCCGATAGCCGTTGGCAAGCCGGTTGGTCTCGTTGGCCATGCCGGTGACCGCCATCAGCTCGCCGAACATGGCCTCCGTCATCCCCGCCTTGCGGGCCGCCGCGGTATGGCTTGCGATGCAATAGGCGCAGCCATTGGTCACGCTGACGGCGAGATAGACCATCTCCTTGGTGAGCGGATCGAGCGCGCCCGGCGCCATGACCGCCTTGACGCTTTCCCAGGTCCGGCGCAGCAAAGCCGGATCACGCGCGAGATATTTCCAGAAATTGTTGACGTCGGGCACGTTGCGGGACGCCTTGATGTCGTCGAAGACCGCGCGGACCTCGGGTGTCGCGTCGGCGTAATTGACCGGTTTGGGCGTTGCGGCGGGTGATGTCATCGGCGGATTCCTTTCCGGACAGCAAGAGAAGCGCGACCGTCCGTTTTGATCAAGATCAACAAGACACGACCCGAAATCATCAAGATGATTTTACATCGTCCATTGCCGGTGCGGCGGCACGCATTTCGAGGAGCGCGTCATGAATGCATGCGACGTGATGACACTGAACGTGATCACGATCAGCCCCGATCTCGATATCGGCGCCGTCGCCAACACGCTCGTCGGCAACCAGATCAGCGCGGTACCCGTGGTCGCGATGGACGGCAAGCTGCTCGGCATCGTGTCGGAGGGCGACCTGATGCGCCATACCGGTACCGACGCCGAACGCCCGCGCTCGTGGTGGCTCGACTTCTTCCGCGACAGCAGCACGCTCGCCCGCGACTTCGCCCGCACCCATGCCCGCAAGGCGAAGGACGTGATGACCCCCAATCCGGTCACCGTCTCGCCCGACACCCCGCTTGCCGAGATCGCGACGCTGTTCGAGAAGCGCCGTATCAAGCGCGTGCCGGTCGTGATCGGCGGGCGGCTGGTGGGCATCGTCAGCCGCGCGAACCTGATCCAGGCGCTGGCGAGCCGTGCCAGCGAGGAACTGCCGCGCGCGCACAGCGACGAGGCGTTGCGCGAGGCGATCGTGGCGAGCCTGCGGGACCAGCCCTGGGCGAAACGGCCGATCAACATCGTCGTCCATCACGGGGTGGTGGATCTGTGGGGCTTCGTCGACAGCGCGGCCGAGAAGGATGCGATCCGGGTGGCGGCCGAGGCGGCGCCGGGGGTGAAGGCGGTCAACGACAACCTGCGCCTCTATCCGGTGATGTACGGCGCGACCTGAGGCGTCTTGTCATTTATCGTCGGCGCGCGGCACGGCATCGCCTTCGAAGCGGCGGGGTCCGGGCTCGATCACGCCGCAGGGCCGGCACTCGAACGAGATCATGTCGTGCGGATGCAGCAGCGGCATGCGGATATGAACGATCGCCATCGGGCGGCCGCATAATCCACATGCAGGACACCTGCTGAGATCACTGCTCATTCGCCGCTGTTCAAGCACGGGTAATGCCGCGGCGAGAGGCAGGAGCCGTGGCGACGCGCACCGCCTGCCGCCCCGACAGACGAAGCGCCGAGTCCTGCCTCCCGCACACGAGAAAAATCGCGTTATTACAGCGTCGAGGAATTGATCTAGGTCAAACTGAACGGAATTTGCCGCCGGTGTTGCACAGAGGACTGTGTCGGCGGGCAGAATTCGCAGGCGCGGGCCATGATCGACGCGCGGTACACGGCGGGCGGGGCTGAAATCGGCGCACCGCCGCCGTCGGTTCTGGAACCGCTCCAGAAGACGGCGCGGCGGCATACCGCAAACGACCCCAACGCCGCGCTCAGAAATCGAGCTTGTCGCGCACCGCCTCGATGCCGGCTCTGGCGCAGGCGTCGTCCGCCTCTCCGCCCGGCGCGCCCGACACCCCGACCCCGCCGACGATGGAACCGCCGCTCTCGATCATGAGGCCGCCGCCGAGCACGACCACCCCCGGCAGATTGCGCACGCCGGCCTGCGGGCTGCCTTCCTTCGTCAGCACCACAAGCTCGCTCGTATTGGTGCGGAAGGAAACGGCGGTCCATCCCTTGCCGGAGGCGGTCGCCGGCGTATGCGGCCCGGCAAAGCGGTCGCGCAGCATGACCTGCGTCTGGCCGAACCGGTCCACCACCGCCACCGCGACCTGGTAGCCGCGCTTGCGGCAATCCTCCAGCGCCGCGCGCGCAAGCGCAAAGGCGACATCGGGGTTGAGCGACTTGAACGCAACGGTCCCCTCCTGCGCGCGCGCGGACGAGGTGGGCGCCGAAACGGCGAAAGCGGCGATCGCGGCCGCGGCGAGAACGGACATGCGAAGCATCATGAGGACACCTGTCTCGCAGAGAGAGAATGGATCAAAGAAACATCATTATCATTTTTCTGAATATGAGTCCGGCGGCATTGATCTGGCACAAGCGGCGTCGCCCGCGCGGCAACGCCCGGAGTGAAGATAGCGCGGGTGCCGCTCGGCGTGCGCATGCGTTCCCGCGGCGGCCGCGGGGGGTGTCGTGCATCATGCGGCCCGCAGCGCGCGGGCCAAGTAGGCCAAGCGAGGGTGACGGAGCGCCGAAAGGCGCAGTCATCCTGTAGCCACGGCCTTGCGCAGGGCCGTGTCGCCTTCCGGCGCTCCATCGCGGCGTCTTCACCTCTGCATCGGGCCGCGCTTTCGGCAGAACCGGCCGCAGCTTTCGCCGCCGGTTGGCCGTCAGCCAGCTCCTGGCGGGGACCCATAGTGGTCCCGGGCGGAGCCCCGATGCAGCCCGGGAGCACGGTCACGAGCCGTGCGCGCGGGCGCCGCCCCCACTCCGCGTGTGCAGCGTTCTGCAGAACGCCCCCCGCCCGGAGTGAAGTGATCTGACTATATTCCTATCATGCCGGCCTTGTCAAGTCCCTGCCCAAGGCGTGCAGGACACGCGCTCCGCCTACCAGTAATAGATCCGGCGGCGACGGCGGCGAACGATGTAATAACGCGGGCGGCGATAGAAATAGACGCGGCGGCGGCGATAGCGCCAGCGCACCTGTTCGGGCACGGCGGCATCGAGATCCTCCTGGGTGCCGACGGCCGGCTGCGCCGGCGGCTGCGGCGTGCGGGCATCGTCGCCGGGCTGGACCGGCTGCATCAGCGGGCTCGCCTGCGCGGTGGCGGCAAGCGCCGCCGCACCGACAACGCCGGTCGCAAGGCCGAACACGGCTTTGAGAAATTTGCGTCGTTCCATGGTTCTCCCCTGTCGCCTTCGGGTTGTCGCAAGGCAGCGTGACGCAGCCTGCGTGAACCCCAGATGAATGCCGCGCGAAGGACGCCCCCCGCAGCACTCAGACAATTCCGCCTTTGGCCATCATGGCGGCGCAGAACAGAATGACGACAATACCGAACAATTCGCCGTGGATCGTGGCTTGGATCGTGCGCAGGCGCTTTTCCTCCACCTGCGGAACATTTCCGGCCCGCACCGCCTTGCGCCAGGACAGGAACGTCGCGGTCGGCATCGACGACAGCACGGCGATCGCGACGAACACCGAAAACTTGGTGATGAAAGCATAGCTCGAAAAATAATAATCGAGCGTCTTCTCAAAATAGAACACGCGCAGAAGCCCGATCACGAGCAGGAGGGCGATGGAGATCGACAGCACCGCATCGGCCGCGATGATGCGGCGGGCGTTGCCGAGCGTCAGCGGCTGATGCAGCAAGGTCAGCTCGACCACGAGCGCTCCGGCCAGCGTAAAGGCCACGAGGTGATGAAAGAAGATCATGAGAGTGGTCATGCTGCGATTATCCGTGCAGGATGGCGAGCGACTTCAGCCGAACAGAACCAGATAGAGGCCGAAACCGAGCGTCGCGCTCACCATCGCCTCGATCGTCTCGAACGCGAACCCGCCGACCGCCCAGGCGACGTGCGGATAGAGGGCGCTGCCGACCGGGAATATCGCCGCCGCAACGGCGACGCAGCAGACGAGCTTGATCAGATCGGAATATCGCGGCACCGTTTCCTCCCCGGTCCGGCACGATAATCGGATTGGACGGACGCGCCAAGCCGCAAAGCCGGGCCGCGCGATCGCGCCGCAGCGCGGATGCCACAGGCGCACCCGCACGGGGGCGCGCGCAATGCGTCGCCTCACCCCTTCACGCCGACCAGCTCGACGTCGAATATCAGCGTTGCATTCGGCGGAATATCACGGCCCGCCCCGCGCGCGCCGTAGCCGAGCTGCGGCGGCACGATCAGCGTGCGCCTGCCGCCGACCTTCATGCCGGCGACGCCCTCGTCCCAGCCCTTGATGACGCGCCCTTCGGCGAGCGTGAACTCGAACGGCTGGCCGCGGTCGACGGAGGAATCGAATTTCTTACCCTTCTGGCCGCCATGATAGAGCCAGCCGGTATAATGCACCACCGCGATATAGCCGGGCGCGGCGGCGCGGCCGCTGCCGACCCGGGTGTCGATCACCTGCAGGCCCGAGGGCCGCGTCACCGCCTGCCCCGACGGCGCGGAGGCGGACGGCGGCGCGGGCGGCGGCGGCGCGATGGCGGCCGCGTCCGGCGCGGGCGCAAGCGCGGTCTCGCTCGTCGAGGAACAGCCGGTGAGCGCAAACGCTGCGAGCGCGCAGCTTGCGGCGATCACGGCGCGACGCAACAGAGCGAACCGCACGACGGCGGACTTCGGGGCAGCAGACTTCAGGACAGCGGACATTGAACACTCCGGGCGTTCCCTGACGGTTGTGACGGGATTGCGCAGGGATGGCAAGCGCGGTCCGGCGGCGTTCCGCGTTGCACCTGCCGCGATATTACACTTGCCGCCATCCTCTGCCGCGATTCTCATGGTGAGAAGCGCAGCCCCGTTGGCCGCGCGTCTCGAAGGATGAGGCCGCATGGTTCGAGACGCATCGCTTCGCAATGCTCCTCGCCATGAGGAGCAAGTCCAGAGCCCGGATGGGCGCAATAAAAGCATCGTCGTCCCGGGCGCGGCGCAGCGTGCAACGGTACGCCGCCGACCCGGGATCGTTCGCAATCGGCCAAACGAGAGCGATCCCGGCTCGCGCCCGCTCTGCTCGCCCGGCCGGGATGACGGAGCGCGAGCGAGTTTCCGCAAGACCCGAGCCTTGCCTCTGTGATATCAATTTGATATCATTTCTTCCGGAGGCTGCCGATGGTCGACATTCTGGTGCGCAACGTGGACAAGGCGACGGCGGAACGGCTGAAGCGCAAGGCAAAGGCCGCCGGCAAATCGCTCAGCGAAATCGCGCGCGAGGCGCTGGCCGCCGCCGCAAAGCCGAGCCGGGAAGAGGCGTGGGCTGAAATAGATCGAATTCGCGAAAAGATCGGAAAAGTGTCTGGCGACTCGACCGAGATCATCCGTGAATGGCGTGACAATCAAGAGCGCTATCGGTGAGCGTCGTCGTCGATGCCAGCGTCATCGTCAAATGGGTGCTGAAGGAAGACGATTCCGATCGCGCGAACGCCCTGCGTCACGAGGACCGGTTGCTGGCGCCCTCCCTCATTTTCGCAGAAGTCTGCAATGCCTTGTGGAAATCGGTAATGCGCGGCACGGTTCCGGCGCACGAGGCGCTCGCCGCCGCGCGGCCAGTATTTTATCCGCTGGAAATCGTGCCGGACGAAAGCCTGCACCTACGTGCACTGGCACTGGCGGCTGAAATGAATCATCCGGTCTACGATTGCTTTTATCTGGCGCTGGCCGAGCGCGAGGGGGCGACGCTTGTGAGCGCCGACAAGCGGCTGCTGGCTGCGGCGAAGAAGGCGAAGGGGATCAAAGTCAGGGCGTTGTAGCGATCTGCGGGCCCGGCGACATTGCTGCGTCCTCCCCGGCACGCCGCAGCGTGCAACGGTGCGCCGCCGACCCGGGATCGTTCGCAAATGGATCAAACGAGAGCGATCCCGGCTCGCGCTCGCTCTGCTCGCCCGGCCGGGATGACGGAGCGTAGCCCGCATGAGCGTAAGCGAAAGTGGGGCACTAGACCACGAGCCTGACTAAAGCGGGATGAGTTTTCCCTGAATCGTCATCCCTCTTTAGTGCTTTGTTCGAGCATGATCTTTTCCGAAAACCGCTTCGCACTTTTCGGGATCATGCTTTAGCAGCGCGGAAGTCTCTACACCGGCAGATTGTCGTGCTTCCTTGCCGGCATCTCGACATGCTTGTTGCGCAGCATGGCGAGCGCGCGGGCGATGCGCCGACGCGTGGAGTGCGGCATGATCACGTCGTCGATATAGCCGCGCTCGGCGGCGACGAACGGCGACAGGAAGCGGTCCTCGTATTGCCGGGTCTGTTTGGCGATGGTGTCGGCGTCGCCGCCGCGGAAAATGATCTCCACCGCCCCCTTGGCGCCCATGACCGCGATCTGCGCCGTCGGCCAGGCATAATTGAGATCGCCGCCGACATGCTTCGACGCCATCACATCGTACGCCCCACCGAACGCCTTGCGCGTGATGATGGTGACGAGCGGCACGGTCGCCTGCGAATAGGCGAACAGCAGCTTGGCGCCGTGCTTGATCAGGCCGCCATATTCCTGGGCGGTGCCCGGCAGGAAGCCCGGCACGTCCACGAAGGTGACGATCGGGATGTTGAAGGCGTTGCAGAAGCGCACGAACCGCGCGCCCTTGCGGCTCGCGTCGGAATCGAGCACGCCGGCCAGCACCATCGGCTGGTTGGCGACGAAGCCGACCGTGCGGCCGGCGACGCGGCCGAAGCCGGTGACGATGTTGCGCGCGAACGCCGCCCCGACCTCGAAGAAGTCGGCCTCGTCCACCACCTTCCCGATCAGCTCCTTGATGTCGTAGGGCTTGTTGGGATTGTCGGGGACGAGCGTGTCGAGCGAATGGTCCACGCGCTCGATGTCGTCGAAGCTCGGCCATTCCGGCACGCCGGCCTCGTTGTTGGCGGGCAGGAAATCGATCAGCCGGCGCATCTGCAGCAGCGCTTCGACGTCGTTCTCGAAGGCGCCGTCGGCGACCGAGCTTTTCGTCGTGTGCACCGACGCCCCGCCCAGCTCCTCGGCGGTGACCACCTCGTTGGTGACGGTCTTCACCACGTCCGGGCCGGTGACGAACATGTAGCTCGTGTCGCGCACCATGAAGATGAAGTCGGTCATGGCCGGCGAATAGACGTCGCCGCCCGCGCAGGGACCCATGATGACCGAGATCTGCGGAATGACCCCCGAGGCGATGACGTTGCGCTTGAACACCTCGCCATAGCCGCCGAGCGCCGCCACGCCCTCCTGGATGCGCGCGCCGCCGGCGTCGAACAGCCCGATGATCGGCGCGCGCGCCTTCATCGCCATGTCCTGCACCTTGACGATCTTCTGCGCGTGCGTCTCCGACAGCGAGCCGCCGAACACGGTGAAGTCCTTGGAGAACAGGAACACGGTGCGCCCGTTGACGGTGCCCCAGCCGGTGACCACGCCGTCGCCGGGGATGCGGGTCTTCTCCATGCCGAATTCACTGGAGCGGTGCTCGACGAACATGTCGAATTCCTCGAACGAGCCCTTGTCGAGGAGAAGCTCGATGCGCTCGCGGGCGGTGAGCTTGCCGCGCTTGTGCTGCGCCTCGATGCGGGCGTCGCCCCCGCCCTTCTTCGCGCCGGCGCGCCGCACTTCCAGTTTTTCGATGATGTGTTTCATGGCTCGCTCTATTTCACATTTATTCAGAGTACAATAAATAGGCTCCGGCCGCGCATAACCGCGACGTAAACATTTCTCTCGCCCGGCCTCGCGTCCGCGGTAACCTCCCTGCCGTCGGCAAGAACGACCAAGAAACAGCAATGCAACGGAAACAGGGAGAGTCAAATGCGCCTTATGTTGCTCGCATGTGCGGCCGGCGTCATGGCCTTTGCCAGCCCGGCATTCGCCCAGAAAATGACCAAGGCCCAGGCCCAGGCCGAATGCCGGGCCATGCATGGCGGCGCGGCCGGGGTCCGCAATGCCGACCGCACCGGCGTGACGGTGGCCCAGGCCGTGCAACGCTGCGTGGCCCGGAAGATGGGCGGCAAGAAATAGCCGAAGGACAATCGATCCGGCCGGCGGCCGCTCAGGCGGCGGCCGCCGCTTTCGCCTTGTTGAAGCGCCAGAGCACGAGCGCGAAGACCAGCATCAGGACGCCGCCGAGCAGCACGGAGAGCGCGTTGGCGCCGAGTACGCTGAACCATTGCGTATAGAAATGGATGGCACCGAACACGGCAGCGACATTGACCACCCAGCGCCGGTTGGCGCGCACGCCCCACACTCCGACCGCGACCAGCGCCAGCGCCCAGCCGATGCTGAAGACATAGGCCGGGATCACCGGCGCCATGCGCATCAGGCCGCCTTCCGGCGGCAGCGCGCCCGCCGCCACGATCCGCCGCACGAGGATCAGCCGGTCGCCCCACAGCGAGCCGATCCAGAACCCGAAATTGACCAGGAACACCGACACCCGCGACACGGTGACGAGCAGGCGCTCATAGTCGGCGCTGAAGCGATGCGAGAGCCGGAAGGCGGCGAGCGCCAGCGCCCCGAACAGCGCGATCGTCACCGCCGGCTCGCGGATGGAGAGCGAATACATGGCGTGGACATAGCCGGTGCGCGCGCCGAGGCAGCCGGCAAGCGATATCACCGCCAGCGCCGCCAGCAGGCTTGATCGCGCCAGCACGGCCGCGGCCGCAAGGCCGATGATGACACCGATCGCCGCGCGCAGCGAGCCGTCGTCGGCATAGAGGATCGCGCCCGCAAGCATCAGCACGCCGGTAACGATGCAGATCTGCGCCAGCAATTCCCATTGCTGCAGGCGCGCGAGCGTCAGCCACAGCCCGATGGCGAACAGCACCGCTCCCACCGCCATGACCGGCACCGAGGACTTGTCGAACAGCGCGATCAGGAAGGCGAGCGCGCCCGCGCTCACCGCCACCACCCCGAAGCCGACCAGGATGTTGATCCCGAGCGCGCCGGTCTCGTGCGCGGCGAGCGATTTGAGCCGCTCGGCCTCGGCCGGCGTGATGCGGCCCTCCTGTAGGAGGCGCGACAGGTCGAGCGTGATCTTCATGGCGTGCGGTCCCTCTGATCTTCGTTGCTTGGTAGCACGGAGACGAGGCGGGGTTCATCCCGGGACGGCGCGCAATCCTCGCCCCGTCAGCGCAACTGCCCGGACACGCGCAGGATATAAGTGAGCACCTCGGCCACCGCCCGGTACAGGCTTTCGGGGATTTCCTGCTCGAGTTCGAGCTGGGAGAGCGCCTCGGCCAGTCCCGGATTGTCCGCCAGCGGCACGCCGTGCGCGGTCGCGGTCTCGATGATGCGCTGGGCAAGCTCGCCGCGGCCGATGGCGGTCACGCGCGGGGCATGCGGCTTTTCGTACTTGAGCGCAACGGCGAGCTTGCGCGGCGCGGTCATGAGGCGCGGTCCACGAACAGGCCGGGCGCCGCGGCAGGCGCGGCCGGCGTGCCGGCAGCGCAGCGGATGTCGCCGGGCTCGATGGCGGCGTCCGCAAGACCCGCCTGCAGCAGCGCGACATTGTCGCGCAACGCGGCGGCGCTGTCGCCGCGTTCAGCGAACAGCGCGACGTGCGCGGTCTCGCCGACGACGGTGACCTGCGCATGGACCGGACCGATGGGCTCGAGGTCGAGCGAGAAGCTCGCACGCCAGGCCGGCCGCATGTCGTCGCCGTCGCGGCCGCGGCGGCCCTCGTCGCGCTCGATGCGGATTTGCGCAGCCGCGTTGCCCTGCGGCGCAAGAAGCGGCACGTCGAGCACGAGCCGCGTCGCGGCATCGGTCTTGCCGGTCTCGCCGGGCGACGGATCGGGCAGCGACGCCGCCTGCAGCAGCGTCTGGCGCGCGATCGCGGCTTCGGTGCGGGCGAGCAGATGCGCGCCGACGTCCTCCGCGTCCGCTTGCGGCGCAAGGCTCGCGGGCGCGGCCGGCTGCGCCGCGGGCGGCGCGTTGCGATGCGGAGGCGGCGGCGCGGCGGCGCGCGTATTCTCAGGCGCAGGCGACGAAGCGGCCTGCGGCATGTTTGTGACGCGCACGGGCTCGCGGCCGAGCCAGTCCGAAAGCGCCTGCCGCAACCGTGTGAGCGCAGCATTGAGATCGGGCGCGGGCGCGCCGCCATCGGGGCGCGCGGCGGCAGCGAGACCGGATGCAAGCAGCGCCGAACGCAACGTACCGGCATCGACACTGCCCCGCACGTCAAGGCGCGTCGCCAGAAGCTGCACCGCAGCCGCGCGTACCGGCGGCGGCAGCGCGTCGCCGGCCCGCGCGAGTGCCGCTTCGAGATCGGCCATCAGCGGGGCCACGCCCGCCTGCCTGCCGATTGCCTCGCGGACGGCGGCCGCGACCACCGTCTGCATGACCTGCTGCAGCGAGACCTGCGCGGCGGGCGTCATGGTCGAAACCGGCAGCGCGCCGGCGGGCGATGTGGCGGCGGCCGTTGCGGCCGATATCGGCGCACCGGCGCCGGCTGCGTTCGACGCAGGCAGCGGGGTGAGCACGAGCTTCGGCTGCGCGGCGCTGCCTTCGACGGCGACCTGCACGCGCGTGCCGGCCGGCAGTGTCTGCATCGCCTTGACCTCGAGCGCCCCGCCGGGAAGCTGCAGACGCAGCATGCCGTCGCCGGCAAGGCCGAGCACCAGCCCCTGCAACACCATGCCGGGCTTGAGTGTGGCCAGTGCGGACCCCTGCACGGCGGCCTGCAAGAGGGTGACCGGGATGGCGGCGACGTTCATGAAGCGTTGGGTGTCCGGCGACTCGCTTGCCGCGAGTCTAGCGCAGCGCGGATGAAACAGGTCTTAAGCCGTCCGCAGGTGACGCAGGACTTCGGCGGCCGCCGCAAATTCGCTCAAGCGGAACGCCCGGCGCTCCATGGCCGCGCTGTCCTCGCCCCAGGTCGCCATGTTCCAGTCCTCGTCGACATGCGCCGCCGCCCAGACCTCCTCGGCGGTGAGCGCGCCGCGCGCCAGCGCCAGCGCCAGCAACGAGGAGCCGGTCAGCGTCATCACCGAATGCACCGCCCCGAGCCGCCAGGGATCGGCGGGAATGGCGCGGCGCGCCGCTTCGATCGCCTGTTCGGGCTGGCGCACGAACATCACCCCTTCGGCGAGCACGAACCGCGCGCCGAGCTCGTCGCGCGCCCAGGCGAGCACCGGATCCCAGCGCTGCTCCTGGATTCCGATCAGGCCGGGCGGGCTGTCGGCGCGGTAGAAAAGCAGGTCGGAGCCGAGATAGCGCACGACTTCGGCCGCGACCGCCTCGATCTGCTCGCCGACGCCGTCGATAATGGAATTGGCAAGGCGCGTGAGCGGCATAGCGGAGGGATCGATGACCTCTTTCTGCGCGTCCCATTCGCCGGCGATCGCCTGCGCCAGGGGCTGCACCGGCGCCGCCAGTTCGCGCCGCGCCGGCGTCCTGACCGGGCGGGCATCGAGCACGACGCGAAACCCGCCGCCGGCCGCCTCCACGCCGGCGCTTTCGAAGAAGCGGCGGCGCAGGTCGGCGCGCATGTTGCGCCGCGCCGACTCCATCGGATCGAGCGGATCACCCTCGAAAATCTCCTCGAATATGTCGCGCATGCTATCGGCCAAATCCATGCTGCGGCCAGATCGCGCCGATGGCGGTCGTCAGGTCCGCGAAATCGTCGATCACCGCGTGCGCGCCGCATCCGCGCAGGGCCGCCGGCGCATGATAGCCCCAGCCGACCCCGACCGCGAACGTGCCGGCGGCATGGGCCATATCGATATCGTAGGTCGTGTCGCCGACGACAAGGGCGGCCTGCGGCTCCACGCCCGCCTCGCGCAGCGCTTCCAGCACCATGCCGGGATGCGGCTTGGAGGGTGCGTCGTCGGCGGTCTTGATGGTGTGGAAGCGCTCGAGCAGGCCGTGGCGGCCGAGCACCGCGCGCACGCCGCGCTGCGACTTGCCCGTCGCCATGCCGAGCACGACGTCCGGCCGCGTCGCGAGATAATCGAGCGTCTCGCGCGCGCCGGGAAACAGCGGCTCGAGATCCTCGCCGCGCTCGCGCAGCGCGAAGAACGCGTTCTTGTAGCGCTCGACCAGCGAGCCGATCGGGAAACCGTCGGCGCCCTCGCCCAGGCGTTGAAACGCCTCGGCGAGCGACAGGCCGACGATCGACAAAAGCTTCTCGCGCGGCGGACAGGGCAACGCATGATCGGCAAACGCTTGCTGCATCGCAGCACAGATCATGTGCTGGCTGTCCACCAGCGTGCCGTCGCAGTCAAAGACGATGAGCTTGCGGGAATTGTGCATGCTCTTACCGCGGCCCTCGCATGATCGTGTCGCATGACCTGCATGGAGACGCGTGTCAAACCGGCGCAGGAGCGTTTGTTACAACTGCAACATATAAGACTTCCGTCGTAGATACATTTTGTCGTCTGGCAATCAAGAAATTGACCAATTAAACTTATCTATGGAATCGGCGGTTAAAAGCCGAGCCGGGGAGTGGATGAGCGCCAAGTGCCGCCCGCGCGGCATGCCGGTCCCATGTTCTGTGTCGGGCGCTGGCAAGAGGAGTCGATGAAACTTACTGACATCGGCGATCCTGATTACTTCCACAAGGTCGTGGACTGCCAATGGGCATGCCCGGCCCATACTCCCGTTCCCGAATACATCCGGCTGATCGCGCATGGGCGTTATTCCGACGCCTACATGATCAACTGGAAATCCAACGTCTTCCCCGGAATCCTCGGCCGCACCTGCGACCGCCCCTGCGAGCCCGCCTGCCGGCGCGGACGCGTGGAGAAGGAACCGGTCGCGATCTGCCGGCTCAAGCGCGTCGCCGCCGACTTCAAGGACGACATCCGCGCGCGCCTGCCGCGGCCGGCCGCGCGCAGGAACGGCAAGCGCGTCGCGCTCGTCGGCGCCGGCCCCGCCTCGCTGACGGTGGCGCGCGATCTCAGCCCGCTCGGCTATGAATGCGTCGTGTTCGATTCCGACCCGCGCGCGGGCGGCATGATGCGCTCGCAGATCCCGAAATTCCGCCTGCCCGACAGCGTGATCGACGAGGAATGCGGCTATATCCTCAATCTCGGCGTCACCTTCCATGGCGGCCGGCGCATCGACAGCCTGAAAGGCCTGCTGGCGGACGGCTATGACGCGGTGTTTGTCGGCTCGGGCGCCCCGCGCGGGCGCGACCTCGACATTCCCGGCCGCAAGGAAGCCGCCGCCAATATCCATATCGGCATCGACTGGCTGTCCTCCGTCTCGTTCGGCCACACCACGACGATCGGCAAGCGCGTAGTCGTGCTCGGCGGCGGCAACACCGCGATGGATTGCTGCCGCTCCGCGCGGCGGATGGGCGGCGAGGACGTCAAGGTCGTCGTGCGCTCGGGTTTCGAGGAGATGAAGGCGTCGCCCTGGGAAAAGGAAGACGCCATGCACGAGGACATCCCGATCCACAATTTCCTCGTGCCCAAGGAATTCCGGCACGAGAACGGCAAGCTCACGGGAATCGTGTTCGAGAAGGTCAAGGCCGAGTACGACGACAAGGGCCGCCGCAAGCTGGTGCCGGCGGGCGAGCCCGACCAGCTTTTCCCCTGCGATGACGTCCTCGTCGCGGTCGGCCAGGAGAACGCCTTCCCCTGGATCGAGCGCGACATCGGCATCGCATTCGACAAATGGCACATGCCGGTCGTCGATCCGAAAACCTTCGCCTCGACGCACCCGAAGGTGTTCTTCGGCGGCGACGCCGCCTTCGGGCCCAAGAACATCATCTGGGCGGTGGCGCACGGCCACGACGCGGCGCTCTCGATCCATCGTCTCCTGTCGGGGGAGGACGTCACCGAGCGGCCGCTGCCGGAGGTGACCGTCACCAGCCAGAAGATGGGCATCCACGAATGGTCCTATGACAACGACATCGCGCCCGATCAGCGCTTCAAGGTGCCGCTGCGCGACAAGGCGGCCGCGCTCAAGGACATCCGCGCCGAGGTCGAACTCGGGTTCGATGTCAAGCTTGCGCTCGGCGAGGCGCACCGCTGCCTCAATTGCGACGTGCAGACGGTGTTCGCGGCAAAGCTTTGCATCGAATGCGACGCCTGCGTCGACATCTGCCCGATGGACTGCATCACGTTCACGCAAAACGGCGAGGAAGCCGATCTGCGCGCCCGCCTGAAGGCGCCGGCCAGGAACGCGACGCAGGCCCTCTATGTCGGCGGCGACCTCAAGACCGGACGGGTGATGGTGAAGGACGAAGACGTCTGCCTGCATTGCGGACTCTGCGCCGAACGCTGCCCGACCGGCGCCTGGGACATGCAGAAATACCTGATCCAGATGGTTCATGCGGGTGACACGCCATGCCAAGCGGTGCGATCGGCAGCGTAAACGACTTCGTGGTCCGGTTCGCGAACGTGAACGGATCGGGCTCCGCCAGCGCCAACGAGATGTTCGCGCGGGCGGTCATGCGGATGGGTGTCCCGGTCTCCCCGCGCAACATCTTCCCCTCCAACATCCAGGGCCTACCGACCTGGTACGAGGTGCGCATCACCGAAGCCGGCCACCTCGGCGCGCGCGGCGGCGTCGATTTCATGGTCGCGATGAACCCGCAGACCTTCGACAAGGACGTGGCGGCGATCGAGCCCGGCGGCTACCTGCTCTACGATTCGACGAAGCCGCTGCCGGCCTCGAAATTCCGCGAGGACATCTCGGTCATCGGCGTGCCGCTGACCGAAATCTGCAACCGCGAATATTCCGACCCGCGGCAGCGGCAATTGTTCAAGAACATCATCTATCTCGGCGTGCTGTCGGCGCTGTTCGACATGGACGTCGCGGCGATCGAGACACTGATCGGCGAGCAATACAAGGGCAAGGACAAGCTGATCGGCCCCAACGTGCATGCGCTGCATCTGGGGCGCGACTGGGCGCTCAACAACCTCTCCTGCCCGCTGCCGCTGCGCGTGCGCAAGTCCGACAAGATCGGCGACCGCATCTTCATCGAGGGCAATTCGGCGGCCGCGCTCGGGGCGGTCTATGGCGGGGCGACGGTGTGCGCTTGGTATCCGATCACGCCCTCCTCCTCGCTCGCCGACGCCTTCACCCGCCACTGCGCCAGGCTGCGCGTGGACAAGGAGACCGGCAAGGCGAAATACGCCATCGTCCAGGCCGAGGACGAGCTCGCCTCGATCGGCATGGTGATCGGGGCGGCCTGGAACGGCGCGCGCGCCTTCACCGCGACCTCGGGGCCCGGCATCTCGCTGATGCAGGAATTCCTCGGGCTCGCCTATTTCGCCGAAATCCCGGCGGTCATCTTCAACGTCCAGCGCGCCGGCCCCTCGACCGGCATGCCCACACGCACGCAGCAATGCGATCTGATCTCCTGCGCCTACGCCTCGCACGGCGACACCAAGCACGTGCTGCTGTTCCCGGAGGACCCGCGCGAGGCGTTCGAGTTCGGCGCGCAGTCGTTCGATCTCGCCGACCGGCTGCAGGCGCCGGTCTTCGTCATGCTCGATCTCGACATCGGCATGAACCACCGGCTATGCCGGCCGCTCGCCTGGGACGACAAGCACGTCTATGACCGCGGCAAGGTGATGACGGCAGCCGACCTCGACGCCGGCAAGGAATTCGGCCGCTATCTCGACGTCGACGGCGACGGCATCCCCTACCGCACCTATCCGGGCACGCACCCGACCAAGGGCTCGTTCTTCACGCGCGGCACCTCGCGCGACCGCTACGCCAAATACACCGAGGAAGGCGGCCCCTATGTCGACAACATGCAGCGGCTGCTGCGCAAGTTCGAGACCGCCAAGGACCTCGTGCCGCGCCCGCTGATCGCCAATGCGTCGGCATCGACCAAATACGGCGTGATCTATTACGGCTCGACCGCGCCGGCCATGGACGAGGCGATCGGGCTGATCGAAGCGCGCGGCCACAAAGTCGACCGGCTGCGCGTGCGCGCCTTCCCGTTCCATTCGAGCATCGCGAGCTTCGTCGCCGACCACGACTTCGTCTATGTCGTCGAGCAGAACCGTGACGCCCAGATGCGCTCGCTGATCGTCAACGAGTGCGGCATCGATCCCGTCCGCCTCGTGCCGATTCTGCATTACGATGGCACGCCGATCACCGCGCGCTTCATCGCCGGCGCGATCGGCGACCATCTCGACCAGATGAAAATGGCGCCGAAGCGAAAGGTGGGCGCGTGATGCTCACGGCAATGCAGGACAACACACATCTCTCCGCCCTCATCCTGAGGAGGGCGCACAGCGCCCGTCTCGAAGGATGGGGCGGCCCATGCTTCGAGACGCGGCCTGCGGCCGCTCCTCAGCATGAGGCCGGGAAAGGTTGAGGAAATCGACCCCATGACCTACCTCGCCAAGCCGAAATTCCACCACCCCGCGCTGCCCAAGAACGCGCTCGGCTACACCCATCGCGACTATGAGGGCGCGATCTCGACCTTGTGCGCGGGCTGCGGGCACGACTCGATTACCGCCGCCATCATCGAGGCCTGTTTCGAGCTCTCGATCGAGCCGCATCGCGTCGCCAAGATTTCCGGCATCGGCTGCTCGTCCAAGACGCCGACCTATTTCCTCGGCAATTCGCACGGCTTCAATTCCGTGCACGGACGCATGCCTTCGGTGCTCACCGGCGCCAACCTCGCCAACCGCGACCTGATCTATCTCGGCGTCTCCGGCGACGGCGACAGCGCCTCGATCGGCTTCGGCCAGTTCGCGCACGCGCTGCGGCGCGGCGTCAACATGCTCTACATCGTGGAGAACAACGGCGTGTACGGGCTGACCAAGGGCCAGTTCTCCGCCACCGCCGACCGCGGCTCGAAGTCCAAGCGCGGCGTCATCAATACCGACAATTCGATCGACCTCGCCGCCATGGCGCTGCAGCTCGGCGCCACCTTCGTCGCCCGCTCCTTCTCCGGCGACAAGGCGCAGCTCGTGCCGATCATCAAGGCCGGGCTGGAGCATGGCGGCGCGGCCTTCCTCGACGTGATCTCCCCGTGCGTGGCGTTCAACAACCATGCCGGCTCGACCAAGAGCTTCGACTATGTGCGCGAGCACAACGAGGCGGTGAACCGGCTCGACGTCCTCGCCGGCCGCGCGCCGATCACCGTCGATTATGCCGAAGGCACGGTCCAGATCGTCGAGCAGCACGACGGCTCGCGGCTGGCGCTGCGCAAGATCGGCGCCGACTACGACATCCACGACCGCCATGCCGCGCAGGCGTTCCTGCAGCACCACGCGGCGGCGGGCCAGATCGTCACCGGCGTATTGTTCATCGACCATGCCCCGAGCGACCTGCACCACTCGCTGAAGACGGTCGATACCCCGCTCAACGCGCTCGATACGGCGGACCTCTGTCCCGGCTCGGCCGCGCTCGACAAGATCAACGCTAGCCTGCGCTGACCGCCGTCACCACGGAAACATGCAGGCGGTGACGAACTTCTGGTGTTCGAGCTCGAACAGGCCGTAGCGGCTGGCGCGGTCGCCGCAACGCTTGCGCCGGAAATTCAGGTCGCGGTTCTTGAAGCGCTGTCCGTAGCGCTTGGCCTCCTGCTGCAGCGGCGAGCCGAACCCGGAGACCGGAGACGGCCCCGGCCGGCCGATCGTCGGCTGGCCGAAGCCCGGCTTGCGATCGTCGCACAACTGGCTCTTGCCCAAACCGGGGCTCGGCTTCATCCAGCCGGGCGACGGTTGCGGGCCGGTCCCGTGCAGCGGACGCGGCAGCGCCGGATTGCGCTTCTCCGGCGCGGGCAGCGTCGCCTGCGCAAGTATCATCGGGGAAGAGATCGTCTGGGCTGACGCCGTGCGTTGCAACGCGCCGACGATGGCGCCCATCGGGACGCCCATGGCAACGCCCGTGACGCAGCAGAAAATCACCATGCTGAATGGTCGCATCGCGCCTGCCCCTCTGCATTCCCGAAAGCGACCTTGAAAGGATAACCCGAAGAGGATCGCGGGGCAGGCGCAAATGCAGCAGGCACGGCGATCGACCGCAGGTTGTGCGTCAAGCCGCAGGATTTGCGCGAGAAACGCCCGGGAAATGCGCCGTTTCCGGGTTACGCAACGCCCGCCCCGCCGCCGATTTCGGCGCAGATGCTCCGGCTTCGCGCAGGCAGGCCGAGCCGGTGTCCGGCGTCATTGCGTGGGGCTGCGCGGAGGAAGCGACAAGGCGCGGCCGAGCGCGGAAATCGCTATCATATCGGGGTCCGCAGGGACCGAGAACGGATTTTCGCGCGGCGCGAGCACGCGCTTCCTGTATCCGGCCGTCACGCTCCCGGAGGAATGCCAGAGCGTCGCAAAGCACTTCCAGGCCGGCGTGCTGCTGATCAGCGTGCAGCCTGCGACGGGCGTCTGCACGGGCGGCAGCGCCGCGATCGACGCCGCCGTCACACTCGTCACCAGCGCGCCGGAAGATGCATCGTAGATGCGCCAGTGCGTGCCGCTGACCGGGTTCATGAAATCATCGACGCGCAAAGCCTCGCCTTCGAGGCGATAACGCCACGCACCCGAGGCGACGGAGCGCGTGACGACGCACTGGCGGATCTTGTCGGCGCCGCGATAGGACGGAAACAGGTCGGGACGGCGCAGATAGGGCTCGCCCCTCTTATTGTAATCCCAGTTCCTGTTCGCCGCATCGCAGGCGTCACCGCGCGCGTAATCGTACTGCGTATACGTCCTGTCGCCTTGGGTGATGAAGGCGCGCGCAACGCGATAGCGCTCGAACAGCGTATCCTCGTGCGCATAGCGGAACAGATAGGTGAACGGTTCCTCCACCGTCACCCGCGCAGCGGCATTCGCGGCCGCTATGGCTTCGGCCTGCGCCTGCGCACGCCTGACGGACTCCAGATGCAGCGCATAGCCCGCGCCGTAATAGACGACGGGGACGAGAAGCCATGCCCGCGCGACGATGCCGCTCGCCGCCGCGAGACCGAGATGCGCCATCAGCCCATGCGTGAGGATCCCGATCCATAGCGGACCGCCCAGCATCATCAGCATCACGCCGGTCTGGGGAAAGACCTGCGCGAGGAAGATCGCGCCGCCGAGCAGCGCGTAAACCAGCACGATGCCGGCGCCGGAGGTGAACAGGCGTTTCATCGCGTCATGGGAGCACGTCGCGGCTAAGGCGCGGTAAACCGGGAACCGCGAATTCCGGCGGTCGCGTTATTGATTGACGCAGCCGCGCGTATAGGCGCCGATGTCGCCGGGCGAGAGGCCGGCCGCGCTGCCGGCATGGAAACAGTCGCGGGCGCGATCCTGGAAGCCCTGGCCCGCGGGCCGCGGCGGCGTCATCGCCGGCCCGGCCGGCGTCGGCACCCCCGGCACGAGGATGCCGGGCGCCCCGGCGCGCCCGAGCGGCGGGGTCTCGATGATGCGCGGGACGGTGCCGAGCGGCGTCACCACCGAACGCGGCGGCGGCAGCGGCGACGGAGAGGACGAGCCGCGCCGCCGCGGCGCCGCACGCGGGCGCGCCGGCTCCTCGGTCATGATCGAGGGCGTGCCGCCGTCGGCAGGCGCGCTCTTCTTGGGCGCGCGCTCCTGCGCATACGCCGCCGGCAGGATCAGCGCGGTGAAAAATACTGCAAAGACAAGGATGTGAACCGGTCTATTCACCTGCGCTCGCGCTCCACATGAGGCACTTCATCCACTGCCGCAGCAATCCTCTAGATAGGAACGGCGGCGCCCGGCGTCGATATCCAGGCGTTCGCCAATCGCTTGCGGAACCTGCGATCCCGCTTGAGGTGCCATTCTCGGCTCATGGCGGCGGGCTTGGAGCGCAGCCGCTCGCTATGCAGCAGCACCCAGAGGCGGCCGCGCGTGGTGCGCGCGCCGGTGCCGGCATTGTGGCGGGCGAGGCGGCGCGCCAGATCGTTGGTCCAGCCGACATAGGTCCAGACCTGCGCGCCGACGCGGCAGCCGAGCACATAGACGAAGAATTTCGACTTTATGGCTTTGCGCGCGGATTTGGCCGTGCGCTTGCCCGCCACCTTTCGCACGGTCTTGCGCGCGGCTTTGCGGGCCTTGACAGCGCGCCGCGTCATGCCTCGGGCGCGTCCTCGATCGGATCGTAGCGCCTGGCATCGAAGCCGAGCAGGTTCCAGCTCTGCTGCATGTGCGGGGGCAGCGGCGCGGTGACGTCGACCGTGCCGCCGCGCGGATGCGGCACGACGATGCGCCGCGCGAGCAGGTGCAGCCGGTTCTGCAGCCCGCCCGGCAATTCCCAGTTCTCGATCGAGAAGTATTTCGGATCGCCGACGATGGGGTGCCTGATGTGCGCCATCTGCACGCGCAATTGATGGGTGCGCCCGGTCACCGGCTTGAGCGACAGCCAGGACAGCCGGTTGGCCGCGCTCTCCACCACGGCATAATAGGTCACGGCATGGCTCGCGCCCTCCTCGCCGTGCCTTGCGACGCGCATGAAGCTGTCCTCCTCGCGCTCCTCCTTGGCGAGGAAGGTCGAGATGCGGCCCTGCTTGGGCTTCGGTATGCCGGGCACCAGCGCCCAGTAGATTTTGCGCGCGGCGCGCGAGCGGAAGGTCTTGGCGAGCGCGGCCGCCGAGAAGCGATTTTTCGCCACTAGCAGGCAGCCGGCCGTCTCCTTGTCGAGCCGGTGCACGAGCCGCGGCCGCTGGCCGTCGCGGCCGGTGAGCGCTGCGAGCATGCCGTCGATATGGCGCGTGGTGCCCGAGCCGCCCTGCACCGCAAGGCCGGCCGGCTTGTTGAGCACGATGACGTCATCGTCCTCGTGCAGCGTGATGGACTTGAGGAACGCGCGGTCCTTGTCCTGCGCGGAGCTTTCGGCGCGCGGCTTGGGCGCTTCGAGCCGCAGCGGCGGAATGCGCACCGACTGGCCGGACGCAAGACGGTCCTTGGGCTGCGCGCGCTTGCCGTTCACGCGCAACTCGCCCTTGCGGATGATGCGCTGGATGTGGCTGAAGGACAGGCCGGAAAAGCGCGCCTCGAGAAAACGGTCGACGCGCATGCCGTCCTCGTCGGGCGTGACGGCGAGCGTCTGCACGCCGGTCGGAAGCAGCGGCGCCTCCTCCTTGCGCGGCGCGGGCCGCGCGGCAGGGTGCACAGCGGGGCGTTCCTGCCGTGGCTTTGTCTTGCCGTGCGCCGCGGCGGGCGCACCGCGCTTGGACGCGCCGCGGCGGGAATTGACGCCATGTCCGGCGCACCGCGGGCGCATCTTCTTTTTCATCGGCATCGCCGCATGTCCTTGACGCGCTGGCCATCCCACGTCACGGCCAGACGGTCGGCGGCGACGAGGTCG